>Ga0209481_10000222_pt1 | contig 23689 bp, 11 predicted proteins | sample SoiMetdeltSBSDD3_FD_187598 | JGI IMG/M metagenome (GOLD analysis project Ga0209481, IMG submission 187598) | Bulk soil microbial communities from a Populus tree surrounding site in Tennessee, USA - Soil MetaG P. deltoides SBSDD3 (SPAdes) (version 2) | ecosystem: Environmental > Terrestrial >...
GTGACCAGGGCGCTGCCGTCGGGTAGGAATGCCATTCCCCACGGGATCGCCAGCCCGGTCGCCACCGTCTGTGGACGGGTGAAATCAAACCCACCCGCCACCTGCGCCCGCGCCGCCGGCGGCGCGACGACATTGACGGCCAACACACCTCCGGCCAGCGAGAGCGCGAGTGCGACAACGGTGAGTAGCAGTCTGGTACGCACAGCCAGCTCCTGACGTGTCGATCGATCTCAACACATCGATACTAACGTATATGTTTGTGATCTTGTGGGCGGGCTTCACCGCGGAGCCCGCCGCCGCCCGATGAACGCCGCCGGCCGATGTATGCCGCCGGCCGATGAATTCTGTCGGACCCGGCGGTCATAGTTGCCGACAGCAGAGAAGACCGCGAAGGGGACGACCGATGAGCGGGCAGGTGACCAGCGAGCGGCGGGGCTGGCTGCGAGGGCCGCTGCGCCCGTTCCGGACCGGGCAGTACCGGCTGCTGGCCGCCTCGGTGACGGCCTCCCTGTTCGCCGCCGGCGTGTGGATGATCGCCCTGGTGTGGCAGGTCATCGCGCTGGACGGTGGGCCGACCGAGCTGTCGTTCGTCTCCGCCGCGGCCGCGGGGGGCATGCTCGCCACCACCCTGCTCGGCGGGGTGCTGGCCGACCGGGTCCCGCAGCGCCGGATCCTGCTCGCGGTGGCCGCCGCCCGCACCGCCGCCGTCGGCCTCGTGGCCACCCTGGCCGTGACCGGCTGGCTGCACCTGTGGCACCTGGTCGTGGTGGCATTGCTGATCGGCCTGGGCAACGGGTTCACCTACCCGGCGTACTCGGCGATGCTGCCCTCGATCCTGCCGGCCGAGGACCTGATGGCCGCCAACGGCGTCGAGGGGATGCTGCGGCCCACGATCATGCAGGCGGCCGGGCCCGCGCTGGCCAGCGCGATCATCGCGGCATCCTCGCCGGGCGCCGCGCTGGCCGTGGTCGCCGTGCTCGAGGCGATCGGCGTCGCGTTCCTGCTGGCGGTCCAGCCGGTGCCGTTGCGCCGCGACCGCTCGGGAGAGTCCGCGCACCCGGTCCGGTCCGCGGTGGTCGACCTCCGTGACGGCTTCGTGTACATGGTCCGCACGCCATGGCTGCTCGCCACGCTGCTGTTCGCGTCGGTGCTGATCCTATTGATCATGGGCCCGATCGAGGTGCTGGTCCCGTTCGCGATCAAGGACCGGGCCGGTGGAGGGCCGGGCGACCACGCCATCGTGATGGCGGCGTTCGGCCTCGGCGGTGCGCTCGGCTCGATGGCGATGGCCTCGTTCCGGATGCCCCGGCGCTACCTGACCGTCATGAACCTGTTCTGGGGCATGGGCTGCCTGCCGCTGGCGCTGGTCGGCTTCGCCACCGACGTCTGGCTGATCGCGGCCGCGGTGTTCGTCGTCGGGATCTGCTTCTCGGCGCCGATGGTCATCTGGGGAACCCTGCTTCAGCGACGGGTACCGCCGCACATGCTCGGCCGTGTCTCCAGCCTGGACTTCTTCGTCTCGCTCGTGTTCATGCCGCTGTCCATGGCGCTGGCCGGCCCGGTGAGCTCGGGCGTCGGCATCGGCGTGACCTTCGTCCTCGCCGGCGTCGTGCCGACCGCGGTCGCCGTGCTCGCGATCGTCGCGGCGAAGATGCGGCGGGACGAGATCGCCAACCCGCTCGACGTGGTTGCCGCGCCGGTGCCGGCCGAACGCGCCGACGAGGCGGAGCCGGTCCGCGAGCGCGAACCGGCGCTGGCCTGCTCGACCTGACCGACCGGGTGGGGAAGCCGGGCGTGGACGCACCGATGACTTTACGATGACTCGGCGTACCAACCACCGGTCAGGTCGGCGGGCCACATCAGACCGTCGGTCGTGGGGGTGACCTTCGCCAGGGGCGGCATGTCGAGCCGGTAGTCGCGGGCCAGTAGGACCATCGCCCGGGTGAGGTGGATGGTCGCGAGCAGCGAGCCGGGACAGATCCGGGGGCCGGCGCCGAACGGCAGGTAGCTGTGCCGGGCGTGCGGCTTCTCGTCCTGGAGCCACCGCTGCGGGGCGAACCGCTCCGGCTCGTGCCACCACCGCCGGTCCCGGTGCATGAGGTACGGACAGACCAGAACCTCCGTGCCCGCCGGTATCCGGTAGCCGCCCACCTCCACCGGGCGGCTGGAGGTGCGGGTGAGGAGCCACTGCGGCGGGTGGAGGCGCAACGCCTCCTTGAGGAACGCCTCGGTGAACGGCCCGGCCGCACCCTCGGCAACCACCCGGGCCGAAGCGTCGGGATGGTCGGCCAGCAGCAGGACGAGCCAGGACAGCGCCGCGCCGGGCACGCCGTGGGACGCGAAGATGATGGTACGCAGCACGTGCACGGTACGGTCCAGCGCGGCACCGTCGCCCGCCGTGCCCGCGAGAAGGCCGTCGAGCAGGTCGCGCGGCTCGTCCGGGACCGGTCCGGTGAGCCGGCGGCGCACCAGCCCTTCGATCAGCCCCAGCAGCGCCGCGTTGGCCGCGACCGTGGCGCGGGCGGCCGGGCGCGGCACCCACGCAACCCGGCCCTCGCCGTTGACGAGGGACGCGAGCGCAGAGACGAAGAGGCGGTCGGCCGTGACCCGGACCTCGGTGAGCAGACAACCATCCTGTTCAGCGCCGAAGCAGAAGTCCACAATGGCCGAACCCATGAGGTCGCGGCACGCGGTGACCACGTCGATCGGGCACCCCTCGTGGCGACGCAGCCCGGATTCGAGCTGCCCCGCGAAACGGTCGGCGTGCGCCCGCGTGGCCCGGTCGGCGATAGACCGCCAGACATCCCGGCGGACGTGCATCCACTCGTCGAGGTGCGCCTCGATCAGGTCGCGGTGGCGACGACCGGCGCGCAGCCCGTTGTCCACAGTGTACACATCGTTCGTCGCGGCCAGTATCTCGTGGGCCAGCCCGGCGTCGTGGACCGCGACGATCCGAGGTGCCAGCCGTACCACGTCGCCGTACGTCTCCTTGCTGTCGGCCAGCCAGGCGAGCCTGTCCCGTTGGTACGCCGTGATGTCGCCCACGAACCACTGGCCGCGCGGGCCCGGAATCGTCCGCGCCACGTCGTTCCTCCACGCTGGGACGGCGGCCGGCCACAGGCGACCGACCGCCATCGGGTCGGTTCGGCTCAGGGACGCGGGCAGATCTTCGGGACGTACAGGTACGCGCCGCTGACCCGGCTGCGCCGCAGGCGCCGGCTGACCGCACGGACATACGCCACCATGACAACAACTCCCCTCGTGTCGAGCTCGTGTCGAGCAGTCTCGGACGAGGCCCGACTGTATCGAAACTTGTGCCTGCGCGGGGGCAGCCGATAGCCGGTCGAAAGGCCTCGGATCGGCCCGCCGCGGGCGATCGAGCCTGGAAAGCAGCGCGATACCGGCCCGAGAGGGTGGCTATAGAGGATTGAGCGCGCATCCGCTGCCGCTGCGACGGAAGGAAGCCATGGCCGGCACAGATCGAACACGCTCGCTGCAACCGTTGGGACTCGTCGAGTTCGTTCTGCTCGCCCGCCAGAGCGGTGCGATCGACCTGGCGACGGGCGTGCCAACCTACCCGCAGACGCCCCAGGATCTGATCGACGGCGCCTGCGCAGCCATCAGGTCCGGCAACAACCAGTACGACGACCCGGCCGGCAACCGGGACCTGCGGATCGCGGCCGCCGCCGTCCACGGCGCCGACCCGGACACCGAGATCACGGTCACCGGCGGCTCGACCGAGGGGCTCAACGTGGCGTTGCAGGCGCTGGTCCAGCCCGGCGACGAAGTCGTCGTGATAGAGCCGTTCTACGAGGCCTATCCGGCCGCTATCCGACTGGCCGGCGCGGTGCCGCGCTTCGTCCGCCTGCGGGAACCGGACTGGCGGTGGCGCGAGCAGGACCTGGCGGACGCGTTCGGCCCCCGTACCCGGGCGATCATCATCAACAGCCCGCACAACCCGACCGGGCGCGTGCTCGACGCGGACGAGCTCTCCACCGTGGTGCGGCTGTGTGCACAGTGGAACGTGGTCATCATCAGCGACGAGGTCTACGCCGAGCTGGTCGAGCGGCCGGAGGACCTGGTCCTGCCGGGCTCGCTGCCCGGCGCCGAGGACCGGGTGGTCGTGCTGCGCAGCCTCTCCAAGTCGCACGCGATCGGCGGTTGGCGGATCGGCTGGATCTACGCGCCGCCGGCGTTCACCCGGGTGTTCCGGATGGTCCACGAGACGTTCACGGCCGGTATCGTCGCGCCGTTGCAGGCGGCCGCGGCCAACGTGGTGCGGCAGAGTCCTACCTGGACGGACGAGCAACGGGCCGGGCTGAGCGAGAACCGGCGCCGGATCGTCGCGGCTCTCGACGAGGTCGGGCTGACCTGCCACCCACCGGAGGGTTCGGCGTTCCTGCTCGCGAAGATGTCCGAGCGCCTCGGCGACTCGTCCGGGTTCACCCGCCGGCTCATCTCCGAGTTCGGGGTGTCCGGGGCACCGGGGGTGCTGTTCTTCTCGCCGCCGAGCGACGGTGCGAGGTACGTCCGGTTCGGCTACAACAAACCCGAGGCGGTCATCACCGCCGCGATCGAGCGGCTGCAGGGCGTGGGCGCGCGGCAGCCGGTCGCCGCATCCTGACGGCTGCGAAATCCTGACGGCTGCGAACGGCGGGACGGGGTGGGGGTCAGCGCGGAGCTGACCCCCACCCTCACGCGTCGGCCGCCCGCTGCTCCTCGACGGCGGCGGCGAACTCCGCGAGCGTCCGCTTGTCGAAAAGGACCTGGGTCGGCACGCTCATCCCCAGGTCGCGCCGGATCCGGGCGATGACCCTCGTGGCGGCGAGCGAATCCCCGCCCAGGTCGAAGAAGTCCGCGTACGCGCTCACCCGCTCGATGCCGAGGATGTCGCGCCACACGCCGGCGAGCTGCTCCTCGATCGGGCTGCGTGGCGCGACGTACTCCTCGTCCTCGAACAGGGCCTCGGGGATCGGCAGGGCCCGCCGGTCTATCTTGCCGTTCGGGGTGAGCGGGAACCGGTCGAGCACGACGATCGCGGCCGGCACCATGTGCGCGGGCAACGTGACCGCGCAGTGCCGGCGCAACTCGTCGGCGCCGACCGCGGCACGACCGCCGGCGGCCACCACGTACCCGGTGAGCACCGGGTGTCCCGGGGTGTCCTCGCGCAGCACGACGAGCGTGTCCCGCACCGCCGGGTGCGCGCCGAGCCGGCTCTCGATCTCGCCCAGCTCGATCCGGAACCCGCGCAGCTTGACCTGCCGGTCGATCCGGCCGAGGAACTCCAGCGTCCCGTCGCGGCGCCACCGGACGAGGTCGCCGGTTCGGTAGAGGCGGGCGCCGGGGACCCGACTGAACGGGTCGGGCACGTACTTCTCGGCGGTCGGCGCGGGGCGCCGCAGGTATCCACGACCGACGGTCTCGCCGCCGAGGTGGAGTTCGCCGGGCGTACCCACCGCCGCACGGCGGCCGTGCCGGTCGAGCACCTCGACCGCGACACCGCCGATGGGACGGCCGATCGGCAACGTCTCGGCGTCGGAGTCCACGGACGTCGCGACGTAGACGGTGGACCACACCGACGCCTCGGTCGGGCCGTACGCGTTGAAGAACCGGCGTCCCCGCGACCAGCGCGCGGCGACCTGCGGCGTGCAGGCCTCACCGCCGGCGACGACGGTACGCAGGTGCGGCAGCTCGACGTCGTCCCCGATCGCGCTGAGCACCGCGGGCGGGGTGATGAGCGCGGTCGCCCGGTGGTCCCGGATCAGGTCTCCGATGTCGCCGTGCGAGACCTCCCGGGCGGACGGGACGCACAGCGCGGCGCCGACCCCGAACGCCCACAGCATCTCCCAGACCGACGCGTCGAAGCTCGGCGAGGCGAGCTGCATCACCCGGTCCTCGGGCGTGAGCTCGAACACCTCGCGTAGCGCCTCGGCGAGCAGCGCGAGCCCGCGGTGGCAGACCGCCGCGCCCTTCGGCCGGCCGGTCGAGCCGGAGGTGTAGATGACGTACGCGAGGTTGTCCGCGACCACCGACGGGCGGGGCAGGGGCTCGACGCGGCGACCGGACGGAACCGGCAAGCTCACCGTCAGGTCCTCGATGAGGATCCGCTTGGAGACCCCGGTGATCACCTTGTCGAACGGTGCCCGGCTGATGATCCACGCGGGCCGCGCGTCGTCGATCATGTACTTCAGCCGGTCCGGCGGGTACGCGGGGTCCAGCGGGATGTACGCCCCACCGGCCTTGATGATGCCGAGCACGCAGGTGACGAGGTCCAGCCCGCGCTCCAGCAGGATGCCGACGAGCGTCTCCGGTCCCACGCCCCGCTCGCGCAGCTCGTGGGCGACGCGGTCGGCCCGCGCGTCGAGTTCGGCGTACGTCACCCGCAGCTCGCCGGTGTCGACAGCCGCGCGGTCCGGGAAGCGTGCCACGGTCCGCGCGAACCACGACGCGACCGTCCAGTCGTCCGGCACCGGTGGCCGCGGGTTGGCCCGCTCGGCCAGCCACCGCCGCTCCGCGGCGGTCAGCAGTTCCGGCTCGGCGATGCTGCCGTCGGGGTGGGCGGTCATCCACTCCAGCAGCAGCACGTAGTGGTCCAGCATCCGGCCCACCGTGTCCTCGGCGAACAGGCCGGTGTCGTACTCGCAGACGGCGACGGTGCGGTCGTTCTCCAGCATGACGGTGACCGCGAGGTCCACCGGGGTCGGCTGGCTCGCCGCGCGGAACGTCTCGATCCGCAGGCCGGGCAGCTCGACCGGCGCGCGCCGCATGTCCGCCAGCTGCATCAGCGTGTCGAAGAACGGCTGCTCGCTCCCCGTACGGCTGGGCTGCAGCTCGTTGACGACGTGCTGGAACGGCACATCCTGGTTCGCGTAGGCGTTGAGCGTGGTCGTCCGCACCCGGCTGAGCAGCTCGCGGAACGACGGCTGCCCGGAGAGGTCCACCCGCAGCACCGCCACGTTGGCGAAGAAGCCGACCAGCCCCTCGATCTCCGGTCGGGTCCGCCCGCTGGTCAACGTGCCGATGAGCACGTCGTCCTGGCCCGCGTACCGGCCGAGCAGCGCAGCGTACCCGGTGAACAGCGACATGAACAGCGAGGAGCCGGTGGTACGCCCGAAGTCGGCCAACCGCGCCATCAGGTCGGCCGGCAGGGGGCGGACCACGCTGGCCGCGGTGCGCGACTTGCGGCGGCCGGTGGTCGGCAGCGCCAGCCGGGGCAGCTCGTCGCCGAGCTGTTCCCGCCAGTAGCCGACCTGGTCGTCGAGGTCACCGGCGGCGAGCAGGTCGTGCTGCCACATCGCGTAGTCCGCGTACTGGATGTCCGGCTCCGGGATCCGGTCCGCGTTGCCGAGCCGGCTGCCGTAGGCCCGGGCCAGCTCCTCGTGCAGGATGCCGGCCGACCACGGGTCGGCCATCAAGTGGTCCATGGTCATGAGCAGCACGTGGTCGTCGACCGCCAGCCGGAACAGCACGAAGCGCAGCGGCGGGCCGTCCGCCTCGTCGAACGGGCGGACCACCTCGGCCTGCGCCCGGCGTTCGAGCTCCGCGGCCGGGTCCGGCAGCGTGCTGATGTCGTCGAGTCGCGGCACGACCGGCCCGGGCGGTGTGATCATCTGCATGACCTCGCCGTCCTGCATGGCCAGCGACGTCCGCAGCGCGGACTGCCGGCGCACCAGCTCGGTCAGCGCCTCGTCGAGCGCCAGCCGGTCCAGGTGCCCGAGGAACCTCAGCCCGGCCTGGACGTTGTACCGGGCCGCGCCGCCCTCGACCTGCTGGGAGAGCCACACCCGCTGCTGCGCGTAGGACGCCGGTGCGGTGAGCAGGTCGTCGGAGTCGTTCATGACGATCTCGGCCTGACTCATGCCCGTGCCCCGGAGTCGCTCTGTTTCGCGCCCGCCAGGCGCGGCCGGATCGGTGCCAACCGCCGCTGCCCGGTCGCGCTGGCTTCGAGCCGGTCGATCAGGGCCGCCAGCTCGGAGACGACCGGCGCCTCGTAGATGTGCCGGACCTGGATCTCCGCGCTGAACACCTCGCGCAGGCGGAGCACGAGCCGGGTCGCGGCGAGCGAGTTGCCGCCGGACTCGAAGAAGTCGTCGTGGCGGCCGGCGCGGGACAGGTGCAGCACGTCCATCCAGATCTCGGTGATGCGCCGTTCGGTCGGGGTCTCCGGATCCTCGTACGGGGAGCCGTACTCCTGCTCGGGCGGCTCGGGCAGTGCGCGGCGGTCGAGCTTGCCGCTGTCCGTGGTGGGGAACTTGTCGACCGGCACGATCACCGCCGGCATCATCGCCGCGGTCAGGCGCTGCTGCAGGTAGCCGCGGATCGCGGCGGAGTCGATCGGCTGGCCGCCGGCGGTCACCACGTACGCGACCAGGCGGGCCAGCTCGCCGCTGCCGTTGAGCACGGTGACCGCGTCCAGGATCGACGGGTGTGACCGCAGCGCCGAGTCCACCTCGCCCAGCTCGATGCGGTACCCGCGGACCTTGACCTGCTCGTCCTCGCGCCCGATGAACTCGAACACGCCGTCGGCGTCCCGCCGTACCACGTCGCCGGTGCGGTAGAGGCGGGCGCCGGGGACGCCGCTGAACGCATCCGGGACGAACTTCTCCGCGGTGAGGCGCGGCTGCCCGAGGTACCCCCGGGCGACCGACGGCCCGCCGATGTACGCCTCGCCGGCGGTACCGGCGGGCGCCTCGATGCCCGCCTCGTCGAGCACGTGGACGCGCCGGTCGCCGACCTCGCGGCCGATCGGCACCGACGGTCGCTGCAGGTCCTCGAGCCTGATCCAGTGGCCGGTGGCCAGGCAGGTGCACTCGACCGGCCCGTACACATTGGTGATCCGCAGGTCCGGGGTGGTCTCCAGGACCCGGGCAAGCTGGTCGCGACGCACGACCTCGCCGCCGATGACCAGGCGGGGCAGCCAGTCGAACGCGGTCGGGTTGGTCGAGACGACCGTGTTGAACGCCTGAGTGGGCAGCCCGAGCATGGACACCCGGTGCTCCCGCGCGAAGTCCACGATCGACGTCGGGTCGCGCGAGTCGCCGGGGAAGACCAGGACGCAGCCGCCGCTGAGCAGCGCGGGGTAGATCTCCAGGAGGTGACCGTCCCAGGACAGGGCCGAGTGGTGCAGGACCGTGCAGCCGGGTCCCCAGGCGCCGTAGTCCTCGCCGGTGAAGATGCCCCGGATCGCGCGGTGGCAGACCTCGACGCCCTTGGGCGTACCCGTCGACCCGGACGTGTACGGGATGTAGAGCAGGTCGTCGGGGCCGACCGCGACGTCCGGATTCTCGAACCCCGCGACGTCCCCGCCCACCATCGCGTCGAAGCCGTCGATGGCGAGCGTCGGTGTGTCGGACAGCTCCCAGCGCAGGGGTGGGACCGTCAGGATGAGACCCGCCGCCGCGTCGGCCATGTGCCGCAGCCGGTGCGAGGGAAGGTTGGCCTCGAGCGGGACGTACGCCGCCCCGGCCTTCATGATCCCCAGCATCGCGGCGATGCACTCGCCCGAGCGGACCGCGTACAGGCCGACCCGGTCACCGACGCTGACCCCGCGGTCCGCGAGCAGGGCGGCGATCGCGTTGGCCCAGGCGTTCAGTTGCGCGTACGTCAACGACTGGTCGCTGTAGCGCAGCGCTGTCGCGTCCGGGGTGCGCCGCACCTGCTCCTCGAAACCGCGGTGCACGCACATGGCAGCGGGTTCTCCACCTGACGGACTCACACTGACCTTCCTCTACGATCGTTTCAGCGTTTCCGTGCCACGTAGAGCCGGGCGCTGGGAAGCCGGTGCTGCGCCACCTCGACGCTATCGAAGCCGGCCGCGAGCAGCTTGCGTTCCCACTCCGCCTCGGTGAGTAGTTTGCGCCCCATGAACTGGTGGTGGAAATAGGTCATCGCGGCGCTGAACCGGCGCTCCCGCTCCGACGAGGCGTACGGCACCGCATCGGTGATCGCCAGGACGCCGCCGGCGTTGAGCGACTCGCGGCACCGGCGCAGCACCTGGTCGGCGATCTCCTCCTCGTCCGGCATCAGGTCGTGGAAGACGAAGCCGGCGTGGATCACGTCGGCCCCCTCGACCGGTGACGGGTCCGTCGCGATCGACTGGATCGAGCGCTCGACCACGGTCAACCGGTCGCCGACACCGGCGCGGTCGCCGTTCTTGCGGGCCTCCGCGCAGGCCGGCCCGTCGAGGTCGAGGGCGAGCGCGGTGGCTGCGGGAATCTGCTGCAGTACCGCGATGAGCAGCCGCGCGGTCCCGGCACCCAGGTCGACGACGCGGCGCGGGTCCTCCGCGAGGATGGAGTTCAGGGCCAGGTGGTAGAAGGCGAGCGCGCCGGCCCACTGCGAGCTGACCGCGACCTCGCGGCCGTCCCGCTGGTACGCCCGGCGCGCGTGTTCCGGCGACTCGACGAACTCGCGGGCGTGCTCGATGAACGGCCGGTTCGCGTTCATCAGCCACGACACGTAACCGGCCTCGTACCTGATCTGCAGGAAGTTCGGCACGACCTGGAATACGCCGGGCTGCCCGGGGACCGGGTTGGCCACCCCGGCGGCGGTGAGCGCCTCGAGGTAGTTGGCGACGATTTCTTCGCGCAGGTCGGCGGCTTTCGCGAGCTCCGCGACGTTGACCGGCTGGCCGGAGTCCAGCTGTCCGACTATCCCCAGACGGTCGCCGACCACGAGAATGGCGGCCACGGATGCGTAATCCGCCGCGGTTTCGATCGGGTACGGTTCGGCACCGGTCCGCTGATCGACAGTGCTGGTTGTCATGCTGCCTACTTTCTCGTCCGGCTCTGGCGACGGAAGGTGTCAAGCCTCGGACGGTACCGGCCGGCGATATTGTTCGGCCATCGCGTGCTGGGAACGCATCCGGCGCCAGGTTGGTACGAGCTGCCGGTGTCGCCGATAGTGCCTGGAAAGTAGGCGAATAGGTGGTGCGGTGAGAGTCGAGCACGTGTCTTCGGGGCGGGTAGGATCGTGCGGCGGGTAGCGTGAGAGGCTGCTTCGTGGAAGCGCTGAATTTCCAGGTCCTGGGGCCGGTCGCCGTCCAGCACCACGGTCGACCCCTCGCGATCGGCGGCGCCCGGCAACAGCGCATCCTAGCCGTGCTATTGAATGACGTCAATCATGTTGTACCCGCTTCGCGGTTTATCGAGGCGGTCTGGCGGGACCGGCCGTCGACCGTACAAAGTCAGATCCAAATCGGTGTGTCGCGGCTCCGTAAAGCATTGGGACACCCTGGTGGCCATCGGCTGATCCTCACCAAGCCATCGGGATATCTGCTCCGTCTCGACAACGAGCAGCAATTGGACAGCAAAGCTTTCCAGCACCATGTCTCGGTGGGGCAGACGCTCGCCGCGCGGGGCGCGCTGGACGAGGCGTCGGCCCGGCTGCGGCAGGCCCTCGGGATGTGGCGCGGCCCGGCGCTCGCCGGCATCCGGGACAGCCCGCTCCTGGAGGCCTGGGCGGACGCGCTGGAGGAGGCGAGGGTGGCGGCCTGGGACACCTGCTTCCGGGTGGACCTGCGCCTCGGGCGGCACCTGCACATCATCGGCGAGCTGATCGAGGCGGCCGAGGTGAACCCGATGCACGAAGGCATCCAGGGCTCGCTCATGCAGGCGCTCTACCTCTCCCAGCGGCAGGCCGACGCGCTGGGCGTCTACCGGCGCACCCGCCAGCGGCTCGTCGAGCAGCTCGGGGTCGAACCGGGGAAGCTGTTGCGCCGGCTCGAATACGAGATCCTGTCCGGGAACGCGGAGAAATGGGATGGCTGGGTGCCGGGCTTCAACTGAGCGGGTCAGCCGAGTGAGCCCACCGCCTGGCCGTTGGGTACGTAGCTGGTCACGCCGGGCGCGGTCACCAGGCTGGGCGTGACGTCGTCGACCGATGTGCAGCCGGTGAGCGCCATCGCCAGCTCCAGGTCCGCCAGCAGGCACCGCAGGACGTGGCGTACCCCGTCGTAACCGGCCAGGGCGAGGCCGTACAGGTACGGCCGTCCACACAGGACAGCATCGGCGCCGAGCGCCAGGGCCTTCATCACGTCCGGGCCGGAGCGGATCCCGGAGTCGAGGAGGACCGGCACGGAGTCGCCCACCGCGGCGCGGACCGCCGGCAGCGCGTCGAGCGCGGCGACCGTCTCGTCGAGCTGCCGGCCGCCGTGGTTCGACACGACCAGGCCGTCGATCCCGTACCCCAGCGCCCGCCGCGCGTCGTCCGGGTGGACGATGCCCTTGAGCAGGATCGGCAACCTGGTCAGCTCGCGCAGCCACGGCAGGTGGTCCCAGCAGAGTCCGGGGTTGGCGAAGATCGCGGCCCACTGCCGGATCACCGTCATCCGGTCCGCGTCGTCCGGCAGCCCGGCCCGGAACACCGGGTCGGAGGTGAAGTTCGCGATGCCGTCGCCGTGCAGGAACGGCAGGTACCCGTTGTCGAGGTCGGCCGGGCGGTAACCGAACGTCGGAGCGTCCACGGTGAGCACCAGCGCGGAGTAGCCGCTGGCCTCGGCCCGGCGTACCAGGGACTCGGCGACGCCGCGGTCGGACGGCCAGTAGAGCTGGAACCACCGCGGCACGTCGGGCGCCGAGCCGGCGATCACTTCCAGCGGGTACGACGACGCGGTGGAGAGCACGAACGGGACGTCCAGCTCGGCGGCGGCCCGTACCGTGGCCAGCTCCCCGTCCGGATGCGCGACGGTCTGCGCCGCGATCGGCGCCAGCAGCACCGGTACCGGCAGGCGCTGACCGAACAGGGTTACCGACAGGTCGCGCTGGCTGACGTCGCGGAGCAGCCGCGGCACCAGGCGCCACCGGTCGAAGGCCTGCCGGTTGGCCCTGGCGGTCGCGCCCGTGCCCGCGTTGCCCACCAGGTATCCCCGGGCCGTCGGCGGGAGCACGTCGTGGACCGCCGCCTCCAGCGCGTGCAGATCGGTGGGCAGCAGCGGCTTGCGGTCCTGGTACCCGGCCAGGTAGATCTCGCGTACCAGCTCGGCATGGACGGTCACCATCGCCGGCCTCCTCTCACGAGAGTTCGGTGTGCACGGACAGGTCCTCGGCGAGCGTCCCGGCGATCGCCTGGGCCGTACCCGCACGGGGGTCGTGCAGGTAGAAGTGGCCCCCGCGCAACACCTCGACGGCGAACTCCGCCGACGTGTGCCGGGCCCACCCGCGGACCTGCGCGATGGTGTTCTTCGGGTCAGTATCGCCGAGCATCGCCGTGATCGGCGCGGCCAGGACCGCGTCCGCATCCGCCCGGTATTGGCGGATCAGCGGTTGGTCGGCGCGGACGATGCGCAGCACCTCGCGCAGCACGTCGTCGTCGCACAGCACCGGCTCCGGCAGGCCGTCGAGGCGCCGCAGCTCGGTGATGATCGCGTCGTCGCCCCACGTCTCCAGGTCCGGTTCGTGCCAGTCGACGGAGGGCGGCCAGGCCGCCGACGCGAAGAGCCGTACGGCCGGGTTCCACCCGTCCAGCCGCCGGGCGGTCTCGAACGCGACGAGCGCTCCCATGCTGTGCCCGTAGAGCGCGAGCGGGCGGTCGTCGAGGGGCTGCAGGTCACCCGCCGCCTCCTCGGCAAGCGCCACCAACCCCGCCGCGGGTGCGTCGAACCGCCGCTCCTGCCGTCCCGGGTACTGCACCGCCAGCAGTTCGAACCGGTCCGGCAGCCCGGCGGAGAGCGCCATGAACGTGCTCGCCGAGCCGCCCGCGTGCGGGAAGCAGACCAGCCGGGCGATCGCGTTCTCGCGTGGGTGGAAACGCCGCAGGCAACCGGAGCGGCGCCATGCCGGGGCCGTCATGACAACTCCTCCTTCAGGTGCTCCACCAGCTCGGCCGGGGTGCGCCAGTCGAAGACGAACGTGGCCGGAAGCCGGATCCCGGTGACCGTGGCGAGCCGGTTCCGCAGGGCGACCGTGGTGAGCGAGTCGAACCCGAGGTCCTCGAACGCGCCGTACGGGTCGACCGCGGTCGCGCCGGTGTGGCCCAGCACGGCCGCGATCTCCGCGCGTACCGTCTCCAGCAGGTCGTTCCCGCTGGCGGCGGCCGGGTCCGGCCCGTCCGCGGTACCGGTGCCCGGCTGGTCCGCGGGCCGGGCCGCCACGACCGCCGGCAGGTTGCGGCGCACCGCGGCATCGAAGAGGGCGAGCCCATCCGCGGGCGGCAGCCACCGCACCGGTACCCGCGACTCGGCCCGGTTGCCCGCCATGCCACCCTCGACGTCCCACGGGCCGAAGGCGATCGCCACACCCGGGGCGCCGGCCGCCCGGCGGTGCTCCATGAGCCCGTCGAGGAACGCGTTGGCGGCGGCGTAGTTGGCCTGACCCGCCGACCCGAGCGCGGCGGCCACCGAGGAGAACGCGACGAAGGTGGAGACGCCGAGCTCCCGGGTCAGCTCGTGCAGGTGCAGCGCGGCGTCGACCTTCGGGCGCAGGACCCGGTCGAGCTTCTCCGGCGTCTGGGAGATGGCGACGCCGTCGTCGAGGACGCCGGCCGCGTGCACGACGCTTCCAATGTGGACACCGGCACCGGTCAGCTCGCCGAGTGCCGCGGTCAGCGCCGTCCGGTCCGCGGCGTCGCAGGCGACGGACCGGACGTCGGCACCCAGGTCGCGCAGGGCGGCTTCGACACCGGCGTCGGGCCGGCGACCGAGCAGCACAACCTGCCGTACGCCGTGCTCGGTCACCAGGTGGCGGGCGACCAGGCTGCCCAGCGTGCCGAAGCCGCCGGTGACGAGCACTGCGCGGGTCGGGTCCCAGGCCGCGCCGTCCAGCGGCGCGAGGTCGAGGACCACCTTGCCGACGTGCCTCGCCTCGGCCAGGTACCGGAATGCCTGCGGCGCCGAGCGGATGTCCCATGTGGACACCGGTGGTGGCCGCAGCGCACCGCTGCCGAACAGCTCGAGCAGCTCGCCGAGCATCTGCTGGATCCGGTCCGGGCCGGGTTCCCGGACGTCGAAGACGCGGTAGCAGACACCGGGGTGCTCCGCCGCGACCGTCTCCGGGTCGAGCAGGTCGGTCTTGCCCATCTCCAGGAAGCGGCCACCCCGCTTCAGCAGCCGCAGGGACTCGCCGACGAACTCCCCGGCGAGGCAGTTGAGCACCACGTCGACGCCGGCACCGGCGGTGCCGGCGCGGAACTTCGCCGCGAAGTCCAGGTCGCGGGACGAGGCGATCTGCGCGTCGCCCAACCCGGCGGCGCGCAGGACGTCCCACTTCGGCTCGCTCGCCGTGGCGTACACGGTGGCGCCGAGATGCCGGGCGAGCTGCAGGGCCGCGGTACCGACACCGCCGGTCCCGGCGTGCACCAGGACCGACTCGCCGGCCCGCAGCCCGGCCAGCCGGACCAGGCCGTAGTAGGCGGTCAGGTACGCGACGGGTACGGCAGCGGCCTGCGGGTACGACCAGCCGTCCGGGATCCGGCAGGCCAGCCGGTGGTCGGTCACCGAGACCGGCCCGATCCCGGAGAACAGGCCCATCACGCGATCGCCGGGTTGCAGGCCGGTGACGTCGGGGGCGACCTCGACGACCTCGCCGGCGCCCTCCCCGCCCTGCCCCGAGTCCTGTGTGGACACGTCCACGCCCGGCGGGATCACACCCAGCGCGAGCAGGACGTCCCGGAAGTTGAGTCCGGCCGCCCGCATCCGGACCCGGATCTGGCCCGGGCGCAGCGGTTGGCCCGCCTCGGGCCAGGGCACGAAGGCCAGCCGGTCGAGGGAGTGCCGGGCCACGTAGTCCAGGCGCCAGGGTGCGTCGGGGTCCGGCGGGCGCAGGCCCGGCCCGTCGCCCACCGCGGTCAGCCGCGGCGCGTAGGCCTGCCCGTGCCGGACGGCGAGCTGGTCCGCGCGGGAGGCGAGGACCGCGGCGAGCACGGCCCGGGAGTCCGCGCTGCCATCGTCGTCGACCAGCGCGAACTCGCCCGGGTTCTCGACCTGGACCGAGCGCAGCAGGCCCCATACCGCCCGGTGCGCGGACGGGCCGGTGCGCTCACCCTCGACGGTGACGGCGTGCCTGGTCAGCACGGCGAACCGGGTACCACTCAGGGACGGCTCGGTGAGCCGGAACTGGACGGCGCTCAGGACGTGGTCCAGGAGCTCCCGTACCGCGGCGGCGTCGTAGCCGATCGGCGGGCACGGCACGAGGACGAGGTCCGGTGCCGGCCGGCCGGTGGCCAGCGCCACGCCGAGCGCGGTCTCGTCCCGGTAGGTGTCCAGCGGCACGCCGGCGGTACGCAGCGCCTCACCCAGGCCGTCCGTGTCCCGGCCGAGAACTGCCCACCGGCCGTCCGGTTCCCCGTCGACCGGGATCCCGGTCCACGAGTGGAGGAGCAGATCCTGGCCTGCTTCGGTGCCGACCGCCGGCATCGCCGTGGCCGCCGCGGTCCCGCCGGTGGCCGCCGCGGACCCGCCGGTGGCCGGCATCGGTCGCAGATCCAGCGCGCCGATCGAGACGACCGGCCGGCCCGCTGTGTCCGCGACGTCGACGGTGACCGCCAGCGCCCCGGCCGGCCGCAGCCGGACCCGTACCGGTGTGCCCGCGCTGCGGTGGACGCGTACCGCCGACCAGGAGAACGGGACCAGGCCCTCGCCGCGTCCGGGGAGCAGCCCACCGAGCGCGATCGGGTGCAGCGCCGCGTCCAGCAGGGCCGGGTGCACCGCGCACCAGCCGCCGCCGGACCCCGCGTCGACCTCCGCGTCGACCTCCGCGAAGACCTCGTCGCCGCGCCGCCACACCGCGCGCAGCCCGCGGAACGCCGGGCCGTAGCCGAGGCCGTGGGCGGCCAGGTGGGCGTAGAGCTCGTCGGCGGAGAACGGCACCGGTTCGGCGCCCTCCGGGGGCCAGGAGGCGAGGGACGTCTCGCCGTCCTCGGCCGCGGTGACCGTACCGTGGGCATTGCGGACCCAGGCACCGGTGTCCACTCTGGAGTGGATGGTGACCGCCCGGCGGCCGGACCCGTCCGGCGCCGCCACGAAGACGTTCAGCCGAACCTCCTCACTGTCCGCTATGGACAGTGGGGCGGCGAGGACCAGCTCCTCGACCTGACCGCAGCCGGTCGCCGTACCGGCCCGGGCGGCCAGCTCGAGCAGCGCGGTGCCGGGCACCACCACCCGGCCACCGACCTGGTGGTCGGCGAGCCACGGCAGCGCGTCCAGCGAGAGGCGGCCGGTCAGCAGCACCCCGCCGACCTGCGGCACGTCCGCGGTCGCGGTCAGCAGCGGATGGTCCACCTCGACCAGCCCGGCGGTCCGTACGTCGCTGCCCCGCGGTACCTGGTCCAGCCAGTACGCGGTGTGCTGGAAGGCGTACGTCGGCAGCGGTACCCGGCTGGCACCCTGGCCGGCGAAGACCGCTGCCCAGTCGACGTCGCCGCCGGAGGCGAACACCTGGCCGACCGCGGCCAGCATCGTGACCGGCTCCGGCTGCCCTCGCCGCTGCGTCGGGATCACGGCGGGCCCGGCCCGGTGCCCCCGTGCCACGCCAGGGAGCGACTCCGCCGCCATCGCGCTCAGGTGGCCCTGCGGCCCGAGTTCCAGGAACCTGGTGCAGCCCATCTCGGCGAGGCTGCGCACGCCGGCCTCGAACCGTACCGGCCGCCGCAGGTGGCGTACCCAGTACTCCGGGTCGGCCAGCTCGGCCGGTTCGGCGAGGCGCCCGGTCAGGTCGGAGACGATCGGTACCCGCGGCGCCTTGTAGGCAACCTGCTGGGCGACACTGTGGAACCGCGCGAGCACCGGCTCCACCAGCGGCGAGTGGAACGCGTGGCTCACCTTCAGCCAGGTGGCCCGGCCGCCGGCGGCGGCGAGCGCCTCGACGATCGTCGTGAGCGCCTCCGCCGCGCCGGAGAGCACGACCGACTCCGGCCCGTTGACCGCGGCCACCGACACCTCGTGCTCGTACCCGGCGAGCAGCGGGACCACGTCCGCCTCGGTGGCCCGCACCGCGACCATGCCACCGCCGGCCGGCAGCTGCTGCAGGAGAGCGCCGCGGGCGGCGACGAGCGCGGCCGCGTCCTCGACCGACAGGACGTCCGCCACGTGCACCGCGGCGAGCGCGCCGATCGAGTGTCCGATCAGGACGTCGGGGCGGACGCCGTACGCCTCCAGCAAGCGGAACAACGCGACCTCGAAGGCGAACAGGGCCGGCTGGGTGTACTCGGTCCGGTCCAGCAGGCCGGTCTGGTCGTCGAACATGACCTCGCGCAACGGCCGCGGCAGGTGCGGGTCCACCGCGGCGGTCACCGCGTCGAGGGCGGCCGCGAACGCCGGGTAGGCGCGGTACAGCTCCCGGCCCATGCCGGCCCGTTGCGATCCTTGACCGGCGAAGAGGAAGGCGGTCCGGCCGTCGGTGGCCACACCGCGGATCGCGGGCGGCTCGGCCAGGGCGCGCAACAGGTCGTCGCGACTCCCGGCGAGTACCACCGCGCGGTGCGGCAACGCGGCGCGGGTGGTGGCCGTGGAGTACCCGACGTCGAGGATTCCGACCGTGGGGTCGGCTTCCAGGTGCCGCCGGAGCCGTTCGGCCTGCCCGCGCAGGGCCGCCTCGCCGGAGGCCGCGAGCACGCACGGGACGGCCGGCAGGGCGGGCTGCCGTGCCTCGGTCCCGGGCGTGCCCGCCTCGGGGGCCTGCTCCAGGATCACGTGTGCGTTGGTACCGCTGATACCGAACGAGGAGACGGCCGCCCGTCGCGGATGGTCCCGCCGCGGCCACGGCGTGGCTTCGCGCAGCAGCGCCAGCGCGCCGCTGGACCAGTCCACGTGCGGTGTCGGGTCGTCCACGTGCAGGGTGCGGGGCAGCAGCCCGTACCGGAGCGCCAGCACCATCTTGATGACCCCGCCCACACCCGCCGCGGCCTGGGTGTGGCCGAGGTTCGACTTCAGCGAACCGAGGTAGAGCGGGTCCCGGACGGACCTGCCGCGGGAGTACGTCGACAGCAGCGCCTGCGCCTCGATCGGGTCACCCAGCGGCGTACCGGTGCCGTGTGCCTCGACGGCGTCGACCTCGCCGGCCGTCACCCCGGCGTCCGCCAGCGCCTGGCGGATGAGCTGTTCCTGCGCGGGCCCGTTGGGGGCGGTGAGGCCGTTGCTCGCGCCGTCCTGGTTGACCGCGGAACCGCGGACCACCGCCAGCACCGGGTGGCCGAGGCGGCGCGCGTCGGAGAGCTTCTCCAGCACCAGCATGCCCGCACCTTCGGACCAGCCGGTGCCGTCCGCGGCGGCGGAGAACGACTTGCAGCGACCGTCCGCCGCGAGCCCGCGCTGCCGGCTGAACTCCACGAACGGGGTCGGCGTCGCCATCACGGTCGCGCCGCCGGCCAGCGCGAGCGTGCATTCGCCCCGGCGCAGCGAGGCGGACGCCAGGTGCAGAGCCACCAGCGAGGACGAGCACGCGGTGTCCACTGTGATCGCCGGACCCATCAACCCGAACGTGTACGCGACGCGGCCGGACGCCACGCTGCCCGCGCTGCCGGTGGCGAGGTAGCCCTCGAACCCCTCCGGTGCCGGCGAGAGCCGGGAGGCGTAGTCGTGGTACATCGTCCCCACGAAGACGCCGGTACGGCTGCCGCGCAGCGACTGCGGGTCGATGCCGGAGCTTTCGAACGCCTCCCACGTGGTCTCCAGCAGCAGGCGCTGCTGCGGGTCGATCGCGGTCGCTTCGCGCGGGGAGATGCCGAAGAACTCCGCGTCGAAGTCTGCCGCGCCGTACAGGAATCCGCCGCGGGTGGTGTACGAGGTGCCGTGGTGGTCGGGATCCGGGTGGTAGAGGCGGGCCAGGTCCCAGCCGCGGTTGGTGGGGAACTCGCCGGCGGCGTCGACCTCGTCGGTCAGCAGCCGCCACAGGTCATCCGGCGAGGCGACCCCGCCCGGGTACCGGCAGGCCATCCCGACGATGGCGATCGGCTCACCGACCAGCCCGGCGTTCGCCGCGCGGAGCCGCTCGTTCTCCTTCAACGCCGCCCGCAGTGCCTCGACGACCTGCTGCGGTGAGGGGGAATTCATCGCGTACTCCGTTCTGTCTCGGCGTCGGGTACGTCGGCGCCCGCGGCACCGATCGCCAGGCGGACCAGGTCGTCCACGGACATCGTGTCGAGCGGATCGGTACCCTCGGCACGGTCGGTGGGTTCGGGCTCCGGTACGAGTTCCGTGCGCAGCTTCTCCGCCATGTCGTGCACGGTCGGGTAGTCGAAGACGAGGGTGGCCGGCAGGCCCAACCCGGTGGCGGTGGTCAGCTGGTTACGGAGCTCGATCGCGGTCAGGGAGTCGAAGCCGAGGTCCTGGAACCGGCTGTCCGTGGGTACGGTCTGGTGCTCCGGATAGCCGAGCACCGACGCCACCGCGCCACGGACGGTGTCGAGCACGATGTGCAGGTGCTCCTGCGCCGGCAGGCTGGACAGGCGCTCCCGCAACGTCGTACCGGTACCGGCCGGGGTGTCGCCGGCCGGGGTGCGGACGAGTCCACGAAGGACGGACGGAGCGGCCCGCGGATCCAGGCCGGCGAGGTCCAGCCCGACGGCCGCGAGCACCGGGACGCCGGCGGTCGTGGTCGCATCGAACGCGCGCAGCGCGTGCTCGACCGGCAGCGGCCGGACACCCGCGCGGGTCAGCCGCCGCACCGCGCTCTCCGGAAGGTCGGCCGACATCCCGTCGGCCGTCTCCCACAGGCCCCAGGCGATGGAGACCGCCGGAAGCCCCTGCCCGCGCCGTACCCGGGCCAGCCCGTCCAGGAACGTGTTGGCCGCCGCGTAGTTTGCCTGGCCGGGCATGCCGAGCATGCTGGCGAAGGAGGAGAACAGCACGAACGCGTCCAAGTCGCGGGTCAGGTCGTGCAGGTTCACCGCGCCGTCGACCTTCGGCCGCAGGACCCGGTCCAGCCGCTCGGGCGTCAGCACGGCGATCACGCTGTCGTCCAGGACCCCGGCCGCGTGCACCACCGCGGTGATCGGGTGCTCCTCGGGCACCGTGGCGAGCACGGCGGCGAGCGCGGCCCGGTCGGCGACATCGCAGGAGACCACGCTCACCAGCGCGCCGAGCGCCGCCAGGTCGGCGAGGAACGGCTCGGCGTCGGGCGTGTTCGGGCCACGCCGGCTGACGAGCAACAACCGCCGTACGCCATGCTCGGTGACCAGGTGCCGAACCACGTGCCGGCCGAACCCGCCGAGGGCACCGGTGACGAAGACGTGGCTGTTCCGGTCGAACCCGGTCCGGTCCGCCGTGCTGCGCCCGGCCGGCCCGGCTGTCCCGGCTGTCCCGGCTGTCCCGGCCGGCTCGGCCGGGGCGAGGGCCGGCACCAGGATGCCGCCACGCCGGATCGCGAGTTCGGGCTCGCCGGTCCGGATCGCCCGGGCGAGCACGGCTCGCGAGGCCGGGTCGTCATCGACGTCGACCAGCGCGATGCGACCGGGGTACTCCGCCTGCGCGGCGCGGCCCAGGCCCCAGACCGGCGCCTGGGTGAGGTCAGGTGTCTCGCCGCCGTCGACCGCGACCGCGCCGGTGGTCAGCACGACGAGCGTGGCCGGTGCCAGGCGGGCGTCGCCGAGCCACCGCTGGACAAGGTCCAACGCCGCGGCGGTCGTATCGCGAGCGGCCTGCGCGATCTCCACAGTGGACGCGTGCGGGACGGTGGCGACCACCCTGACCGGAACGCTGCCGCCCTCGTCCAGGGATCGCTGCAGCTCCGCCAGGTCCTCGTAACGCTGGACGCCGGACAGGTCCAGGTCGGCCGGGCCGAGCAGCGCCCACAGGTCGCCGGCCCCGCCGCTCGCCGCGCCCGTGTCGCTCGCGGCATCGGTGGGTATCCAGTGCGGGACGAAGAGCGTGTCGTCCGGGTCCGGTGCGGGCGCCCACCCGCCGGCCGGCACCTCGCGCAGGCGAACCGCGTCCACGGTGAACACCGGTGCGCCGGCCTCGTCGGCCAGCAGCAGCGCGTACGTGTCGTCGTCGCGCCAGGCCAGCCGGACCCGGCGCGGGGTGGCGGCGGAGTGCCGGACCAGGCCGCGCCACGAGAACGGGACGACCAGGCCGTCGTTCCCGTCCACCGGCAGCGCGTGCAGCGCGGCGTCGAGCGCGGCCGGGTGCACCGGGAAGCCCGTTCCGTCCTGCGGTGCGGCGATCTCGGCGTACCGGTCCCGGCCGTCCTGCCACAGGGCGCGCAGGCGCTGGAACGCCGGTCCGTACCGGTAGCCGAGCGCGGCCAGCCGGTCGTAGCGGTCGCCGAGCGGTGCCGCGACCGCGCCGGCCGGCGGCCAGGAGGCCAGGAGTTCGGGCGCCGGGGCTCCCTCCCGATCCACCGTGGCCACCGCGTGCCGGGTCCACTCACCGTCCACATCGGAGCGGCCGAAGACCTCGACGGTACGGGTACCGCCCGTCTCGGTGGCGCCGACGACGACCTGGAGCTGGACCTCACCCTGGTCCGGGAGTTGGAACGGCACCTCCAGCGTCAGCTCCGCGACGCGGTCGCAGCCGGCGTGCCGCCCGGCGGCAGAGACCAGGTCGGCGATCGCCGCACCGGGCAGCAGCGGTACGCCCCGGATGACGTGGTCGGTCAGCCACGGGTGGGTACGGGTGTCCACCCGGCCGGTGAGGACCAGCCCTCGGCCCCCGGCCACCTCGACGGCGGCGTCGAGGAACGGGTGGTCCACCGGCCGCAGCCCGGTGCCGGTACCGATCCCGGCCGGGCGCGGTGCCGGGTCGGTGAGCCAGTAGCGGGTGCGCTGGAACGGGTACGTCGGCAGGGGTACCCGGCGACCACCCGGGAACGAGCGGCTCCAGTCGACGGAGGCGCCCGCGGCGTACGCCCGGGCCAGCCCGGTCACGAACGTTCGTGGCTCGGGCTGGCCCGGCCGGAGCAGCGGCGTCGCGGTCACCGCGCCGTGTCCACTCTGGACCATCGCGCTCAGCGTGCCGTCCGGCCCGAGTTCCAGGCAGGTGGTGACGCCGTTGCCGGCGAGGTACCGCACCCCGTCGGTGAAGCGGACGGTGTGGCGGGCGTGTTGGGCCCAGTAGTCGGGGTTGGTCAGTTGTTGGGGGGTGGTGGGTTGGCCGGTGAGGTTGGAGATGAGGGGGGTGTGTGGTGGGTGGTGGGTGAGGGTGGCGGCGGTGTCGCGGAGTTGGTCGAGGATGGGGTCCATGTGGGGGGAGTGGAAGGCGTGGCTGACGGTGAGGTGGCGGGTGCGGCGTCCTTGGTTGCGCCAGTAGGTTTCCACGGTGGTGGCGGCGTGGGGGTCGCCGGAGATGACGGTGGTGGTGGGGGTGTTGGTGGCGGCGATGGACAGGTTGGGGTGGACGGCGAGGGTGGGTTGGAGTTCGGTTTCGCTGGCTTGGATGGCGATCATGATGCCGTGGTTGGGGGCGGTGTGCATGAGGTGGGCGCGGGTGGTGATGAGGTGGGCGGCGTCGGGCAGGGTCAGGATGCCGGCGAGGTGGGCGGCGGTGAGTTCGCCGATGGAGTGGCCCAGCAGGTAGTCGGGGGTCAGGCCGTGGTGTTGCAGGAGGCGGTAGAGGGCGGTTTGGAGGGCAAAGAGCGCGGGTTGGGTGTAGCGGGTTTGGTGGATGAGGTCGGTGCCGATGATGTCGTGGAGGGGTTGGTCGAGGTGCGGGTCGAGGTGGGTGCAGGCTTCGTCGAACGCGGCGGCGAAGACCGGGTCGGCGGCGTACAGCTGGGCGCCCATGCCGATGCGTTGGCTACCCTGACCCGTCAACAGGAACGCG
>Ga0209481_10000223_pt1 | contig 23556 bp, 25 predicted proteins | sample SoiMetdeltSBSDD3_FD_187598 | JGI IMG/M metagenome (GOLD analysis project Ga0209481, IMG submission 187598) | Bulk soil microbial communities from a Populus tree surrounding site in Tennessee, USA - Soil MetaG P. deltoides SBSDD3 (SPAdes) (version 2) | ecosystem: Environmental > Terrestrial >...
ACAGAATCTGCCACGCGGTCGGCGTCGGCGGCGACCGGTCCGAACACGTCGGACCGGGTCACGCAGGACGCCATGTCGCGATCGCCTCACCGCCGCCGGCGAGCAGGCCGAGCCAGCCTCACCGACAAGTCCAGGGCGACCTGACCCGGACCGGGCCCACGCGGGCGCTGCCGCAGCCGCGGGTCGACGGATGAGGTGGTCGTCCACTCAGCTAGGAGACCCGGCGGCGGTACGTGATCATGGCGAAGATGTACGCGACGACGAGGATGCCGACGCACCAGGCGAGGGCGATCCAGATGTCGGTGCCGACCGGCTGCTGTGTGAACAGGTCGCGGATCGCGTTGACGATGGATGTCACGGGTTGGTTCTCGGCGAAGGCGCGCACGGGGCCGGGCATGGTGTCGGTGGGCACGAATGCCGAGCTGATGAACGGCAGGAAGATGAGCGGGTAGGAGAACGCGCTCGCGCCGTCCGCGGACTTTGCGGAGAGACCGGGAATTACCGCGATCCACGTCAACGACAGGGTGAACAGGATCAGGATGCCGGCGACCCCGAGCCACGCCAGCACTCCCGCCCCGGAGCGGAAACCCATGAGGAGGGCGACCAGCACGACGACAACGAGCGAGATCAGGTTGGCCACCAGCGAGGTCAGCACGTGCGCCCACAGCACGGACGACCGCGCGATAGGCATCGACTGAAATCGCTCGAAGATGCCGCCCTTCATATCCAGGAAGAGCCGGAATGCGGTGTAGGAGATGCCCGAGGCGATCGTGATGAGCAGAATGCCGGGCAGCAGGTAGCTCACATACGAGTCCGACCCCGAGTTGATCGCGCCGCCGAACACGTAGACGAACAGCAGCATGAAGGCGATCGGCATGATCGTGGTGGTGATGATGGTGTCCAGGCTGCGCGTGATGTGGCGCAGGGATCGGCCCAGCAGGACGGCGGTGTCAGCGAAGAAATGCTTGGTCATCGTTGTTCCTTAGCTGCCCGTGCCGATGCTGCGGTCATGCCGGCGTCGCGGTCCTTGCCGCCGGCGCCGACGATGGCGAGGAAGACGTCTTCGAGGGTCGGCTGTTTCTCGACGTATTCGACCTTGGCCGGCGGGAGCAGCTGCTTGAGTTCGGCGAGAGTGCCGTTCACGATGATCCGGCCCTCGTGGAGGATCGCGATCCGGTCGGCGAGCTGTTCGGCCTCGTCCAGGTACTGCGTCGTGAGCAACACCGTCGTGCCTTGCCCGGCGAGTTCCTTGACGCTGTTCCACACTTCGACGCGGGACTGCGGGTCGAGCCCGGTCGTCGGCTCGTCCAGGAAGATCACCGGCGGATTCCCGATGAGGCTCATCGCGATGTCGAGGCGGCGGCGCATGCCACCCGAATACGTCGACACCCTCCGCGCGGCCGCCTCGGCCAGCGAGAAACGATCGAGCAGGTCGTCCGCGATCCTGCCCGGGTCCTTGAGGTGCCGCAACCGGGCGATCAGCACGAGGTTCTCCCGCCCGCTGAGGATCTCATCGACGGCCGCGAACTGCCCGGTGAGGCTGATCGACTCCCGCACCTGCGCAGCCTGCGTGGCGACATCGAAGCCGTTGACGTTGGCCGTCCCCGCGTCCGCCTTGAGCAGCGTGGACAAGATTCTCACGACCGTGGTCTTGCCCGCCCCGTTCGAGCCGAGCAGGGCGAAGATGCCACCCCGCTCCACCGCGAAGTCCACGCCACGCAGCACGTGCAGCTGCTTGTACGACTTCTCCAGACCCTGCACCTGGATCGCCGGGACTTGCTGTGCCGCCATCAGACGGTCCTCTCTTCTCCGGCGGCGCGTTCGATGGCCTTGGTCAGCCGTTCCCGTTCCCGGATGATCCACTGACCCTTCGGATAGTTCCGGACGAACGTCTCGATGAACTCCACGGGGTCTTCCCCGACGATCTCGCGGATCGGGGTTCCGTTCGCCGCGCTCTGCTCGAACAGGTCGATGAGGTCCGCGTACATCGCCGTCCCGTCGCCCCCAGTCCCGAAGTACTTCAGGTACCGCTCCAGCGCATCGAGCGCCGTGCGATAGCTCGCAGGAAGTTGTCTCGCGCGCGCCTTGTACTCCCGCCATTGCCCCTTCTCGCCGACCACCTTCGAGATGAACTTCGAGAACATGGTCATCTGCCTCCTTCGTGGAGCTGTTCGAGCCGTTCAGCGAGGAAGCTCCAGGTCCTCCAGAACTCTTCGAGGTACTCGCGTCCCTGAGCGTTGAGGGAATACACCTTGCGTGGCGGCCCCTTCTCGGAAGGGATCTTCTCCACGTCGACGAGGCTCTTCTGCTCGATCCTGACGAGCAAGGCGTAGACGGTGCCCTCGGCGATGTCGGAGAAGCCCTGCTCCCGCAGCCACGCGGTGATCTCGTAGCCGTACGCGGGCCGCACGGACAGGATCGCGAGGACGATGCCCTCCAGCGTGCCCTTGAGCATCTCCGTCATCTGCTTGCCCACAGAGCCCCCCCACTACTCAGCGACACTGACTACCGGTACATAGTAACACTGACTAGTGGCGCCGCAAGCTCCCCCTGGCGGCGGGAGGCGTCGGCTCTACGACATGTACTCTTGCGGGTCCCTGCCGGTGGCCCGGATTGGTGGCGCGGTGCTGGTCCAGGAACGATTGATCGCCCGGGTTCGCGAGGTCTGCGCGGCCGACGACCGGCTCGACGCCGCGCTGATGTACGGCTCGTTCGCCGCCGGTGAGGCCGATGCGTACAGCGACGTGGAGTTCTGGCTGTTCTTCGAGACCCGGTGGCGCGGGCAGGTTGACCCCCTCGCGTGGTGCGCGCAGGTCGCGCCGGTTCTCCATCTGGTACGCAACGAGTTTGGTACCGACGTGGTGGTCTTCCCTGGACTGGTGCGGGGCGAGTTCCACTTCGCCACCACCGACGACATCTCAACGGTGCGGACCTGGCCGGCCCGGAGTGCGGCCACTGGCCAACCACGTCGCGGCCCGAGGGGAGGCCCTGCGCGCGTGGGACGCGATGGGCCACGCTCACCGGCACCTGTTGTGGATGGCGCGCCTGGTCCACGACCGGACGGAGCATTGGCTGACACCCTCTCGTCGGGCGGAGGTGGATCTGCCGGACGACGTCGTGCGGGAGCTCCGCGGTACGACCGCGCCGGCCGACCCCGACGCGGTGCGTCAGGCGTTGCGGGTGGCCTGGCAACTCGGACGTGGCTACTGGATGGAGCTGGCGACACGGCACCACGTCGGCGTACCGGAGGGACTCTTCGCCGAGATGGACGACGTCCTATAGCCTCCGGCAGCCCTTCCGCGATCAGGCCGCCTTCAGCCTCGGAACGCTCCACAGTGGAGTTCGGCTGCGGGAGGACGGTGGACGATCCGGCACTTCCCGCATGACGGCCGGCCGGGCAGCGAAAATATCTGACAGCCCGGCCCTGACAACTGGACCCCAGTTTCGTGCGTCTAGCTCCTGTACCTGACTCGACGAAGGAGCGCGAGATGTACGCATCCCCAGGGTTCTTCCGCGGTCTCGCGGTGGCCGTCATCGGCCTCAGCGTAGCCGCGCCGGTGGCCGCGCCGGTGGCCGCGGGCCAACCCAAGACCGGCAACAGCGCCGGAGACAGCGCCGCCCCCGGTTGCCGGATCAGGGCGCTACCGGTACCGGCCGGCACGTTCAGCAGCCAGGTCAACGGCGGCGACCGGGCCGCCCGGTTCCTGGTCGGTGACGCCAACGTGGACGGTCGCGGCACCGTCGTCCTCATCTGGAACGGCGACGCGGTACGCGAACTCGACACCGCGCCGCTCGCCCCGTACGCGGCGGTGATGGCCGCCGACGTCAACGGGACCGGCGTGGTGGTCGGCAACAAGACGGTGGACTTCGGCACCTTCCGCTCGGAGGCGTGGGTCTACCGCAACGGCCGGTTCCGGATGCTGCCCGGCCTCACCGCCACCGCCGAGACCACCGCCACCGCGATCAACTCGCGCGGCGACATCGTCGGTGTCAGCTACGACGCGGTCAACGCCGGGCTCCGGCGTGCGGTGATCTGGCCCGCCGACCGGCCGGGCACGGTCCGCGAGCTGGTGCCGGACACCACGACAGACCCGGCCGCCGGGGTGGACGTCGACGACGACGGTACGGTGCTGGGGTTCCTCGGCAGCCGCCCGACCGAGACGCAACGGCCGTACGTCTGGCCCGCCAGTGGCCGCGCGTTCGCGCTGACCGCACCGGCCGGCTACGGCTACGCCGAGGGCGTGGCGATCCGCGACGGCTGGGTCGCCGGCACGGCGCTGCCACTGGCCGGCGGCAACAGCGTCACCGTCCGGTGGGACCTGCCGACCCGCACCGCGCGGTTCGCCTCGACCGAGCACGGGGTGGCGTACTCGGTCAACCGCCACGGCACCATCGGCGCCAATGGCGCGCTGCTCTATCGCGACGGCCGGGTCCGCGACCTCGGCCCGGACGCCAGGCCCGCGGTGCTGGGCGACGACGGTACCGCCGCCGGCTCCATCGTCGGCACCGCGGTGCGCTGGATCGGCTGCTAGTCCGCGACGCGAGGGTGCGGGGTCAGACCGCGCCCTCGCGCAGCGCCTGCTTGACGGCCGCGATGATGGCCGGCTTGTCGGCCTCGCCGAGCGGTACGTTGGTCGCCGCGATGAGCTGCTGGGCGATCCGGTCGACCTGCGCGTCGGTCAGCACGACCGGCGGGCTCAGCTGCCCGAACGTGTCCACGTTGGCCGCGGTACGGATCTCGCCTCCGCGGGCCAGCGGGCCCAGCCACCCCTCCCGCGCCAGGAACCGGATGTCGGTGATGTCCTGCTGGTCCACGGGCCGGCGGGTGATCCCGTCGCCGATGTAGACCTGGGGCTGGGCCGGGTCGTTGCTCCGTACGAAGCCGAGCATGTTGTCTCCTTGTACCGGTGGGGGTTGGATCTGACCGCCCGGAAAGACGAGCGTGCGCAGCTGGTTGAGGGTGCCACGGTAGGCGTTGGCGTCGCAGGTCGGCTGCCGACCGATGATCGTGCGTGAGCCGTACTGCAGGATGACCGGGGTCTGTCCGGAGTAGGCGGCCCACCGGGTGCTGTTGTCGCCCGGGTACGCCTGCCGGTAGTGCACGGCCGGGTTGCTGCCGTAGTTGGAGGCCCACAGTGGATAGCCGAGGCCGCGCAGGGTGTCGCCGTAGAGCCATCTCGGCGCGTAGACCAGCGGCCGGTACCGGCCCGCGGTCCGGGACACGAGCCGGGCGCAGAACGCCCTGATCTCGGCGAGGTTCGGGGCGCGCTCCATGTAGTCGAACTTCTCCGCGTCGACCTGCAGGATGAACGGCCCGTTGCGCCAGCCCGGTGCCCGCGCGTCCAGCAGCGCGAGGAACCGGTCCGCCTGGTAGACCTGATCGCCGGGGTGGTTGACGTAGTACCCGCCGAGCAGCCCCATCCCTGCCGCCCGGGCACGGGCGTACCAGTCGTCGAAGCGATCGTCGGTGAACGTCCGCGACTCACCCACCTTGTGCGTGCCGAACGAGATGCCGTCGCGTACCGCGGCGCCGATGTCCATCGGACCGCGCCCCCAGTCGTGGTGCGACGCGTCCCACCCGAACAAGGTCATACCGTCACGCTAGCGGCGTACGCCCGACTGCACTGTCCCCCGAAGCGGGCAACCCGAGCCGTGAGCGGAGCCGGGAGATCTGCGCACCGGACAGACCGTGCGCATGTAGATATGCCGATATGTCCCCGTACAAGTCGTCTACCTGCGACAGCATTCCCACGATGGTCTCCGGAGCGCAGCTGTCCGGCTGACCGAGGCACTCCGCCGAATAGGCGTAGTCCTGCGCGATCACCTCGGTCGGCACGCCGGCCACCCGCAGCACCAGCGCGACGATCATGCCGGTGCGGTCCTTGCCCTCCGCGCAGTGCACGACGACCGTGCCGGCCGGTGCGTCGGCGATCGCGGCGATCGTGGCCGCGATCGAGGGGGCGTTGCGGATCACGCTGCCCCGGTACGTGGCCAGCGCGGTCCGCTCGACCGACAGGTCCCGGGTCAGCTCCCGCTGCGGGTCGATCAGGGGCAGCGACCGGCACCACGGGTCGCCGGCGAACGGGCTCGGGTACCGCCGCGCCTCCTCGACCGAGCGCAGGTCGATGATGCGGCACACCCCGTCGCGGCGTACCGCCTCGACTCCGGCGGGCGTCAGCCGGTCGAGACCGTCCGCGCGGATCAGCGCCCGCCGGGCCACGCGTTGGCCGTCGATCGTGGGCAGACCACCCAGGTCGCGGACGTTGCGGCAGGCCGGCCAGCGGATCCGGCGGTCAGTGGTCACGGCAGCCGGTCAGGTGTGCGGGATGAACGACTCGGGCCGGATCGTGAGGACGACCCGCACGGGCGCGTCGACGATCTGGTACGACCGGCCGTACCGGGCCTGCAGCGACAGGTAGAACGAGGCCTTCTCGTCGTCGTCCTCGATCCGCTCGACGACACCGCGGATCTCGAGGTAGCGGTACCCGTCCTGGGGGTCCGCGATCGACAGCGCCACCCGCGGCTCGCGTTGGATGTTCCTGAACTTCTGCCGGGTCTTGGTGTGCGTCATCCGGATCCGCGAGCCGTCCCAGTCGTACCACATCACGCTGCTCTGCGGCGCGCCGTCCGGACGGACCGTGGCGAGGTGCGCGAAGAGCGGCCGGGCGAGCAGGTCCGCGTGGGTCTCCGGAAGAGTTCTCATGACTCTAGGGTGGCAGCGTGCGTTTCCTCGTCGTCCTCGGGGCCTATCTCGCGGCGACCGCCGGAGCCTGGCTGACCGTGAACCTCGTCGGTGACAACCATCCGCTGGTCAGCACGCTGTGGGCGGACATCGCGGCGACCGTCGTGGTCTTCGCCGTCTCGATGGCCGTCCGCAATGCGAGCATCTACGACCCGTACTGGAGCGTGGCGCCACCGGTCATCGCGGTCGCCTGGCTCGCCCTGCCCGATGCCGCCGACGGGAACACCGCGCGCCAGGTGCTCATCGTCGGGCTGATCCTGCTGTGGGGTGTACGGCTGACCGCGAACTGGGCATCCACCTGGCGCGACCTGCACCAGGAGGACTGGCGGTACGGTCAGCTCCGGGCGGAGACGCAGGTGCCGTGGTGGCTGGTGAACCTGGGCGGCATCCAGCTGATGCCGACCCTGGTGGTGTTCCTCGGGATGCTGCCGGTCTGGCCCGCGCTCACCGCCGACCGGCCACTGTGGGCACTGGACGTGCTCGCCGCGGCGGTGACGCTGGCCGCGGTCGTGCTGGAGGCGACCGCGGACGCGCAGCTGCACCGGTTCGCGGCGAACCCGGACAACCGCGGCCGGATCATCGACGAGGGCGCCTGGCGGTACTCCCGGCACCCGAACTACCTCGGCGAGATCGGCTTCTGGTGGGGGCTGTGGCTGTTCGGGGTCGCCGCCGCACCCGGCTGGTGGTGGACGGTCGCCGGCCCGCTTGCGATGGTGCTGCTGTTCGTCACCGTGAGCGTGCCGCTGATGGACCGCCGGTCGCTGGCCCGCCGGCCGGGCTACGCCGAGCACATGTCACGCGTCCCGGCCCTCCTCCCGCGGCGCTCATCCGGCGATTGAGAACCGGTGGGTGGAGGTCCCGCCGTCGCGGACCGCGATGTGCACGGTCAGCATGCCCGGATCGGGTCGCCCCGCCGGCTCGAAGAACCACTCGGAGAGCCACTCGGTACCGGTACCGCCGACATGCCGGGCGACCGCGCGGTGCTCCTCCACGCTGACGGTCAGCGCGCGGTACGTCGCCTCGGCCGCGTCCGGCGGCGGGTGGTCCGGGCGGCGGCCGGCCCGGTACTCGTTCATCCAGGCCCGGAGCTGCTCCTCGGCCCACGCGTCGCGGTCCCGGGTGACCGCGTTCGGCGGGCAGATCAGGCGGACCGCCACCCGGTCCCCCCACCACTCGACAGTGAGCAGGACGACCGTGACGCCGTCCACTTCGGCCACGGGTGCGACGGGCGCGAACACGCGCGGCACCATGACCGTCACCGTACGGCACGAACCCAGGATTCATCACCGGTCGAGGCTCCGTACGGTCGGGCCCATGACCAACGCCACCCTCGTCCGCGCGGCCCTCACCGCCGCCACCTGTGCCCTCGCCGCCGCCGCGGTCGCGGGCTGCGCCAGGACCGGCGCCGCCGACCCGTCCGGCACCGGCGGGCTCGGCGCAGCGCCCGCCGCGCCGCCCGCCGCCGCGCCGCCCGCCGCCGCGCCGCCCGCCGCGGACGCGGCCAACCCCACGCCGGGAGCGCCGCGGCCCAGCCGGCCCGCCGGCCCGGACCCCGAGCCCAGCCACGCCTCGACCGCGACGGCGAGCCACCGCCCGAGCCTCAGCCCCAGCGCGACCGGCCCGCGGATCGTGTACTTCCGGATCAAGCAGAAGCCTCAGTGTCCACAAGGGACCAACGTGTTCCCGGTACCGGGCGTACCGGTCGTCATCGAGTGGAAGGTCACCGGCGCGGACCAGGTCAAGCTCTCCGTGGACGACCCGAACCGGGTGGGCAGCTACGGCACGTACGCCACCGAGGCCATCGAGACGTTCACGTTCGCCTGCAGCGGCGCGCCGAACACGGTGGAGAAGCACACGTACACCATCTACACCGTCGGTGGCGGAGCGCAGCGGCACAAGAGCATCACCGCCGAGGCGAAGGTCTACGAGATCAGTACGGTGTGAAGCTCGCCGTCACCAGCGAGTGGTAGTCCAGGTTGGCACTCCAGTCCGACTCCGGCGTCGACCAGTAGATCGCAAAGCTCCGGCCGGGTGCGGTCTGGAACGCCCAGGCGGCCTCGTGCACCCGCCCGCCACCCGGCCCGTCGTAGCTGAACTCCCAGGTCGTGCAGTTCCGCCAGTAGTCCCGGGGCCCGATCCGGATCCGGGTGAACCCGGGCAGCCGGCCCTGCTCGGTCAGTTGGGCCTCCCTGCGGACCCAGTACCCGGACAGGTCGTCCTGCGCCCACGACTCGATGCCGAGTACCCGGTCCCCGGCCGGGGAGCGGAAGCAGACCAGCGTGCCGGAGCGGGCGTACGTCCAGTCGGCCGGTACCACGACGCTGAACCGGCCCGGGTCGTCGTGCCAGCGCCAGCCGGGCAGCGGCGCGAACCGGTGGGTGCGTGGGGTCACCGCGGGCAGGCTCTGCGCGGGCGCGCAGTCGGGCACGCCGAGCCGTGGCGTCACGACGGCGTCCGATGTGGACACCAGTGACGACGGTGGCGCGCCGGTGTCGCGGGACGGACGCAGGGCCAGCACGGCCGATCCGACCAGCGCAACGCAGCCGATCCCGGCGAGTGTCCACATCAGACGGTGGCGCAGCGGCAGCCGGCGCACGCCACCCGGGATAGGCAGCCGGCGCGGTGCTGAGCCCCGGCCGGCCGCGGCGCGTTGCAGCATCACCTTCACCTGCGCCGGTTGCAGCCGGGTCCGCGGGTCCTTCTGCAACAGCCCGTCGAGTACGGCGCGCAGCGGCCCGGCCCGGACCGGCGGGCGCGGCGGCTCGGTGGCGAGCGCGGTGAGCGTCGCCATCGCGCTCGCCCGGGCGTACGGCGCGTGCCCCTCCACGGCCGCGTAGAGCGTCGCGCCGAGCGACCACAGGTCCGCCTCCGGGCTGGAGATCCCGTCGCGCGCCCGCTCCGGCGCGACGTACTGCGGTGATCCGAGAACGAGCCCGGGCCGGGTCACGGCACCCTCGCCGGTGTCGAACGACGCAAGACCGAAATCGGATAGGACGACCCGGCCGTCCTCGGCCAGCAGGACGTTGCCCGGCTTGACATCGCGGTGCAGCACCCCGGCACTGTGGGCCGCCTGCAACGCTGCCAGCAGGGCCAACCCGATCGTGGCGGCACGGTCGGGCGGCAGCGGGCCGTCCTTGCGGATGATGTCAAACAGTGACCGGGAAGGGACATACTCCATGACGATCCACGGCCGCCGCCCGACCTCGACGACGTCGTGGACACCGATCACGTTGGGGTGGTTGAGCCGGGCCGCGGCCCGCGCCTCGCGCATCGTGCGGAGTCGCAGCTCCTCGTACTCCTCGGCGGTCAGCCCGTGGGGGAAGACGACCTCCTTGATCGCCACGTCCCGGCGCAGGACCTCGTCCCGGGCGAGCCAGACCCGGCCCATGCCACCGGCGCCGAGCTGGTCGCGAAGTCGGTACCGCCCGGCGACGAGCCTGTCCCACCCCGACATGGCTCAGCTTTCCACCGCAAAGACCACCAGGTTGTCCAGGTAGGAACGGCTGGCCGGGTCGAACTGCCCGCCGCAGGTGATCAACCGTAGCTGCGCGTCGGGCGTCGGGCCGTAGACGAGCGCGGTCGGGAACTGCGCCTTCGGGTACCACTGCGCGGAGACGACCCGGAACCGCACCCACCGGTCGCCGCGCGCCACCTCGATGAGGTCGCCCGGCACCAGCTGGTACAGCCGGTGGAAGACCGCGGGGGCGGACTGCGAGTCGACGTGTCCGACGATCACCGCCGGGCCCTGCTCACCGGGTGGCGTGCCGTCGGCGTACCAGCCGGCGTGGTCGTAGTTCGTCGGCACCTCCAGCGCGCCCTTGGCATCCAGGCCCAGCGGGTCGAGCGGGCTGTCCACGCCGATCTCCGGGATCCGTACCCGGGTCGGGTCCGGCGCGGTGGACCAGTCTCCGGTGGAGGTGTGTACCCGCTTCGCCGCCCCGGTGTCGTGCCAGGTGGTCGGCTTGCCCTGGCGCAGGCCGGCGAGCGGGCCGTCGGTCGCGGCCCACCATCCGGTGCCCGTCACGGCGAGCGCGACCAGCGTGGTGACGCCCGGCAGCAACCAGCGGCGGCGGTCACGCCAGAGCGTGGCCGCCGCCGTCAGGATGCGGGAGATCACGAGCGTCGAGGCCGCCGTAGCCGGGTGGCGACCACGACCCCGGCAAGTCCCAGGGCGAGCAGGGCGCCCGCGAGCATTGAAGACGCCGGGGCGACAGGCTTGCCGCCCGGGGCCGCGCCGTCCCGGGCTGCGGTACCACCGCCGCCGGTGTCCACACCGCCGACCGGGATTCCGCCCTCGCGCGTCGCGTCCGGCCGCAGCTCGGCCTTGAGCCCGCCGTCCGGCGCGTCCACCACGATCAGCGAGTACACGTTGCCGCTGCGGCAGTTCGCCCGCAGCGTGCTCGGCTTGCCGCCGCCGGCCGGCTGCAGGTTGACCGTCCACAGTCCGGGCTCGACCACCCGGTACGGCGTGGTCGTCGCGAACGCGACGTCCGTGGCGATCGACTGTCCGGCGGCCGTCGAGACACCCAGCACCGGGGCCCGGACCGACGCCTGGATGATGCGGACCTTCGCCTTGCCGCCGGGCGGCAGGGCCAGGTCGTCCTCGATGATCCGCAGGCCGAGGTCGGCGAAGCGCCCGACACCCGCGACCGTGTACGCCCTACCGGCCGCGACGGTCACCTGCGTGGTGATCACCGGGTCGGTCGTCGGTGAGGCGCCGGCGGCCCGCATGGCGACGGCGTAGCTGCCGGTGGGCAGCCGGTTGTAGCCGGAGACGTCGCCGTACCCGACCCCGTTGAACCGTTGTTCCCCGATGGCCCCGGTCGGCGAGCTGAGGTACACGTCGACCCGCGGCGTGTCCGGTGACAGGTGGGCCAACCGGACATACCCGTTGTCCGCGGCCGCGGCCGCGACCGGAGCGGCGTCCACTATGGATACCGCGAGCGCGGTGAGCGCGACGGCGGCGAGTCGCCGTGACGTCGTGACAGACATGGTGGCCTCCTCCCGGGGGTACCTTTATGAATCTCCACCGATGTCGCCAATGGGCCGTACGGGTACTTCGCCAGGCAGTTAGGCTGCTCGCCTGACAGAAACACGACAGGGTGAACCTGCGTAACCGAACCGGTCAGTCGTCGTTGACAATCGTTCCGATCCCGAGCGGATCAGCCAGGCTGACCACCGGATCAGCCAGGACCAGCAGGGCCAGCTGTTCGTCCGGCTCCTTCCGGCGGTCGCCGCGTACCTGGATCGCGAACGTCGTCGAGGTGGCTCCGGCGGCGAGCGTCGTGCAGGCCAGCAGCGGCCCGTCGTGGTCCTGCCCGAACCGGGTCGTGATGTCGACGGCCAGCGCGCAGAGGGTCACGTCGACCGAGAGTGGCCGGGAGACCGTCACCGCGAAGGTCATCGGCACGGTGCCGGAGTCGCCCTCGGTCACCCGGGCGTCGGCGACGGACAGCCGGGCCCGGGATCCGAACAGCGCCACCTGCGGGTCGTGGTCACTCGCTCCGCGGGCGCCGTCCCCGGGGAAGTCGGCCGGCCAGCCGGCGTTGACGTGCGCGGCGCGCATCTCGACCAGGTCGCCGTAGAGCGGGTCGTTGGCCCACAGGTGGTCCAGCGTCTGGCCCTGACCCTGGAAGACGTACGAGTACGCCGCCGCCGGCGCGTCCGCGGCCAGGTCCTCCCACAGGTTGTGCAGGCCGGCGTCGTACAGCGGGCCCAACTGGTCGGACGGCGGCACGAGCGGGTCGTCCGGGCGCGGGAAGACGTTCAGGTCACCGCCGTACGCGATCCGCGCGTCCGGGTCGCTCGCCTCGATCGCGTCGGTGATCGCCGCGCCGTACGCCGCCTGCTCCCGCCGCTGGCCCACCCGGGCCTGCGGGGTCGACGAGAAGTGGTTGCTGACCGCCCACAGCGGGAAGCTCTCCGCGCCGCCCGGCTCCGCCAGCACGGTGAACAGGGCGACCTGCGGCGCGCGGGTGTACACGTCGGACCCGTCGACACCGGTCGAAGTGTCCACATCGGACGGAAGATCGGCGTTGAGCGCCTTGGGGTTCTGCACGTCCGTGTTGTACGGCAGCCCCGGCGCCCGGTAGACCACGCCCGGCGTGGCGGTCAGCACGGACCTCGGTGGGGCCAGGGCGAGCCGGTCGGTCCGGTACAGGAACGCCGAGACGATGCCGCGGTCGTCGGCGCCGTCACGGTCGTACGCGGCGTCGTACGCCGGTCCGCCGCCGGCCGCGATCGCCAGCGCCAGCTCCTGCAACGTGTCCGGCCTGCCGTCCGCGTCGTCGACCGTGCCGCAGACCAGCGCGGTACCCGACACCGTGCAGATGTCCTGGTCCTCGGCCTCCTGGGTGAGCAGCAGGTCGGGGGAGTGCAGCACGGTCCGGATCTGCTCGGCGATCGTCTCCAGGTGCTCCCGGTACACCGCCTCGCTCGCCGGTACGTAGTCGAACGGCGGGCTCACCCCGGGGCAGCCGGGGTTGCCGGTGAAGTCGCAGCCGTCGAACGGATCGTCGCGGAAGTCGTACAGGTTCTCCACGTTGTACGTCGAGACGGCGAGCTCGGTGCGCCGGTCCGCGGCCCGCGGCGGGTGGTTGGCCGACGGGTCGGCGCCGGGCGTGAACGCCGCCGCGGTGGCCTGGATGCCGTACTTGTCGAAGGAGAAGTAGAGGCCGCCGACCGCGTCCCCGACGAGCGTGTCGAACAGCCGGGCCGGCGGCAGCATCGCGGTGTTGTCCCCGGCCGTCCACTTCAGACCGAGGCTGCCGAGCATGATGCGGTTGCCGTTGCCGTCGAACACCCCGTCGAGCGGGTGCGCGTCCCGGAACACCCGCCGCGCGTACGGGTCGGCGCGGTCCAGCAGCGGGTCGTCCACGTCGACGAGCCACACCTCGGCGTCGGCCGTACCCGGGAACACGTCCCGACCGCTGGTCACCCCGCTGCCGGCCCGGGCCCGCAGCTGCATGCCCTCGTGCCGTTCCCAGAACCGGTCCGCCGCGGTGATCTCCGCCGGCGGTACCGCGTCGGCGACCGGCAGGCCGCTGACGCCCGTGTCGAGCACCCGGACGAGCGAGGCGCTGGAGAGCTGGGTCAGGAAGAAGAACTCGGAGACCCGGGCGCGCAGGATCACCTCGTCGCCGACGGTCGGCACGTACCCGCCGATCAGCGACGTGAAGCCACCCATGAAGACGAAGATGCCGTCGGACGTGGTGGGGTCGCCGTCCTCGGTGCCGGGCCGGCTCTGCAGGAAGAAGCCGAACTGGTTCGCGCCGGCGGACGTCCGGGCCAGGGTCCGTTGGACGATCACGCCGCGCACGTCGTACAGCTGGGTACTGGTCCCGTTGCCGGTGGCCGGGGCGAGCGGCGACCGGTCGGCCCGGGCGTTCTCGGTGTCGAGCGTCTGCCCCTGCACCTCGCCGATCGACAGCACGGTCGTCACCTGAACGGTGAACGCGCAGCTCGCGGTCGTCGCGTCGGTGTCGGTCGAGGTGACGGTCACGGTGTACGTCCCGGGCGGTACCGCCGCGTCCACGGTGATCTCGGCGCTGGCCGTCCCGCCCACCCCGGGGGCCGGAGTGAACGCGGTGCGCGTGATCGTCCCGGCGGCCGGCGCGGGCGTCACGGCAATGTCGAGCGCCACGATCGTGTCGTCCGCGTCGGTACCGGTCACGGTCCGGGTCGCGGCCACGCCGGCCGACGTCGTCAGCGCCCCGCCGCAGGTCAGCACCGCCGGCTGGTCGCCGCCGTCGAGCGCGTGCGCGCCGAGCCCGTCGAACGTGTCGGTGGCGAAGCCGGCCCACTGGGTGGCCGGGTCGAACGCGTCGTCCGGGTTGGCGTCCCCGGCGGTGATCGAGCCGAGGCGGCGCAGCGTGTTGTCCAGGGTGCTGGTCAGGCCGGTGCCCCACTCCGCGCCGGGGTCGGTGCCGACCTGCCCGATCGCGTCCAGGATCGGACCGCCCGCGCCGCCGCGGCGCAGCACGACCGCGTCGTCGCCGTTGAAGAAGCCGGCGCCGCTGGTCTGGTCGGCCTGGGCCAGGATCGGCGCGCTCGCCGAGGCCTGGGCCAGCACGAACACGTCCCCGTCCGCCACCGTGCCGGTCAGCGCGACGGTCAGCCCCGCGGTGACCGCGCCGTTGAAGTACATCTGCACCACGTAGCCGCCGGCGGCGAGATCCACCGCGGCACCGGTGCCGTTGAAGACCTCGAGCGCCTTGTTGTTCGAGGTGCCTTCGACGTACTCGGAGAAGAACAGGTCCGTCGGTGCCGCGGCGGCCGGGGTGGCCGGGCCGAGGACGGACAGGGTGACGAGGGCGGCCAACGCGGTTCGGCTGGCGGCCGCGACGTGACGACGGGACATGTTCGGGACGTTACGGCCTGTGGTTGACGTCCGTCCATCCGACAGGTGGCGAGCTAACATCACCGCGTGGCTATCTCGTCGCTGATGGTGCCGCTCGGTACGCCGGCACCCGACTTCGTCCTGCCCGGGATCGACGGTACGGAGGTGAAGTTGGCTGATCTGTCCGGACATCCGGTGCTGGTCGCGTTCCTGTGCAACCACTGCCCGTACGTCCGGCACATCGAGTCGGGCTTCGGACAGTTCGCCGCCGAGTACGCCCAGCGCGGGCTCCCGATCGTGGGCGTGGCGAGCAACGACACCGACGCGTACCCGGAAGACGGTGTGGCCGGGCTGACCGAGCAGGCACGCCGGGCCGGGTTCACCTTCCCGTACCTGCTCGACGCCGAGCAGGAGGTCGCGCTGGCCTACCGGGCCGCCTGCACGCCGGACCTCTTCCTGTACGACCCGGCGCACCGGCTCGCGTACCGGGGTGCCTTCGACGGCAGCCGGCCGGGCAACTCGGTCCCGGTCACCGGCGACCTGCTCCGTGCCGCGGCCGACCTGGTGCTGCGCGGCGAGCCGGTGCCCGAGCCGCACGCCCCGAGTTCCGGATGCGGCCTGAAGTGGCGACCCGGCAAGGAACCGGACGCGTTCCGGCTCAGCTTCTGACCGTCATGCCCGGCGGACCGGCCGGTGCGTCCCGGCGGGTCGCGAACCCTGCGGGCGGGAGCCCGCCGGCCTCGGGTTGGCCGGGCGTGTACCGGCCCAGCGCGCCATGGTCCCCACGCCCGTCGCGGGCTCGACCCCGACGGCGACGGGGATTACGTTGTGTGCAGTCATGTCGGATCCCCTCGACAACCCGACTAACGACCGCTCGCCCGGCCGGTCGCTGACGTGCGCGCCGTAGCGTGTGGCGGCTCGGACGGGTCGAGCGCGTCCGAATACGCGGATAGTCCACCTCATAGCGGGACACCCCGCAGGTCACCTACTCGTAACGGTCGATATCGCGGGTTCGGTTGCGCCGCCGTCACCGGGGTTTCGCACTCGTCGTTGCACGAGATAGAGCACGAGACAGAGAAGCGCCGTATGCACGTGCACAGAGCCTAACGAGCATCGGGCCCGGGCGGACGCACACCATGTGCGAGCAATGCGCCAGACGATGCGCGACAGGCATGGGGAGGGATCGGACGTGGACGATCTGCCGATCGGCCGTCGCGTGGCGTACTGGCGCGGTCGTCGCAAGATGTCGCAGCAGGTCTTCGCCGACCGGCTGGGTAAGTCCAAGAGCTGGGTCGACAAGGTCGAACGCGGGGTGCGCCGGCTCGACAAGTTCTCCGTCGTCTACGACATCGCCGATGTCCTCCAGGTGGACGTGCAGCTGTTGCTCGGCAAGGAGCCGGAGCGCCGGCCGGACAGCATCAACTGCATCGACCAGGTCGAGGTCGAGGAGATCCGCGCGGCTCTCGAACGGTACGACCAGATCAGCGCGTTCTTCGACACCAACCCGGACCCGCCCCCACTCGCCGAGCTGCGCAAGGCCGTCGGGCACGCCTGGCTGACGTTCCAATATGCGCGGTACGGCCTCCTGGTCCGCGCGCTGCCCCGGCTGCTGCGCGAGGCGCAGGCGGCGGACGCGGCCTACGCAGGTCGCGACGACGCCGACGCGGTCGCCCACCTGCTCGGCCAGATCTACCAGATCAGCTCCTCGGTGCTGCGCAAGCTCGGCGAGCACGAGCTGGCCTGGCTCGCCGCCGACCGCTCGATCGCGGTGTCCCAGCGCTCCGGCGACGCGCTGCTCGCCGGTACCGCCACGCACCGGGTCGGCAGTGCGCTGCTGGCCCTCGGCCGCGCCCGCGCCGCGCTGGAGGTCAACGTCAACGTCGCCAACCGGCTCGCCCCCGGCAGCAACGGCGACCCGGTCACGCCCGAGCGTCTGTCGGTCTACGGCATGCTGCTGTTGCAGGGCGCGATGGCCGCCGCCCGGATCGGGGACAGCGCGACCGTCCGCGACCTGGTGCACGGTGCCGCCGGCGCCGCGACCCAGCTCGGTGGCGACTTCAACCACTACTGGACCTGCTTCGGGCCCACCAACGTGCAGGTGCACCGCGCCGCGGCCGCGGTCGAGCTGGGTGACGGGCGGCTGGCCCTGGAGACCCACTCGAACCTCGACCAGGGCGGTTTCGGGGGGCTGCTGCCGGAACGCCGGGCCCACCACTTCCTCGACCTGGCCCGGGCGTACGCGCAGGTCGGCGACGTCGGCGGGGCGAGCGAGATGCTGCTGGAGGGTGACCGCCTCGCGCCGTCGGAGATCCGCTGCCGGCCGATCGCGCACGAGGTGCTCACCGACGTGCTGCGCCGCACCCGCGGTACGCCGTCCATGCCGATAACGGAGCTGGCCGAGCACATGGGGGTGGGGGTGTGACGTGGCCGGCCCGGTGAAGCCCGTGCTCTACCAGATCGTCTGCGGCTCACCGGTGTCCCGCAACGCGGGCCAGTTCGTCGACCACGCCCAGCGGTACGGCTGGGACGTCTGTGTCGTGGCCAGCCCCGACGGGCGCAAGTTCATCGACGTGCCCGCGATCGCCCTGCAGACCGGCCACCCGGTGCGCAGCTACTTCAAGCACCCGGGCGAGCCGGACCTGCTGCCGTCCCCGGACGCGATCGTGGTCGCGCCGGCCACGGTCAACACGGTCACCAAGTGGGCCGCCGGCATCGCGGACACGCTGCCGCTCGGCTTGCTGGTCGAGGGCCAGGGCAAGGGCCTGCCGATCGTGGCCATGCCGTTCACGAACTCGGCGATGGCCGCGCACCCGGCCTTCGCGGACGCGATCGACCGGTTGCGCACCTGGGGGGTGACCGTGCTGTTCGGCGACGACGTGGTGACCCTGCACCCGCCGGGCACCGGCGATCTCATGGTGGACGACTTCCCCTGGGAACTTGCCCTCGAGGCGCTGGGTGAACCGAGAAAGGCGGCCGTTCGCTGGTAGCCTCGCGGCCGTGGCCCTCGCAATGACCACTCCGACCGTCGCCGACGTCATCGCCGCCCTGGATGAACGTTTTCCGCCGGCCTGGGCCGAGGAGTGGGACCGGGTCGGGCTGGTCACCGGCGAGCCGACCGCCTCCGTGGACACCGTATTGTGCGTGGTCGACTGCGTGCCCGGCACCGTGGCGCAGGCCGTGGACATCGGCGCCCAGCTCGTCGTGGCGCACCACCCGTTGCTGCTGCGCGGGGTGTCGAGCGTGGCGCCGACGACGTACCGGGGCCGGCTCATCCACGATCTGATCAAGAACGACGTGGCGCTGTTCGTCGCGCACACCAACGCCGACGTCGCGCTCCCCGGCGTCTCCGACGCGCTCGCCGCCCGGCTGGGGCTGCGGGACCTGCGCCCGCTGCGCCCGTCCGCCGACGATCCCCGCCGGGGGACCGGCCGGATCGGCCGGCTGCCCGCGCCGATGACGCTCACCGAGCTCACCACGCACGCGGCCACCGCGCTGCCGCCGACCGCCTGGGGGATCCGGGCCGCCGGCGACCCCGACCAGCGGATCGAGACCGTCGCGGTGTGCGGCGGAGCCGGCGACGGGTTCCTCGCCGACGCGGCCGCGGCCGGGGTCGACGCGTACCTCACCGCGGACCTGCGCCACCACCCGGCCAGCGACGCCGTCGCCGACGGCGGGCCGGCACTGCTGGACGCCGCGCACTGGGCGACCGAGCGGCCGTGGCTCGACGACCTGGCCGACTTCCTCCGTACCGCCGTCGGGGTCACCGCCGTGGTCTCCGATGTGGACACCGACCCGTGGACGCTGCACGCGGCGCAGACCCAGGAGCAGATGTGAAGGCCGACCCCGACGCCCAACGCCGCCTGCTCGACCTGCAGGCCATCGACACGGCGCTCGCCCAGCTGGCCCACCGCCGCCGGCACCTGCCCGAGCTGGGCGAGGTCGAACGGCTGCGGCGCGAGGCATCCACCCTGGACCAGGAACGGGTCCGGGCACAGGTGACCGTCGACGACCTCGACCGCGACATCGCCCGGATCGAGCGCGACGTCGACCAGGTCCGCGCCCGCAAGGACAAGGACCAGGCGCGGCTCGACATCGGTACCGGGCCGGCCCGCGAGCTGGAGGCGCTGCAGCACGAGCTGCTCTCCCTCCAACGTCGACAGTCCGAACTGGAGGATGCCGAGCTGGAGCTGATGGAACAGCGGGAGTCGGCGGCCGCCGTACTCGACGAGACGGTGCGGCGCGGGACGACCGTGACGGAACAGCTCGCCGCGACGGAGGCCCGGCGCGACAAGGCGCTGACCGACATCGGCAAGGACGAGGAGTTCCGGCTCGCCGGCCGGCAGCCGCTGGTGGCGGACCTGCCGGCGGACCTGATCGCGCTCTACGAGAAGATCCGCGAACACGCCGGCGGCGTGGGCGCCGCGCTGCTGCGCGCGGGCCGGTGTGAGGGATGCCGGCTCGAACTCTCCGGCAGCGAGCGGGCCCGGGTCCGCGCCGCCGCTCCGGACGAGGTCGTCCGCTGCGACGAGTGCCGGCGGATCCTGGTACGCACGGCGGAGTCCGGGCTGTGAGGGGCCGACGGTTGCGGGTGGTCGTCGAGGCTGACGGCGGCGCGCGGGGCAACCCCGGTCCGGCCGGCTACGGTGCCGTGGTCCACGAGGCGAACACCGGCGAGGTGCTCGCCGAACGGTCCGAGTCGCTCGGCGTCGCCACGAACAACGTCGCCGAGTACTCCGGCCTGATCGCCGGCCTTTCGGCCGCCGCCGACCTCGGTGCGGTCGAGGTCGAGGTGCGGATGGACTCCAAGCTCGTGGTCGAGCAGATGTCCGGACGCTGGCAGATCAAGCACCCCGGGCTGCGGCCGCTCGCCGCGCAGGCGGCCGCGCTGGTCCGGCGCTTCGAGTCGGTGACGTTCACCTGGGTACCGCGGGCCCGTAACGCCCGGGCCGACGCGCTCGCCAACGCCGCGATGGACGCGGCGGCCGGTCCCGCCGGCGGTTCGATTGGCGGTTCGGCCGGCGGGGAGACCGGCCCGGGCCCAAAAGCTGGGAGCCCCGGACGCAACCGCCGACCCGGCTGATCCTGGTCCGGCACGGGGAGACCGCGATGAACGCCGGTGGTCGCTATTCGGGCCGCCACGACGTACCGCTGTCGCCACGCGGGGTGACCCAGGCGGAGGCCACCGCCCGCCGGGTGGCCGCCCACGCGCCGGTCGCGGCCGTCGTCACCTCACCGCTGTCCCGGTGTACGGCCACCGCCCGCCTCCTGTCCGCCGCGCTCTCCGGTGCGCCGGTGGTGATCGAGCCGGACCTGATCGAGTGCGACTTCGGCGAGTGGGAGGGGCTGACCTTCGCGGAGGTACGGTCGCGCTGGCCGGCGGAGCTGGAGGCGTGGCTCGCCTCGACGTCGGCCGCGCCGCCGGGTGGTGAGTCCTTTGTGGACGTCGCCGCCCGGACGGAGCGCGCGGTCGCCTCGATCCGGTCCCGTCACCCGGAGGCGACCGTCGCGGTGGTCTCCCACGTATCACCGATCAAGCTACTGCTGCGGGACGCGCTCGCCGCCACCGACGACTTCCTGCACCGGCTCTACCTCGACCCGTGTGGAGTCTCCATCGTGGACTACTGGGCCGATGGCGGGGTCGCGGTACGTACCGTCAACGAGTCCGGGCATCTGGGCTCCGGGCCCTAGATTCCCGAGCCGGCCGCGAGGGCGAGCACCGCCGCGCCGGTCAGGAAGATGGTGATCTGGTGCGGTATGCCGTCGGTCGACGGCCGCGTCGATCTCGGCCAGCGCGCCGTCCCGGCCGAGCAACCGCCAGCTGCCGTCGAGTTGCCGGTGGGTTCGGCCGTCTTGACCCGCCCGCCGCTGCGGCATAGCTTCGTCAATCAGGAAAGTTTCCTCACAGTTTGGACCCCAGGGAGGGTTCATGCGCAGAAAGGCATTCGCGCGGGTCGGCGTACTCGCGCTCACGCTGGGTCTGGCGATCACCGGAATGCCGGCCGCGGCGGCCGCCCACGGCGGGCCGGACGGGTTCCGCCGGGTCGGCTACTTCACCCAGTGGGGGATCTACGGACGGGCGTTCGACGTCAAGAACCTCGACACGAGCGGGGCGGCCGCCCGCCTCACCCACATCAACTACGCGTTCGGCAACGTCAGCGCCGAGGGCCGCTGCTTCGAGGCGAACATCCCCGGGCAGGGCGACGCATGGGCGGACTACCAGCGGCCGGTACCGGCCGAGCTCTCCGTCGACGGCGTCGGCGACACCTGGGGTGAGCCGCTCAACGGCAACTTCGGGCAGCTGCTGGCGTTGAAGCGCAAGCACCCGCACCTGAGGGTGCTGCTCTCGCTCGGCGGCTGGACCTGGTCGACGTACTTCTCCAACGCGGCCCTGCCGGAGAACCGGGCGGCGTTCGTCTCCTCCTGCATCGACCTGTTCCTCGAGGGCAACCTGCCGGTGCTGGACGGTGGCAGCGGCGGGCCGGGTTCGGCGTACGGCGTCTTCGACGGCATCGACCTGGACTGGGAGTGGCCGAACTGGCCGGGTGAGCCGGACAACGTGATCCGGCCGGCCGACCGGGAGAACTTCACCGCGCTGGTGGCGGAGTTCCGCCGGCAGCTCGACGCGTACGGCCGCTCGGTCAACCGGAAGCTGGAGCTGTCCGCGTTCCTGCCGGCGAATCCGGGCGCGATCGACGCCGGCATCGAGGTGCGGCGCGTCTTCCGCAACCTGGACTTCGCGACGCTGCAGGGGTACGACTTCCACGGTCCCTGGGAGACCATGACCAACCAGCAGTCCGCGTTGCGGCGGCCGGCCGCGGCGCCGCCGGGCCCGGACTTCACCGTCGACCAGACGGTGCAGGCGTACCTGTCCCGCGGTGCGCCGCGCCGCCAGCTGGTCGTCGGCATCCCGTACTTCGGCCGCGGCTGGACCGGGGTGTCGGGCGGCGGCGACGGGCTGTTCCAGCCGTCCACCGGGGCCGCGCCGGGAACCTGGGAGCCGGGGTCGGAGGACTACAAGGTGCTCGCCGGGCTGCCGTCGGCCGGGTACACCGTGCACCGGGACTTCCGGGCCGGGCACGCCTGGCTGTTCAACGGTACGACCCTCTGGACCTTCGACGATCCGCTTGTCGTGGCCCAGAAGTGCCTCTACATCCGGAGCCAGCGACTCGGCGGCTCGATGGTGTGGTCGCTGGACGCCGACGACACCGACGCGACCCTGACCCGGACGATCGCGGCGCTGCTGCGCTGAGTGGTTCGTGGCTCGTTCGGCGTCATCGGAGGGCGCGGATCAGCAGGGCGATCCCGACGATGACGCCGAACACCACGATCACCACGCGGAGGATCCGGCCGGGGAGCCGGCGGGCCAGCCGGGCGCCGGTGTACCCGCCGATCAGCGTCGCGGGGATCAGCACCGCGGCGGCGGCCCAGTTCACCGGCCCGAAGGCGGCGTACGCGATCACCGCGCCGACACCGACGACTGCGGATACCGCGTTCTTGAGCGCGCTGACCCGGGCCAGCGAGTCGTCGATCGCCAGCCCCAGCGCGGCGACCAGCATGACGCCGAGGGCCGCGTTGAAGTACCCGCCGTAGACCGCGCCGAGGCCGGCCGCCAGGTGCAGGGCCAGGGTCCGCCGGCGGGGCGACATGTCGTGCGGCCGGAGTACGGCTCGCTTGAGTTGCTCCTGGAGCGCCAGCACCGCGGTCGCGCCCAGCACCAGGAACGGCACCACCAGGTCGAACGCTCTCGTCGGGGTGTTCAGCAGCAGCGCGCAGCCGATCGCCGTACCGGCGACGACGGTCGGGATCAGCCTGAGCAGGGTCCGGCGGCCGCTGTGTTCGGCCAGGTCCTTCAGGTCGGTCCGGCTGCCGTACACGCTGGCCAGGTAGCCCGGGCAGACCGCGACCGAGTTCGTGACCGTCGCCGGGATCGACGGCAGGCCGACCGCCAGCAGGGTCGGAAAGGTCACCAGCGAGCCGCCGCCGGCGACGGCGTTGACGGTGCCGGCGCCCAGACCGGCGACCACCAGCAGGGCCGCGTCTGTGAGATCCATCGCCGGTGAAGGCTATCCGCTCCGGGCCGTCCGTAGAATGGGGGTACGACGGACGAGTCGGCCGGGCGGTCGCGTCGGCTGGGGTTTCGTCCCCCGCCGCCGAGGAACGTCCGGGCTCCACAGGGCAGGGTGGTTGTTAACGGCAACCCGGGGCGACCCGCGGGACAGTGCCACAGAAAGCAGACCGCCGGCGGGTGTCCACCCGCCGGTAAGGGTGAAACGGTGGGGTAAGAGCCCACCAGCACCCCGGGTGACCGGGGTGGCTCGGTAAACCCCACCCGGAGCAAGGCCAAAAGGGCCGCGCGCCTCGGCGTCGCGGCCTGCGCAGGCGATCGAGGGTGGCCCGCCCGAGCCTGCGGGTAGGCCGCTGGAGCCTGCCGGCGACGGCAGGCCGAGATGGATGGCCGCCACCGGTCCCGTCATTT
>Ga0209481_10000224_pt1 | contig 23545 bp, 21 predicted proteins | sample SoiMetdeltSBSDD3_FD_187598 | JGI IMG/M metagenome (GOLD analysis project Ga0209481, IMG submission 187598) | Bulk soil microbial communities from a Populus tree surrounding site in Tennessee, USA - Soil MetaG P. deltoides SBSDD3 (SPAdes) (version 2) | ecosystem: Environmental > Terrestrial >...
GTCTGCCCTGGTGGTTGGTCTGTTGATGAGCCTCCGCCAGTGTCGGGATGTTCCTCGGAGGGCCTCCTCATCAGCAACTCGGCAGTACCGCGGGTCGGGTCAGCAGGCTCCGACCCGAGGAGGCATGGTACATGGCCTTCATCGCGGTTGTCCTACCCTCCCCCGGCGAGATGCGATAGCTGGAACGTTCGGACTCAACGTGGCGCGCAATCGGGAGGATGGAGGCTGAAGCCGAGGTGTCGTACCGCATCCAGGAGGTCGCTGAGCGCGCGAACGTCCCCGAGGGATTCGTGCAGCGGTTGATCGCGGTCGGTGCGTTGCCTGGTGAGGAGGCAGGGCTCGGGCCCAGGGAGGTCCGGCGTACACGGCTGCTGCATTCCTGGGAGACGGCGGGGTTCTCGGTCGAGACCATCGTCGCGCTGGTCGATCGGGGCGCCCTGTCGCTCGCGTTCCTGGACGCGCCGGTGATGGCCACGCCCGAGCGGCTGGACCGCTCCTACCGGCAGTTCGCCACCGAACGCGGTGTGCCCCTGAGGTTCCTGCAGGCGGTTCACCAGGCGCTCGGCTTCGCACCCCCGGAGCCCGCTGACCGGGCCGGCGAGGACGACGTGGTCATGCTCGAGGTCGCGGAGTTGTTCCGGGGCGCCGGGGTGCGCGACGAGGCGACCCTGCGGCTGCTGGCCGTGTACGCCGACGGCCTGCGCCGCATCGCCAAGGCCGAGGCCGACTACTACGAGGCCAACATCGAGCGACGCCTGCGCGCGACCGGACTGGACGAGCGTCGGCTGATCGAGTTCGGCACCCGCTTCGGTGACCGCATCATCGCCTTGCTGGAGCGGGCACTCCTCCAGCTCTACCGGCGCCACCGCGAGCACGTCTGGACCGAGCACGCCATCAACCATGTCGAGGAGGCGCTCGAGGGATCGGGGCTGGCCGAGCGGGTCCCACAGCCGCCGGCGATCTGCTTCGTCGACCTGACCGGCTACACCCAGCTGACCGAGGAACGCGGAGATCAGGCCGCCGCGCACGTCGCCGGGCGGCTGGCCTCGCTGGTCAACGCCATCTCCAACAGCCGCGGGGGTCGGCCCGTCAGGTGGCTGGGGGACGGCGGGATGTTCCATTTCCGCGAGCCCCGGACGGCGGTGCTGGCCGGGCTCGACATGGTCCAGCGTGCTCCCGCGGTCGACCTGCCGCCGGCCCACGTGGGCATCCACACCGGTCCGGTGATCGCCCAGGACGGTGACGTCTACGGCAGGACGGTGAACCTGGCCGCCAGGATCGCCGCCTACGCCCAGGCCGGACAGGTCGTCGTGAGCGAGGAGACCGCGCGCCGGTCCGGCGACGGCCAGCTCCGGTTCGAGCCGCTGGGACCGGTCGGCCTGAAGGGCGTCGGCGAGCCGCTGCCGCTCTACCAGGCCATCCGGGAGTGAGCACCCGGACCGTAGATGCGTGCACCGCGGCTTGGTGACGAGCGTCATGCCGGAACCAGAGCGTGACCGTCCGGCTCAGGCTGGCTCCGGCATCGCCTCGCGTCCCGGACGGTCGCGGGCCTCCGACCGGCGGTGACCAGGAGCCGTCGAGGCGCCGGGCCGGTCGCGGGTGATGCCGAGATCGTCGAGGAGGCGGTCCAGGCCGTGGGCGAACTGCTCGTCCAGCGAGCCGTACAGGTGGGGCGCGACCGCGGCGGTGCTGGGATACGCACCGGCCGGAAGTGTCTGATACATCAGCCGGCTGGCGGCCAGCTCGGCGGCGGGCCTGGGCCGGGCCGGCCGGCGCGGCTGGATCAGCGCCGTGGAGGCGTCAGCCGGCGAGCAGCAGCCGCAGGCCGACGGCGACGCCGAACGCGATCACCAGCCAGCGCAGGGCCCGGTCGTTGAGGCGTCGGGCGAGGACGACCCCGAGCTGGCCGCCGAGCAGGCTCGTGACCGCCATGATCGCCACCGCCACCCAGCGGACGTCGGCGAAGAGGATGAAGTAGACGGCGGCGATGCCGTTGATCAGCAGCGACAGCAGCCCCTTGAGGGCGTTCAGCCGCTGCAGGTTGTCGACGAGGAAGATGCCCAGGATGGCCAGCATCATGATGCCGACCCCAGCGCCGAAGTAGGCGCCGTAGATGGCGGCGAGGAACTGGGCGGCGAACAGCGGCAGCGTGTGGGGGTCGCGGCCGGCCGGTGACCCGCCCTCCCGGTCCTCGCGTCGGTCCTGGACCAGCCGGGCCAGGCGGGTCTGGGCCGCGAGCAGGCCGCAGGCGAGGAAGATCAGGAACGGCACGACCCGCTCGAAGAACTCCGCCGAGCTGACCACCAGCAGGAAGGCCCCGAGCACGGCCCCGGCGGCGCTGATGGCGCCGAGGGCGAGAATCCGGCGGCGCTGGCCCTCCAGCTCACGCCGGTAGCCGAGGGTTCCCCCGAAGTAGCCGGGGGTGAGCGCCACCGCGTTGGTGACGTTGGCGGTCAGCGCCGGATACCCGACCGCGAGCAGGGCGGGGAACGAGATCAGCGACCCGCCGCCGGCCACCGCGTTGACGGCGCCGGCGAGCAGGCCGGCGCCGGCGAGCAGCGCGATCTGGGCGGGTTCCAGCATGGGCAACGGCTATCCTATGGAACCGGCCGGCGAGGCACCCGATCGGCCGGTGGCGTCACAGCGCGTCGTCGCCCGGGACGTGCCGCGGGCCAGCGCGGGGGGAATGGCACGTCCAGGCATGGTTGAATGTCTAGACATGTGAGCGGCAGTCGAGGGCGAGGGGCGCTGGATGTCGAACGTACACCGGGTCGCCATGTTGGGGACCGGCCTGATCGGCGACTTCTACACGATGACGCTGCACGGCCAGCGCGGGCTGGACCGGGTGCAGGTGGTGTACTCCCGGTCGCCGGAGCGTGGGGCGGCGTTCCGCGAGCGGTGGGGGGTGGCGGAGTCGACCACCTCGATCGAGGAGGCGGTCGGCCATCCCGAGGTGGACACGGTGGTGGTGGGGCTGCCCAACCACATGCACGAGCAGGCCGTGACGGCCGCGGTCGCGGCCGGCAAGGCGGTGCTGGTGACCAAGCCGCTGGCCCGCGGCGCCGGGGAGGCCAAGCGCATCCTGGAGGTCGTGGAGCGCGCCGGGGTGTTCGGCGGGTACCTGGAGGACCTGGTCTACACCCCCAAGACCCTCAAGGCGGTGGCCAGGACCCGGTCCGGGGCCATCGGCGACGTGCTCTGGGTGCGGAGCCGGGAGACGCACCCGGGGCCGCACAGCGCCTGGTTCTGGGACGCCGGCCAGGCCGGTGGCGGCGCCATCGTCGACCTGGGCTGCCACTGCATCGAGATCGTCCGGTCGTTCGTGGGCAAGGGCAACCGGCCCGTCGAGGTGATGTGCTGGGCCGACACCCTGGTCCACCCGATCGAGGCCGAGGACAACGCCATCGCCATCATCCGCTTCGAGAGCGGGGCGGTCGGGCAGTTCGAGGTCAGCTGGACCTTCCGGGGCGGGATGGACCTCAGGGACGAGGTCGCCGGCACCGAGGGCACGATCTGGCTCAACCACTTCCTACGCACCGGCTTCGAGATGTTCGCCACCGGCGCCGGCGACGGATATGTGGCCGAGAAGGCCGAGTCGGCATCGGGCTGGCAGTTCCCGGTGGGCGACGAGGTGGTGGAGCTGGGCTACGTGGACATGTTCACCGACATGTTCAACGCCATGGAGGAGGGCCGCGAGCCGGCCGAGACCCTGTACGACGGCTATGTGGTCAACGCCGTCATGGACGCCTGCTACCACTCGGCCGAGACCCGGACCTGGGCGCCGGTCGAGCTCGACTGGCGCGGCGGCCAGACCCCCCGGGTGGGCCGGCCCGAGCGGACCGAGGACGGCCTGGTCGTCATCAAGGAGGAGCAGCTGCCCGACGGCCGCCGCAAGCTCATCCTCAAGGACCCGGGCAGCGGCGCCTTCGTCGACCGGGTCCTCTAGACCACATAGGGGGCGACGGCGTTGCGGGCCAGCAGGAACCCGGCCTTGACCTTTTCGTCGCTGCCCTCGAAGCCGCGGTCCTCGTGCTCGATGACGACGCAGCCGTCGTAGCCGACCTGGTAGAGGGCGGCCAGGAACCGGTCCCAGCGGATCTCGCCCAGGCCGGGCAGGCGCGGGACCTGCCAGCCGATGCCGGCCGACATCACGCCCCGCTCGTACAGGCCCTCCCGGTCGATCTCCATGTCCTTGGCGTGCACGTGGTGCAGCCGGGGGCCGAACTCGCGCACCACCCGCTCGACGTCGATCATCTGCCAGACCAGGTGCGAGGGGTCGAGGTTGAGCCCCAGGGTGTCGTCGTCGAACCAGCCGAAGATCTCCCGCCAGGTGGCGGGGGCGTAGAACAGGTTGTGGCCGCCCGGCCACTCGTCCTGGCTGAAGATCATGGGGCAGTTCTCGATGGCCAGCTTGACCCCGTGGTCGCGGGCGAAGGCGACCAGGTCGGGCAGGAAGCCCCGGGCGGCCTCGATGTTCTCGCGCAGCGGCCGGGCCGCGTCGGCGCCGACGAAGGTGTTGACCACCGGCACGCCCATCCTGGCCGCCCCGCCGATGAGGACCCGCAGGTGGGCCAGGGCCTCGGAGCGCACGCCGGGGTCGGGGTGCAGCGGGTTGGGGTAGTAGCCGAGCCCGCTGATCTGGATGCCGCGGCCGGCCAGGTCGTCGACCAGCTCCTTGGCCTCGCCGTCGGACAGGGCGGCCACGTCGATGTGGGACACGCCGGCATAGCGGCGGGCCGCGCCCTCGCCCCGGGGCCAGCAGGCCACCTCGAGGGCGGAGAACCCGTTGGCCGCGGCCCAGTCGGCGACGGCGGTGAGCGGGGTCTCGGGGAAGGCGGCGGTGAGCAGTCCGAGCTTCATGGTTCGCTCCTCCTGACTGGCGTCCAGGCCTGCGACCGGGCGGAGTCGGCCACGGCCTGGCAGACGAGCGCGATGTCGTGCCCGTCGGCGAAGGTCGGGTAGGCGGGCTCCGGCGACGGCTTGCCGGCGGCGATGTCGGCGTAGACGGCGGCGAACAGCCCCCGGAAGGTGTCGGGGTAGCCCTCGACGTGGCCGGCCGGGTAGCCGGTGACGGCGGCGCCGAGGTCGGTCATCAGCCCCGGGTCCTTGTTGGCGAGCTCGTTGGGCCGGCCCCGGTGCCCGATCCACAGGTACTCCGGCTCCTCCGAGACCCAGGCCAGGGAGCGTTGCGAGCCGTTCAGCTCCCAGCTCAGCCGGTTCTTGCGCCCGGCCGAGACCTGGCTGACCGAGCACAGCCCGCGCAGGCCGCCCTCGAACCGCAGCAGGATGCCGGCGGCGTCGTCGCTGCTCATGGGCTCCCGGACCCGCTCGACGTCGGCGGCCACGCCGTGGCCGGCGAAGGTGCCGACCTCGCCCACGGGGTGGTTGCGCTCGGGCACGAAGGTGTGCAGGTCGGCCAGGACCTCCACCACCCGGCGCCCGGTCACGAAGCAGACCAGATCGAACCAGTGCGAGCCGATGTCGGCCACGGCCCGCAGCCGGCCCTGGCGCTCGGCCACCAGCCGCCAGTTCCAGTCGGTCTCCAGCAGCAGCCAGTCCTGGTGGTAGCCGCCGGACACGTACCGCGGCTCGCCCAGGGAGCCCTCGCGGACCATCCCGGCCGCGTTGTGGTTGTGGGGGGAGAAGCGCAGGTTGAAGCAGACGGCGTTGACCAGGCCGGTGGCGGCGGCCAGGTCGACCAGGGCCGCAGTCTCCTCCACCGAGACCCCCAGCGGCTTCTCGCAGACCACGTGCCGGCCGGCCCGCAGGGCGGCCGCCGCCTGGGTCGCGTGCACGTCGTTGGGGCTGGTCACGTGGACCGCGGCCAGCGAGTCGTCGGCCACCAGGGCCTCGACCGAGTCATAGGCGGTGGCCAGGCCGAGCCGGTCGGCGACCTCCCGGGCCCGGTCGGGGCTGCGTCCGGCCACCCCGGCGACCTCGACCCCGAGGCGCCGCAACGCCTCGGTGTGGGTGGCGGCCATCCAGCCGGTGCCGGCGATGCCGACCCGGATGCCGGCGACCTCGCTCACCGGCGCATCCTCCGATCCACCGACGTCTCGTATGCGCCCGCCCTGCTCATGGCTCGCCTCCCATTCACCCGCTCCCCCGCTGGCCCGTGACCCGCACGTACACCCAGGCCAGGGCGAGCACGATCAGGCCGTAGAGGATCTGGCGGAACGCCTCGGTGGTGTCCAGGGCCAGCAGCAGGCGGGTCAGCACCGTCAGGATCAGGGCGCCCAGGATGGTGCCGGTGTAGCCGCCGACCCCGCCGAGGATCGAGGTGCCGCCGATGACCGCGGCCGCCACCGAGGGCAGCAGGTAGGCGTTGGTCTGGTCGGGGCCGACCGAGCCGCTGATGCCGGAGAACAGCAGCCCGGCGAGCGCGGCCAGCAGCGCCGACATCAGGTAGACGGCGAACAGCACCTGCCAGATGCGGACGCCGGCCAGCCGGCAGGCCACCGGGTTGTCCCCCACCGCGTAGATGCAGCGGCCCAGGCCGGTGCGTGCCAGCCCGAAGATCAGCGCCGCGGCCAGCAGCGCCCAGACGACCAGGTTGTTGGGGATCGGGCCGATCAGCGTGCCCGAGGCCACCGTCCGCAGCACCGGGAGCAGGCGGGTCGACCCCGACAGGAACCCGTCGCCGACCAGCCCGACCGTGACCACGCCGAGCAGCACGCTGGCCATGCCCAGGGTCATGATCAGCGGGTTGACCTTGAACACCCCGACCCCGATCCCGTTGACCGTGCCGACCGCGGCCCCCACCAGCAGGGCCAGGCCGAGGGCGACCACCGGCCCGCGGCCGCTCTGGTTGGCGGCCACATAGGCGGCGAAGTTGGCCGTCATGACCGTGGACAGGTCGATGCCGCCGGTCAGCATGCACAGCGTCTGGCTGGCCGCCAGGACGGCCAGCGGGCAGGCCAGCAGCAGGGTCGACCGGACGCCGTTGAGGGTGAGCATGCCCGGCGCCTGGGTGGCCGTGACCAGGTACAGGACCACCAGCACGCCCGTCAGGGCGATGGCCGGGCGCTCGACCAGCGTCTGGCGCCAGTCCCGGACGGCGGGCTCGGCGGTGACGGCGCTCATCGCGACCTCCGCGGCACCTGGACCAGGCCGCCGATCATCACCACGACGATGATGATGATCCCGCGGGCGACCTCGGCGTAGTTGGGGTCCCAGCCCAGCCCGAGCATCAGCGGCGGGATCAGGGACAGGCAGAAGGCGGCCAGCACGGGCCCGAGCAGGGTGCCCGACCCGCCCATCAGGGCCACGCCACCCAGCACCACCGCGGCCACGCTGGTCAGGGTGGCCGTGGCCCCGATGGAGGCGCGCGGCTCGCCGCTGCCGGTGAAGGCGGTGGTGACCACGCCGGCCATCCCCGAGAAGAAGCCGGCCAGGACGTAGGCCACCACCCGGGTACGGCCGACGCGGACCCCGGACAGGAAGGCGGCGGCCCGGTCGCTGCCCACGGCGTAGGTGGCGATCCCCAGGCGGCTGCGCTTGAACGGCACCCAGACCAGCAGCAGGACCCCGGCCAGCCACAGCAGCGACGGCAGGGGCTGGTCGAAGCCGCCGACCATGAGCTCCTGGAACCGGGGATGGGTGCCGCCGCCGGGACCCTCCAGCACGACCAGGGCCAGCCCGGCCAGGATGAAGCTGGCCGCCAGCGTGACCACGATGTCGGGGACCCCGGAGACGACCGCCACGAGCCCGATCAGGCCGGACAGCAGCATGGCGACGGCCACCACGCCGAGGGCGATCAGGACGACCGGGCCGAGGTCCTGGTCGAGCATCAGGCGGGCGGCGATGCAGTTGGACAGGACCATCATCGCCCCCACCGACAGGTCGATGCCGCCGGAGATGACGATCACCGTCTGGGCCATGGCCAGCAGGGCCAGGGTCATGGTGCCGGCGACGATGCCGCGGATCTCGAAGGGGCCGAAGGCTGGGATCTGGCTGTAGCGCCAGAAGACCAGGACCCCGAGGAGCAGGGCCACGCCGACCACCCAGCCCTGGCGGCGCCGGAAGCGGTTGGCCCGGCTGCTGGGCCGCGGAAGCGGGGTGGCGGCCACGGCCCGGGGGGCGGTGCTCATACCGCGGTCACCTCCAGCCCGTGGGCGGCCGTGAGCAGGTCGCTCTCGCTGGCCGTGGGGGGCATCTCGGCCACGATGGCCCCGTTGTGGAGCACGGCCGCCCGGTCGCAGACCAGCGCGATCTCCCGCAGCTCGCTGGTGAACAGCAGGATGGCCGCGCCGCCGTCGGCCAGCTCGCGGATCAGGTCGTAGATCTGGTGCTTGGTGCCGACGTCGATGCCCCGGGTCGGGTCGAACAGCAGCAGGGTGCGGAACCCGGCCGCGAGCCAGCGGCCGATGGTCAGCTTCTGCTGGTTCCCGCCGGACAGGCGGCGGGCCTGGGCGGCGGCCCGGGTGTCGATGGACAGCCGCGTGACCGCCTCCTGGACCTGGCGCCGCTCCCGGCCCATGTTGATCGGCCCCCAGCGGCGCAGCCGGTTGAAGAGGGGGATGGCGATGTTCTCGCGGATGGGCCGTTGCGGCAGCAGGGCCATGAGCCGGTTGCTCGGCACCAGCACCACCCCGCGCCGGATGGCGTCGTAGGGGTGCCTGGCCCGCAGCGGCCGGCCGTCGACCAGGATCTCGCCCCCGGCGGCCCGGACGTTGCCGGACAGGATCTCGAACAGCCGGTCCTGGCCCTGGCCCTCGAGGGCGGCCATCCCCAGGACCTCGCCGGCCTGGACCTCGAAGGAGACGCCGGCGTCCTGGCGGTCGATGAGCAGGTCGCGCACGACCAGGCGGGGCGCGTCCCCGGTCCTGTCCCCGGCCGCCCCCCGCTCCCGGGCCACGTCCCGGACGGCGGCGCCGGCCTCGCCGAGCATGGCCGCCACGATCTGGGCCTCCCCGCCCTCCCCGGGGTGGAACGAGGCCACGTTGCGGCCGTCCCGCAGGACGGTGCACATGTCGCAGTGCTCGCGCACCTCGGCCAGCCGGTGGGAGATGAACAGCACCGACCGGTTGCGCTGCTTCATCCGCCTGGTGATCGCGAAGACGCGCTCGGACAGGTCGGGGGGCAGGGCGGCGGTGATCTCGTCCAGCAGCAGCAGCTGGGGGTCGAAGGCCAACGCCCGGGCCAGGTCGAGCATGCGCAGGAAGGGCAGGGGGATGTCGCGGACCTGCTCGTCGAGGTCGAGGCCGTCCAGGTCCATCTCGGCCAGCTCGCGCCGGACCAGGGCCGGGTCGACCCCGGTGAGCCGGAGGTTCCGCTCGACGGTGAGGTCGCGGATCAGCGCCGGGTCCTGGTAGACCGGGGCCAGGCCCTTGGCGCGTGACTCGGTCGGGCTGGCCAGCACGACCGGCTCGCCGTTGACGGCCACCGTGCCGCCGTCGTTGCGCAGCACCCCGGTCAGGATCTTGACCAGGGTCGACTTGCCGGCGCCGTTGGCCCCGAGCAGCGCATGGACCTCGCCGGGGGCGACGGACAGGTCGACGGCGCGCAGGGCCACCACCGGCCCGAACGCCTTGGCCACCGCGGTCGTCTGCAGGAGATGGGCTGGCATCGCTCCGTCAAGGGGTCGCCGGCGGCGGCGCGGGGACGGACGCCCCCGGGCGCCACCGCCGGTCAGGAACGGGTCAGGCGGTCAGAGCCCGGCTCACTCGCCGGGGCCCTTGCAGGCGAACAGCTGGTCGTTGGTGTAGGTGGTGTACGGCTTGACCGAGACGGCGGCGCTGAAGCTGGCGTCGCGGTCGGGGAAGCTGTTGGCCTCCAGGGTCGACTTGTTCTTGGCGAGGTCCCAGACCTCGGGGGTCAGCAGCGTCTGGTGGTCGACCTGCTTGCCCTCGAGCACGTCCAGGGCGATGGCCGTGCCGACCCCGCCGATGACCGCCGGGTTGGTGACGGCCGCGCCGGGCGTGCCGTCGAGCAGCTGCTGGATGAACTCGTTGTTGTCGGCGCCGATCACCGGGACCGGCGGCTTGCCGACGGTCTTGAAGGCGTTGACCACCGTGTAGTCGATGCCCGAGGTCCAGATGCCGTCGTAGTTCCCGGAGTTCAGCTCCTGCACGGCGATGTCGCCGCCCTTGGTGAAGTCCCAGCCGGTGAAGACCTGCTTCAGCTTGATGTCCGGGTTCTTGCTCATGACCTCCTGGAAGCCCTTGTCACGGTCGGAGTCGGCCGGCACGCCGTCGATCCCGCGCATGTACAGGACCTTGCCCTTGCCTCCGAGCTTGTCGGCCAGCCACTGCGCCCCCAGGCGGCCGTAGGCGACCTGGTCGTTGGTGGCGACATAGGCCGTCGGGGCCGAGACCGCCTGGTCGACGGCGACCACCACGATGTTCTTCTTGGTGGCCTGCTCGATCACCGGGTTGAGCTTCTCCCGGTCCGACGGGTTGACGATGATGGCGTTGACGCCCTGGGAGATGAGGTTCTGGAGGTCCTGGATCTGCTCGGTCGGGCCGCCGTTCTTGGAGATGGCGATGACCTTGCTGACCTTGCCGCTGGCCAGGGCCTGGGCCTTGACCGAGCAGATCATCTGCTCGCGCCAGCCGTTGCCGGCCAGGGTGTTGCTGACGCCGACGACGTACTTCTTGCCCGAGTCTCCCCCGCTCCCACCGGCGGACTCGTCGTTCCCGCCGCCGCAGGCCGTCACGGCCAGACTCACGGCGGCGACCAGGATGCCGATCCGCATCCATCTGGGGCCCCTCATGCGTACTCCTCCCTCCCTGCGAGCACCCGGGCCAGGCGGCGGGCGTGCTCGTCGTAGGCTGCGTCGAACAGGCGTGCGGACTCCTCGTTGCCCACCACCGACCCGCTGGTCAGCACCGGCGGCATGCCGCCGCGGGCGACCAGCAGCTGGGCGGTGCGGACCTTGATCTCGTTGACCACGGCCACCCCGGCGACACTGGAGCCGGGACCGACCGGGGTGGCCAGGCCGTCGATGGTGACCAGGGCGTCGCCGATCGGGGTGCCGAGGTCGATGACGACGTCGGCGTGGTCGAGCAGCCGGGTGCCGGACGAGTGCCCGGCGTCGGCCGCCCGCGACTCGGCCACCGAGGTCACCGCGATCACCGGCAGGCCGCGGCGCCGCCCGCCCATGGCCATCTCGATCGGGTTGGCGGTGACGCCGCGGGCGCTGAACACGACCATCGCGTCCGGCGGGCCGAGGTGGAAGTTGCGCAGGATGACCTCGGCCAGCCCCTCGGTCCGCTCGATGAACATGGCCTGGCGCTGGCCGTTGGTGCCCACGACCTGGGTGTGGAAGGTGGTCGAGAGCTCGACCATGGGGTGGAACCCGGGGTAGGAGCCGTAGCGGGGGAACATCTCCTCCACCGACATGCGGCTGTGCCCGGTGCCGAAGAGGTGGACCAGGCCGCCGCCGCCGATCGCGTCGGCGCAGATGGCGGCCGCACGGTCGAGCGCCGCCCCCTGCGTCCGGTCGAGCTTCTCGAGCAACTCGATGGCGGCGCGTGTCCAGCCCACTTGTCTAGACATGATCCAGACCATACAGTGAGGCCATGGCGTCGTCAACGAGGTCCCACCCGGCGGGACAGACGCGCTACCGGGAGATCGAGCGGTTCCTGCGCACCCAGGTCGAGGGGGCCCGCCCCGGCGCCCCCCTGCCCAGCGAGGCGGAGCTGTGCGAGCGGTTCTCGGTGAGCCGGATGACCGTGCGCCAGGCCCTCCAGGAGCTGACCAACGACGGGCTGGTGGAGCGCCGGCGGGGCCAGGGCACCTTCGTGGCCCACCGTCCGGTCCACCGGCGGCCGGGCGTGTTCCTGTCCTTCACCGAGGAGATGAACCGCCGGGGCGTGCAGGCCACCAGCCGGCTGCTGGCCGCGGGCATGGACGACCCCCGGCAGCCCGAGGTCGAGGACCTCGGGCTCGCCCCCGGCAGCCAGGTGGTCCGGGTCGTCCGCGTCCGGCTGGCCGACGGCGTGCCGGTGGCCCTGGAGGACGCCGCCCTGGTGCCCGAGCTGGGCGGCGTCCTGGAGGAGGACCTGGGCGGCGGGTCGCTGCACAGCGCCCTGGAGCGGCGCGGGGTGGTGGCCACCCGGGCCACCGGGACGATCACGGCCCGGCTGGCCAGGGCCAGCGAGACCGAGCTGCTCGACCTGGCGCCCCAGTCGGCGCTGCTGGTGGAGCTGCGGATCCTGTTCGACCAGGAGGGCCGGGTGTTCGAGCGCACCGAGACCCGCTACGCGGCCGACCGCTACGTCATCGACGTGGTCCATACCCACCCGTGACGGCGCCGGCGGCGGCCCGCTCCCGCGCCCACAGGGCGGCCCCGACGGCCCCGGCGACCGGGCCCAGCGCCGCCGGCACGATCTCGTAGGCCGCCGGGTCGACCAGCGGCGCCGAGGCCGCCACCGCCCGCCGCAGGGGCGCGAACAGCCGCTCCCCGGCGGCCGCGACCCCGCCGCCCACCACTACCCGCTCGGGCCACAGGACGGTGACCAGGTTGGCGATGCCGACGGCCAGGCGGCCGACGACCCCCCGGACCGCGGCCTCGGCCCGGGGGTCGCCGGCGGCCGCGGCGGCGAACACCGCCTCGGGGCTGTCGTGGCCGCCCAGCCGGCAGAGGGCGGGGCCGGCCGCGAAGGCCTCGACACAGCCCCGGTTGCCGCAGCCACAGGGCGGGCCGTCGGGGTCGATGACCTGGTGGCCGACCTCGCCGGCGCGGCCGTGGGGGCCGAAGCGCAGGCGTCCGTCGACGACCACGCCCCCGCCGACCCCGGTGCCGATGGTCAGGCAGACCACGGTCGAGCAGCCGGCGGCCGCGCCCATGCGGCTCTCGGCCAGGGTGAAGGACCGGGCGTCGTTGATCAGCGCGACGGGGACGCCCAGGCGGTCGGCCAGCGGGTCCCGGAACCGGTAGCCGGTCCAGGCGGCCGGCAGGTTGGGCAGCAGCAGGGTCCGGCCCGACGCCTCGTCGAACAGCCCTGGCACCCCCGCCCCGGCCGCGGCCACCGGCCCGTGGGAGGCCAGCAGCCCGGTGGCCGCGGCCGCGACCCGGTCGACCACCTCGCCGGGGTCGCCGGCGCCGGTCGGGACGGACGTGACCGCCAGCACTCGGGGGGGTCCGGGGGACCGCCGGGATGGTCTCCCGGTGGATCGGGACCGGCCGGCGGTGGTCTCGATGACGGCCAGCTTGCAGTTGGTCCCCCCGACGTCGATGCCGAGGTGGCGGACGGTCACGAGCCCTTCCGCCGCCGCAGATCGTCGATGATGGCCGCCGTGGCCGTGGCTCCGCAGCGGTCCATGCCGGCGTTGAGGCCCTCGATGAGCAGGTCGAGGGTGCGGATGCCGCCGGCCGCCTTGATCCTGACCCGGTCGGAGACGCTGGCCCGCATCAGCCGCAGGTCGTCCATGGTGGCGCCGGACGGCGCGTAGCCGGTCGAGGTCTTCACGTAGTCGGCCCCGGCCTTCTCCGACAGCCGGCAGCCCCGCACCTTCTGCTCGTCGGTCAGGTAGGCGTTCTCCAGGATGACCTTGACCACGGCGCCGCGGGGGCGGGCCACGGCCACCACGGCGGCGATGTCGTCGTGGACGTAGGCGTCCTCACCCGAGCGCAGCCAGCCGATGGGCAGGACCATGTCGAGCTCGACGGCCCCGTCGTCGATGGCGCGCTCGGCCTCGGCCGCCTTGACGGCCGAGGCGCTGGCGCCGTGGGGGAAGCCGACCACGGTCCCGACCAGGACGCCGCTGCCGGCCAGGGCGTCGCGGCAGCGGCCCACGTCCAGGGGCCGGCAGCAGACCGAGGCCACGTCGTAGGCCGCGGCCAGCGCGCAGCCGGCCAGGACCTCGTCGACGGTGAGCTCCGGCCTGAGCAGCGAGTGGTCGATCGTCTTGGCCACCTTCCCCTCGGTGATGGTGTCGACGGTCCAGCGGTCGGGCATCGGCCTCGCTCCTTGTCGTGCCGGGTTCAGGTCACGGTCCAGCCGCCGTCCACCGTGAGTACCTGCCCGGTGACGGCCCGGCTCTCGTCGCTGCACAGGTAGACGGCCGCTCGGGTCACGTCGGCCGGGTCGAGGAAGCCGCCGACGAGCGGCTGGCGGCGCTCGGCAAAGGCGACGCTGGCCGCATCCGCGGCCGCCCGGGCGCTCATGGGCGTGCGCACCAGCGACGGCGCCAGGGCGTTGACGCGGATCCCGTGCTCGCCGTAGTAGGCGGCCATCGCCCGGACCAGGCCGATGGTGGCCGCCTTGGCGGCCGCGTAGGCGTGGGTGGCGAACAGCGCCGGCGCCGGACGGAAGGCCAGGACGCTCGACATCAGGACCAGGGAGCCGCGGGTCGCGGCCGGCCCGGGCTCCTGGTCGAGCATGACCCGCAGCGCCTCCCGGGCGGCCAGGAAGGCCGGGGTCGCGTTGAGGGCCAGGGTGCCGTCCCAGGCCGCCAGGGACAGCTGGTGCACCGGGCCGTCGCCCAGCGGCCGCCCGCTGGCCCCGGCCACGGCGTACAGGGCGTCGACCCGGCGGTGGGCCCGGCGCACGGCGGCGAAGGCGGCCTCGGCGGCGGCCTCGTCGCGCAGGTCGGCCACGGCGTGGGGCAGGCCGAGGGCCTGGCAGCGGTCGCGGTCGCGGTCGATCACCCAGACCGCCGCCCCCTCCTCGGCGAACCGCAGGGCCGCGTCGGCGGCCATCCCGGTGGCCCCGGTGACCACGCACACCTTCCCCTGCAACCGGGTCACGGCCGCAGCTCCAGGGCGGCGGCCGGGTTGGCGACCCAGATGCGGTCCATGACCGCCGGCCCCAGCGCGGCCGCCAGGCGCCGGCCGAGGCCGGTGGCCAGGGCGGCCAGGCCCGGCGACCCGCCCAGGGCCGACCACAGCGACCGCCGCGCCCCGTCGGTGCCCAGCAGGAGCCGGTCGCCGTGGCCGTCCTCGACCATCAGGGCGACCAGGCGGGCGGTGGCCTCCGGGGAGCGCAGCCCCTGGTCGTAGACCAGGAAGGCGCCGGCGGCCAGCAGCTCGCGGTGGTAGCCGCGGTCGGCCACCTTGTCGGTGTGGGACAGGATCACCCGGCCCGGCGGCACGCCCAGCCGGTCGAGCAGCTCGAGCTGGGCCAGGCCCCCGGTCCCGCCCTCGCAGTGGGTCAGCAGGGCCGTCCCGGTCCGGGCCACGGCCAGGGCGGCGGCCTCGAAGATGCGGCGGTCCCTGGCGCTGGGCCCGTCGGTGCTGCCGGCCACCTTGACCACGCCGGCCCGGTGGGGGGTGCGCCGGACCACCGGCCCGTTGCAGTCGTGGGCGTCGATGCCGTCCTGGACGTCGGCGACGAACAGGGCGGCCAGCTCCTCGGGCTCGAGCAGCTCGCCCCAGTGGCGCTCGCCGTAGTAGCGGGCGTGGTGCAGGCCGGTGGCGGCGATCACGTGGACCCCGGAGCGGCGGCTGATCTCGGCCAGCTTGACCACGTTGCGGCCGGCGTCGGCCGGCATGGCGTCGACCACCGCCCGCAGGCCGGCGGCCACGCACGGGGCCAGCTCGGCCACGGCGTCCTCGACCCGCTGCAGGGAGATCTCCGGGTTGACCAGCTTGGCCACGCCGCCGTCGATGACCAGGTGCTCGTGCGCCCAGCAGGTCCCGAGCCGGTCGCTGGCGACGTCGCCGAGGACCGTGCGCACGACGCTCACTGGCGCCACCTCCGGTCCACCGACGTCTCGTGTGCGCCCGCCGTGCTCATGGCGTGGCCGTGGCCAGGTCGGGCGTGAGGACGGCCCCGGCCGCCGAGAGGACCGCCCGGAGCCGGGCGAAGGGCAGCTCGCGCGGGTCGACGCGGCCGGCCGCGGCCAGGGCCGCCGCCGTGCCGGCGGCCTGGCCCATGGCCATGCACTGGGCCATCGACCGCACCGAGGCGTGGGCGACGTGGGTGGCCGAGAAGCAGCGCCCGGCCACCAGCACGTTGCCGGCGTCGCGGGCCACCAGGGTCCCGAAGGGGATGCCGACCACCTGGCCGTCGGGCAGGTACCGCCAGGTGGTGCCGGTGCCGCGGTGGTGGTCCTCGATGGGGGCGCCGCACAGGCCGACCTGGTCGTCGAACTGGCGCGCCGACAGCACGTCGTCGGCGGTGAGCCGGGCGTCGCCGTGGACCCGGCGGGTCTCGCGGACGCCGACCTGGGTGCTGAGGGCGGCCAGGCGCGCCCGCTCGTAGCCCGGGACCCGGTCGACCAGGAAGCGGACGTACTCGAGGGCCTGGCGGCGCCCGGCCATCTCGGCCTCGGTGAGCAGGACCGGGTCGGTGGCGTTGCGGACCCGCCGGCCGTCGCTCTGGGTCGACTCCAGCCTGGTCATGATGGTGGCCGTCATCCCATCGACCGGGGTGATGTGGTCCGAGCCGTCGCGCCGGGGCAGGTCGTAGGCGCCGCTCTCGGCGGCCTGGCGCATCAGCGCGTGCAGCCGGTCGGTGCCGACGGCCCGGCGGCGCTGGTGGTCGACGTTGACCAGGCGGAAGGTGGTGGTGAGGGTCTGGGCCGGCTCCCGCTCGCCGGCCAGCTCGTAGCCCAGCCCGGCGAAGTGGCAGACGTCGGCGTCGCCGCTGGCGTCGACCACCACGCCGGCCCGGACCTGGGCCAGCCCGGCCTTGGTGGCCACGGTGAGCCGCCGCACCCGGCCCTCGCGGACCTCGGCGTCCTGGACGAAGGCGTGGAGCAGGACCGCGGCGCCGGCGCCGGTGACCAGCGACTCCCAGACCACCTTGAGGTGCTCGGCCAGGTAGGTGACGCCGGTGCCGGCCCCGTAGGTGTTGGGCCGCTCCACCACCGGGCCGAGCCGGCGCAGGCCGGCCACCACCTCGTCGGCCAGGCCGCCCACGACCTTCCGGGCCCGGGTCCCCGGGGTGTAGAAGCCGTAGAAGGTGTCCAGCACCGCCGTGGAGACCCCGCCCAGGAACGGCAGCTTCTCCAGCAGCAGCGTCCGGGCCCCGTTGCGGGCGGCGGCGACCGCCGCGGTGGCGCCGGCGCTGCCCGAGCCGACGACCACGACGTCGTAGGCGCCCAGGTCCGCCAGTTGTCTAGACATGTACGTATGGAACCTCAGCTTCCCGGCCGAGCTCGCGAACGCGGGGAGCCTCCGGTTCCAGGTGTAGGCACGAGGCGGTCGCCGACCACCTCGGCGAGCCGGTCCACCTGGTCCAGGTCGGCCACGGTGGGGTCGAAGACGAGCTCGTCCACGCCCAGCCGCTCGAAGGCCGCGGCCGTCTCCTGGACCGCCGCCGGGGTGCGGACGGCACCCGAGGCGACCCGGTCGGCCCACTCGCCCAGGAACCCGTAGTAGGTGCGCAGGTTGTGGACCGACTCCTCGGTGTGCTCCTCGCCCAGGGAGAAGTAGGACAGGACGACGATCCGCGGCTCCCCGGTCCCGCCGGCCCGCTCCCAGGCGTCCCTGAACTCCTGGATGGCGCCGGCGGCCATCTCCGGGGGGGCGCCTCCGATGGTGAAGCCGGCCCCCCAGCGGGCCGCCCGGGGCGCGGCCAGCGCCGCCTGCCCGCCGATCAGCAGCGGGACCCGGCCCCGCGTGGTCGCCGGGCCGACCGGGAACCGGCCGCCGGCGACCGGCTCGCCCGCCCAGGCCTGGTGGAGCAGCTCCAGGTCGGCGTCGAAGCGCCGGCCGCGGTCGTGGAAGGACCGGCCGGTGAGCTGGTAGTCGTCCGGGCGGCCGCCGACCCCCAGGCCCAGGGTGAGGCGGCCCTCGGAGATCTGGTCCAGGCAGGCCGTGACCTTGGCCAGGTGGACCGGCTGGTAGAGGGGCTCCAGCAGCACGTTGGTGAGCAGGCCGATCCGGTCGGTCACGGCCGCGGCCGCGGTCAGGGCGGTGAGCGAGTCGTAGCTCGGGTAGGCGATCCGGTCGATGGTGGCCAGCGAGGAGAAGCCGCGCTCCTGCGCCCGCCCGGCCCAGTCGACCAGCAGCCGCCCTGGGGCCTCCAGCAACGTGTTCGGAAGGCCGATACTGATCCGCACGCTGTCGTCCTCCTCAGCTCCGCGGCCGCCGACCGGCGGCGGCCAACTGGCCCGGGTTGCCGCCGCCGAGCCTACAGGCGTCACCGGCCGGTCGGCGGCGGCCCCAGCGCAGGCCGCCCACGGCCAGGGTGCCCGCGGCGGCGGCGGCCAGGGCGGCGGCGAGGCTGAAGCCGAGCTCGAAGCCGGCCACCTGGGCCGCCGGGCCGCCGCCCAGGGCCCGGGTGTGGGCGGCGGCCAGGGGGACGAGGACGGCCAGGCCGAGGGCGGTGCCGAGCTGGGCGGCGGTGGCCAGCAGGCCCGAGGCCAGGCCCTGGTCGGCGGGGTCCAGGGCGGCCGTGCCCCGGGCCGTGGAGGCGACCGAGGCGACGCCGAGGCCGGCGCCGAGCAGGAGGAAGCCGCCCAGCAGCGACGGCAGGGCGGGCGCGCCGGGGGCGACCGCCCGCAGGGCCAGGGCGCCGGCGGCGACCGCGAGCAGCCCGCCGGCCATGGCCCGGCGCTCGCCGGCGGCGGCGACGACGCGGGGGCCGGCGAGCGAGCCGGCCACCACGGCCAGGTTGAAGGGCGGGAACAGCAGGCCGGCGGCGACCGGGTCCAGGCCCAGGACGTGCTGGGCGTGCAGGGTGCAGAAGAGCATGGGCGGGGTGGTGGCGGCGGTGAGCACCGCGGCCACGGCGCTCGGCCCGGCCACGCCGGGCCGGCGCAGCCGGGCCCGGTCGAGCAGCGGGTCGGGGGCGCGGGCCTCGACCCTGGCCAGCCCGGCCAGCAGGGCGACGGCGGCCACCAGGGCGCCGAGCGTGTTGGCGGCCAGGGGCCCGGCGGTCTCGGCCAGGGTGAGGGCCAGCACCAGCGCGCCCAGCCCGGCGGTGGCGAGCACGGCGCCGGCGACGTCGGGCCGGGCCGGCGCGGGGTCGCGCCACTCCCGCAGGAACCTGGGGGCGAGGGCGGCCGCGCCGGCGCACAGGGGCACGTCGACCAGGAAGATCCAGCGCCAGTCGAGCAGCCCGCTGAGCAGGCCGCCGAGCACCCACCCGCTGGCCCCGCCGCCCGCGGCCGCCGCCGTCCACCAGCCGAGGGCGCGGGCCCGGGCCCGCCCTTGCGGGCGGGCGGCGGTGACCAGGGCCAGGGCGGCGGGCGAGACCAGCGCCGCCCCCAGGCCCTGGACGACCCGCCCGCCCAGCAGCCCGGCCCCGTTCGGGGCCAGCCCGCAGGCCAGCGAGGCCACGGCGAACAGCCCGAGGCCGCCGACGAAGGCGCGCCGCCGTCCCAGGCGGTCGGCCAGCCGCCCGGCGGCGAGCAGGCAGCCGCCGAAGACCAGCGTGTAGGCGGTGATGACCCACCCGAGGGTGGTGGTGGAGAGGCCGAGGTCGGCCTGCATGGCAGGCAGGGCGATGGCGACGATGGTGGCGTCGAGCACGATCACGAACTGGGCGATGCAGGGCAGGGCGACGGTCATGTCCACGTCCCTGCCCGCCATGTGTTACCCTTAAACACGTCTATGAGGGTAACAGGTGCCGTGGTCCGGCCGCCCACCGCCGCCTCGATGCGCTTCGACGGCGGCCACCTGGCGCTGGAGCTGGTCAACACGATCTACGGGCAGCCCGGCGGGCCCGTCGAGCACGACGTCCTGGCCACTCCCGGCGACCTGGTCACCTTCGCCCGGCGCCTCGGGCTGGCCGATGCCGCCACCCCGGCCAGCCCCCAGGCGCTCGGCTCGGCCCTGGCGCTGCGCGGAGCGCTCGACGCCGTCCTGCGCGCCCGGCTGGCCGGCGACGACCCGCCGGCCGGGCCGCGGGCCGGGGTCGAGGCGGCCGCACGGGCCGCGCTGTGGGCCGGCCGGCTGGCGCCCCACGGCCAGGCCCTGGCCTGGACCTGGCCGGCCGGCGACCCGCGGACGCCGGTGCACCGCCTCGCCCTCGCGGCCGTCGAGCTGCTCACCAGCGAGGACGACCTGGCCGTGCTGCACCGCTGCGACGGCTGCTGCTGGCTGTTCCTGGACCGCTCCCGGGGCGCGGGCCGGCGCTGGTGCTCGATGGCCGACTGCGGCACCGAGGCCAAGAAGCGCCGCTACGTCCAGCGCCGCCGGGAACGCCGGGCCCGGGCCGCGGCGCAGCCGTCACGTCGACCGTAACGATCCCGGGACGCTCGGCCTGCACGATTCGGGAGTCGTTTACACTGCGCACCTGAGGCATGGGGGGTGCGAATGCCAGAGCGACCGTCGCCGACGCGGATCGCGAACGTCGCGTTTCTGGTCTTCTTCGTCCTCTACACCGCGGGCTCGGTCATCTGGCTGCTGTCCGGGATCCCGCCCATCCTGGCCGCCCACATCCCGGCGGTCCACCAGACCCTGCACCGGTGGGGAGCGGCTGACCAGGGGTTCGTGGTCGCCTCCAAGACCGGCGTGGGCCAGCGGGTGACCGCCGACTCGCCCTGGGTCCCGGCCAGGGCCCTGGCCGTCCCGGCGAACACGCCGATCGTCATCTGGTTCGAGAACATCGAGCCCCGGACCTCCCACAACTTCGCCATCTACCGGGCCAACGCGGTCACCCGGGTCTTCCGCGGCCCGACCACCCTCGGCCCGTCCCGCACCAGGATCGCCTTCACCGCGCCTGAGCCCGGCGACTACCTCTTCCGGGACGAGCTGCATCCCTCCGGGTCGGCCGAGCTGGTGGCCGTCGCGCCCGGCCACCAGGTCCCCGCCTGGGCCAGCTGGGTCCCCGGGCTGCGGACGGCGGCCGCCGGGGCGGCGATCGACTCCCACATCCACCGGCCCGCTCTCCAGGTCCTGCTCCCGTACCTGTTCAGCGCCCTCAACATCGGCCTGGGGATCCTGCTCATCCGGGTCCGTCCCAACGACCTGGCCGCCCGGCTGCTGGCGCTGGGAATGGTCGGGACGGCCGCGGTGTTCAACGCCCCGGCCCACAGCGGCCTCCAGGAGATGCCGTGGCTGGCGCTGAAGCTGCACACCAACTACCACCTGTTCGCCGGCCTGGCCTATGTCTTGGCCCTGCTGGTGTTCCCCGACGGCCGGCTGCCCGTCTCCTGGTCCAGGCGGCCGGGGCTCACCTGGCCGCTGCTGGCCCTGTACCTGGTGGCCGCGGCGGTGTTCTTCGACCGCTTCCGCCTGCACGGCGACCCCGGCGGGCTGGTCGTGTTCTTCGGCGTGCTGATCCCGGTCGCCGGGATCACCTCGCAGGCGTTCCGGCTGCGCCAGGCCTCCTCGGCGCCGCAACGCCAGCAGTCCCGGGTGCTCGTCTGGGCCCTCTCGGTGGCCCTGGGGGCGGCCCTGGTCCTGCTCGGGCTCAAGCTGGTGATCAGCGGCGCCCCACTGAGCGCGGCCCGGAAGCACGAGCTGGACGACCTCGCCTTCGTGGTCTTCCCGGTGCTGTTCGCGGCCATCCCCCTGACCCTGACCGCCGTGCTGGTCCGCTACCGGCTGTGGGACATGGACCGGGTCATCAACCAGACGCTGGTCTACGGGACCCTGACCGGCGTCCTCGGCCTGGCCTATTTCGCCAGCGTGTACGTGCTGCAGGGCCTGCTCCGGCCGGTCGTCGGCCGGTCCGACCTGAGCCTGGTGGCCTCGACGGTCGCCGTGGCGGTGCTGTTCCGGCCGGCCCGGGACCGCATCCAGGCCTTCATCGACCGGAGCTTCTACCGCAGCAGGTACGACGCGGCCAGGACGCTGGAGGCCTTCGGCGCCAGGCTCCGTGACGAGATCGACCTGGACACCGTGGCCGGCGAGCTGCTGGTCGCCGCCGAGGAGACGATGCGGCCGGTCCGGATGGCCCTGTGGCTGCGCCCGGGCGACGGCGCCGCCGAGGAGGACCAGGGCCCGGCGCCTCCCCCGGACCGGGCCCGGCACGCCGGGGTCGTGCCGGTCGAGGTGGGCCTCGACGACCCGATCATCGGGCACCTGGAGGCCGTCGCCGGCCCGGTCGCCCTGGACGAGATCGGGCTCGTCTCGCCGGCCCGCGACGCCCTCCAGGCGGCCGGCATGCGGCTGGTCGTCCCGCTCGTCAGCCAGGCACGACTGGTCGGCCTGCTCGCCCTCGGGCCGCGGCGCAGCGAACGCGACTACGCCGGCGACGACCGCAAGCTCCTGGAGGACCTGGCCCAGCGGGCGGCCCCGGCGGTGCGGGTGGCCCAGCTGGTGCGCCGGCTCGTCCGCCAGCAGGCGGCCGAGCTCCAGGCCCGGGAGCGCATGGAGCAGGAGCTCCAGGTCGCCCAGCTCATCCAGCGGCAGTTCCTGCCCCGGGAGCTGCCCGAGCTCTCCGGCTGGCAGGTGGCCACCTATTACCAGCCGGCCAAGGCGGTGGGCGGGGACTTCTACGACTTCATCGAGCTCCCGGGCGGCCTGATCGGCCTGGTCTGCGGCGACGTCACCGGCAAGGGGGTGCCGGCGGCCCTGGTCATGGCCACCACCCACAGCATCCTGCGCGGCGACGCCCCCCAGCTCGTCTCCCCGGCCAAGGTCCTGGAGCGCGCCAACCTGCTGCTCCTCCACGACATCCCGCCGCAGATGTTCGTCACCTGCCTGTACGGCGTCCTCGACCCGGCCACCGGGCGGCTGCGCTACGCCAACGCCGGCCACAATCCCCCGTATGTGCACACCGCCGGCGGCGTGGTCGAGCTCCGCGCCACCGGCATGCCGCTGGGCGCGATGCCGGACATGACCTACGAGGAGAAGGAGGCGACGCTGAGCCCTGGCGACACCGTCCTGCTGCACAGCGACGGCCTGGTCGAGGCGCACGACCCCGAGCGGAAGATGTTCGGCTTCCCGCGCCTGGCCGAGCTCGTGGGAGGATGCGCCGGCGGGCCGGAGCTCATCGACCTCCTCCTGGGCGAGCTCGACGGGTTCACCGGGCCCGACTGGGAGCAGGAGGACGACATCACCCTGGTGGCCCTCCAGCGCGCGGCCGTGCCCGCCGTGGCCGAGCCGTCGAAGGCGCCGGCGCTGGTGTCCTGATGAGGAGGCGACATGGCGGATGAGCGAGGGGACCCCTGGGAGCACGACCCGGGGCCGACCACGGCCAGCGGCTGGGCGGCGTTGTTCGCCGAGACCCCGAACTACCGGGGCCTGGGCCGGGCGGTGCTGGGCCGGGAGGCGTTCCGCTGGCACCACGGCCCGATGTTCTTCCGGGGCCGCCTGGACGGCTCGGCCAAGGTGGTGCTGGTCGGCCAGGAGGGCGCCCAGGACGAGTCGCTGTCGCACCGCTCCTTCACCGGCGGCACCGGGGCGCGCATGCAGCACCTGCTGCGCCACCTCGGCCTGGACCGCTCGTACCTGTTCCTGAACTCCTTCGTCTACCCGATCTTCGGCCAGTACACCGACGACCTGCGCCCCCTGGCCCAGGACCGCCGCTCCCCGATCGTCGCCCATCGCCACCGCATCCTGGACAAGGCGGTCGTCGACGGGGACGTGCGGCTGGTCGTCGCCGTCGGGCGGGCGGCCAAGGAGTCGATCGCCACCTGGATCAAGGCCCACGGCGGCAGCGCCGACCCCGAGCGGCTCGACCAGGCCACCCTGGGGTCGCTGCCGGGTCGGCTGCTGGTCGTCGGGGTGGTGCACCCGGGCGCGGCCGCCGGCGGG
>Ga0209481_10000228_pt1 | contig 23313 bp, 34 predicted proteins | sample SoiMetdeltSBSDD3_FD_187598 | JGI IMG/M metagenome (GOLD analysis project Ga0209481, IMG submission 187598) | Bulk soil microbial communities from a Populus tree surrounding site in Tennessee, USA - Soil MetaG P. deltoides SBSDD3 (SPAdes) (version 2) | ecosystem: Environmental > Terrestrial >...
CCACCAGGTGGGCAGGGTCGTCACCGGTTACCTCCCTGCCCAGTGTGTGGTGGACGTGAGTGGCCACGCCCACGCACACGCCGGCTATGCGCAGCCGGCAGGAGTACCCATCCCGGTACAGCACCCGTGCGCGGATCTTCCTCCATCGCCTGCTGCTCCCTGCGGCCCATGACCTGCTCACGGTCGGGCCCTGCCTTCCGCACACACCTTGTGGCAGGGCTTGCCCTCGGCGTCCCGCATCAGTGCGTCGCGCCGGCAGATGCGGCACCGGGCCGGTGGGCCGATCTTGTGAGTGTGCCAATCCAGGATCACCGGCATAGACGGTTGTCTGTCGGTACGGAGGGTCCGGAGGGTTTCCAGGTTCCCCCCCCGCGCGTGTGGGGCAGGAACCGATAGATACTCCGTACCCTCCGTAAACCCTCCGTCAGTGCCCACATATCTGGTCATTCCGGACCATCCTGATCTTGTGAGGCTAGCCCGAGGCCGCGCCAGGACATCCGGCCCCGGCCGTCTTTTTTGGGCTGGTCGTAGCCGCGCGCCAGGAGCGCCGTGGTGAACGCCTTGCCCGTCCCTGGGTCCTCACCCTCACCCGCGCACCACTGCGCCCAGGAGGCGAACAGCTCCCCGGAGGTGACGTAGAGGCCCGTCGCGATCAGGCAACGTTCGTCGATGAATCGGCCTATGGCGTCGGACTCGGCCCGGTACGCCTCGGTCGCCTTCGTGACCGGTTCGGGTTCGTCCAGACCTCGTTCCCGCCACGACCGGTACCCGGACACGATCCAGGCCAGCACCGCGTCGGCTTCCAGCGCGAGCCGGTCGCCCAGGTCCTCGTCCCGCTCGGCCGTGGGCACCACGACGTCCCAGGGGACCAGGCGTAGGCGACGCCAGATGCCCTCGTCCGTACCGCCCACGATCGGCTTGTGGTTGGTGAGCATGACGAACGTGTGGGACGGGTCGAAGGCCCAGAAGTCCTCCCGCATGCGTCTGGCCTTGACCCGGTCGCCACCGGTCAGGCGTTTGACGGTTCCTTCGGCGAGGCGGCGGCCAGCGTCACCCTCGTGCAGGATGGCCAGCCGGAGTCCGAAGAGGTCCGCGACGCCGGTTGGATGGGCGTCGAACGTGCGAGCGGTCAACAGGTCCGGGTCGGCAGCGTCCGCGTACTCACCTAGGGCGTTGAGCACCGCACCGACGAAGGTGCCCTTACCGTTGGCGCCGGCACCGAAGAAGATCGGCATGGTGTGCACGACGACGCGCCCCTCCAGGGCGTGTCCCACGAGGCGGGCCAGGAACTCCCGCATCAGCGGGTCGGGCTGGACCCGGCCGAGGAACTTGTCGAACTCGGGCCCGGTCGCGTCTGGTCGGTACGCCGCACCGGTCAGCTTGGTGAGTAGGTCGACGGGGTCGTGAGGCCTCAGCTCGAGCGTGCGCAGGTCCAGCGTGCCGTTCGTGCAGTTCAGCAGGAACGGGTCCGCGTCGAGGTCGTCCGGGGTGACCGCGATGCCGCCCACTGTGGACGCCAGGGTGAGCGCCCCAGCTATGCCGGCGGAGGACTCGCCCCGGCGGGCCAGGTTCAGCGCGGCCCGGCGCTTCTGGTCGTCCATGATGGACAGGGCATCGGTGGTGACCCTGCGGGCTATGACTTTCATCCACCGGGGCACCTGCCCGGTGGTGTCGGGTGCCCATCGGGTGGTGTCCCAGGTGAGCCACTTGCGCCACGCGGGCACGTACCGCAGCCGGTCGCCGTACACCCGGATGAGCCGGTTCGCGTAGCCGAGTTCGGTGTGTGGCTCGGCCGGCATCGGGTCGTTGCTGTCGGCCGGGGCGACGGCGCGGCCGTACGCCGCGTACAGATCCGGCTCGGTCTCGGGGTCGTACGGGTTGGGGTCGCTCATGCCGCCACCCGCAATCCGGGTAGTGCCGCGCCCTTATCGGAGATGTCAACGTTGACATCTCCGATGTATTCGTAGCCGCTGGCATAGCCAAGACGTGCGTAATTCTGCGCAGCCAGTTGTTCGAACAGCCGGACCCGCTCGGCGATCCGGTCCTCGTGCGCGCGGCGCCCGACCGGCTTCCAGCACTCGGCGAGCTCGGCGTGGCCTTCGGCGATCCGGTGCCGTTCGGCCGCCTGGCCGTCCGCGTACCCGCAGTCGTAGGCGAACTCGATGAGGTCGTGCCATTCGGTGTTCACCGGTCACCACCAGACGCGCGCCGGAGCCGCTGGGCCTGACGGGCCTGTAGCCCGAGACGTCGGCACGTTGCCAGCTCGTCCCGGAGTTGCTGGCGGGCCTTGCGTTGCTGGACGACCAGATGCACGCGACGGCGCCACTCTTCGGCCGGCAACGGCTCGCCAGTGAAGGCTTCGGAGTAGGCACACGCAGTGCAGTCGAGCGATTCGCGGACGTCGCCGTCGCACTCCTCGTCCCGGCCCACGTTGTACGCAAGCGGCGCTCGGCACCGTGGGCATGTCCGGCCGGTCATGACGACCTCCCGGAGTTGTGGCCCGCCAACCGCTTACGCAGCTCGAAGTTCGCCTGTGCGGCTTCCTGCGCGGTCTGATCGTTCGCTGAGGTGACCGGGCGCTTAAGGATGTCCGAGAGCAGGTCCAGGCGACGTTGTTTGTCCTGGTCGCCAGCGAGGCCAAGGTCACGGAAGAGCGCGAATTGGATCTTGCGTAGGTTGTCTGGGATCGGTTGCGGGCTTTCGTCCTCGCGTTCGGCGGCCCGGTTGCGTACCTCATCGGCGGACGCCACTCCGCGGCGGGTGTCGGCGGCCAGGGCGGCGACGATGGCCCTACCCCAAGCGGACGTCTCGGCGTTCTGGATCTCCGACCCCCGGGTGTACGGGGTCCGGCCGGGGTACGGCTCCTGCGCCACGCCGATGCCGGGCAGCCGGTCGTCCGGCCCGCGGTACGCGGCCGCGGTGTAGGTGATGACCGTGTCACCGGCGATGGTCTCGATCCGGTACGGCTGCTCCGGGTTGACCGGGCGCAGACAGCCGTCCGGGTGCTTCTCCCGGAACTCGGCTATGCGGGTGGCCACATCGACGTATCCAGACATGTCAACGGCCATGACGCCTCCTCGGCGGAAGCGTCGGAGTGTCGCCCGTTACCGGTACGCTCTGCGGCAGGTGGATGGTGGCGGGACGGCTCTCTGGGCGGGGGTCGTCCCGTTTCATGTGGTCGCCTCGTTCGCGACGGCCCGGCGGGCAGCACCTCGGGCGCGGCGTACGGCGGCACTCTTGCGGGCGAGGGTCTTGAAGTGCGCGCTCACGAGGTTCTGCGCGCGGCGGGCTCGCTCGTCAGGGTCGAGGACGCCTTCCGGGTCAATCCGGTCCTCGAAGGAACGCATGAACGCGCTGCGCGCGGGCTCAGTGGCGGCAGTGCGGTCCTCTTCGAAGGCCCATCTCAGATGGGAGGCGATCGATGCGATCACGGCGCGGTCTTCGGGCACGGCGGTTCACACCTTTCGGGTGGACCGTCCCGAGCCGTGTTCCCAAGGGTCGCCGGTTGGCGACGTACAGCGTAAAGTCGGGTCGGGTGGGGGTCGCTCGCAACGACCTTCCAACCTCGCCGACGCTGGGTCTTACGGCTCAGAGCGGCGGTAACAGGGAGTGTTGAGGGGAACTGCGCTTAAGCTTGCGCGGTTCCCCTCAACTTCGCAACCATCCATTGTGGACGCCGCCGGGCGTGTCGGGCATGTAAGTCCGGGAGTCTGCTCCTGCGTGTTCCTGCAGGGGTTACGTAACCGCAGGTCAGAAGATCGTCGAAAACAGGGGTTCGCACACGTGTTCGGCCCCCAAGATTCTTTAGAATGTTACGGCCTGTTACGGCCTGTTATTACACCCGGCGAGTCGCGGGGTCACAGCTTGTCGCCCAGCCCGAGGCGACGGTGTGCCTCGCGGGCCCGCTGGTCCGCCGTGCTCGACGCGTACCGCCGCAGCATCTGCGGAGACCGCCAGCCCATCAACCGCTGCAAGTCTGCCTCGTTGCCGCCGGCGGCCGACCAGCGGTGCGCGGCCGAGTGCCTGAACAGATGCGCGTGCAACCCGGGCACCCCCGCCGCCGCGCCCCGGCGCTTCAGCATCTGCTCAATCCCGTTGTCGAGCAGCCGACCGCGGGACTTCTCGGCCAGCCACAGCCCCGGCACGTGAGCCCACTTGTCCCGTTCCCGGACCCGCAGGTACCGCCCGATCGCCAGCCCGGTGTTGTGCCCGAACGGGCACTGCCGGGGCCGGCGACCCTTCCCGAGCACGGCAATGGTGTCGGTGTCCAGGTCGACGTCATCCACGGCGAGCCCGGCAATCTCACCGCGACGGCACCCGGTGTCGATGAACAGACGGATGATCGCGGCGTCGCGGCGATCCACGAACGTCGTCCCCTTGCAGGTGGCCAGGATCGCCCGGAGTTGGTCTGTCGTCAGCACCGGCGCCGGGACCTCGGGCACCAGCGGCGGCCGCATCCTCTCCATGGGGGAGCGGTCCAGCTCGTCCTCCCGGACGAGCCACCCGAACAGTTGCTGCAGCGCCCGGTAGGTCATGTTCGCGGTCGCGGCGGCCCGGGTGGAGGTCATCCGCTCCATGAACGCGACGAGCCGGGGCCGGTCCACCTCCTCGGGGCGCACGAGCGTGCCGGTCTCGTCGAGGAAGTCGCGTAGCTGCCTGCCCGCGGTGGTGTAGAGCCGGACCGTCGAGTCCGACCTGTTCTCGCTCTTGAGGCTCTTGGCCCAGTCGCGCAGGATGCCGTCCCACGCATGGCGTACGTCGGTCACGGTCGGGAAGTTACAGGGTTGCTGAACGCTGTGCAACGCGCTAGCGTGGCCTCGTGTCCGGCGTTTCCGCAGGTTAACCCGTGGTGGTGGGCACGGCTGGGTTCGAACCAGCGACCCCCCGCTTGTAAGCAGGTACGGCCTGAACGCTGTGCCGACCTGCGGATTCCCAGGTAACGTACGAGCGCCGGGGCCATAGTTACGCGGTCACTGATGGAGCCTATTCGGGCTCGACGCCACCAGCTCGCAAGATCGTTCGGACTTGCTCGCGGGAGTACCCGGTCACCGCGATGATGTCCCGCTGCCGGGTCCCGTCAAGGGCCGCGCGGACCATCGCGTCGGCGAGTGCGAGGCGGGCGGCCTCGGCTCTCTCGCGGGCCGCCCTGATGCGCTCCTCCGCGGCCTGTTTGGCCTTGTCGACGGCAGCGAGCGACGCCCGGTATGCCTGTACGGCGTCGTCCAACTGGGCCATGTCCGCAATGGTGGCATGGGCACTGATTTAGCCCAGTACAGTGGGTGGAATCTGGCCAGGTTAACGACATGCCACCTGGCCAGACGCATCTTGTGTCACCGGGCATACGGTTCTAGCGTCGGACGTGGCCAGACAAAGACGCCCCCGGGCCAGCGACCGAACGCCGACCCGGGGACTTGACGGGAAACGAGGTCCCGCCCATGACACATTCAACACCCTTCTCGGACGACGTCCGGATCGTGCACCCCCACGACATCGGCGTCCCGCGGCAGGACGCCGGCCTGCCCGTCGTCGACCTGACCGTCTACCTCGCCGCGCTGAAAGACGTCGAAGTCGTCGAATGCGGCCTGGAGATCGCCGTCGGCCCGACCAGGGTCGTCATCTGCTCGGCCGACCTGGCGCCCACCGCTGGGGAAGTGGACGCGTTCGAACGGTTCACCGATGCAGTACTAGAGGTCCGCACGGCTCTGCGGGACGCGTACCGGGACGGTGCCCGGTGAGCGGGCCGCTGCGCAACGACCTGCCGGTATGGCTGGCCGGCGTGCAGGGTCCCGGGCATCGGGCCGAGCTTCGCGGTTACGGGGTCCTGCCGAAGATGACCGTGTGCGGGCAGTCGCTGGCCGGGATGATCCGCACCACGCTGGCCGGATGTGCGGTGAACGGGCTGCCGTGGTGCCCGCGGTGCTGGCCGGAATCGACGCGGATCCCGGGCTGGCCGATGGGCCGCAGGGGGCGGTCATGAGGCCGGGGCGCCGCACGAAGCGGCTGGAGTCATGCCGCGCCGGCCTGACCGTCGAGGAGCTCAAGCTCCTCGACCTCGGCTACCAGGTCGGCAAGTCCGAGGGGCACCGGGAGGCGATGGAGCAGATCAAGGCGGTCGCCGACTACGCCCGACGGCTGCTCGGCGAGGAGTAGGCACTCTTACATTTGTAAGACGGCGGCAGGTGTTTCAGATGAAACACCTGCCGCTTCGCTGTCGTTGTTGATCTCGACAACCATGGTTGTCGAGATCAACGGGACCGGCTCCAGACCTGGCTCCGCGGGCACACCTTGTCGACTGCGTCATTTGACGCAGTCGACTCAATGTCGATCTCGGATACATCTGTATCCGAGAACGAGCCACGCCTGCTGCACTCGGGGCAAGATCACTACTCATTTCCGACAACCTGTCATTATGAGTAGAGATCCATCTCGATATGGTGTCGAGGAGCGGCAAGGTCACACGTCCACCCCGGAATCACCGGGGTCGGGGCCCATGTTCCACACGCACAGCTCGATGATGTCCTCGGTGCCGTCGGCGAAGATGGTCGCGTTCCCGGTGCCGGCGAGCCGCGCGACGCACAGCAGCACCGACAGGGTGCCGTCGGCCGCGATCGGCAGCGTGGCGAAGATGGTCTTGTGTTCGGGGACGTTGGCGTCGGTCTGTCGCGTCTGGACCTTCGACCCGGGCAGGATCGTGTCGGTGACCCCGGCGTCCACGCCGTCGAGCCGGTACCGGACCCGGGCCCTGACCTCGTCGTTGGTCACGGAGCTGTCCAGGCCCAGTGGGCTCGACTGGACGGCGACGAGGTCTCCTTCCATGACGGAGATCGACGACACGCGGAGCACACCGATGTCCGTGGTGGACGTCGACGCGGACGACGTGGTCACCCGGCGTCCCCGCTTGATGATCTTCTGTACCGCCTGGTTGAGTTCGGCGGCCGTCGGCTCCTGCAACGCGGTGAAGGGTGAGGTCATCTCGCGATCCCCGTCCGTGGGAACAGTTTGATCTCGGAACCGGCGGGCAGCACCTTCGACACCCCGTTGACCGCGCGGATCACACCCAGCGACTGCGGGGAACCGACCCCGACGACGGAGCCGACGGTGACCCGCTCCCCGGCCACCATGATGTCCACCGGGTAGTCCTCGACGTCGGTGCTGAACAGCGGGTAGCCGGCGGCGGTGGCCACCGACAGGTCCACCGCGTCCGCGGCGTGGTCGCCGTCGAGGGTCTGCCCGGCCGGGGCCAGGTGCCCGAGCGCCGGAGCGAACCCGGCACCCACCCCGAACGCGACACCGCCCTCGATGCGGAACACCCGGTACGGGCCGTACGGCACGCAGTTCCATGTGATGGTCCAGGTGTGCGGGTCGAACCGCTCCGCGACGCCCTGCACGAGCAGCTCGACAAGGTCCGGCGGCAGCCACGCCGGAGGGTTGTCGACGGTGACCAGCCCGCCGACGTCAACCGCGATCGCCTCGGCCAGGAGGTCGAAGTCGGGGGCGTGCAGGGCGACCGTGATCTGCGGGTAGCGGGCCTCGTCCCAGGTGCCGATGTGCGCCCGCGCCGACGCGATGTCCAGCAGCTGCTCGTCGGCGTACACGTTGTAGTCGCGGGACTCGTCGTAGGTGCCGACCCCGGTCGGCGGGACCAGGGTCGACAGCGGCCCGACCTCGACGGTGTAGCGGGCCGACGAGCCGCCGATCCGTTTCGCTTCCACGTCGTTGACCACCAGCTGGTCGTCGTCGACCGGGAACAGCCCGCCGAACAGGTCCGCGGCGGCGTAGTCCAACGTCAGGTGTTCGCCGAGGTGCTGGTTGTACAGGCTGCTGCGGGTGCGGTACGCCAGCCCCAGGAAGTGGCGCGGCTCGTACAGGATCCCCGCGTCGGCGTCGGCGGCGTGGTGCAACAGGTCCGGCAGGGTGGCCATCTGCTGCACCCCGACGGGCGCCGTGTCGGCCGGGTCGCCGACCACCTCCAGGACGATCCCGTTCTCGTCGCACAGCCGTTGCAGCCGGGCCGCGGCGGTCTCCCCAGCGTGTCCGTTCACCGCGGCCACATGTGTCGGGTCGACGGTCAGCGCGCCGTCGGCGGTCGACGCGGACTCGGTCAGGTACAGGTGACCCACCCGCGGATAGTCCGGAACACCGACGCTGAGCGCCACCTTCTTGAACGCGCCGATCGTGCGGCCCGCGAGCGTGGTGCTCGCCACCTGCACGCCGTCGAGATACAGCTTCACGGCCAGGTCCGCCCCGGCCTGCCGGACGTACACCGCCGTGTGATGCCAGGTGGAGTCGAGCATGTCGACGCCGGAGTCGAGCGTCGTGATCTCGGTGGCGGCGGCCAGGTCGTAGATCCTTACGCTGAACGTTCCGGTCGCCGACAGCTGCGGGAACCACGCGATGGGGTCGTACGTGTCGAGCCGGATGGGCGTGGACTGCCCCGGGGTGAACGTCAGCTCGGCACGCCACACCGACTGGATCATCCACTGGTTGTGTGCGGCACCGAGCCCGCCCGTCACCGGCGCGCTCAGGCCCAGGATCGTGTCGCCGTCTCCCGTGGTGTCCACTGTGGTCCCGCCGCCGGGTGGTCCTCCGGCGCCAAAAGGAAACTCGGCGGGACCCGACGCGAAAGTCACCTCCATGGCGGGACCGCCCAGGGCGGCGGCGGCGTAGGTCGAGCCGACGTCATCCTCCAGCGGCCAGTACACCAACGCGTCCGACCGGGAGATAGCTCGGCGCAGCGGCGACTTCAGCGGCTTCGCGCCCTGCCCCAGACGGCGCAGGACGCCGGCCGCTTCGACGTCGACCCACACATCGGTGCCGGGCTTGTTCCACGACGACGGCCACGCCACGACCTCACCGTGGAACCGCCAGTGCGCCCGCGCCGAAACCCGCACCGGAGTGTTCCGGCCGATCAGCCCGTAGTACAGGCCGGTCGGGTTGCGGGGGCTGTACCGGCCGTCGCTGTTGTCGACGGCGAACCCGATCCGCGAGCGGGTGCGCTGGGACTCGTCGGCCCGGCCACGTTCGCTGTCGACCTGCGGGTCGTACCGCACGTCGTGGGTGATGTCGACCCACGACCCGCCCACGAAGATTTCGAAGTGGAACTCCTGCGGCACCGACGGGAACGCGAACGGGACAGTCGTCGCGGACAGCGGCCCGGGCGTGTTGGCGTGCGTGCGGCGCCATGCGGTGATCCGCGGCGCGACGCTCGTAGCCATCAACCCTCCCAACAGCAGCAGCGCGACCAGCCGGCGCACCCTCACTCGTCCCAGCAGACCCAGCACCGCATGTCCACCGCGGTCGTCGGGGTGGTCGCCCGGACCCGCAGGAACTTCGAGATGGCGACGATGGGCCGCTCGTCGGGCATCCACTGCCAGCCGTAGGTCAGCGGCGACTCGCCGGACACCGACGACAGCGCGACCGCGTCGAAGACCCGGGTCGCGGTGATGGAGCCCTCGGCCGTGCCGGTGTAGCCGGTCGCCGACGTGCCCAGGGTCAGCAGCGACGCCGGGGCGTTCGGGTCCAGCGGCTGCACTCCCGCCGCAATGTGCGCGGTGACCGTCGCGGCGACGTCGGTCTGCAACAGCTCGATGACGGCGTCAGCGCCGGGCGGGTCGTCGAGGGTGAACCCCCACGCGATCAACTGGATCTGCCGGGTGGCCGGCGTGGCAAGCTGCAACATCGTCTTGATGGCCGTGCCGGTGGTCACCGCGGCCTGCGCCGCGGTGGTGGGCATCGGGCCGTTCCACGTCTTGTACCTGTGCATCACTCAACTCCCAAGCACTAGCTGTACGTTGCCGCCCTGAGTGCGGATCTCCCGGCGCAGGCCCTTCAGCAGCCCGGTCCCCTCGATGATCAGATGAACGGTTGTGGCGCCACCCGAACCACCCGCCGGGGTGACCCGCTCCCCGGCCTGCAACAGCGCCAGAACCTCCGTGCCGGGGCTACCCGGGACCACGCCTCCACTGTGGAACGTCGGCAGCTTCGGCATGCTGAAGCCCTTGCCGCCCAGCCCGGGGATCCAGTCCGGAACGGAGAACGACAGCTTGCCGATGGTGCTGTTCCACAACTTCGCGATGGCGTTGAACGCCATCCGGAACGGCGCGGTGATGATGTCGGCCAGCTTCCCGAACGCCTTACCGAGCATGCCGGGGAGGCCTTTCAGCCAATCCCAGACGGCCAGAGCGGCGGCCTTGATGCCGCCCCACGCCACCCGCCAGATCGTTTGAAACCACGTAGTTTTTGTGGCGATCAGGACAATGATGGCGACCAGCGCGACGACGGCCAGGATGACCAGCCCGACCGGATTCAACGCCATGACCACATTGAATGCGGTCTGCACAGCCGTCCAAATCTTCGTGACCACAACGATGGTGCCGATGACCGCGGCCAGGACACCCAGCCCGATGGCCAACGGTTTGACGGTCGCCTCGTGTTCCTTCATCCACCCGATGGCGGCGAGGCCCCACTGAGAGAACTTCATCGCCACCGGAATCAGTTTCGTGCCCAGTTCGGCGGTGACGTTCGCCAGCTGCGCCTTCATGATGCGCTGCTGGTTGGCCAGCCCGCCGGAGGTCCGTTCGAAGTCGCCCTGCGCCGCGGTGGTCTGTTTGAGGATCGCGGCCTGCGCGGCCAGTACCTTCTGCTGCGGAGTCAGAGCCTCTTTGGTGGTCTTTACAAGACCCATCCGCAGCGCCTCACTGCGCAGGGTCGCGTCGTCCAGCAGTACGCCGTACTGACGGATCGGTTCGGACTCGCCACGCAGCGCCGCACCGATCGCCTCGATCGCCTGCTCCGGGCTGGTGTTGTTGAACGAGGCCAGGTCCGAGGCGAGGACGGTCATGTCCTTGGAGAAGTCGACCAGCTTGTCACCGGCCAGCCCGGCGCCCTTGCCGAATACCGCGAAGGTCGAGGCGGCGTCCAGTGCCGACTGCTTCGACTGCCCCAGCCTGCCGGCGGCCGTGGTCGCGAATTCCTCGATTGCCTTCGCGGAGTCGCCGAAGAGCACCTTGACTTTCGACTGTGTCTCGGCCAGGTCCGACGCCGACTTGATGGCCAGAGCGCCGAACCCGGCCACGGCCACACCGACGGTAGCGAACGCGGCCGTGGCCACAGTCGCCATCGAGCCGAAGCCCTTCTTTGTGGAAGCGCCCACCCGGTCGATGGTCTTCTCAAGGTTCTTCGATTCCCCGGCGAACGTCAGGACGACCTGGTTCTTACCCGCCACGGGTCACCTCCAGCCCAGCCTGCCGGGCGACCCTCAGCAGCGCGGACTCCAGCGCCTCCTGTAGATCTCCTGCGGCCTTCATCCGGAAGTACGACCTGTACAGGTAGCGGCCTTCTTCCAGGAACGCGCGCCGCACGCTCTTACGCGGACCGACCCGGCCGCCGAAGTCCAGCCACGGGTAATACGGGGCGCGCGTGCCGCCAGCAGCGACCCGCACCGCCGTGCGGGTCGAGCGAGGTTTCACCGACGCCTGCGCGCGGCCGGTGCGCCGCGGGATCTGCGGTCGCGCGTCGGTGATGACGAGGCCGGCCACGTCGTTCAGTGCCACCCGCAGCGCCTTCGGCAGGTCGGAGTCGAGCTTGCGCAGGTTGCGGGAGAACTGCGCCAGCCCGTCGATGCGGATCGCCTCGGCCACGCCCCCTTCACCCCTTCGCCTTCAACAGTTCCAGCTCCTCGCGCTGCGCTTTGCGTGCGTAGTAGACGCCCCATCGCACGAACTCGTCAGCCGGCATCTCCGAGCGCAGCCGGGCCACCGTCATCGACAACTTCTGTGCCAGAAAGAATTCGAACTCCAGGCTCGGATCCATCTCGAACGCTTTTGTACGCCTCCTTGTCGGCACCTTGGTACATGCCGGACAGTTCGGCGATCTTCGTTGTGACCGGTTCGATTTCTCCGGCCGGGGAACCTTTCATCCACCGACCCGCCTCCGACTCGGACAGCGTCGGATCCACCATGCCCAGTGACAGCAGCCGCCGCTCCATCGGCTCGGGGCCGTCCGCGGACTGGACGTGTAGCGCCTCGACGCGGTTCAGGCCACGCACCCGCACCGTGCCGATCCCGGGCACCTCGACGTCGGCCTCGGGGAGGCGGGGCTTGAGTAGCAGCTCTTTGTCCATTACCTCACCCCAACGGGTACAGCTTGTAGGTGACCGACGTGGTGAACGAGTGCGTGACCGTCACCAGACCGGTGCTCGGGTCCGCCTGGCGCGGATCGATGAACAGGATTTTGCTGGCGCCGTTGGCCACCGAAGCGGCGTACGACGTGACGGGTGTGCCCGCCGGACTCGAACCGGCGTCGGAGACAGTGATGTTGTCGGTGGAACCGCCACCGTTGATGATCTCCAGAAACGCGCCCCTCGTGCCGAGGATCGCCGCGGAGATGGTGTCCGACGCGGCGACCGCCGCCCCCGACGTGGCGGTACCCGTCCGGGCCGGTGTCGTCGCAGTCAACGCAGCCATGCCAGCCCCTTACTGGTTCGTCGAGGTGACGGCGCCGGACAGGGTCAGATCGACCGACCACGTGACCATGTCGGCGACCGGTGACGACTCGGTGTACTTCTTCACCAGCACCGAGACGGAATCCTGCGGCAGCCCGGACCCGGTTCCTTCCGGCCGGCGGATCAGCGTCACCACGGTGCCCTGCAACGGTTCGATGGTGTCCCGCGGGCCGGCCGCGCCGTTGTCGTAGATGCCGCTGATCGACGCGGCGCCCTTGCCCAGCCCGCCGGTGAACACGTGGTCGTTGGCGCCGTAGCACGTGACGTCGTGCTCGTCAGTCTCGCGTTCGAAGTTGCTCGCGTTGCAGAACGCCGACAGGTCCACGGCGTTCAGGCTGATGAAGGTGTTCTTGCCGTGGATGAACGTCATTGCTAGCTCCCTGCTCCGCTGATGTCCAATGTGAACAGTCCGGCGATGTAGTCGGTGCCTGCGATCGTCACCGTGTCGAACTCGATGCCCGCCACCCGGACGGTGTGGAACGCCGAGTAGGCGCCGGACTCGAGCACTGCCTTGAAGCTCGCGGCCCCGGTGCCGTCGCAGTAGGCGCCCAGCGCGTTGCGGGCGGAGCGGTCGGACACCTTGCCCGCGACCACCACCACCGGCAGGGTCATCCGGTCCATGCCGCGCCCGTACGTCTCGTCGAACGTGACCGTTTCCGGGTACGACACGATCGCGGCCGGCGGGGTCAGCTTCGCGGTGGGGTAGGCGAAGCACCGCAGACCGGCGATCGTGTCGAGCCGGTTGGACACGGCGTCCATCACGTTGGCGAGGTTCATCAGCCCACCACCCGCGGACGGACCAGGCCGCGCAGCGACACCCCGACGTCGGGGTCCACACGCGACAGCAGCCGCAACTCTGAACCCTGGTCGGGCGAACCGGCGATTCCGTACGGCGACTCCCGGCGGGACAGGAACCGTGACGCCTGCAGCAGGGTCGCCTGTTCCACCTGTACCGGAACGGTGGTCCAGCCCCATTTGCCGGTCACCGTGACCGCGTACAGGTTCGTCGAGACCGGCAGCACCGACGCGTCGACGTCGAACACGAGCCGGGTCCACGGCTTGCCCTTGGCGGCGGCGTTGACCGGTTCCTTCGTGAACGCGGTTGTGGTGCCGACGGTGGGCACCTCGACGATCAGCCCGGTGGTGGTCTGCAGGTCCTCGATGTCGACCACCCAGCGGCCCCGGTGGAAGTCCGGCCACGCGGTGAACGACCACGCCTCGGCGGCGGCCAGCAGACCGAACTGGCGGTTGCAGTGCTCGTCGACCGCGCGGGAGGCGGCAGTGATGGCGACCGCGACCTCGGCGTCATCGACGGTGTCGGTGATACGCGCGTACGCCTTCAGTTCTGCGCTGGTGACGTAGTCGGGTGCCCATGCCATCCCTGCCACCTCCCTTCAGCGAGGCCGGAAGATCAGGCGCATGCGCCTGATCTAGAGCGTGCGGGTGTTGCCGTCCCGGTCGGTGACCGTGACGGTGTCGCCGGTCTTCTCCCACCGGTCCCCGGTCGCCGGATCGGTGGCCTTGCCGTGGCGCTCCAGCTCGTCGCGGATGCCCTCCGACATCACGAACGTCCGCGGCCGGGACGGCTCGCGCGCCGGCTCCAGCTCGGCGATGCGGGCCTTCAGCGCGGCGTTCTCCTGCCTCAACGCGGCCAACTCCTCCGCCGCGGTCGGCTTGCGGGCCTCGTCGTCCTTCGCCATCGTCGTTTCCCTTTCAGCGCAACAGGTGAGCGGACACGGTATAGGTGATCGAGTCGGCATCGCCGTGGGTCATCAGGACCCGCACCGACTCGGGCACCACGTCGGCCACGGCCAGGTTCGCCGCGACGGTGATCCCGGGCGCGATCTTCAATACCTTCGTGCTCACGGCCGTCACAGCCGCCGCGGTCAGGATGTTGAAGTACTTGCCGGACAGCACGTCGAACCCGTCGAGCGTGCACACCACGGAAGGGGTCGCCGTGACCGCCGTCGCGTCGATGACCACGACCAGGCCCCGGGCTCGCTGGCAGTTGAGCACCACCGCGGTCGGCGTGGCCGTGCGCGCCGCGGATGCATAGACGGTTACCTCGGCCACGGCTCACGGCACCGGGTCGTAGGTGATCTCGCGGACACCGTTGATGTCGGAGATCACGGTTGCCCGATAGCCCCAGATCCCGATGTAGACATTCGCCACCTCGGTCTGGTCGATGGTCAGACGCTGCGGTGCGGACGCCCACCCGTGCACGGCCTCGGAATCGAACAGGTACGAGGAGGCGACCACAGAGCCGGTCGCGGCCAGCGCCCACGCGGGCAGCGCCACCACGCCGTTGACGTCGAGCGCACCGAACCGGGCCCGCACCGAACCGCTCGCGTTCGTGGGTCCCAGCGCCGGGTACAGCCGGCGGCCGGTGTCGTCGGCAGCCGCGACCAGAGCCTTGTACAGGTCGATCTGCGTGAACATGTTGTCCATCGAGAATCCGCCGCGCACGAACTGCAGCGCCGCGAACGCGGCGGTCAGCTCCTGGTCGAGGGTCTGCCCGGTGGTGCCGCCACCGGCGGTCAGTGAGATGCCGGTCGGGGTTGCCGCGTCGAGCACCGCCACCGCGGCGGCCTCCAGCGCCTCGAACCACCCCTTCTGCATCTGCCGCCAGATGAGGTTGGAGATCTGTGGGTTGCCGCCCTGGTCCCACGTCTCCCGGGAGATCTTCGCCTTACCGGACAACGCCACCGGGGTGACGGTCGCGTTCGTCACGGTGAACGTGCCCGACGACGGCTCGGTTCCCTCGGTGTGTGCACCGACCAGGCTGCCTGCGCTGTTGAACTTCGGGAACGTGAACGGGGTGATGTCCGTCAGCGTCCCCTTGTTGATGGCATCCCAGACCGGGTACCGGAAGTCGCGCTGATCGACGTACATGTCCGGCCGGTTGCGGGTCGGGTTCAGCTCGTTGACGTCGGTGGTGATGACGTCGAACTGCGCCTGTACGAACGACATCGCACGCTCGTGGGCGGCGACGTCGCCGTCCCGCAGTGCGGCGATCAGGTCGGCGGAGAAGTCGTGCGTCCCCCGGTGGATGTTGCCGCGCCGGTCGAGCCGGTACGGGGCCGCCTCGGCGACGAACGTCTGTGTGGTCGCCCGGACCGGGTTGACCGTCTGGCGCGTCTCCGGCGCCGGGGCGATACCGAGCGGCTGCTGGCGGGCCTGCGCGAGCAGCTGCAGGACCTGGTCCATGCTGAACGTCTGCGCCGGAGCCGGCACCACGGCCGGAACGGCGGGAGCCGAGGTCGTCTCGGCCGTGGTCTCGGTCACGGGATCTCCTTCTGCGGTACGGCTCGCGGCCACTCTGGTCACGCGAGCGTTTCCGAACGACGGTTCGGGGGTGAGCGCCACATGGCGCAGGTCTGCGCGGCGGACCAGCACGCCGGTCTTGTCTCGCGGGTCCGGGGTGGTGTCCGTGGCCATGTCGAAGTCGACGCCCACGGACAGGCCGTCGAGGACCTTGTCCTCGGCGAGCTCCAGCGCCCGGTCACCCTCGGGGCCGCGGGCAACCTTGAACCGGGCGTGTACGCCGTCGGAGACGCTGGTCAGCTTCTCCGCGTAGCCAACGGTCTCGCGGACCTCGTGGTGGGTGTTCAGCTTCACCCGGGTCGGGTCGGACCACTGCAAGGCGCCCTTGGAGAACCGGAACCGCAGACCGAACTTTGTGCCGACGTCGCCGTACGGCAGGATCAGACCCTCGATGACGCGAGCGTCGCGGTCCACCGAGAACCCGGTCACCGGCACGTCGGCGAACTGCATAGCCGGCCCGTCGAACGTCATCGTGGCGAGTGCCGACGCGTCGACCGGAACCATCGGTTCCTGCTCCGGCATCGGGTCGACTGCCTCAGGTGATGCAGGTGCATCACCTGGGGGTAGCGGCGGCAGGCCTTCCTCTTCGCGGATCTCGTCCACAGTGGTCGCCCCCATGTCGAGGTACTGCTTGTACACCTGCGCCCGGGTCAGCGGGTCCGCCCTCATGTAGTCGTCGAGGTCGAACACGACCTTGTAGCCGCGCTTCGTCACGTCCGGCATCGAGAGCCGGTCGGTGATGGCGCGCATGTACGGGGACAAGGTGTCGTTGATACGGTCGCGGCGGCGGTCGACCGCGTTCGCGTACGTCCGCGAGGTCGTCGAGATCCCCAACTCCTCGGGGTCCACGCCCAGCGCGTTCGCGATGTCCAGGCCCGCCTGCTTCTGCAACTCGACCAGCTGGAGGTCGGCCGGCGACGGCGCGTCAACCGTGTTGTATTTCAGCGCGGCCGGAACGTAGGCGGTGCCTCGCTTCTTACGCTGTGCCGACCACTTCGCCAACTCCACCTTGACGTCGTCGTCGTCGATCGGGTCAGCACCCTCGGCCGGAGTGAAATAGTCCATGGGCCGCGGGTCGTCGGCGTACATGCGGGCGGCCTGGTCGAGCAGGATGGCCCGCTTGATGGCCCGGCCCCCGACCTTCAGCAGCGCCGGGTTCGGGGAGTCGAAGCGGATGATCTCCTTGCCCGACACCGGTTTCCCGTCGACCCACACCACGCCGTCGCGCGGGTCCATGCCGCTCGGCAGCGGCGACACCGGCCGGTCCTTCGGCGGGTCCGTGGTCACGGTGGCCACGTCCAGGTGTTGCACCGAGACGGGGAAGCCGTCCCAGCCGAACGCGAGGATCTGCCACCACGCCACCGACTCGAACAGCAGGTCCTCGAGCGTCTGCGCCAGCGTGACCACGTTCGCGACGTTGGGGTCCAGCTGGTCGAGCAGCGGGTTCGGGACCACGCGCCGGTCCGGGCCGCGCTGGATCAGCGGCAGCGTGGCGATCGAGCAGATCCGGTTGCGACCGCGCTGGACCGCCGGGACCGACAGCGCCTCGGTGCGCCCGACCCGTGGCGCGGTGCCGTGCCCCAGCATCTCGGAGATAACCGCGTCGATCGGGCGGGGCGCCGTGTCGAACGTGGCCGTGGGGACGTGCTGCAGGGTGAAGAACTCACCGACCCTGCGCCAAAACCCCATGGCGCAATCATGGCACGTCGTGCCACTTGGCAGGCCATGACACTTGACACGGCGTGCCGGATTTTGCTAGTCGGCCACGACCAGCCGCGGCTTGCCCACCGGCGGCGGCAGCGTCCGCGCCAGGAACACCGCGCCGGCAAGCGCGTAGGCCGCGTCGCAGTGACCCTCGCCCTTGCGGGAGAAGACCCACGCGTCGCCCCGCTTCAGACGCTCCGCACCGCCGATGTGGGCGTCGAGCAACGGGTCTCCGGAGTGCGCCACCCGGCCGGCGGTGACCTCCTTCGCGAGGCCCATGCACACGGCCGTCACCTCGCCGCGGATCTCCTCGACGGTGACACCGGCCGGCGGCCAGCCCGGCCGGGCCTTCAGGTCGGCCGCCAGCGACGCGGCCGGGCCCGCGGGCAGCCACCCCAGCACCTGCGGCCGAACGCGCGCCAGCAGCCGCGGTAGGTCGCGGCGTAGCCGGTCCGCGCAGGCCGGCCCGTCCCACGCGTCGACCACCTCGACGCGGACCCGGTCGTCGGCCAGAACGGCGGCGGCGGCCAGCGTCGCGTGTTGCTGGTCCGGCGCCACGTCCAAGCACAACGCGACTCGCGACCGCGCGGCCGACAGGTCCCCCGGGTCCAGGCAGCGACCCCACGCGCCCGGGTCCACGGCCGGGTCCAGCACCTTGACCCGGATACACATCACCTCGGTTTTGAACTCGGTCAATGCCTCGCCACCAGCGTCGACCGCCCGGCGCGCGTCGGCGAGCAGATCGCGCGACCTCTGCCCGCGCCGGTTCATGTTCGGGTTGGCCTGCGCCAGCGCGTCGATGTCCGTCGGATCGGCGATCCGTTCGGCGGACCACTCCGCCAGGAACAGGTCCGTGTCCGGGTCGTCGACCGCCACCTCGGTACCGTCCGGCAGTTCGCGCACGGCGGCGGCCCGAAGGTCGTTCAGGACGACGCTTCTGTCGCTGCCGGCGTTGCTCAACAGCCAGGCGTGGGCGCCATCGATCGCGCCCATGGTGCGCACGAGGGCACCCCAGGCGGCGTAGTCGTAGTGGTGTCTCAGCTCGTCGAGGAAGAGGCGTTCGACGCTCAGCGAGCGGCCGCCCTCCTCGTTGGACGCGTCGATGGCGTACCGCGAGTCCCACGGCTTCCCGTCGGCGTCGAATTTGGGCGTCCACAGCTCGACCTCGCCGTTCGTCTCGCGGTACCAGCGGCGGTCGCACAGCCCGTCGAGGCCCGACGTCTCGATCAGCTTGCGGGACTTGGCCCACATTTTCTTAGCCATGTTGACCTTGGTGGATGTGCCGAGGACCTGCCCGACCTTCTCGACGAACAACCAGTACGGGACCAGCGAGACCGGAATCTCGGTCTTGCCGTTCTGCCGGGACGCCAGGATCAGCCGGTACCGGAACCGCTGTGACCCGTCGGGCAGCAGCTCCCCAGCGTGGAGCACGCTCCATCGCTGCCACTCGTCGTACGGGTGGCGCAGGATGTTCCGGGCGAAGTCGACCTGGTCGAACCCGACGCTGGTATCCGGCGACAACGCGCACCCGCACCCGCACGGGCCCGGCGGCCCGACCACCAGCGGCGGCGTGAACAGCCTAGGGAGCACGCTTCCGAGCACGGCGGGCTGTGAACTCGTCGAGCGCGGCGGCGACAGGACCGACACCGGGGCTACCTCCCTTCACGCCTCGACCGGCCGGGGTCATGCCCAACGCGCTCAGGATGGCGAGCAACTTCGGGCCGAGGTCGGCCAGCACCTCGGCGTCGGCGAACGTGTCCAACTCCTCGGCGTACCGCTTCGCCAGCCGTACCGCGGCGGCATCGCGAGGAAGCAACGGGGCGTCCTTGAGCGCAGCCGTTACGGCGCGTTCCATCGGGCCGGCGGTAGACATCATCAGGTCCTATCTGTCCGGATATGGCGCGATGTGGGGGCTATGCGGGGAGAGGGAAGGAACAGGTACGGCGGGTGTCCATAGGGGGGCAGATGGGGAAAACCAGACACATGGTGTACCCATTTTCGACGGCCTGTCTTTTTGCGTATCGATCACCATCGTGTCCTCGGTCGTGGTGGTGGGTCGGGTGTCTTCGATGGGTCACCGGTTGCGAGGTTGCATGGTGCGCACGCGGCCACCAGGTGGGCAGGGTCGTCACCGGTTACCTCCCTGCCCAGTGTGTGGTGGACGTGAGTGGCCACGCCCACGCACACGCCGGCTATGCGCAGCCGGCAGGAGTACCCATCCCGGTACAGCACCCGGGCGCGGATCTTCCTCCATGCCCTGGTAGAACCTCCGCTCCAGGAACGGCTCACGGCACCAACGCCCTTATGCGTAGGCCACGGATCATGTCGTGCTGCTCCCTTGTGGACAGCTCGTCCAGCGAGCGGACGGGCCGGCCGGCGACCCGGGATGCGACCTGGTACCGACGGTCCCATAGTCCGAGGTCGTGGAGCAGGCGGACGAGCACGGTCACCGGGTAGGCGGTCATGACGGGGTCTCCGTCTTTGGCTCGTCGATGCCCGCCCGTAGTGCGTCGATCACTTCGCTCGCTTCCGCGCCGGTCAGTTCCTTCGACGACTCGATGACCCTGCCGATCACCTCGCTGGCGAACGCGATCCTGTCCTCGCGTTCAGGGATGCCGGCTTCCCGGAACAGCACCTGGATCAGCTTGAGCTGCTGCGGCGAGAGCGCCTCGGTGTCTGCGGTGGGTAGGGCGAAGACCTGGGTGAGCATGGTCCTGAAGGCGACGGTTAGGGCTTTTGTCATTGCTTTGTCGGCGCTGTCGGCGCCCTCGGCGCTCACCGTGGCGATGACGTGGTCCCCGGCGGGCCCGTAGAGACGGAAGCTCACCAGCACCCTCGCCGAGGTCATCCTGGTGAGCTTGGTTCCGTACTCCACCGGGACGTACTCGGCTGTCTCCACGGTGGGGACGGTGACGATGCCGTGCCGGCGTAGGACGGGCGCGGCGGCGTTGATGACGGCGTCGGCTCCGCGGTACACGTAGCCCTGGGTTTCGTTCCGGGAGGTCTTCTCCACGGCCCGCAGGTCTTGCATCGCGGCCGCGATGGCCCGTATGGCGGTTGGCTGGTCGGTCATCAGAACTCCTCGGCGAGATAGGTCTGCCACAACGGTTCGAGCGCGAGGTCGTCGGCGAGCTTCTGCACGTAGGCGCCGAGGTGGTTTGCGTGGGGTCGGCTCCGGCGGATCCATCTGGCGAACTTGATGGCGTTCGGCCAGTCGTCGACGGTCACGCCGTCCGCGATGATGATGGTGGCCGCTATGTCGATCTCTTTGTGGTCCGGCTTCGCTTCGCGACGAGCGGAGCGAGACGCGTCGCGAAGCGAAGCCTTCTGATCTCTCTTTTGAGCTATAGATCTGAGTACTGGGGTACCTGTTTTGCTACCGCTGGATTGCAAAATTGCTACCGCTGGAGGTCGAATCGCTACCGCTGGAGCGGCGATCGGAGTGCGATCGGTAGTGCGATCCGGCCCAGCGGTAGCAGATTGCAACCGCTGGAGTGGGCAGGTCAGTCGATACACCGCCGAGCGATGCTGGCGCGCGACTTCCTTCTCGTCGAGCCACCCGGCCTTCACCAAGGCCTTGATGGCAGTGCTGACCGAACGCTTAGACCGCATCCCGGTCCGGCGCATCAGTTCCGCGTACGACGCCCAGGTCTCCTCGGTCTTGCCGGCGTAGCGGGCGTAGACGTACGCGACGGCCCGCTCGTTGGGCTTCAGGGCGTCGTCTTCCCAGATAGCGTCTAGCCACCGGTCCCGCGGCCACGTCTCGCCCATGGGCTCACCGTCCGTCCGATACGGCTCGGTCGTACGCTTCCCCGGCGTGTGCGCGGCGTCGCCGAGCACCGGATACGCGCCGGCCGGACTTGACCGCGTGACTGTCGTGCGCCCAGGAGGTCCCGAGCGGAGTCAGTGGCAGCGGACGGCCATCCGGGTCGATCCACCACGGCGCGCTCGTCCCTGGCGGTGGTTCTGGATGACCTGCCTCTCGGGCGGGCGTGTGATCGGCGCACCTCGGGCCGCACAGGTACGGCCGGGCCTCGCCGTCGCAGTGGTCGTAGCCGCAACGCAGTGGCGCGGTCATGCGGCCCTCCGTGGGCCGTCGGCGAGGCTGCTGCGGGTCTCGAACACGTCGACGAGGTCCGGTTCGTTAGCCATGATCGCCCTGGCGTAGAAGCTCCTGAACGAGTTGTTCAGGGCCGGCGACTCGTCGGTCTGTAGCTCCAGTTCCCAACGGCAGCGTTCGAAGAGCGCGGCGATGCTGATGCGACGTCGGCCGGTACGAGCGACCCACTGACGGGCCAGCCGGACCAGTGTGGCGTAAACCTCAGGGTGGCCGGTGTGAAAGTCACGGAACCTCTCGGCGAGCCCAGGTGGCCCTGCCAGGAGGCTGATGAGGTCGAGCTGCACGTTCACCGGCCGGCCTCCTCGCGAGCGAGGCGGCGGGCGTGACGGATGGCACGACCGAGGCGACGGCACTCCAGGAGTTCGGCGAGCAACATGTCGGACGGGGTCGGTACGCTCGATCCGCGGAGTTCTGAGATGGCGGGCCCGGCGAAGACGTGCGCCGGGCCTGTCTGCGTATCGGTCACTCCACCCGACCTCCGTCCTCAACGGGAACGGGGACGAGGATCGCGGCCAGCTTGGCACGCTGGGTCTCGGTGATCGGCGGCGCTTCGGCGACCAACCGTTGGATGTACTCCTCGGCCATGACGGCCTTGAGTTCCGCGCGGGCGGCCTCGATGTCCTCGGGATCCGCGCCACGGCGGACCAGGACCCCGATGTGACCGCGGGCGGCGTGTGAAATGGACTTCGCCACGAGCTTCTCCGGGTACGCGTTACCCAAAGCCCGTGGCGAAGGTCATGAGGCTTCCTGACGGTCCGACGTTCGGTGCCTCGCCGGACACAGCAAAGGCTACAGGTTCAGCTTCGACAAGTCCGCGACGACGCGCCGTTCCCCGTTGCGAGTCCGGGACAGTAGATGGTCGAGAAGCCGACGCAACCGGTCAGCCCGGATCCGCGGCGTACGCGGGCAGTGCGGGCAATCGTTGTACTCGATGTACGACCCGGGGAACGTCGGCATCATCGCCCACACGGGCGAGGTGTCATCAACCCACCAGCTTTGCAGGATCCATTCGCGGTGGCTCCCGCGGTCGGTACAGATCAGCGCGATCTCGCGGCGCTCGGTCATGATGCCCTCCACTGGATCCGCACCCGCTCCGGCTCGAACCGCTTCACGCCGAACGCGCTCGCCCGGTCGATCGTGATCTCGGCGAACAGCGTCCGGATCACAGTGCGGCGCGCCGGGACCGGCAATGCGAGCCACCGGCCGAGGACGTCCTCGGCCGGGGCGAGCAGTTCCCGCACGGCCGGCGGAAGCGAGGCCCGACGTGCCCGGCTGTCCGCTTCCCGTATCTGCGCCGAGAGGTCGGCCTCGATAACCGCGAGACTGCTCGGCGTGGTCTCCCCGTGGGCGGCCGATCGTCGCCACTCGTCCAGCCGCGCCCGTAGCGTCTCCGACTGCGCCCGCGCGGCCAACGCCTCGCGGTCATCGTCAGCGCCGGCCTGACGCAGGTCCGCGTACGCGTCGGGGCGGGACATGAACGCGACCACCGCCGCAGCGACGTGCCTGTCTAGGTCGTCCATCGCCACGGAGACGTGCGACAGCGGGCACTTGTAGCCCGCCCGACGCTTGCCAGCCGGACGCGCGGTCATGCCCGCGCGTCCTGAAGGCGACGCCGCAAGCGGCGGCCTCGAGCGAGGCCTCGACCTCGCTCGACGGGGCGACT
>Ga0209481_10000254_pt1 | contig 22193 bp, 25 predicted proteins | sample SoiMetdeltSBSDD3_FD_187598 | JGI IMG/M metagenome (GOLD analysis project Ga0209481, IMG submission 187598) | Bulk soil microbial communities from a Populus tree surrounding site in Tennessee, USA - Soil MetaG P. deltoides SBSDD3 (SPAdes) (version 2) | ecosystem: Environmental > Terrestrial >...
CGAGGCCGCACTCGCGGACGTTGATCACGTGCTCGAAGATGCACGTGACAGTGGCCACGCTGTGCCTTTGATGTATGCGCAGTTCCACACATCGTTGACCAATGTCCTCTGCGCAAAATATGCGGCGGCAAATGCGCAATCCAGTGAAGTTGTCCGGTTGGCGGACGAGAAGGGCGCAGCATTATGGAAAGCGTTAGGAACGATGCAAAAAGGTTGCGTATTAGCGCTGTCCGGCGAGCCTTCAGAGGCAATCCAAATGATTACTTCCGGGATCACTATGTATCAGTCAACCGGGTCAAGAGTGTATTTGCCAATCTTCTTATCACATTTGTCCAGGGCTCATGCGGAATGCGGCCAATTTGATCACGCTTGGCGCTGCATTAGCGAAGCGATGACCGCGGTGGAAACAACAAAGGAACGGTGGTACGAGGCAGAAATCAATCGCATAGCCGGCGAGATCGCGCTGAAGTTGCCGCAGCTGGGTTCGTCGCAAGCGGAAACATATTTCGAGCGCGCGCTCACCGTTGCGCGTGTGCAGCAGGCGAAGTCCTGGGAGTTGCGTGCGGCGATGAGCATGGCGCGACTTTGGCACGACCAGGGCAGGCGGGAGAAAGCTCGCGATCTTCTCGCTCCAGTCTATGGCTGTTTCACCGAAGGCTTCGACACGCGCGACCTTAAGGAGGCTAAGGCCCTGCTTCACGCGTTAGCGTCATGAGTCTCTCGAAGGACTCGGCGACTTCCGTTTCTGGCCCTCAGCAGACATGGCGGTTGCGCTACCGAATGTCCGCTTTGGGGGGTAAAGCGGACATTGTGATTGCGATGCGAAATGTCTGTTTTGAGCCAAAGCGGACATTTGATTATTGGATGCCGGCTCATTTTTCTTTCACTCTAATTCCGACGAGGTTGCGATGCTGTCTACTCTCACAATGGACCAGCTGCAGGTTGTGATATCGCAAGCGGCGGCACCTGCTTTTATCTTAGGCGCGGTGGCGTCATTTCTGTCGGTGCTGCTCTCTCATATGAACCGCGTCATCGATAGATACCGTTTGATCAGTGATCTAGATGATCCCAAAAAAGCACCCTTGAAAGCTAATTTGCCTCATCTGCAACGACGTGCAGCCATTCTCCATCGAGCAATCTACTGGGCAGTTGGCAGCGGCATTGTGACCTGCCTGCTTATGATCGTGGCTTTCGCAAGTGCCTATTTCGGCTTTAGGCATGAGCCTGGTGCAGCCGTGCTTTTCATGATCTCGCTAGGGCTATTCACCGCATCTCTAATTTCATTCGCGCGTGAAGTCGGCATCGCTTTAAAGCACTCCGAAGGAGGCTGAACTCGACAGGCCCAAAGTGATGCTCATGTCCGCTTCTGGCCCATAGCAGACATGGGCAGTTGCACCGCACATGTCCGCTTTCGGGGGTAAAGCGGACATGACTTTTTGCGGCGCAAATGTCCGCTCGTGACCCAAAGCGGACATTGTTGTCCCCCTTTTAGTTTGCCGGTTTCGCACGGTACGATGCGTCGGTTCCGGGTCCTTGGGGGCGGAGGCGGCTTGATGAGAAATTATCGGCACACTGCGAAAGGGCTCGCCATCGTCGTGGCTTTGGCATTCTTATTGATACCGACGGGCGGGTTGGCAGAAGACAATCCGGTTGTCGGCACATGGAGATTGAAATCATTTGTTCGCGAAATAGTGGGGACGGGCGAGCGCTACAACCAGCTTGGTGAACATCCGCAAGGCTTCCTCGGCTACTCGAGTGACGGTCGCATGTATGCAATTCTCGTAGCAGGTGATCGCATTAAACCGCAGGAAGAGGCGCCCACCGATGAAGAACGGGTCAAACTACATAAATCAATGATCGCTTACGGCGGGACTTACACGATCGATGGTGGCAAGGTGGTCCACCACGTTGACATTTCGTGGAACGGCGCTCGAACCGGAACCGATCAGGTCAGGTTCTATAAGTTAGAGGGAGACACCCTAACTATAAGGACGGCGCCCAACAAAAGCCCAGTCGATGGTCGCGAAGGCGTTGGAATTCTTGTTGGGAAAAGGCCAAGTAGCGACCCACTCACAATTTGCGAGCAGATAGAACGGACCTTGGCTTGACTGTCGTAGTGTCCGCTATTGGCCCATAGCGGACATCGGACGGGCTTAAGCCGGCCATCGTATTTTTTAAGAGAGAATTGACACGCGTAGCACGCAGCGCCCGATCAGCAGAAATAGATCGTGAAGCCGTCGAGTGGATCCGGCAGGCTGGGAACCTTTCTTACCGGCGAGCATCCAATAACCCGTCTACGTATACGAATGAGGAATAGTCGATGTCTTCGAATGTACATGCACTGGAGCGGGTTAAATTACTGCGAACAACTTCGAACCAGCCAGACCGGGCTGAAGTCGAAGCGGCATTTCGGACCATTATTCGATGGGCCGGCGATGATCCTGATCGTGATGGTTTAATCGAGACGCCGGCACGTATGGCGCGGGCGTATGACGAGTTTTTTGCCGGTTACAGCCAAGACCCCGTCGAGATCTTGCAAAAGACCTTCGAGGAAATTGAGGGGTATGACGAAATGATTGCGTTGCGTGCCGTTCGCTTCGAGAGCCATTGCGAACATCACATGGCCCCCATCATCGGCCAAGCTTGGGTGGCATACGTTCCAAGTGGTCGGGTAGTTGGTATTAGCAAACTCGCCCGCGTTGTAGAAGTGTATGCAAAACGACTGCAGATCCAGGAAAAGATGACTGCTCAAATTGCAAACACAATCAATGATGTCCTTAAACCGCAAGGCGTGGGAGTGATCGTCAAAGCATCGCACCATTGCATGTCCACACGCGGAGTACATAAGGCGGATTCCGATTTGGTAACCAGCCGCATGTTGGGCTGCTTTCGCGACAATCCGCTGACCCGACAAGAATTCCTGAGCATGGCCGTTTAACGAGCAGTGCTGTTCCGCTGAACGTGGTCGGAATGTCCGCTTATGGCTCAAAAGCGGACTTGGGCTAGTGCGCTGCACATGTCCGCTTGGGCGTAAAGCAGACATGAGCTTTTGCGGCGCATATGTCTGCTTTTGACCCAAAGCGGACATCAATAGCGCCAGCTACCCACTTTCAGAGTGCTTGTCTGCCACGATAACCGTGCACTCTCCAGCATGGCATGAGCGACGATGAGAAGTGGCAAATTTGGGGGCGAGTTGTATCGATTAAAAGAGTGTGATTACGGTTTAATGAGCGTCGGTTTTACGAACGTACCCTTTGTTATTCTTTAGTCGTAATCCAATATCCCTTTACCAACACATTCGCTTTGACTTCACATTGTGGCGCATCAGCTACATCCAAGCGCCTGAAGCCATGCTAGTGGCCTCCTAAATAATTTTAGCGAGTCGGAGAGCTTCATGCTGCAAACCGACATTACGATCCTCCAACAACGACAAAAGGTCCTCGAGAAGGAAATCCATGAGGCGCTCTCTCATGCGCCTATCGATGATCCGATGATCGCCGACCTCAAATCTCGAATCATATACGTCAAAGAAGAAATTGATCGCCTTCGCCACGAAGTATTTACTTCGTATCATTGAAGCGTTGATGTACGGCTCGCGTTCGAGCCGGGGAATTGCAGGCATTGATTTGTGCAGCGCCAATGTCCGCTTTCGGGGGTAAAGCAGACAACGTTGAGGGCGATCATGCAGAGAAAAGTTCGACGACATACGACCGTACGCGTGCACGCATTGCCTTAATGCGCGAGGAAGACCGGTAGCGTCGCCGCCGTCATGACATGTTGAGTTGCTCCGCCGAAGATCATTTGTCTCAAACGGCTCTGCGTAAAGGCGCCCTTAATCAAAAGATCGCAGGCCAATGTTTGAGCAGCGCCCAGAATAGCCTCGCCAGTATTCTTGCCATCGAGCGCTACCGTCAACGACTCTGCCGGAACGCCGTTCCTTTGCAAATATATGATCATCTGCTCTGCGGACGGTCCCGGTACTCCAGTTCCTCCGGTGACCGTCAGGACTGTCACGCGCTCGGCTCTCTCCAGAATCGGCATCCCAAGAGCCATGGCGCGTGCCTGCTCAGTGCTACCGTTCCAGGCGATCAACACGTTGGCGCCGATATGCTCAGGCGGCGATGGTGGGCATAGGAGCAGCGGCCGGCCACTCTCGAATAAAGCGGATTCAAGCGCTCTACGATATAGAGGAGACGAAGTTGCATCCGGCCGATTCATCACGATCATGTCGAAGGCGCGGCCGTAATTGCCGACGAAGGTTTCACCCTGAGGCGCACTTAGCCAGCCGAATGACAGAGATGTTGTTCTCGTGGTCAATCGAGGCACATCGTTTTTCTGCATAAAGGCCTCGAACGTCCGCCGTGCTCGCTGCGCCTCTGCTGCAATCTCCCGCCCATAATGCTCCACTGGAAAAGCGACCACGATGTCGCCTAATGCAAGGTCGGGAGTCGCCCAAAGCAGCGGAACTCCTTCAACGTAGCTACCGTACCGTCGAGCCAACAGCAGGGCGGTTTCCAGCACAGATTGTACGGCATCATGCTTTTCGATCAGCACTAGGATGGCCTTCATACCCATGATCGCCTCCCATTCAGCTTCACCCTCTGTTGCACACGCCAGCCGCGAACGAATGCACTCAACATTGCCGCCAGATAACCATCTCAGTGCTTCCACTTAATCGAACACCCCATGGATGGAAGCTGATCTTTCGGCCCATGGCCTGTTTCGGCGATCTGCTTCATGGCTTCGAATAGGTCGCGACGTGCATTCGCAAAGGGCGTCATCCTAGAAGCATCGAGGCGACCTCGGTATTGCAACTCATCTTGGCTGTTGAAGCCGAAGAAATCGGGCGTGCATTGTGCACCATAACCGCGTGCCACTTCCTGGGTCGTATCGATTACGTATGGAAAGGTGAAGTTGTGACGCTCTGCGAATGCCTTCATGTTGTCGAAGGAGTCCTCAGGATATGTCTCGGTGTCGTTTGGCATCGTGGCGATCGTCCCGATACCGATCTCGCGTAGCGCGTTGGCCTCGGCCACAATGCGGTTGATGGATGCTTTCACGTACGGACAGTGATTGCAGATAAAGACCACGAGTGTGCCTTTCGGCCCGCGAACATCCGCAAGCGTATAGATTTTGCCGTCGATACCTTGAAGGGCGAAATCCCTGGCCTTCCAGCCGATCGCATGGGTTGCGTTCAATATCATCGGGCGTTCTCCCTCCGCGATTGAAGCCCCGACCCAATAAAGCTCCTCTCCCTACGATCGCACTTTGAACACGGCGTCGTGCTCGCGCGCGTGCTCGATCACCTTCAAACCGAAATCGTCATCCGGCCCCACTTCGGTGACCGGCGCATGAAGCCCTTAGCGGCATGCCATTGGTTTGCGGCGCGAATGTCACCCTAAACATCGAAATAAAGGTGGAACTCATAAGGATGGGGCCGTAGCGCGACGGCATCAACTTCTTTTTCCCGCTTGTAGCTAAGCCAGGTTTCGATGACATCCTTGGTGAACACATCGCCGCGGAGCAGAAAGGCGTGATCGGCTTCGAGCGCATCGAGTGCTTGCTGCAGCGAGCCGGGCGTGGACTTCACCGCCTTTGCTTCCGCAGGCGGCAGATCGTAGAGGTTCTTGTCTATCGGCTTACCTGGATCAATGCGCTTGTCGATGCCGTCAAGGCCGGCCATCAACATTGCTGCGAAGGCCAGGTATCCGTTACAGGACGGATCCGGCGTCCGAAACTCGACTCGCTTGGCACGCGGGTTTGGCGAATACATCGGAATCCGGCAACAAGCAGAACGGTTGCGTTGCGAATAGACCAAATTGATTGGCGCCTCATAACCGGGCACCAGCCGACGGTAAGAGTTCGTCGTCGGTGCGCAGAGGGCGCAAAGTGCCCACGCGTGACGCAGCAAGCCACCGATGTAGTGAAGGGCGAGATCACTTAAGTTGGCGTAGTGCCTGTCGCTGTGGAACAGGTTGGTGCTGCCTTTCCATAAACTCTGATGCACGTGCATCCCGGAGGCGTTGTCCTCGAAGAGGGGCTTAGGCATGAACGTCGCCGTCATATTGTGTTTGCGCGCAGTGTTTTTGATTACATACTTGTAGAGCATCAGGTTGTCGGCCATGCGCGTTAGGTTGGTAAACCGCATGTCGATTTCCGCTTGGCCAGCTGTTGCCACCTCGTGGTGATGGGCTTCGATCTGGATTCCCAACGTCTCCATCGTCAGCGCCATCTCGGTGCGCAAATCTTGCATACTGTCGACGGGAGGAACTGGAAAGTAGCCTTCTTTCTGGCGTGGCTTGTGGCCAAGGTTCGGGGCTTCTTGTTTCCCTGAATTCCAGATGCCTTCCTTCGAGTCGATCTCGTGGTAGGCAAAATTGATGCCTTGATCGTAGCGCACTTGATTGAATACGAAGAATTCGGCTTCCGGCCCGAAAAAGGCCGTATCAGCGACGCCGGTCTGTTTGAGATGCGCCTCGGCCTTTTGGGCTATGTAACGGGCATCGCGGCTATAGGCTTCGCCGGTGACCGGATCTCTGATGTTACAAATCAAGACCAGCGTCGTTGCCGTCGAGAATGGGTCGAGAAAGGCCGTGGTCGAATCGGGCACGACCAGCATGTCGCTTTCCTGGATCTCCTGGAAACCGCGGATCGATGACCCATCAAAGCCGATGCCCTCGCTCATTGCATCGGCATCCACTGCGCTTGGCGGGACGGAAAAATGCTGCCAGGTGCCGGGCAAATCCGTGAAACGTAAATCGATCATCTCGACGTTGTTGGTCTTGATGGCTTTGAGGACATCATCGGCCGTGGAACAACTAAGAAACATTTGCTGCCCTCCAGTGTCTAATGGTGGCAGAGCGTCGATCCGATCCGGCGACGCTCACCTGCAAGCATTTCTAGTCGATATATTTCAGCTTGCGTGGGGCCCACGCATTAGCTTCAGCGCTGCCTCGATGTGCCTCCAAATTTCGGCATCTTCTTTTTTGCCTTCCATTTCGAAAGCGCAAGCTTTTTGCGCGGCCTCGACAACTGCCTGGGCACCATGTGCTTCCAATAGTTGTCGCGCGTAGTCCTGGATGTCGATTTCGTGGATTCTCATGGCGTCATGCTCCTCTTCTGCGCGAGTGAACACACCGCGCACCCGAACGGCAGGCGTTGACACCTATCTAGAGTCTGCATCTTAGCAGATGCCGATTGCAAGGCTTCACTAGTGGCTATCGGGGCGAAGAGCCGGTCGCTCCTTGCATGCAAAGGTCCGCTTTCGGGGGTAAAGCGGACATGGCAAATGCAGTGCGAAATGTCCGCTTATGACCCAAAGCGGACATGGGGGTCGCAAAAATGCTAGCCTAAGCCCTGCGCAAGGCGTGGTCCTTACGAGGGGACACATGCAGCGGCGCGATTTCATCACGCTCCTCGGCGGCGCGGCGGTTTCTTGGCCGCTCAAGGCACGGGCGCAGCAACCCGAACGCGTGCGAAGGGTCGGCGCTTTGATGCCGTTCAGCGCCGACGATACCGAAGCAAAGGCAATCGTTGCGGCGCTTCGGCAAGGGCTTGAGGAGCTTGGCTGGACGGATGGCCGCAACATCCGAATCGATTATCGCTGGGGTGGCCGTAACGTGGAGCGCACACGTGCCTACGCAGTAGAACTCGTGGGTCTTTCGCCGGATTTGATCTTCGCTTTTTTCAATGCGCAACTCGCTCCATTATCGCGGGAGACGCGCACGATTCCGATTATTTTCGTAGGAGCCTCAGATCCGATCGGAGCGGGTTACGTCGCGAGTTTTGCGCGACCGGGCGGCAATATTACGGGATTTACTCTCTATGAGCCGTCGCTTGTTGGAAAGTGGCTCGGGGTTCTGAAAGAGATCGCACCCGCAGTCGCACGGGTGGCTATTATGGTCAACCCCGACACAGCGATCCTTCGAGGAACATTTTACTTGCGCGCGTTCGAGACCGCTGCCGCCACGTTCAACGTCGAACCAATCATAACAAAGGTACTCAGCGTCAGCGACATCGAAGCTGCAACAATGGCACTTGGCCAACAGCCCCATAGCGGCCTGATCGTCGCACCTGATACTTTTACCCTGACCCATGCCGGACTCATTACCGCGCTTGCCGCCCGGCATCGGTTGCCGGCGGTCTACGGGTTCCGTCAGAGCGCGGCAATTGGCGGCCTAATATCCTACGCCCCCGATACCCTCGATACGGTCAAGCGCTCGGCTTCCTATATCGATCGAATCCTCAAGGGTGAAAAACCGGGCGACCTTCCCGTGCAGGCACCCGCAAAATTCGAACTGGTTGTGAACCTCAAGACCGCGAAGGCGCTCGACTTGACGGTGCCGCCCGGCATGCTGATGGCCGCCGACGAGGTGATTGAATGAGGCGGCCATGTCCGCTATTGGCCCATAGCGGACATTCCCCTATGTCGCGTTTGATGTCGCTTTCGGGGTAAAGCGGACATAACGATTGCAGTGCGGAATGTCCGCTTATGACCCAAAGCGGACATTGGTCGGCGGCGAGCAGCCCGAGCTGGCTATCATTATCGGCCCTTTCGGTGTGTTGGTTTAAGCCGTTAAGATGCTTTGCTTTTGCGACTAGGGGGCACGAACGGGCATCGCCCGCCGCGCCCGACGGGCCGCAAATTGGGGGGCTTTATGAGACTGCCCGACCGGGTTCTCGAGCCAGTTGAACGGCTCTCTGAAATCTTGTTCGGTTTGATAATGGCCCTGACCCTTACGGGTGCGGTCAGTGTGGCAACAGCAGATCGTTTGGCGATACGGACGATGCTGTTCGCTGCGCTCGGTTGCAATCTGGCCTGGGGAATTATCGATGCCGGAATGTATCTGATGGCTCGTCTCGGCGAGCGCGGACGCAACGCCTTGGCTGTGCGCGCCGTACGTGAAACAGCTAATAGCGAAGATGCTCACCGCCTAATCGCAGACGAGCTGCCGCCGCTACTTGCACCGGCTTTTCAGCCTACGCAACTTGAATTGATACGCGAAAGAATCAACAAAATTCCTGCGACCGACGTGGGGCCGAGACTGACTGGACGCGACTGGCGAGGTGCATTGGGTGTTTGCATCCTCGTTATCCTGTCCACATTTCCGGTCGTCATTCCGTTCATTGTCATTGCAGACGCCAGATTGGCGCTGCGTATTTCCAATGCGCTTGCCGTTATATCGTTATTTCTGTGCGGGTTCCTTTTCGGGCGTTATGCGGGGCTCCAGCCTTTGGCAACGGGTCTGATTATGGTGGGGGTCGGCGTTGCTTTGGTGAGTATCGCGATAGCCCTCGGGGGGTGAAATTGGTCAAGGCACATTTGCGATCGTTCACTTTGCCCGCAGTTGCTGTGGTTGGGGCGCTTTTAATTGCCGGCGGTTCTGCGCAGGGGCAGGCCTCTACGGGCAACTCTGGTGGCACGATCAGTCTCGGCGGCCGCGGCTGGTCCTCGTTCGAAGCCGTGCCCGTTACTTCAGATCGCGGGGCAAATCAGCTCGAATCCAGCTTTCGGGGTGGCTTTGCAACCGACTATATGTATCGGGGCACAACCTTATCCGACCATAAGCCGGCCGTCGGCGCCGCCATGGAAGCAACATTTGCTCAGCTCTACGCTGGCGTTGCGGTGGCGAGCGTCAAGTTACCAACCCAGCCGGCGGCTGAAGTCACGATGAGTGGCGGCGTTCGCCAAACAATAGGAAATATCGATTTTGATCTCGGTGTGAGCTATTTCCTCTACCCGGGGGAAATATCGACTAGTCCGGGCACTGATTATTGGCAGGCGGCCATCCGCGCGGATAAACGGATAACTGAGTCGCTTCGCGTTGCCGGCGGATTTGCCTATTCCCCGAATGTTTCCAACACCGGCGCCTGGAGCTGGTATGCGGCTGGTGGCGTGGGCTTCGACGTGCCGAGTCGGCTGCTTCCGGCAGACATCGGCGTGTCGTTCACCGGTGGCGCGGGTTACTCCTGGTTCGGCAATCAGTCACCGGAGTTCGGTGGTTTTCCGCTGCCTGCCTACCTGAATTGGCAAGCTGGCGTGACGTTCACCTATAAGATCTTCAATCTCGATCTGCGCTACTACGACACCAATCTCTCGAAGGAAAATTGCTTCGTTCTGACCGGCGATCCCAATGCACGGCCTGGCGGTGCAGTCGACCTCGTCACGAATGCCGAGGGGTTAACCTCGCGCTGGTGCAGCGCCACGTTTGTTGCGAAGGCCTCATTTGCTTTGAATTAGTCGCTCACGAGCAGAACGTGCCAGATCAAAAAAACGGTTGCGTAGCGAAATGAATCCCTTGCTCAAGGAAATCCGGTATAACCCCATGCTTTGGCTGCTGGCCCTCGTGCCGGTGGCATTGATCGCCACAAAACTGGTCCCCGATGCGCACACGCTGCTGTTTGTCCTTTCAGTGCTCGCGATCGTGCCGCTTGCAGGCTTGCTTAGTCACGCCACCGAATCAGTTGCGGAAAAGACGGGCGATGCTGCGGGCGGGCTGCTCAATGCTACGCTTGGAAACCTGACCGAGCTGGTCATTGCAGCGGCGGCCCTCCGCGCGGGGGAGTATGCGCTGGTGAAAGGTTCTATAGCCGGCGCCATTGTGACCAACACGCTTTTCATGCTTGGGGCTTCTTTTCTTCTCGGAGGTCTCAAGCACCATCTCCAAGAGTACAATCGCGCTACCGCCCGTCTGCACGCAGCTTTGCTCTTTCTCGCTACGATTGCGCTCGTCAGTCCTTCGGCGATCGCCAAAGCTGACTTGCTGCCGGGCGCCGCTTTGACCCAGAAACTTAGCGTCGCTTTGGCCGTGCTGCTGATTGTCGGATACGGATTGGGCTTGCTTTTCTCGCTGAAGACCCATCGCGAAATTTTTTCCGGCGCGGAGCACGCGGAAGCAGGCGAACCTGCGTGGCCGATCGGGCTAGCCCTGGTCACGTTGGCCGTAGTCACGGTTCTCGTTGCGCTAGTGAGCGAGATTTTCGTCGAGTCGGTACAGAAGGCGGCTGAGACATTTGGGATGAGCCAGGCGTTCGTCGGCTTTATCGTCGTAGCACTCGTAGGGGCTGCTGCCGAAATGGCGGTAGCGTTTTCCGCAGCGCGCAAGAACCGGCTTGACCTGAGTGTGGGTATTGCGCTTGGGAGTGCTTCTCAGATTGCGCTATTCGTCGGCCCCGTGCTCGTCCTTCTTAGTTACGTCATCGGACCGACGCCGATGGACCTGCAATTCTGGCCCGGCGCAGTAGTGATGGTCTTTATTGCCACACTTGTCGCAGCTTTCATTACAAGCGGCGGGCGTTCGGCATGGTTCGTTGGCGTTCTGTTGATATTCGTCTACGCGGTCTTTGCGATCACTCTCTATATGCTGCCGCCGCAAGTGCCGTGACTGTGCCAGTAGATATTGGGAGACGACATGTTACGGCAACTTTTGGTGGGCGGCGGTGTCAGTGTTGTTAACATCGCTATCCACGCATTGGTAATGACGATACTGGTGTGGGTCGCGCGGGCTGTTAGCGCGAAGAATAAATCGCATCCTGCTGTATTTTTGATGGCTATTATGATTTCGACCGTGTCGGTGTTGATGGCTGCACATGCGGTTGAAGTAATCGTTTGGTCTTTGGCGTATTTGATAGTCCATGCCGTGCCTGCCGGTGGCAATCTCATTTATTTTGCATTCGTGAATTATACGACACTCGGCTACGGCGACATTGTTCCAGTGGAACGTTGGCGCCTGCTTGGCCCGATTACCGCGCTGAATGGTGTGTTGCTAATTGGGTGGTCGACCGCGGTTATCTTTGAAGTACTACGGAGAACATTGGAACGCACCGAGACACAGAGGTGACCAGCCGACTTGTTGCTGCTGAGTGGTCAGCGCAAGAAAAAAAGCTTCGTCTGCTTTCGCAGATGATTGATGCAGGTCAAATGGAGAGGCTATTCACTGCTTCACATTAGCTCTCCAGGTAGACCTGGACACCTCTAGAAAGTCCACGACCAGCGTTAATGCCATCGTTGTATCGATTCATCAGAACGCGAGTTACCGGCGCCCTGCTGATGGCGTTGGGCATCATCGCGCTGTTGATGCCGCAAGTTGCGGGCCGGTGGTCGCTAGCGATCCTCGGTGTTTTGTTGGTCGGTGTGGGTATTGCTGAGACCTATGCCGCGTTTAGGTCCGGGCGGAGCGGTGAGGCAAGCTCGTACCTGGAGGGCCTCTTTGCATTGCTCGCTGGGACCGTTCTGTTGCTGAGTTCGGCCCTTGTGCTCGACGGATTGCTGATCCTGCTGATCGGCATCCTACTTGCTGATGGACTAGCGAAACTCTTCAACGCTTGGCGCAAGCCGCGGTCTGACCGGTTTCCGTTGATGCTCAATGGATTCCTCGATTTCGGATGCGCGGCAACAATTTGGTATCTGAGCCGCTTCGTTGGGGTCGCTTCGGCCATCGGTATCGCCATCGGCCTCTATATCGTCGCTGCGGGCTGGCGGATGGTTCTAGCGCCGGCCAAAACTGCGCAGACCGATGCGGCCGTTTTAGCGCTGGACCGTCACTCTGACCCCGGGCTCCGCATGCCGGGGAACGAAATGTTCGGTCGGCTAAGATCTAAGGCAGATACTGGGACTCAGTTCGCTCTCGCAGCTGATCTGTTTTGGATGTCAACAATCGCAGTCGTATTCCTCGCCATCCATACCGGACGAATGCCGTTATCCGATGATCTGCTCGGCGTCGTCTCGCCGTTTGTCGCGACAGCGGGAGATCTATTGATGACGCTTGTGTTCGCCATGGCACTGGTATTGCCGGTGCGGCTTGCATGGCGACGAGCAACGAGACCGATCGAGCGTTTGGCCTGGGCCCTCAGATTCAAGGCAAAGGCCGCTCCTATGAATAAGGCGGCGGAGTGGCTGATGAACCGATGGCTTGATAAACGCTTCAGTTTCAGTCTGCGCTTGAGTCAGAGCCGCATCTCGCTGCCGTCGGGGCTTATGCTGCTGTTGCGGCTTGGTCTGCCAATCACGGCATTCTTCGTTGCGTTCAATCCGATCTGGGGTTTCAGCTGGTATTTCAACACAGAAAGCTGGGCGACCGGCATCTATCAAAAGCTGACAGAGCTGCGGGTCGACACGTGGCGTGCCAACATGATCGATGCGGTAACTCGAACTTATGGGGGCGGTGATGAACTTTTTCGGATTGAACCAGCGGGCGTTTCAGGAGATGGCGACTTCAGCTTCCTCGTCATTGGTGATCCCGGTGAGGGCGACGCCTCGCAGTATTCGCTGGCTTCGCGTTACCTCAGGCTGGGACAGAATGATGATGTGAAGTTCCTCGTGGTGTCTTCAGATGTAATCTATCCGGCCGGAGCGATCGAAGACTACGAAGCAAAGTTCTATCTTCCATTCCAGGGGTTTGCAAAACCTGTTTATGCGATTCCCGGCAATCACGACTGGTTCGATGCGCTCGAAGGATTCAACGCCAATTTCCTCGAACCCAAGGCCGCACGCGCTGCCATCGAAGCGCGGGTCGACGCAGATCTGAAATTAACGAGCACAGATGCGCGCCGCATCGACAGGCTTACGGCGTATGCCGAGCGCATGCGCCGCTTGTACGCCGTCAATACCGGAAGCCAGCGGGCGCCTTTCTTTGAATTGCAGACCGACGACTTTGCATTAATTGCAATAGATACGGGCATCCTGCGCTCGGTGGACGACCGACAGCGCAGGTGGATCGAGCGTGCGCTCGAACGTAGCCGGGGCAAGTTCGTCATTGCAATTGTCGGTCATCCACGTTTCGCAGGCGGCCACGATATTCCGCCGACTGCCGAAGGCCAGAATGTCTCTGAATCCTCGGAAAAGTTCGCTGCGCTCTATCGCCTACTGGCGACTCACAACGTCAGCATCGCCATGGCCGGAGATACGCATGACTTTGAATATTACCGGGAAAATATCACCACCGGCGACGGCCCCGCGCGCGTGATGCACCACTTCGTCAATGGCGGCGGCGGAGCCTACCTCAGCATCGGCACGGCCCTCGACTTTCCGGAGCAACCTGCTGCAGTGGACTGGTCGTTCTACCCGAGGACCGACCACCTTCGCGCAAAGATGGATGCCGAGATGCCACTATGGAAAGAGCCGTTCTGGTACTGGATAAAGTGGTTTAATGCGTGGCCGTTCAGCGTTGAGACCTTTTCCGGCATCTTCGACTTCAACCGCGCACCCTTCTTCCAGAGCTTCATGGAAGTGCGGGTCGAAAGATCGAAGAAGCGCGTTGTCCTCATCCTCAACGGCGTCCACGGTCCGCTGCGGTGGCGTGACCTGCAGACCGGTGGCGCAGTGATCCCACCCGGGGTCACACTCGATGATCCAGTTGAATTTGTTGTCTCGATGGACCGTCAATGATCGCCTAATGTCCGCTGTTGGCCCTTAGCGACCATTGTTCGGACATGACGGAATGTCCGCTTTCGGGGGTAAAGCGGACACGACGTTATGCACTGCAAATGTCCGCTAATGACCCAAAGCGGACATGACCGTTTGCGGAATCCGCTTTCGTGGTCGCTATTGGGGGCAAAGCGGACGTGCCCTTTTGCACTGCATATGTGCTAATGACCCAAAGCGGACATGTCAGGGCCAACGCAGCTAAGGATGGCCTATCGTCTCAATCGCGCTTGGTGGGCTCGCCTTTTTTGCCTGGTCCGAGGTTGCGCCTCATTGCTCTTAAGCGCTGCGTCTCTTTATCGAGAGCATCAATTTTCTCATCGAGCCGCGTCATCTTGGATTTTGGATCATCAGTGCCGCGCAACTTTTCGAGCGCTTTGCCAACAGAGAGTTTAGTGGTGTCAGCCATCACAAACCTCACACTCCGAGAGGGGGCCAAGGTCCGACTTACGCAATGGCCATCCCGCAGCGCCAGATATTAGCAGAGAATGTTGGCCCAAGGTCCAACTTCGTACACTCCCCATAAATCCTTAACCTCTTTTTTATCAGTAAAAGACGTTTGGTGCGCACCGATGACGGATTTCACGCTTGCGGATACGCTTCCGGCAGGAAGCTTAATTCCTGAGTGCGCTTCGCCAAGCACTACGGAAGCTTTCGCGGGGCTTATTGGAGACAAATACAAAAGTATATCGCACACGATTTTCGCGCTTCGGCGTGGCCCTATTCGTTACGGTCGCGACCAAACAATCGTCATTGAGGGTGAGCCTTCCGAGTACATTGTTCTGGTGATCAGTGGGGTTATCCGTAGTTTTAGATCGTTTCAGAACGGTACTCGCAGCGTCGTAGCTTTTTATCTTCCAACAGAATTTTCTGGCTTGCGGTTGCGCGTTTAGTTTTTCCGCAATGGAACCAGCGCGGCTAACACTGATTTGCATAGCCCGCAGATGAACGCTTCTTCACTCTGTTCGTTACCAGACACATCCGTCATGTGGAGAGATAGGTGGCGACGCCCACTGAATGGAACTTGCTGAAACACCAGTTTGATGCGCTGGTGCATGATGAAATTGTGGACGCCGATAGCATTGAAAAGATCTTCGATGAACAAGTTCGTCGCCGTTTCGCTGAAATAATAAATCGAGCTGTCGAAGGCCGGACGTCTGGCCGGGTATTGCGAGGAGTTGAGAGATGAACCAACGTGACTTGGAACTTTTAGATAAGGAACTATGGGGAGTTGGTCCAAATCCCCGATTGGAACGCGGTGCGTTGGGTTTAATGGTTATTGTGGCATTTGTCGGCGGCTTGCTTATGGGCGGCAATCTGTTTGCGCACAAATACGAGAAGACGCAAATGACGTCGTATGACGCGGCTAGTGTGCTTTCACTATTGAGTGAATCGCCGCCAGCCCGGCAGTAATGTTATCGGTAACTTATGGGATCCTGACGCCTAGATTTGGCGCACGTCCCGTCGGCCACTTCAGTCCCATAGAAACGAGCGCCTCACTCGTTAATCCTCGATGACCGTACGAGCCTTTCGAACGCGATAAGCCCGTCCATGCGCGCCAATTCCGGTGTCTCGAATGAGTCCCCCGATGTCGAGACTGGCTTACCGTTCGCGGTAATGACCCAACGATAACGTCCTGCGTGAATTGTGCAGGGTCTAGTCGTCAATTCGTATGCCGGAGGAAATGTTGTGGCCATGCTCGCAATATGAGGCCGACTCTGTACGACTGCTAGGGCTCTTGGTTGCCTTAATTGAGTTGACCCATCCAGGAGGGCACGCGGACATCCGCAATTGACGAGAGGCAATGTCCGCTATTGGCCCAAAGCGGACATGGACGAGTGCACTGCAAATGTCCGCTTTCGGGGGTAAAGCAGACATCGGTACTGGCACAGATTATGTCCGCAAAGTCCTCAGCGTGCGCTCTGATACCGTCTCACGATATCTTTTTCGTAAAAAAGATATCGCGTGTTCGTTGATACGTTGCGTCAGTTCAGACGGTTGGCAACACTGTTTGTCCCGCAACCGAAACATGGGAGCGATCCATGACCCGGCGCTCACTTGGGACATTTGGTTTTTCTCTGACTCTTTTGATGATGCCGGTCCTGTCTAATGCGCAAGGTGTCGTCGCTCCCGCTTCCGAGAACCGCATCACAATTCTCTACGATGCGTTTGGCAAAGATGCGTCAATGCGAAAGGACTGGGGCTTCTCGGCGCTCGTTGAGGTTGCCGGCAAACGCATACTGTTCGATACAGGCGACAATCGCGACATTTTCGCAGCGAACGTGAAAGCAAAAAACGTTGATCTAACCAAGCTGGATTTCGTCGTTCTGTCGCACCGGCACGGAGATCACATGGCCGGGCTGGCCCACGTATTGAGCGTCAATCCAAGGGTGAAAATCTACGCGCCCAAGGAGAGTTTCGGCATCTACGGCTCATCGCTGCCGTCGAGCTTCTACCGCAAGGCTGAGGCATTGCCGCCGGACATGCGCTACTTTGATGGCAAGCCACCCGAGGTAATAGCCTTCGGTTCAGCTTGGCAGGGCGCAAACTTCGAGCTCATCGACAAGACGACCGAAATTGCCCCCGGCATCACCTTGATCGCCCTTGTGTCGGAAGCTCCGGGCACCCGAGAACTCAAGGAATTGTCGCTCGCCATCAACACACCTGATGGAATTGTACTGGTGGTCGGTTGCTCGCACCCAGGAATCGATAAGATCGTCGAGGCTGCTGCAACCATAAATCCCAGAATTCACTTGATCGCCGGCGGCTTCCATCTGGTTGCCGCGTCGGATGTAGTCATTTCTAAAATCGTGGCGACCCTCAAGGATACTTTCAAGGTGGAGAACATCGCGCCCGGACATTGCACTGGCGAGCCGACGTTTGCCGCATTAATGCAGGCCTTCGGCGATCACTACATCTATGCCGGCGTGGGCACATCGCTCGCGACGGGATTAACGGCAGGCACGCAACAACGTCGCGGCGAGGCACCCGCACTCGACACCGACGATCTCGTCAGTTATCGCAGGTTGGCTGCTCGTGAAGATCCGTTCGGGCTCGCTACATGGCGAAGGCGACTTGCAAATAGCGGGGCGGTGGTGCCGCACGCGGACGTGCCGCCGATATCCGCTATTGGCCCTTAGCAGACATCCGAAGCAAGGCGTCAGATGATTAGTCCCACTGTCGCGCCGACGGGGTGATCGAGTGATCGAGCGGAATGTCCGCTTTTGGGGGTAAGCAAACATGACGTTTTGCGGCGCACATGTCTGCTTTTGACCCAAAGCGGACATCGCGAGTGCAATGCAAAATGTTCACTACCGGACTTTTACTCAATTTACAGCGTTGACGATCTTAAAGACGTTTGCGGATTGACTCTTGCGGTTAGTCGGACGTCAGATGCCAACATGACCGACCGAGGTCTTGCCCGCAGGTGGCTGAGAGACCAATTACCTGTATCAGTGGGGGGAATGCGCGCCATGCCGCAGCCACATAATTTCAATCCGACAGCACCACCAATAGGGAAACGGCGATGCCCGATGTGCGGGTTACCGATGTTCCTTTCGCTCATCGCGCCTTCTGATGAAATAGATCGCGACGAGAGGACCTTCGAATGCTCGACGTGTGCTTACGCCGAGACCATAACCGTTAATTTCCGCTAACCGACAATCAGCGCCGTTGGAGGTCCCATGGCCATTTATAAGTTAATCGCCAATGGTTCTTTCGGGCCGCAGGAGATTGAGGTTATGAGCGCGGCTTATGAAAGCGCTTTGATCGATCTCGGCATAACCAATCGTGACGATTTGGTCACTCATCTGATTGCTAAATCGATCGTCAATGTAATATCCACCGGTGAACGCAATGTAATATCCACCGGTGAACGCAATCCTGAACTAATAAAGGAGCGCGCGATTAACGCGCTGGGTCTTCGCAAGAGCGATGCCGCATAGGGCTGCCGCTCCGTTGGCCTTTTTCTTTTTACTCTTTGCTGCGATGTTTGCTATTGGCCCAAAGCAGACATGAGCTTGTGCGCTGCACATGTCTGCTTTTGACCCAAAGCGGACATGCGGTCTGAACAAACGGAGAAAGTCAGAAACCCGACTTAGTCGGCCTCAGGCAATTCCTGTTTCGTTCAGGTTCATGGAACTTGGGTTCCCACTCATGACCAACCGGTGTTGAACGAATTTTTTCCGGACAGGACGAAAAATAGGAGGGAACAAACTCCCGAGCCTCGGGTCATTCGAGGTGTCATTCGACATAGCCGAGAAAATAGTCGACTCCAGCACATCGCCTTCGGCGTAAGGTCAATCATCACCGACCATTCGCCAACAGGCGTCGGTGCCTGAGAGACAGCGCGTGCTCCCGCCTGAGGCTGGAGCGCGCTGTGCCACGAGAACGCAATCTGCTGCTCGCGTCCCTTTCGGTTGCCGATTTCAAACTTCTTGAGCCACATCTCAGGCCGCTCGAACTCCAGCAGCACAAGATTTTGTTCGAGGCCGGGCAATCCGTATCGACACTGTATTTTCCCTATGACGCGGTCGTATCGCTGGTCGTTACGCTCTCGACGGGGGATGTGATCGAAGCGGCCATGGTCGGCCGGGACGGGGTGATCGGAGCTTTGGCGGCGCTTGATGGAAGGATTTCGCTCAGTCGCGCGGTCGTCCAGATCAGCGGGCACGGGGCGATATGCGACGTCGAGGTGCTAAAACGGGCGACCATGCAGAGCGCCACGTTGCAGTCTCTCCTGATCCGCCATGAACAAGTTGTCTATGCACAGGCGCAGCAGAGTGCGGCGTGCAACGCGATACACACCATCGAGGAGCGGCTTGCCCGCTGGCTTTTGCGGGCACGCGACCTCTCGCAGAGCGATACCCTTCCCTTTACGCAAGAATTTTTGGCCGAGATGCTGGGTGTACGCCGCACCAGTGTGTCTACGGTCGCGCATACGCTCCAACAAGCCGGGCTATTGAAGTACGCCCGTGGCCGAATCCAGATCACAGACCTGGACGGGCTGCGAGAAAGCGCGTGTGAGTGCCACGAGACTGTCAGCAAGCACTACGCCGCGCTGCTGGGCATCGCGCCGAACGATTAAGTCGGCCTGTTCGCGTGTCGCTGATCGGGTCGCTAGAAAACCTGGATCAAGATCAAAAACCCGAAAGCACCGGTTGCGACAAGAGCAATCGACGGAACATTTTAGACACGGCACACTGATCAGTAAGCGGAATTGGGGGGCGGCAGTTCTATCGGCTTAGAATAGTTGCTATTGGCTTCTGAGTTGGTTCGCGGATTATTAGAAACACTTCGTTTGGCCGCAACCTTAGCTCGCTGCGGCGGATGGCGCTTTATAGCGTGCGCGGGTTTGTCTGGTTCGTAGGCAGCTATGGGAAATTCTATAGCTAACGATTGGTCGATATCGATAGATCCGGCGGCACTAGACGTTGGGATAGGTGCACTTCCGGTTATGTCTGTCTGGTTCTGACTGTGTTGATCAAAGTCATCAGTGACCTGTGGCGGGAAGTCTATGACCTCGAAATTATGTTCAGCATCGATTTGTTTATTCCAATCATCCGACTTGGACGTTTCAACAGCCGACGATCTAACGTCCGCGATTTGAATATTGGGCGCTTTGAACAACGGAGTCAGCGTCCGCTCAACACGCTCAGGCTCTATGATTGCCAATCCAATGAACGCCACAGCCACAGCAGAGCCGAGCAAATGCAGAGCGACTTCTAAATTCGCGAGCATGTCGCTTCCGGAATTGTCTGCCTCTACTTCATTGGTGCCAGCGAACACGGAGTTGAGAATCCCGTTTGTGCGTCTGAGACGTCGTTTCGATGTAGCTCGTCTTCGTCCCTCGTACTCAAATCGCATACTAAAAAAGGAACCGCAGCAGATGGTGGTACTGCGGTCCAACTCACAGGGAAACGATTTCACAAAAATTCGCCCAGCAATGATGCGTCAAAAGACAAAGGAACCGCGGGTTTTTAGTGCCCCTGAGGCAGCCCTATGGCCATCGCGCTTCAATGGCGAGAGCCAGCGGAGCAAAAGCGCTACAAATTTGAAAAATAGGAGAGGGCCTCGCAGCCAAGTTTTGCGAGGCCCTCTCTGCGGTTTGCCAGCGGCGCGTCGGCTCCGCCTAATCAAACTGCAACAGACTAATCAGCCCGGCTATAAATTTTGACATAGGAACTTCTCTGGCATTCTTTGTTCCTGTGTCGGGTACGAGACTCGACCGCGATACTGTAAACGGTTATATCAATTCAGCGACCGTCCAGCTTGGTCTCTGGATGGAAGCGCCGAGTGAAAGAGCTGCAGTTCCTCTGTGGCTCTTTCTTTTTTGATCGTCGACCAAATCATTTTTAATACTCAGGATATGCCCTGCTTGATAATTTTCCCCTTGCGGTAGCCTGTTTTCCGATTGCCTCGGACAGGTCGCTGCATCGGGGGCCGTAGCTCACCCTGCGGTCCCTAATTTATTTTGAAATTGGATTAGGGACGCTTCTTTTGTCGTCGAATTTATGCACGGAACAAGTTGGAGGAGGGATACTTGACGGCTGGCCTAACTCTTCCCCGGTCAGCCACGCGAGTAGGGACCGCCGTCATTCGTCGTCAGGGCGTCGGTCCCCACTTTGTTTTGAAATTGGAGTACGGAGTGTTTGGTATTGTCAGAGCGTTTTCACTTCCCCGAACGACTCTGGCCGCCGACGCTCCAGAGCTGCCAGTACCGTTCGTCGTGCACCGTGCCGACGGAATAGCAGGGCGGAGCGATACTGTCGGAGCGGGAGACTGACCTTCCGGGCCAGTCTTCTAGTGGCAAAAGAGCCGCAGCAGCTGGCAACTGCGGCTCTTTTTTCTCATAAGTCACAGTGGCCCTAAGTACAGAGATTTTTCGTTTATGCGCGCAATACAGGAACGTCGAATGATTTTCGCAGATATATTTTTCGAAGCGTCATATACGGGAACCTATGTTGTACGCCTATCTCGGGCAACCATTGCCGCAAAAGCTGCGTAGGGACGCAGGAAACTGGCTCCGTGCGTTGAGGGAGAGACGCGGTTTGTCTCAGCGAGAACTGGCGCAGCGCGTCGGCATTGCCTACTACACCCTGATCGCTCAGCTTGAGCACGGAAGAGGTCGCATCCCATCGAGCCAGTACCTGGTTTGGGCGCAGGCCTTGGGGATCGAACCCGATGAATTCATTCGCGGACTGACATCCTTCTTCGGACCCGGGACGTCCCTGTTTTTATGAGTCTGCAAGCCATCGGGTGGCGAGGCCTCACTCAGTTCAGAGACCGCCCAGAGCAGTTTGGCTGTAATTTCCCCGAACATGATGTCTGCTTTTTGGCCCAAGCGGACATTCCTCAAAAGACGTCGTCTGCAATCCAAGCGCCGCTCTGGCTCCACTCCGTAGCACGTAGTAGAAAGGATAGATGGGCAGACAGGTTACCGTCGTGCTTTACGTGCTCGCGCTGATAGGCGTCGTGGTCGGCGTGGACGTCCTGTTCTTCAGGAACCAGTTCTGGGCGCGGCTGATGGTGAACGTCGGAATTGTCTTGGTGTTCGCGGCGTTCTATCTGAGGTTCGTTAAAGCGTAGCCGCCGTAATGTCCGCTTCTGGCCCTTAGCGGACACCCGTAGCTGCACCGCACATGTCCGCTTTCGGGAGTAAAGCGGACATGACGATTGCATTGCAAAATGTCTGCGTCGCCGAGAGGCGACAGCACGACTTGGCTGTAGCGGCGCGAGTTGTGACAGGGGGCTCGCTGAATTTCGGCCCGGG
>Ga0209481_10000256_pt1 | contig 22166 bp, 24 predicted proteins | sample SoiMetdeltSBSDD3_FD_187598 | JGI IMG/M metagenome (GOLD analysis project Ga0209481, IMG submission 187598) | Bulk soil microbial communities from a Populus tree surrounding site in Tennessee, USA - Soil MetaG P. deltoides SBSDD3 (SPAdes) (version 2) | ecosystem: Environmental > Terrestrial >...
GTCGATGAGATCCAGAGGATCGAGCGTGTTGCCCTTCGACTTTGACATCTTCTCGCCCTCGGCGTCGCGCACGATGGCGTTGATGTACACGTGGCGGAACGGCACTTTGCCGGTGAAATGCGTGGTCATCATCACCATGCGCGCCACCCAGAAGAAGATGATGTCGAAGCCGGTGACGAGCACCGAGGAGGGCAGGAATACTTCCTGGTCCTTCGTCTTGTCCGGCCAGCCGAGCGAGGAGAACGGCACCAGCGCGGAGGAAAACCAGGTATCGAGCACATCGGGATCGCGCCGCAATGGTTTGCCGCCCGCTTTCTGGCGCGCCTCGTCTTCCGTGCGTGCAACGTAGATCTCGCCGTCGGCGTCGTACCAGGCCGGGATCTGGTGGCCCCACCAGAGCTGGCGCGAGATGCACCAGTCCTGGATGTTGCCGAGCCACTCGTTGTAGGTCTTGGTCCAGTGCTCGGGGAAGAACCGCACTTCGCCGTTCGCCACGGCCTCGAGGCCTTTCCTGGCGAGGCCTTCCATGGCCACGAACCACTGATCGGTGAGCATCGGCTCGACGATGACCCCGGTGCGGCCGGAGCGCGGCACGCGCAGCTTGTACGGCTTTTCGGAGACGAGCAGGCCCTCGGCCTTGAGGTCGGCAAGCACCCGCTTCCTCGCCTCGAAGCGCTCCATGCCTTGGTACTTTGCCGGCGCGTTGTCGTTGAGATGCGCGTCGAGCTTGAGAACGCTAATCGGCTCGAGGCTGTGTCGCTTGCCGACGTGGTAGTCGTTGAAGTCGTGGCCCGGGGTGATCTTGACCGCGCCGGTGCCAAACTGTGGATCCACGTAGTCGTCGGCGATGATGGGAATGGAACGCCCGGTCAACGGCAGCGCGACGCGTTTGCCGACGAGGCCGGCGTAGCGCGGGTCCTTCGGATGTACCGCGACCGCGACGTCGCCGAGCATCGTCTCTGGACGCACCGTGGCGACGGTGATGCTGAATTCTTCCCCCGGATAGCGGATCTCCCAGATCCTGCCGTCTTCTTCCTCGGTGTCCACCTCGAGGTCGGACACGGCGGTGCCGAGCACCGGGTCCCAGTTCACCAGCCGCTTGCCGCGGTAGATGAGTCCTTCTTCGTAGAGCCGGACGAACACCTCCACGACGGCGCGCGACATCTTGGCGTCCATGGTGAAGTAGCCGGCGCGCTGAGCTCCCGTATCTGCGTAGGCCCAGTTCGCCGAGGCGCCGAGGCGCCGCATCTGCCGGGTAATGGTCGAGCCCGACTGCTGCTTCCACGCCCATACTCGCTCGACGAACTTCTCGCGTCCGAGGTCATGGCGGGTCTTGCCTTCCTCCTGCAGCTGGCGCTCGACCACGATCTGCGTCGCGATGCCGGCGTGATCGGTGCCGACGACCCAGTTGGTGTTGTAGCCGCGCATGCGGTGGTAGCGGATGAGCGCGTCCATGAGCGTCTGCTGGAACGCGTGGCCCATGTGCAGCGTGCCGGTCACGTTGGGCGGGGGAAGCTGGATGCAGTACGCGGGCGTGGCGTCGTCGCGATGGCGAAAATAGCCCGAGCTCTCCCAGCGCTGGTACCAGGGCTGCTCGATGGCAGCGGGATTGAAGCTTTTCTCCACAGCTACTCAGGCTTCGTCGTGGGAAGCGCCTGGGCGAGGGAAGCGGCGAGCGCTTCGCGAACCATCTGGATCACAGTGACCCTGAGCTCGGCGCGCGCAGCGTCGAGCGCCTGGCCCATCACGCGGTCGACTTCGGGACCAAGGCGCTCGAGCACCGCCCGCTCGAGCTCGCGAGCAAACGCTTCCAGCGCGATGGGGTCGAGCGCGCGCTCCGCTGTCGGTGCCTCGATCACGACATCCGTGAGCACCGGTACGTCGTCGTCAGTCATGCACCTGCGCGAGATCGTGATTGGCGATGCGGTAGCCGCGCTCCTTGTAGAAGCGGTAGCGGCTGCGGCCAGCCTCACGGCCGGCCTCGTCGGTCACTTCGAGAAGCCGCGGAAAGCGCTCGAAGTGCGGCGGGCAGTCGGCGTCGAGGTTGAGCAGGATCTCGCAGCCTTCCGGCGTTTCGTCGCCGGAGGCGATGAGCACTGGGGTTTCGCGCGCAAGCGGCGCGTGCACGGCGCAGTGCGGCACGAAACCCGTCGCCGGCCAGGTCCACAGCATCTTGTCGATGCGCGCCGCGAGCTCGGGCTGCGGGGCATAGATGAGCACACGCTGGTTCTGCTTCATCGCCTTGCCGGCGAGCCGGCAAGCGACCTGCAGCCGGTCCGGCGCATTGAAATAGAAGTCGATGCTGGTCATGCGCGCGCGGCGTGGCGCAGCGCGAAGCGCACGAGAAGCGGCACCGGGCGCCCGGTCGAGCCCTTGTCGCGGCCGCTCTTCCACGCGGTGCCGGCGATATCGAGGTGGGCCCAGCGCAGTTTGCGTGTGAAACGCGCGAGAAAGCAGGCGGCGGTGATGCTGCCGGCGGGACGCCCGCCGATATTCGCGAAATCGGCGAAATTCGAGCGCAGCTGCTCCTGGTAGTCCTCCCAGAGCGGCAGCTGCCAGACGCGGTCCCAGGCGTCGTCTGCCGCGGCGCGAATTTCGTCGGCGAGCTTCTGGTCGTTGGCGAATAGTCCGGTGGCGACGTGTCCGAGCGCGATCACGCACGCGCCGGTGAGCGTGGCGATGTCCACAACGGCGTCAGGCTTGAAGCGCTCGGCGTACGAGAGCGCATCGCACAGAATAAGCCGCCCTTCGGCATCGGTGTTCAGGATCTCCACCGTTTGGCCCGACATGGTGGTGACGACGTCGCCGGGCTTGGTGGCGGCGCCGCCGGGCATGTTCTCGCAGGCCGGGATGACGCCGACCACGTTGACCGGCGCCTTCATTGCGGCGAGCGCGCGCAGCGCGCCCAGCACCGAGGCGGCGCCGGACATGTCGAACTTCATCTCGTCCATCTCGCCGGCGGGCTTGAGCGAGATGCCGCCGGTATCGAACGTGATGCCCTTGCCCACGAACGCGAGGGATTTCTTGCCCTTCGCCCCAGCGCCATAGCGTAGCACGATGAGTTTCGGCGGCTGCTGTGAGCCGCGCGCCACCGCGAGCAGCGCGCCCATGCCGAGCTTCTCCATGTCTTTGCGCTCGAGCACTTCGAGCTCGAGCTTGAATTCGCGCGCGAGCTTCTTCGCTTCGTCGGCAAGATATGCCGGCGTGCAGATGTTCGGTGGCAGGTTCCCAAGCGTGCGCGCAAGCGCCGAGCCTTCCGAGGTGGCCACGGCTTCGCGCAATGCATGCTGCAATTCGGCTTTCGGGCTGAGCGGCAGCGTCACCGCGGCGAGCGCACGACCGTTCGCTTTGTTTTGCGTCTTGAGCTGGTCGAAGCGGTAGAGCGCGTCGTGCATGGCGAGTACGGCATGACGCACGTTCCAGCTCACCGGGCGGGAGCCGATTTTCATGTCGACGAGGAAAAGTGCCGCGTCCTTGGCGTCGAGCTCCTTCAGCGCGTTCGCCGCGGCGCGCACCGCGTCGCGATAGGCTGCTTCCTTGGTGCTCTTATCGCCGAGGCCGACGAGCAGCACGCGCTCCGCAGCGACGCCGGGCAGCGAGTGCAGCAGAAGCGTGGAGCCGGTCTTGCCCGACATGTCGCGCGCCGCTTTCTTGAGCGCGCCTTTCGCGGCCTGATCGATGCGGCGCGCGGCCGCGGTGAGCTCGCCCGCGGTATGAACGCCCACGACCACGCAGCCCGTCTTCGCCGACTCGGGCGAGAGCGTCTTTATGCTAAATTCCACGGGCCGAAAGTATCGCATGATCTTCCAACGGGCGCTGCTCAGGGAGTTTGCCGGTCTCGCGGGCGCCGTATTCATGACGCTGTTCGCCATCGCCGTGACGACGCGGCTCATTCGCCTGCTCGGCCAGGCTGCGGGCGGCAAGTTTCCCTCCGACGCGGTGTTCGCCTTTCTCGGCTTTTTCGCTCTCGGCGCTCTGCCGGTGCTGCTGTCGCTCACGATGTTCATCTCGGTGCTGCTGACGATGACACGCAGCTGGCGTGACTCGGAGATGGTGATCTGGTTCGCTTCCGGACAGCCGCTCACCGCGTGGCTCAGGCCCGTGATGCTGTTCGCGCTGCCGCAGATCGCCGTGATCGGCGCGCTCTCCCTCTTCATCTCGCCGTGGGCGGCGCAGATGGCCGGGCAGTACACGTCGAAGATCGAGCAGCGCGACGACGTGTCGCGCGTCACGCCCGGCGTGTTCGGCGAGACGGCGAATCGCACGCGCGTGTTCTTCGTCGAGTCGGTCTCCGGCGACTCGAGCGCGGTGCAGAACATCTTCGTGAGCTCGGTGCACGGCACGAAGAGCGGCGTGAGCATGAGCCGCAGCGGGCACACCGAGACCGCGCCGAACGGCGACCGCTTCATCGTGCTTGAACAGGGGCGCCGCTACGAGGGCGCGCCCGGCGATCCCGAGTATCGGGTCACCGAATTCGACCGCTACGCCGCGCGCATCGAGCTCAAGGAGGGCAGGGAAGTCAAGCCCACGCACAAGAACCTGCCGACGTTGGCGCTGATTTCCAACCCTACGAACCAGAACCTCGGCGAGCTTCTGTGGCGCATCGGCATTCCGATCTCGGCCTTCGTGCTCGTGCTGCTCGCCATCCCGATGAGCTTCGTCAATCCGCGCGCCGGCCGCTCGGCGAACCTGCTGTTCGCGCTGCTCACCTACATCGTGTACTCCAACCTGCTGAGCGTGAGCCAGGCGCGCGTCGCTCAGGGGCGCATGGACTTCGGCGTGGGCTGGTGGCTCGTACACGCCGGTATGGTGGTGCTGCTCGTCATCATGTTCGCGCAGCGCATGCAGCTCATCCGCCTGAGAATCGGTCGATGAGCGGTCGATAGCCCGTGCGCACGCTCGAACGCTACCTCGCGCGCCAGATCTACGGCGCCACCGCCTTCGTGCTGCTGGGCTTCCTCGGGCTCTTCGCCTTCTTCGATCTGATCGGCGAGCTCGCGGACCTCGGCAAGGTCGAATACCACCTGCCGCAAGTCTTCAGTTTCGTGTTGCTCTCCATGCCGACCCACGCCTATGAGCTCTTTCCGGTGGTGGTGCTGATCGGCACCCTTTATGTGCTTGCGCTTCTCGCCAGCAACTCCGAATACACGGTCATGCGTGCATCGGGCCTTTCGCCACGGCGCGCCGGGCTTGCGCTCGCCAAGGTCGGCATCCCGTTCGTCGTGCTCACCTTCGTAATCGGCGAGTGGGTGGCGCCGTGGTGCGAGGAGCAGGCGCAGAAGGTGAAGATGCGCGCCATGAGCTCGATGATCGGCCAGGACCTTACATCCGGCTTGTGGTTCAAGGACGAGGGCGCGTTCATCAATGTGAAGGAAGCCCGGCAGACCAACCTCCTGAACGGCGTGCGCATCTACGACTTCGACGCGGACTATCGCCTGCAGCGCATCACGCTCGCCCAGCGCGCGGAGTACGCGGGCAAAGGTAACTGGCGCCTCACCGAGGTCATGCGCACGCATTTCACGACCGAGGGTCCGCGCATCGAGAAGCAGCCGGAGCTCGAATGGCGCTCGCGCGTGACACCGGACACGCTCGACGCGCTCATCGTGCGCCCGGAGCGTATGTCGGCGTGGGCCCTGCATAAGTACACCGAGCACCTCGCCGGCAACCGACAGCGTACCGAGCGCTACGAGATCGCGCTCTGGAAGAAGCTCTTCTATCCGCTCGCCGCGCTCGTCATGATGGCGCTCGCGCTGCCTTTCGCCTACATGCAGGCGCGAGCCGGCATGGTCGGCGTCAAGGTGTTCCTCGGCATCATGCTCGGCATTTTTTTCCACATGCTGAACAGCCTCTTCTCGCACATCGGCTTATTGCAGAACTGGCCCCCGCTCTCCGCCGCCATCGTGCCGAGCCTCGCCTTCCTGATGGCGGCGATCATGATGATGTGGTGGGTGGAACGCCGCTAGGCGTTCACCAGCCGAGTGCCGGCAAGGCGGTCGTGCAGAAACTGCCGATCCCGATCGAATAGCGCCCACAGGATCGAGGCCGGCAGAAAGGCTAACGCGAGCAAGAACCGGAGCATTGCCTTCCGCGGCGTAACGCCCACCAGGCGAATATGCCAAGCCTTCATGGCGAGGGTCTGACCGCCGCGCAGCCAGCACCAGAAAAAGTAGCCCGCGAAGAATGCCGCGATGAAGACCTGGAGCGCGGTGCGCAGCCAGCCTGAAGTTGTGTCCTCGCCGCCGCTTGCGAAGAAGAAGAGCCAGGCGGCGAAGAACGCGACGGCGAAGAGCAGCACTGCTTCGTACACCATGCTCGCGAGGCGCCGCGCGAGCCCGGGCGTCGCGCCGCTTAGCGGCGTCGGCGCTCTCCTGGCGCGGTCAGGTTCTCGCGCTCCTGCGGCGGCAGCTGCTGGTATTCGGCCCATTGCTCGCGCAGGTTCTGCCGCTTCTCGGGCGGCGTCTTGGCGATCTGCTTATACGTCTCGCGCGCCTGGCGTCGCTGCTCGGGCGTCAGCTTGGCCCACGCCTGCATGCGCCGCTGTACGCGCTCCTGCGCCTGCGGTTCCATCTTCGGGTAGCGCTTGGCGACGCCGATCCATTTGCGGCGACGCTCGGGCTCGAGGCTTTCCCAGTCCGCCTTGAGCGGCGCGAGGATCTGCTGCTGCTCGGCGGTGAGCTCCGCCCAGGCCGGGCGCACTTGCGCCTTGGCCTTGGCGGCCGGCTTGGCCTTGGGTGGCGCCGCCTTGCGCTGGACTTCGACGGGCGGCTCGGCCAGCGCGCCGCCGCACAGCAGAGCGGCGGCGAGAAGCCACGCGGCGCGCGTCATTCGTCCGCCGCGCGCTTCTTCAACCAGTTCTGGAAGCCGCGATCGAGGTAGGCGTCGATCGGCAGATCATCGGTGAGGAGCTGGGCGTCGATCTCCTCGACTTCGGCGGCGAGGCGATTCTGTTGCCAGCCGTAGAGCGCCGCGCCGCTGCCGACGAGGAGCGCAATCGGCAGGAGCACGCGCAGCGCGAAAGCGCCCCAGCCGCCCATGCGGCCGACGATGTTGTCGGCCCATGCGAGGCCCGCAACCTCGGCGCGCTGGTGCTCGAGCGCCCGCATGCGCGCAGCAGCGAGCCGTCTCGCAACGTCCGGCCTGACCTTAGTCCCCTGAGTCAGGAGTTGACGGATCCTGTGTCCGAATTGCATTTCGTTCATGATTTTGTCTCGAACGTGATACCGCGTGCGCTCAACGCTGCTTGCAAAGCGTGCGCGGCTCGGGAGCAATGCGTTTTCACGCTGCCCTCCGAGCAGTTCATCGCCCGCGCCGTTTCGGCCACGTCCAGTTCCTCCCAATAACGCAGGATGAAGGCTTCGCGTTGACGCGCCGGCAACCGCGAAATCTCTTGTTCAATAATTTCAAGCACTTGGGCTTGTTCGAAGCGCTCGGCCGGCGCCTCCTGGCTGTTGGACCCGCCCTCAGGCAGCATGGTTTCCAGCGGATCTTGCTCGTCGTCGTCCCCGCGTCCCGGGCTGAGCGAAGACAGAAGTGTGGTCCATAGCGAGCGCACTTTCTGACGCCGGTACCAGTCGCGAATCGCGTTTTGCATGATTCGATGAAAAAGCATCGGCAGCTCGCCCGCCGGGCGCGCGCCGTATTTCTCGGCGAGTCGCAGCATCGCGTCCTGCACGATGTCGAGCGCCGCTTCGTCGTCGCGCACGGCGAACACCGCCTGCTTAAACGCGCGCTTCTCGATGCCTTCCAGGAACTGGGAAAGCTCGCTGCGGGATGCCAGGGTGGCGGCCCTCTGTTGTTTGGCGCGGCATGTTAGCAAAAGGCGCTCTCGCACCGGCCGCGCGCGGCTTGACCCAACACAGCCAAGCCTTTATTGTGCAAAGCTTTTCCCCCACCAGAACGAATTTTCATGGATCGGGCCAAGACCACCACGCTCACCGGCGCCGAAATCGTTGTGCGCTGCCTCCAAGAAGAGGGCGTGGAATACGTCTTCGGTTATCCCGGCGGCGCGGTCCTCTTCATCTACGACGAGCTCTTCAAGCAGGACAAGGTGAAGCACGTGCTCGTGCGCCACGAGCAGGGTGCGGTGCATGCAGCCGACGGCTACTCGCGCTCTTCCAGGAAAGTGGGCGTCGCGCTGGTGACTTCCGGACCGGGTGTCACGAACGCCGTGACCGGCATCGCTACGGCGTACATGGATTCGATTCCGCTCGTGGTGATCACGGGCCAGGTGCCCACGCAGGCGATCGGCCTCGATGCGTTCCAGGAATGCGACACCGTCGGCATCACGCGCCCGATCGTCAAGCACAACTTTCTGGTGAAGAACGTCGCCGACCTCGCCTCGACCATCAAAAAGGCGTTCCACATCGCCGCCACGGGTCGCCCGGGGCCGGTGGTGGTCGATATCCCGAAGGACGTGACGCAGCACGCCTGCGAGTTCCACTACCCCGACACGGTGCACATGCGCTCGTACAACCCGGTGCGCAAGGGTCACGCCGGGCAGATCAAGAAGGCGGTGCAGCTGCTCCTCGATGCGGAGCGCCCCTTCGTGTATACGGGCGGCGGCGTGGTGCTTTCCGACGCCTCGGTGGAGCTGCGCGAGCTCGTGAAGCAGCTTGGTTTCCCGTGCACGAATACGCTGATGGGGCTCGGCGCGTATCCGGCGACCGATCGCCAGTTCCTCGGCATGCTCGGCATGCACGGCACGTACGAAGCGAACATGGCGATGCAGCACTGCGACGTACTGCTCGCCATCGGCGCGCGCTTCGACGACCGCGTGATCGGCAATCCCGCGCACTTCGCGCAGAACCCGCGCAAGATCGTCCATATCGATATCGATCCGTCCTCGATCTCCAAGCGCGTGAAGGTCGACGTGCCGATCGTCGGCAACATCCCGGACGTGCTCGAGGACCTGCTCAAGCTCCTCAAGGGCTCGAGGGGCAAGGACATTTCCGCGTGGTGGAAACAGATCGACGGCTGGCGCGCGAAGGACTGCCTGCGCTATGACCGCAAGTCGCCGATCATCAAGCCGCAGTTCGTGCTCGAGAAGCTGTACGAGGTGACCAGGGGCGACGCCTTCGTCACATCGGACGTCGGCCAGCACCAGATGTGGGCGGCGCAGTTCTACAAGTTCAACGAGCCGCGGCGCTGGATCAACTCCGGTGGCCTCGGCACGATGGGATTCGGCCTGCCGGCGGCGATGGGCGTGCAGCTCGCGAACCGCGGGGCGACGGTGGCGTGCGTCACCGGCGAGTCGTCGATCCAGATGTGCCTCCAGGAGCTCTCCACCTGCAAGCAGTACCGGCTGCCCATCAAGATCATCAATTTGAACAACAAGTACATGGGCATGGTGCGGCAGTGGCAGGAGTTCTTCCACGGCAACCGCTACTCCGAGTCCTACATGGACGCGCTGCCCGATTTCGTCAAGCTCGCCGAGGGCTACGGCCACCGCGGCGTGCTCGTCGAGAAGCCGGCCGACGTCGAGCCCGTACTGCGCGAGGCGTTCGCGGCGAAGAACGACCTCGTCTTCCTCGATTTCATCACCGACCAGAAAGAGAACGTCTACCCCATGGTGCCCGGCGGCAAGGGCATCACGGAAATGATCCTTTACGAAGATCTTTGATGAGGCACATCATCTCCATCCTGGTGGAGAACGAGGCGGGCGCGCTCTCCAGGATCGCGGGGCTGTTTTCGGCGCGCGGCTACAACATTGAGACGCTGACGGTGGCGCCGACCGAGGACGCCTCGATGTCGCGCATGACCATCGTCACCTCCGGCTCCGAGGACGTGATCGAGCAGATCACCAAGCAGCTGAACAAGCTGATCGAGGTGGTCAAGGTTATCGACCTCTCGGAGGCCGAGCACATCGAGCGCGAGCTCATGCTGATCAAGGTGCGCGCGGGCCAGAAGGAGCGCGAGGACATGAAGCGGATGGCCGACATCTTCCGCGGCCGCGTCATCGACGTCTCCGACAATACCTACACCATCGAGCTCACCGGCGACACGCGCAAGCTCGACGCTTTCATCCAGGCGCTCGACCAGGGCGCGATCATCGAGACAGTACGCACCGGGGCGAGCGGCATTGGGCGCGGCAACCGCGTCCTTCGGGTCTAGTTTTCTTTTAGGGGGATCACGGGCATGAAGGTCTATTACGATAAGGACGCCGATCTTTCATTGGTGAAGGGCAAGAAGGTCACCATCATCGGCTACGGCTCCCAGGGCCACGCGCACGCGCAGAACCTGCAGGACTCGGGCGTCAAGGTGACCGTGGGCCTGCGCAAGGGCGGCGCATCGTGGGACAAGGCGAAGAAAGCGGGCGTCAAGGTGGCCGCGCTCGCCGAGGCGATCAAGGGCGCGGACATCGTGATGCTGCTCCTGCCCGACGAGCACCACGCCGCCATCTACAAGGACTTCATCGAGCCGAACATCAAGAAGGGCGCCTCGCTCGCCTTCGCGCACGGCTTCAACATCCATTATGGCCTGATCCAGCCGCGCGAGGATCTGGACGTGTGGATGGTCGCGCCGAAGGCGCCCGGGCACACGGTGCGCTCGACCTACGCGGGCGGCGGCGGCGTGCCGATGCTGATCGCGGTGCATCGCAATCCGTCGAAAAAAGCGCGCGATGTCGCGCTTTCCTATGCCGCGGCCATCGGCGGCGGCAAGGCCGGCATCATCGAGACCAATTTCAAGGAAGAGACCGAGACCGACCTCTTCGGCGAGCAGACCGTGCTGTGCGGCGGCTGCGTGGAGCTGGTAAAGGCGGGCTTCGACACGCTGGTGGACGCCGGCTATGCGCCCGAGATGGCGTACTTCGAGTGCCTTCACGAACTGAAATTGATCGTGGACCTCATGTACGAGGGCGGCATCGGCACCATGAACTACTCGATCTCGAACAACGCCGAGTACGGCGAGTACACGTCGGGGCCGAAGATCATCGACGAGGGCACGCGCAAGCGCATGAAAGAGGTGCTCGGCCGCATCCAGTCGGGCGAATACGCGAAGGAGTTCGTGCTCGAGAACCGCGCCGGCGCGCCGACGCTGCTCTCGCGCCGGCGCATGACCGCCGAGCTGCCGATCGAGAAGGTCGGCGCGCGGCTGCGCGAGATGATGCCCTGGATCAAGCGCAACCGCCTGGTGGACACTTCCAAAAACTAGGTGAAGCGCAGCTACCCCCATCCTCTGATCGCGCGCGAGGGCTGGCTGTTCGTCCTGATCGCGCTTGCGGCGGCGCTCGGCGTCGGTTTCCTCGCCGGTTGGTGGTGGTCGATTCCGGTGTGGCTCGCCGCGCTTTTCGTCCTGCAGTTCTTCCGCGATCCGCCGCGCGACGTGCCAGGGGATCCCGGCGCGGTGCTGTCGGCCGCCGACGGCCGCGTGGTCGAAGTGAGCCGGGCGCAGGACCCATACGTGCGCCGCGAGGCGATCAAAGTGAGCGTGTTCATGAACGTGTTCAACGTGCACTCGAACCGCTCGCCGGTCGACGGCGTGGTGAAGGAGCGCTGGTACTTCCCCGGCGCGTTCGTGAACGCGGCGCTCGACAAGGCATCGCTCGAGAACGAGCGCAACGCGCTCTGGCTGCGCACGCCCGAAGGCGGCGACGTCACCTGCGTGCAGGTCGCCGGCCTGATTGCGCGCCGCATCCTATGCTATGTTGGCGCCGGCGCCGAGCTCGAGCGCGGCCAGCGTTTCGGGTTCATCCGCTTCGGCTCGCGCGTCGATCATTACCTGCCGCTCGAGGCCGAGGTGAAGGTTGCCATTGGCGACAAGGTTAAAGCCGCGGAGACTGTGCTCGCATGGCTGAAGCTCCCGACTACGAGCCCGAAGTCGTAGAGCAGGCGCCTGCGGGCGGACTGCGGCGCCGCGGTATCTATCTGCTGCCGAATCTGTTTACGCTTGGCGTCTTGTTCTGCGGCTTCTTCGCCATCGTGCAGGCGATGAACGGCCGCTTCGAAGTCGGCTGCATCGCCATCTTCATCGCCATGGTGCTCGACGGCATGGATGGCCGGGTGGCGCGCTGGACCAATACGCAGAGCGAGTTCGGCGCGCAATTCGATTCGATCGCCGACATGGTTGCGTTCGGCGCCGCGCCGGCTCTCATGGCCTATACCTGGGTGCTGAAGGACATCCAGCTCTTCGGCCTGGGCTGGATCGGCGCTTTCATCTACTGCGCGGGCGCCGGGATTCGCCTTGCGCGCTTCAACGCCAACATCGCCGTAGTCGACAAGCGCTACTTCCAGGGCCTGCCGAGCCCATCGGGCGCCGCGGTGCTCGCGGGCTTTGTCTGGGTGCTGGTCGACTTCGGCTTCAGCCCTCGCGAGTTCGCCTGGCTCGCATGGGTCGCTTGGGTCGTCGCGGTATTCGCCGGCTTCACCATGGTGTCGAACGTGCCGTTCTGGAGCTTCAAGGAATTGAACTGGAAGAAGCGCGTGCCGCTCTGGGTGATCCTCGCGGCCGTCGTCGCCATCTCGGTCGTCGCGTCGCGCCCCTCGCTCGTGCTCTTCGCGCTCATCATGACGTACGCCGTCTCGGGCTACGTCATGTGGGCGATGGGCCACCGCGTGCGCTCCGTGCTGCCGGAGGATTGAGGCGCCGTCCGGTGGCGCGCGCCAGCACCTGGCGCACGCACCCGTCGTCAGGAGCCGCGGCTGCGTTTCTGTTTGCTTCTTTCCGCAGGGCGTTTCGATGCGCGCGGCACGTTGACGCGCGGAGTGGTGACCTCGCGCACCTCCGCGCCCTTGGTCTTCGTCGATGCCGAGTTGCGACCGGGCTTGCCGGATTTTTTCATTTGAAGACATCCTTGACGAGCAGGTCGGGCAGCCAGGTGGCGATCTCCGGGAAAAAGATCACGAGAAGGAGCACGATGCCGTCGCCGACGAAGAACGGCAGCGTGCCCTTGATCACCTCGGGCAGCGAAATCTTCGATGTCCCGCTGACCGCAAAGAGGTTGAGCCCGACCGGCGGGGTGACCACGCCCATCTCGATGTTGAGGGTGAGCATGATGCCGAGCGCTACCGGGTCGATCTTCATCGCGTAGGCGACCGGGAAGATCACCGGCACGGTGAGCAGGATCATCGCCACGCCGTCGACGAACATGCCGAGGATCAGCAGCACGCCCATGTAGGCGAAGATGAAGCCGAGCGGGGTGAGGCCCCAGCCGGTGATGGTGTCGGTAATGCGCTGCGGCCAGTACATATTGGCGGCGAGGAACTGGAACACGCCGACGCTGCCGATGAGAAACAGGATCACGCCGGTGAGGTTCATCGCGCGCATCGCGGTCGGCAGTAGCTGCCGGATGAACTCGCCGCGTCCAACAATCAAACCGTAGACCATGGCGTAGCCGCACGCCGCAGCCGCCGCTTCGGTCGGCGTGAAGAGCCCGCCGTACAAGCCGCCGAGGATCACCACCGGCATGCCGAGCGCGGGCAGCGCGCCCTTCGATTCGCGCCATACCCGTGCCGCCTCGAACTGGCCGCCGCGCGGAAGCTTCAGCCACAGCGCGATCACCATCACGCTGATGATGTTGCCCGCAGCGAGCAGGAGTCCCGGGATCACGCCGGCGAAGAAGAGCCGGACCACCGAGGTCTCGGTGACGATGCCGTAGATCAGGAGCGGAATGCTCGGCGGTATGAGGATCGCGATGCCGCCGGCGGTGGCCACGAGACCCCCGGACAGCCAATCCGGATAGCCGCGCTTTCGCATCTCCGGAATGGCGATCACCGACATCGCCGCGGCCATGGCGACGCTCGATCCGGAGATCGCGCCGAACAGCACACACGCGAGCACCGTCGCTACGCCGAACCCGCCCGGCAGGTGGCCGACGAGCGAATCAGCAAAGCTGAAGAGCTGGCGTATGAGGCCGGTCTTCTCCATGAGGAAGTCGGCGAAGATGAAGAGCGGGATCGCGGTGAGCGAGTAGCGCGCGATGAAGCTGAAGAACTGCCGGAAGATGACGGTGGGCTCGAGCAGCGGGTCCACCATGATGTAAGCCGCCGCGGCCGTGCTGAGCGCGATGCCGATCGGCACCGCGAGCAGCAGAAGCGCGAACAGCACGATGCCGACGATCGCCATCTAGTGCGTGGCCTCCCGGTCGACCTCTTCCTGCGGCACGGGGCGGCCGCGCAGCCTTTCGACCACGAGCCAGATCTGAAACAGCATGGTGATGCCCATGCTGGCGAACGACAGGAGCAGCACGGCGAGGAACGGCCACATCGGGAATGCCAGGCTTTCCGTGCGCGCCTCGTACTTGATGCTGTCTTCGACCTCCGGAATGCCCCACCACACGACGGTGGCCATGAAAGCGCACGAGAACACGAGCGCAAAGAGCTTCACGGCTTCGGCCGCGTGGCGCCAGCGGCCGCCGAACGTGTTGAAGAGCTCCGGGATCAGCGTGACGGTGAGGTGCGCGTCTCGCCGCTGCGAGACGCTGAAGTAGAGGAAGACACCCGAGAGGATGAAAAAGGTGACGGCGTCCTGCTGCCATTCGAAGGATCTTCCGAGGACATAACGGCGCGCGACCTCGAGCAGTGCGAGCAGCGTCGAGCCGACGAACAGCACCGCCCCAGCGGGCGCCAGGACGCGGTCCTGGAAGGCCCGCCAGACGGCGTAGGCCTTCAGCACTTACCTAATGACGATCTTGGAAGCGTGCTTCGAGCAGTCGATCTTTTCGATCCAGGACGATCCTGGCGGGTTCTTGCGCGAAAGCTCCTCGCCTTCCTTCTTGAAATTGTCGACGAGCTGCTGCGCGGGCGGCGGCATCTTGCTCTTGATCCAGCGCGTCGGCCCGTCGCCGAGCGCGCTGGTGAACTTCTCGACCTCCTGCGCCGACATCCAGTAAACGCCCGGCTTGGACGGATCCTTGGTGCCGTACTTTTCGTAGGTGAGCTTGTCGACGCACCAGTTCAGCTCCTTCTGCAGCTGGATGGTCTCGGCGATCAGTCCCTCGAGCGCCTTCTGCGTGGCAGGCGGCAGGCGGTCCCACCAGCGCCGGCTCGCGCTGATCATGTAGTAGTCGCCGGTGAAGACACCGGCGCCGCCGGTCGTGTAGTACGGCGCCTGTTCGCGCACGCCGAGCCAGCCGCCGATGCTGGTCATCACGCCGTCGATCACGCCCGACTCGATGGCGGTCGGCACTTCGCCGAATGCCATCACCACCGGGTTCGCTTTCCAGGACTCGAGCACCGGATTCTCGGCCGGTCCCATGCTGCGCACCTTGCGGCCGGCGAAGTCTTCCGGTTTCGCGTAGCGCTTCTTCGCGCCTACGCCCATGCCGAAGCTCATGTGGCCGGCGCCGAACACCTTGATGAGCTGCTGCTTCTGCAGCCGCTCGACGAGCGTCTGGTAAGTCTTGGTCTTGTCGAAGTTGTCCACCGCGCCCACGGTGGTCAGGATGCCGGGCCCGACCACGGCCATCATGTACGGGTCGACCGGCGCGGCCTTGCCCATTTGCATCCAGGTCATCTCCAGGTTGCCCTGGCGCATGGCTTCGAACGCTTCGGGAATGGTATAGAGCGCGCCGGCATAGTAAAGACGCGCCTCGCTGCCCGGAATGACCTGCGGCAGGCGGTCGCCGAAATGCTTCATCGCAAGGCCGGCCGGATGCGGCGGGCCGGTGAAGTCGGAGACAAAGCGCAGCACCACCGGCTTGGTTTGCGCGATTGCGTGCAGCGGCAGTGCAAAGAGAAGCGCCACCCAAATCCAGCGATATCGTTTCATGATCCTCCTCCAGGAACGGATAAGATTCTAGCGGCGAGGAGGATTATGAAAAGACTTATTCCAATCGCGGCCGTGGCCGCGTTATTGGTTGCCTGCCAGACCACCCCCGACGAACCGCTGCGCGCCACTGCTGCGCTGCAGCCAACCAAGGGCTCGAAGGCGTTTGGTGAGGCAACGTTCGAGCAGGTCGGCGACAAGGTGCGTGTCGTCGTGTTCGCGCAGGGGCTGCGCCCGGAGGTCGAGCACGGCTTCCATATTCACGAGGCGGGCGATTGCAGCTCCGGCGACGGCATGAGCGCGAAGGGACACTTCAACCCCTTCGGCAGGCCGCACGGCCGTCCCGGCGCGGCCGAGCGGCACGCGGGCGACCTGCCATCGCTGAGCGCCGGCAAGGACGGGCGTGCCAAGGTGGACGTCACGGTGGATCAGGTCAGCCTGAAGCCCGGGCCGACGAGCATAGTCGGGCGGGGAATCATCATTCATGCCGATCCGGACGACTACAAGACGCAGCCGACCGGAAACGCGGGCGCGCGCATCGCCTGCGGCGTGATCAAGGCCGGCTGAAGCGCATCTGCTTCTCTGCATCGGCGAGGGCACGAACGAGATGCAGGGCATCTCATCGCTCGCCAGCTGGTGGCGCGCGCAGGCTGATGGACGGCCAGCCGCGGCTGCGCGCATGCGCTTCGAGCCTGGCATCGGGATCGACCGCCACGGGATGCGTCACGTGCTCGAGAAGCGGCAGGTCGTTGATGGAGTCGCTGTAGAACCAGGACTCGCGGAAGCTCGATAGCGACGCGCCGCGCTCCGCCAGCCAGGCGCGCAGACGCTCGACCTTTCCGCCGCGCATGCAGGGTTCGCCGACGACGTTACCCGTGAAGCGGCCGTCGACGATCTCAGGCTCCGTAGCGATGAGGTGCTCGACCTCGAATGCTTGAGCGATCGGTTCTGTAAGGAAGCTGTTGGTCGCCGTGATGATCACCGTGAGGTCGTTACGATGGCTCGCCAGGAGCTCGCGCGCCCGAGGCAGGATGCGCGGCGCGATGCGTTCGCGGACGAAAGCTTCGCGCCAGGCGAGGAGACGCGCCATGTCGTGGCGGGGATAGGGCCGCAGATAGAAGCGCACGTACTCGAGCGCGCTCGCCACGCCGTCGCGGTAGCGCCGGTCCATGTCCGCGTTCTGCTCCGGCTCGCCTTCCGTGAGCACGCCCTGCGCGCCAAGGAAGGCGAACCACTCCGTGTCGGTATCGCCGCTAAGAAGCGTGTTGTCGAGATCGAAAAGCGCCAGGTTCATGCAGCCGGATGTTCTGCTCCGCGACCGTGTCGGCGATGGCGTGCACGGCGGCGCGGATCGCGTGCTCGTCGATCGCGCCGATGCAGCCCACGCGCAGCGTGTCGATCTGCGTGAGCTTGCCGGGATAGAGCACGAAGCCCTTCTCGCGCACGCGGTCGTAGAAGCGCTGGAAGTCGTAATTCGGGTCGCTCGGCGCGTGGAACGTGACGATCACCGGCGCCTGGTGGCGCGCGTCGAGGAAGAGCTTGAAACCCAGGCGTGTCATGCCATCGATCAGCACTTCGCAGTTGCGTCGATAGCGCGCGCCGCGCGCCGCGACGCCGCCCTCGGCCACGAACTGCTCGAGCGCGGCGTGCAGCGCAGCGACGATGACGGTGGGCGGGGTGAAGCGCCATTGCGCGGTCTTCTCCATGTTGACCCACTGGTCGTGCAGGTCGAGCACCAGCGAATGCGCGTTGCCGGCGCAATTTTCGAGAGCGATTTTCCTGATCAGGGCAAAGCCCATTCCCGGCGGGCCCTCCAGGCACTTGCCGGAGGCGGCGACGAGCGCATCGAACGCTCCCTCGATCGGCACCGCGGCGAAGGAGCTCATGGCGTCGACGAGCAGGCTCTTCTTGTGTCTGGCGACCACGCCGGCGACGTCGGCCAGGGGGTTCAAAGCGCCCGTGCTCGTCTCGCAATGAACCAGCGCGACATGCGTGATCGACGAATCTTTTTTGAGGGTTGCGTCGATGTCCGCCGCGCGCACGGGCTCGCGCTCGTCGTAATCGATCGCGGTCACGCGCCGGCCGAGGATCGCCAGAATGCGCTGAATGCGCTTGCAGTAGGCGCCGTTCACCGGAACGAGAACGTGACCGTTTTTCGGCACCAGGGTGCCGAGCATCGCTTCGACCGCGAAGGTGCCGCTCCCCTGGAGCGGCACGCAGACGTGAGTGTCGCGCGCCTTCACTACGTCGAGCAGCATCTCGCGCACGCGGCGGTTGAGCTGGATGAACCCGGTGTCGCGCGAGCCCCAGTCGCGCACCATGGCGAGCTTGGTTGCCGTCGAGGTGGTGAGCGGACCGGGCGTGAGCAGGATGGGTTCTTTCATGACATCTCCGGGTTCAGGCGCGCCACGCCTGCGATTTTGCGATCAAGAGGCGGGTGGCGAGCGCGTAGACAAGGCACACGCCGACGGAGGCGAGCACGACGAGCGTGCCCAGCGCGGCGGCCGGACCGACGTCGCCGGCCTCGTCCATGTTCATGATCGCCACTGCGGCCAGGATGGTGTGCGGCGCGTAGAGAAAGACGACGCATGAAAGAGTCGAGATCGACACCACGAAGTAGTAGCGCGCGATTTCCAGGATCGCCGGCAGGCATACGGGCACCGTCACGCGCCAGAACGTCTTGTAGAACGGTACCTTGAGCGATGCCGAGACCGATTCGTACTCATCATCGAGCGCTTTCAACGCAGTGACCGCCGTGAGATGACCCGAGGTGTAGTAATGCACGACCGTGGAGATCGCGAGGATCGCCATGGTCTGGTAGAGGAAGTTGAGAGGGTTCGCCGGGTGGTTGAAGAACATGATGTAGCCGAGCCCCAGAACCAGGCCCGGTACCGCCATCGAGAGCAGCGCGAGCAAACGCAGCGCCGGGCGCAGCGCCCCGAGGCCTCGCGTTTTCTCGAGAAGGTACGCCGTGCAGAAGACGAACACCGTGCCGATGAGCGCGGTCCATCCGCCCATCTTGAGGCTGTTCCAGAATGCCGGCGCATAGTCGCCGGCGATGAGCGCGTAGCGGTAGTGCTTGAGCGTGAACCCGAGGTTGTAGGGCCAGAGATTGATGAGCGAGGTGTAAACCGCCATGCCCAGCACCCCGAGCAGCAGCGCGCAGACGAGTGCGCAGTAGCCGAGCATCAAGCCATCGAAGAGCGGCCGTGGGCGCGGGACGAAAGGCACCGAGCGCGTGGTGAGGCTCGCGGTAAGGCGCCGGCGCACCACCCAGTCGATGCCGAACGCCACCACCGAAGGCACGAGGAGCAGCAAACCAACCACCGCGCCGATCGAGAAATTGAACTGTCCGATCACTTGTTTGAACACATCCACGGCAAGCACATTGAAATTGCCGCCGATGACCTTGGGCGCGCCGAAGTCGCTGATGGCGTAGGTGAAGACGACGGTTGCGGCCGAGATCAGACCGTACTTGCAGCTCGGCACGGTGATGGTGAAGAACTTGCGCAACCGGCGGGTGCCGAGCGCGTCCGCCGCTTCGTACAAGCGGCCGTCGGCGAGCGCGAGCGCCGCGATGAGAATCATGAGCGCATGCGGGAAGCAGTTGAAAACCTCCGACATGATGATTCCCGGCGCGCCGTAGACCGACACCCCACCCATGACCCATTTCAGCGCACCCTGGTTGCCGAACCACTGGATAAAGGCGATCGCCGGCAGGAGCGAAGGAGCGAGCAGCGGAATGAGCGCGATGAGGCGCAGCGTGCCCTTGAATGGCATGCAGCTTCGCGTGAGCGCGTAGGCGAAGACGAACGCCGCGGGCACCGTGATGGCCGTCACGGCAAGCGAGACCCAGAGCGAGTTCCACACCGAGCGCGCGAGCGCCGGAGTGGCGAAGTAGTTCGCGAAATGCACGAAGCCGACGTAGTTGCCGTTGTTGTCCTGCACCGCGCGGATGAAGATCACCGCCATGGGCGCGAGCAGGAAGAGCGCGAGTCCGAACCCGCCAAGGATGAGCAGCGCGCGGACCAGCAGGTCCGCGACATGAACGCGCGGCGCCGCGGCGGCGGGCGCGGGCAGTACCGCGCTCACGAGGCGAAGACGCGAATGCGGTCGGCGCGCAGGGCGAAGGTCAGCTCGCTGCCTTCGCGGATGCCGAGGTCGCGCATCTGGTTGAGCGAGAAGTACACGCTGAGCGGCTGTCCTTCGAGCTCGGCGACCTGCATCTGGGCGAGGCAGTGGCCGCCCAGGTATTCGATCTTGGCGATGCGGCCCGAGATCTGGTTCGGCTGCCCGTTGAGCGGCATATCGACGACTCGGTCTTCAGGGCGCAGATACAGGCGCGCGGGCTGCCCGGCGGCGAGCGAATTCTCGCTGCTGGTGAGCGCGAGGCGCCCGGCCCGGTAACGCCCGCCGCCGAGCGACACCGCTTTGAGCACGTTGACACGCCCGACGAAGTCGGCGACGAACGGGCTCGCCGGGGTCTCGTAGATCTCGCGGGGCGTGCCGACCTGCTCGAGCGCGCCGTGGTTCATCACCACGACGCGGTCGGCCATGGAAAGCGCCTCTTCCTGGTCGTGCGTCACCATGATGGTGGTGACGCCGACCTTCTCCTGCAGGCTGCGGATCTCGCCGCGTAGGCGCACGCGCTCCAGCGCATCGAGCGCCGAAAGCGGCTCGTCCAGCAGGAGCAGACCGGGGGAAGTGGCGAGCGCCCGCGCAAGCGCGATGCGCTGCTGCTGTCCGCCGGAGAGCTGGCTCGGATACTTCGCTTCGCTGCCCGGCAGGCCGACGAGCTTGAGCAGCTCGGCGACGCGCGCGCGGATCTGGCCTCGCGGCAGGCGCCGGTTGGTGAGACCGTAGCCGACATTCTCTTCGACGCTGAGGTTCGGAAAGAGCGCGTACGACTGGAACACGATGCCGTAGTCGCGGCCGGCCGGCGGCAGCGCCGAGATATCGCGCCCGTTCTGAATCACGCGGCCGCGCGTTTGCGTTTCAAGCCCGGCGATAATGCGAAGAAGAGTGGTCTTGCCGCAGCCGGAGGGCCCGAGCAGGCACACGAACTCGCCTTGCGCGACCGAGAGGCTGACGCCGCGCAGCGCGACGAAGGCGCCGAAGTGCTTCTCGACGCCTTCGACCCTCAGCGCCTCACTTCGGTTCGGCTTTTGCGTTATAGCGCTTGTTCCATTCGGCGAGGATGCGGTCGCGATTCTTCGCCGCCCAGCCGAAGTCGTTCTTCACCAGCATCTGCTCGTAATTCGGCGGCAGGTTCGGCAGCGGCTTTGCCACCCCGGGCATGGCGACGATGGCGTAGTTCTTGGCGTACACCTCGTTCGCTTCGCGCGTGGTGACCCAGTCCATGACCTTGCGCGCATGGTCCTGCTTCTTGGAGGCTTTCATGATGGCCGCGGCTTCCATGTCCCAGCCCACGCCTTCCTTCGGGAAGATGAGCTCGACCGGCGCGCCCGATGCCTTCGTGGCATTCGCGCGGTACTCGAAGGAGATGCCCATCACGAACTCGCCGGCGCCCGCCTGGCGGCAGGGCTTCGATCCGGAGTGCACGTACTGTGCGATGTTCTCGTGCAGCGCGTCCATGTATTTCCAGCCCTCGGCCTCGCCGTAGAGCTGCAGCCACGCGGTGACGTCGAGGAAGCCGGTGCCGCTCGAGGCCGGATGCGGCATGGTGATCTGGCCCTTGTAGACCGGCTTGAGCAGGTCCTTCCACGACTCCGGCTTCGGCAGGTTGCGCTTCTTCGCCTCCACGGTGTTGAAGCAGATGGTGGCGCCCCACACGTCCATGCCGACCCACATCGGCGGCTTCTTTGCGTCGACGAAGCGCGCATTGAGCTTCTCAACCCCTTTCGGCGAGTACGGCGTGAGCATGCCTTCCTGCTCCAGCACGAGCAGGCTAGTCGCCGCGAGGCCGAGGATCATGTCGGCCTGCGGGTTCGCCTTCTCGGCAAGAAGCTTCGCGGTGATGACGCCGGTCGAGTCGCGCACCCAGCGGATCTCGACGTCCTTCACCATGGACTCGATCGAGTCCTTGAATGCTTTCAACTGATCGGTCTCGAGCGCGGTGTACACCAGGAGCGGCGTGCGTTGCGCCATCGACAACGGTGCGGCCGCAACAAAGACAAGCAGGGTGACGAACTGCAGGACTTGCTTCAACATGATGGTTCCTCCTCCCGTCGGTATCGTAAATGAAACAGGGATTGCAAGGCGAACTTTCCAGCTTTCTCGCCGCCTACCGGCCGGGCTGGAGTCTGCCGCGGCCGTTTTACGGGCATGAGACGGTCTACCGCGCCGATCTAGAGCACATCTGGCGCAAGGGATGGCTCTTCGCCGGGCACGCCTGCGAGATCCGCAACCCGGGCGACTGGCTCACGCTCCAGGCGGAGACCGACTCGCTCATCGTGATCCGCGGTGAAGACGGCGCGGTGCGCGCGCTGCACAACGTCTGCCGC
>Ga0209481_10000262_pt1 | contig 21801 bp, 22 predicted proteins | sample SoiMetdeltSBSDD3_FD_187598 | JGI IMG/M metagenome (GOLD analysis project Ga0209481, IMG submission 187598) | Bulk soil microbial communities from a Populus tree surrounding site in Tennessee, USA - Soil MetaG P. deltoides SBSDD3 (SPAdes) (version 2) | ecosystem: Environmental > Terrestrial >...
CGACTCGGGAGGTACACGAATATGTGCTCGCCGGATCGCCACAGTGGCCGGGGTACGTGGGCCACCCATGCGTGGCCGCTACGCCCGCCGCCTCATGGAACGCTTGGGCTGAGCGTCGGGCCCATCCCCCGGAGTGGGTCGCCGGGCAGGGAGACTGCGGGCATGGCATTCGGACAGCAAGCAGGACCGCCGGCGTCGCGGCGCGAGGTGCAGGAGCTGCTCACGCTGCTGCACGATGCCGGACATACCGACTTTCGCGACGCCCGCGGGCCGATGGGGTTCACTCAGCGCCAGGCGGCCGGCAAGTTCACGCGCGACGAAGCGGCGGCGTTCATCGCCCAACTCCAGGAGACCGAGTCGTCGGGCGAGCCCGCCGCGCCCGGGCCGCCGAACCCCCGGGAGTCGGCCGCCGAGCAGGTACTGCGCCGCATGCCGGCCGAGCAGCTGGCAGCCGAGCTGCAACGCCGCGGCTGGGTCGTCGTCCAGCCCTGATCGGCCATCTGGCCCGACAGCCTCACAGGGCGTGGTGGGTATAGAGCAGGCGTTCAAGCTTGCCGCTCGCTACGGTCGACCGAACGGGACACCGCCGGACGTGGGTCGGCGGGTCAGCGCAAGGGGGACGACAGTGCGTGATGTCGTCGACGGAGGAACAGGGCAGCAGGAGCAGCGGCGGCGCGGCCGGCGGGCCGTGGGCGCGGCGGTCGTGGCGCTGATGCTGGCCGCGGCGTGCGCCGGCGGATCGGACGACGATGACGCCGTGGACGAGCCGGCGGCGGGCGAGACCACCAACGGCGCGGCCAGGGACGCCACGACCCGCGAGACCGCGATCGACGTCGCGGGCGAGTGGACCGTCGCCGACCCCGAGGACCACGGCATCGACCCGGCCGGCCTCGAGGAGGCACGCACCTACGCATTCCAGGACGATCGCCACACCCAGGGCGTCGTCGTGGTTCACGAGGGCGAGATCGTGGGCGAGTGGTACGCCGAGGGCGCCGACGCCAGCTCGTGGACGGCGAGCTGGTCCGTCGCCAAGAGCTTCGCCAGCGCCACGGTCGGCATCGCGATCGACCAGGGCGCGATCCCCGGTGTCGACGAGCCGATGACTACCTGGTTCCCTGAGTGGGAGGGCACCGACAAGGCGGGCATCACGCTGCGCGACGTCCTCCAGATGTCGACGGGCCTCGACTGGGACGAGGAGTACGACCCGGCCAATGTCGGCGACTCCGAGGTGGCAGCGATGGTCCTCGGCCAGCCCGACCAGTTGGCGTACGCCGCCAGTATCCCGGCCGAGGTCGAGCCCGGGACCCGGTGGTCGTACTCGAGCGGCGACACGATGCTGCTCTCCGGCGTCGTCGAGGAAGCGACCGGCGAGCCGCTCGGCCAACTCGCCGCCGAGCGCATCTTCGAGCCGATCGGCATGGAACAGGTCGAGTGGTGGCAGGACGCCGAGGGACACACGCTGGCCTACTGCTGCCTCGACTCGACCAGCCGCGACCTCGCCCGCTTCGGCTGGCTGTACGAGCAGGGCGGCCGCTGGGGCGACGACCAGGTCGTGCCCGAAGACTGGGTGACCGATTCGCTGGAGCCGGCCGAGACTTCGCTCGCCGACGACGCCACCCCCTACGGCTATCAGTGGTGGCTCGACCTGGGCGATGGCCTGCCCGAGGACGGGTTCGCCGCGCTCGGCCACGACGGCCAGTTCGTCTACGTGATCCCAAGCCTCGACCTGGTCGTCGTGCGCAACGGCACCTACGTCAAGGACGACGGCCCGCCAGTCGCCGACCCGAACCTGTTCGAGCACTACCCACCGAGCGGGCTCGTCGAGGGCCGAGGTACCGTCCCTCCCGAGTCGTGGGATGACGCCGCCTTCCTCGGCCCGATCGTCGAGGCCGTCGAGGCCGCGCGCTGAGCCGGCTCGAACCGATGAATCTGATCGACGCCATCGAGCCGCTGCGCCGACTTGAGGCCTAGCGACTCCCACGCTTTCGACCTGACGCGGTGCCGTCCCCGATCTCGCATCAACGCCCCCTATCACCGGGAGCGTGACGCGCGTCGGCACTTCGGGGCTGTTCCCTACCTCGTGAGTCGCGCGGCCAGAACAGCGCGCACGGGTGGTCGCCCCGACATCACCACTGCGAAGCTCTATCCGTGAGCGCCCCGGTCACCCTCAGGTCGGCGGACGTCGCTGACTGGCCCGAGATCGGCAGGCTTGCCGACCGCGCCGTGGCCCATCTGGCGGACGTGCCCGCTCAGACCGAATGGCTAGCAGGGTGCGGAAGAAGGGCCGCTTGAGGAGGTGGGCGGTGTTGGTGTGTCCGGGGATGATGTTCGCTGTGGGCGGGCTCGGCTGGGGCTGAGCCTGCTCGGGTGTGGTCCGGTCTTGTTAGGTGGTGGTGGTGGTGTCGAGGGCGGTGATGCGCAGGAGGTTGTATGTGGCGGTCGTGATGAGGAACCAGGCCCGGTTGCGTTGCCGGCCTCGGTAGCGGAGCTTGCGGCCGCCGGCGATGGTCTTGATCCACCCGAAGGGTTCCTCGATGCGAGGCCGGATCCGTTGGCTTGTTCGATGCCCGGGGTGGCGGGTGGTGCGCCCGTCGATCGCTGAGCGCCGGCCGTTGGTGTGTGGCGCGACGTGCGGGGTGACACCGAGGTCCCGGCACTCGGCGACGAAGGCTCTGGTGTCGTAGCCCTTGTCGGCGGCGACGGTGCGTCGTCGGGCCCGGGGTGCCAGGCGGGTCAGCATCGCCAGGGCGGTGGCTCGCTCCGCGTAGCCGTCGGCTTGGGTGAGCTCGGCGTCGACGATCAGGGCGTTGCGGTTCTCCATGAGCAGGTGCCCCGCGTAGCAGAGCCTCGCTGGGGTGCCCGCCGACTTGCGGGCCAACAACGCTTCGGGATCGGTGCTGGAGCGGTGGGTCTGGTTGCTGCGGGGCTGGCCCCGGAAGTCGACCTCGACGTTCCGTCCGCCCGGCGCGGCGGGCCCGCCGGGGTCGGGCCCGCCGGTGGGCTTGAAGCTCTTGTGCGACGCCCACGCCTCCAGCAGGGTCCCGTCGACAGAGAAGTGCTCGCTCGAGAGGTAGCGGCGCAGCTTCGCCTGGCGGACCACCGCGGCGAAGAACCGGTCGGCGATGTCGTGATCGAGGAGCCGGTCCCGGTTCTTGGTGAACGTGGTCGCATCGAAGGCCTTGGCGTCGATCGGGAGATCGAGGAACCACTTGAACAGCAGGTCGTAGTTCAGCCGCTCGCAGAAGGCCCGCTCGCTGCGCACCGAGTACAGCGCCATCAGGATCGTGGCCTTCAACAGCTGCTCGGGTGGCACGCTCGGCCGCCCGATCCTCGAATACATGGCGTCGAGGCCGCCGTCCATCTCCACGAGGACCTCATCGACGACCCCGCGGATCCGGCGGATCGGATGATCGACCGGGATCAGATCCTCGGTGCTCAACGAACTGAGCATCGCCAACTGCCGCTCCGGCTTGCCTCGCATCCCCGCGGTCTACCGCACCCAGCAACCGACCGCGAGCACCTACACGGCGTTCTTCCGCACCCTGCTAGAGAAGGAGCGGGCGACCGGCGGCCATGATGAGGCTGTGACAGCTGCACCGGAGGAGCGACTCCAGAATTGGTTGACAGGGCGTATTGGCGAGAGCCAGCACCTCGAGTTCAAGGGGGACCTCGCGCTCGGTAACAAGAAGGACAAGGTCGAGGCGCTGAAGGATCTGACTGGTATGGGCAACGGTGGCGGCGGCGTGGTTGCGTTTGGCGTGGCCGAGGTGAAGACACCGGATGGCGAGTCCGTCGCAGACCACATCGCCGCCCTTACAGACCCGATGCTTCCGGTCAGGCTGAAGGACATCGCGAGTTCAGGTGTCCGGCCGACGTTGCGGGTGACCTTCTCTCGCGTCGACCTATCCGATGGGGGCTACGTACTCATCGCGGATGTCGCGCGGTCGCCGCTGGGCCCGTACATGGTCGACGCTTACGACGACCACCGCTACTGGCGTCGAATCGGCACCGACGCGCGTCCCATGGACGAGCGCCTGGTGCACGACATGTACGCCGAGGCCGAACGATGGCAGCGCAACCGCGCCTTCCGCTGGGAGGCGCGGGCCCTGCCGCTCGAATCACCTCGTTCGTTCTGGCCTTGGCTCACGGTTTCCGGCATTCCTGAGTTCGACGTTGGCGAACCCTTCGACCCAGCCCGGCGGGATGTGACATCTCTCCGCTATGAGGGGGCCACTCACGCCCTCCCTGCTTGGCTCACACGGCTCGAAGACCTCGGTGATCGATTCGCAGTCTGGGCTGACGGCTTTGTCGCTGACTCCTTCGGCGACTCCAAGACCAATTCCGCGCGACCTCAGCATGAACAGACGCGCATGCGAGTCCATCGCGATGGGTCCATCGGCATCGGACTGTTGCTGAGCACTCCTCGTCGGCTGGACGCCGTCACGGTGCTCAACGCGCACCTCTCGTACTGCGGGCAACTCTGGGCCTCCGCCGGCGTCTCCGCTGTTGACCTTCGCATCGAACTCACAGGGTTCGGATCCCAGCCAGCGAATGTCACGCCGTCAGAGTTCCCCCGACCGCCCGACCGGAACGGCACCCCGGCCCCCAGGATCGTTGTGCAGGAACTTGTCCGTGTAGCAGATTTGGTCGCGGCAAGCCCCAGGCATCGTGTCCTGCGAAGGTTCGCGGACCGGCTCGCCAACCTGTACGGCGAGGCAACCCAGCGAGTTGGCTTCGAGTTCGGCCCCCTCTGCACTCCTGCTGGGCGCGCTCCCGCCTCCGCAGCTCGTGCACACATCATCTACACGGCATGGTCCAACGACCAACCGAGGCCGATTGCATCCAACGGAGCCGTGCGGCAGCCAGCCGGCGCCGACCCGATCGGCTGGTGGCGGGACGGAGCGCTGCTCACCGCATCAGGCGACATCGTCGCCGTCGTTGAGTTCCCCACGATCGACGAGCTGCCAGACGACTTCATCGCGGCAGACATCGATCCCTCAGAAGAGATCCCCCATCCAGACTGGGACCCGGAACGACCAACGACCGATGCGGAGCCGCCGCCATGCACCGGCAGATGGACCCCCGATCCGATCGAATCGATCCTGACCACATGACCGGCCAACGCTGCCCTCGCCTCGCATCAACTGCCAGACCCCAAAGGCCAGCTGTCGGTTCTCGCCCGGTACAGCTCAATGGGCAACTGCTCGGACAGTTCAAGGTTGCGACCAGCCTCCAACACACCTTCGTCACCGCGACCTTGCGCACGTTGCCTGAGACCTGCTCGATCTGGTCAACCGGTGTTGGCGCCGGTGGTCTTCGGCATGCGTGGCGGCCTGGAATTGCCTCACCGTGCCTAGCATCGCGATTGCTTCTATCACTACTGCAGCCCGAGTGGGTATCGGACTAGCCGGATGACGGATCCCAACTGGCTCCTTTCCACGATCGCTCAGTCTGGTGCGGCACTCGTCGCGATCATGGTGGTTTCCTGATCAGCCGCGTTGTGTCGCTGGCTGCGCAGAGGGACGCCCAGGCGCACTTGAGGCATGACCTGGCGACGCGCCTAGACGTCGCTCGCACTCACCACGAGGGGCGCAGGAGCGAGCGATTGGCCGTCAGCGAGGTCTGGTTCATTGACCAATGCCTGGACGTGCTCGGACGCACGGGAAAACTTGACGCTGACGAGGTACTAGAGGATTTCATCCCTCTCGGGAGCGACGAGACCGAGATGGGCCCGGTCGCAAATCGTCTCGTATCCCCTGTCGCTCGGGCTACACAGGATGTTGAACGTCGCTGCAAGTCTCCACGGCCGCATCGACATCGAGCGACTCCGCCGTAATGGTGTTGCAGTCGCCGATGAGGATGAACCGGTGTATGGCGCCTATCTGCGATGGTTCGATGAGCGACGTACCGCCCAATCTCACTCCTTGTTGCGACAGTCATCGTATCGACTCTCCCAATTGGTGATCATCAGGTTCGACGTCAGGAGCGTCGCATTGAATCGGAGCGACTGGCGGCCAGCGAAGTAACCGTACTTGAAGCTCAGTTGGCCACGCTCGATTAGTTGCGAGGCTCCTTAAAGAACCCAATCGAGCTCTGGGCTGGGTTCGGTGTTCTCGCCTACTTCGCGCTGGTCTCGATAGTCGTGCCCGTTGCGATGTTGAGTCGACGGCCCGTGCCAAGAAGCCCGCTCGCTCGCGACGTAGTCGTACTACTCTTCGTCACTGGATTCGCTGGTCTGCTGGGATACGTCGTCTGGTCGATACGCAGGCTGCACGATGTCGGTGACGGCAGCGATCAGCCAACTTAGATCCAGGATGCGGTCAACATGGTGGTCGACGCCGCTGTACAGGCCGTTATCAAGGCATCGGGTCTGGCACCGCGAGGGCCGGGCGGCGCTGACCCGCCTCGCGGGCGGCTCTGATGACCTTGTGGGCGGGATCGCTGCAGCCCTCGGCGGCGACGGCGCCCGAGCGAGCCAGCATCTGAACGACTGTCAAAGACCCATCTCTATCAGAGCCGACCTTCGGGCTGCCTGAATCGCCTGGTCATACGCATTTCGAAGCCGGTCGCCGTTGGGGTGTGCGTTGCCATGAGCGATGTCATTGCGGAGCTTGGCCATATCGGTCGCACTCACGGACCATGTCGGGTTGCCGGTCGCCTTCTGCAGTCGTCGCAACCGGTCTTCGAGCGAATAGTCTGCGCGGTTCATCAACCACCGCCTAATGAACTTGCGTGCGACTGGGTCACCGACCGCCGCGATCGCACTCTTCCGCGCGACTTTGAATACGCCGGGGTCGACTGGTCCACGCCCGTTCTTCCTAGAGTCGAACGCCTCGATTGCACTGATCACGTCGAGATAACGGTTCCGCAGGGGCCGATCGATGTCGGTCAACACGCTGGCGAGAAGGCTCAAGAAGACTTCCTGGCTCGCGGCGAACTGCTGGGCTAGGCCTATTACGTTGTGCAATTGGGCGGCTTGGAGTTGGTCGATCGTAATGAGCGGGTGTGGTCTCTGCCGGTGGTCAAATTCCACGGATTCGTTCGGATCTACGCCGGATGACCACAGTTCTAGTCCGTCCTTTGACCGCTCCATCCTGCTGATGTGCTTCTTAGTCCAACACCGGATGGACTTAGGCCTGAAGCGCCAGCCGCTTGCTACCTGGAGAAAGTCATTCAGAGGTACTAGCCACTCATCCCACCAGTAAGACAAGGGCCAAGAACGCGCGCTGGACAGGTAGATCTGCGGCCGCATCTGCACATCCATGCCCAGGCGGCTGTGATCGGCTAGCCAGTCATAGTGAGCCTCGATGTCAATGCCGTCCGAGCGCCACTTCGCTTTGCGCTTATCTAAGGAGATGTGCAACTCCTTCGCTCGACTGGTGGGTCGCCGTTTGAACGCGAGGGGATCTGGACCAAGTAGCAGGGCAAGCGCTGGCACCTCCATTTCGATGCGTCGAATGAAGGGGTCCATCGGATCGTCCAGATGAACTCTCGTCAAGGCCTGTGCGACGGAGAACGAGGGCTCGTAAGTCAAGCCCAAGGTGCTCCCAGTGGATGTACAGCCGAGAAGCGTCATGTATCCATGGCGGCCGACGTCGCCGAGCATCATCGGAATCGTGTCGCTCGAGATCGGTGGGTGGTTCGAGCCTACGAGTGACAGCCGCGGCCGGTGCGGTGGATCCCAGGTCAGCAAGCCGGGGCTCTTGCTCGCAGGGTCGCTTGGTGTCCACCACACGCCATGGATCGCCTGACTGCTCATTTGGCCCACACCCCAATCCTGATGCCCCGAGGCCCTGGGGGCATCGGCGAATATGGCTCTTGGCTGTCGTCGTTTGCAGTAGCTATGCCATCGAAGGCCAGCGCACCGTGATCACTACGGAGTCGGCCTCGGCTCGCCAGCGATGATCGATGCCTTTCTCCCAGAGGACGTAGTCGCCCTGAATGTCGAGGGTGACCGTCGTCGGCGTGTCGTGTTGGTCGGAGGACGCAAGCTCCAGGTGCCAACGGCCTGAGACGAGGATCAGGATCGTTCGGTCGTGGCGGCCGGCTGACCACTCGACTCGCTCGTCGCCGGCAGGATGGACGCCCCACTTGATCTCGACGTCCTTGGAGTAGTGGGGATCCGTCAGGTCCTTGATGAAGTGCCCGACCAGCCAACCCCGGCGGTTGGACAGCTGGGCGGCATTCCCCCGGGACCAGGTCGGCGTCACGTGCCCGCCTCGATCGTCGGGACGGCGATGCGGCTGGGTTGGCCGACCTCACGCAGCCGCCTTAGCCCCTGAAGGAGGCAGAAGAGGCTCTCATTGCCCCATCGCGGATCCGAGGCGAGGGCCTCAAGGCCTGCGGTGTCCAGTGTCGAGTGGCGATTTACTCGCTCTGCCTCCCAGTTGGACTCGACGAGGTGTCCGAAGCGCTCCCACCAGTCCTCGTCGTCGATGACGACCAAGCCGGCGAACTCGTAGTTGCCCGTCACCAGGTTGAAGCCGAAGCCGGTGCACTCGACGCGGAACGAGTCCGGCCGGTCGAGCAGCCAGACCATCGGCTCGGTCAGGTTCTGGTCGTGGAGTAGGTCCACATGGCTATGCGGTAGAGGCGCGATCTGCTCCAGCTCCTGGCGGCCGAGCAGCTCCTCCTCGAACTCGCGTCGAACCGTCGCGGACGGGCGAACCTCGTGGGTCGGCTCGCCGGTCGGTTGGTGGAAGCCCTTCGGGATCGTCGCCAGCTTGCCTGCGAGGTTCAGCACCGTGGACGAGCGTTCCTGGGTGAACAGCACATAGTCCCGGACATCACCTCGACGCCTGGCGATGGCCAGCAGTGAGACCACACCGCCGACGCACGCCCGCTGCCCGAGCTCGAAGGTCGCACCGATCGTCGGGAGGTAGGCATCACGCAAGGGCAGCTCGTCACGCGACTGACCAATGGCGGCGATCAGCTCGCCCTCGATCAACTCGGTGGTCAACGCGTGATCGGCGAACTCCACCGTCGTGAACGTGGCGGACAGCTCGCCGGGCGCTACGTCGACGTCGAGCAGCTGGTACAGCGGATTGTTCACCATGACCGTGCCATTGACCTCAACACCGGCGAGCCGCTGGACGGCTGCGGCGACGCCGGCAGAGGTCAGCTCGGGCCGCTTGTCCGGACCTGGCGGCACAAACCGGGCGGACTCAGCGTCGCCCCCGAGCGGCACTGCCGTGTCCAGCCACTCCGGTCGGGTCAGGATGCTCGTCGTCAGACGACGGTCGCCGACCTTCGCCCGGTAGAGCATGCTGCCGGCGGGCGGCTCGCCGTGGTAGCGGGCGATCGCCTCGGCGAGCTGGGCCCGGCTGACATGACGTCGGTTGTGCTCCCGGCCGTACCGCAACGAGGGCGGCTCGGCTTCGAGGCGCGCAACGGCGGCGTTCACAGCTGCGTACAACGACCCGAAGCTGGCGGCGGAGTGATCGGCCAGCCAGGCGATGAACGGCGACGTTCGGAGGTCACGCTCGACCGGCCTGGACGTGAGCCCGAAGCGGCTCGCCGCGATCGCCTCCCAACGCGCCCACAGTGCGCCGCCTGTCTGCAGCGCCGCCTCGGCCTGGCGGGTGAACTCCTCGGTCGGCGCTTGGCGCCCGCCCTCGATGTGGCTCACCCGCGACGGGTCGTACGCCATGGCTGCAGCCAGGGCCTTCTTGCTGAGTCCCCGTCGCTCGCGCCACTCCCGTAGCTCGCGTGCGTACTGGACTTCATCGGCGCTCAGGATCGGCGGTGCCATCGATGTGCCGTCCTCCGGCGCGTGAGTGAACCGAGCGTGAGTCCGCGCTCACGCGACGTGCGGACGTGTACTGGCCGGCATGCAGGGCGCATCGACGTCACGGCCGCTCGGAGTGTCGCTTGGCCTGCCACGCTTCGACGTCCTGGCGCAGCCAGAACTGGCAACGGCCGCCGTTCGACATCAGGACCGGGGCCGGGAAGTCTGCGAACCGACTGCGATAGGTCGACACGCTCCGAGCATCGGCCAGGCCGATGATCGACGCAACGGCTGCGGCGTCGAGGACATCGTCCAGGTCCACAGTGCGGCCCATCGGCACGGGATGGTAGTTGCGCTAGAGCGACAGGCCATCTACTGTCGCTTTAGGACGACAACGAGTGGCCCCGGCGCAGCGGCAACTGCCCGGGGCCTGGCCACGACGGAGGTACCCGCCATGACGACCGTTGACCCTACGCGCCTGCGCTCTGGCGGTGTGCGGTGAGCGCCCCCGACGTCGAGTCGCGACTGATCGCGGGCACCGTCGACGATGGGGATCCGCTCGACTGCTCTGCCTGCGTCGAGACCGGCGACGTCTGCTCGTTCCATGCCGGCTGGGCGGCCGGCTGGGATGCATGCTCCGCGTTCGTGGCGCACGTGGTCGAGGCCGACCGCGATGCCGAGCTCGGGCACGAGGCGGTGGACAGGTGACCCGGCATCGGCCGTGGCGCCGGGCCGTGAAGGCGATGACGGTTGTGTGCGTTCCGCTGGCCGTCGGTGCGCTTGCCGGTGCGGCAGTTGCTGGGGCTCTGGTCGTTGTCGGAGCACTCGTGTGGGAGATGGCGCGGTGGGAACGCTGGGGGCGCCGGCGGTTGCCGACCAGCACCGACGTTGAACTCTGGCGACCTGAGCGGTCGCAGACGATGTCACCGCCGGGCGGCGGAGACGCGATCGGGCCAGAAGGTCATAGGGCCTTCGCCCAAGCGCTGCACGCGGTAGCGGCGGCCTACCTGGCCGAGTGCGAGCGGGAGGCCGACCGATGACCGCGCTCACCGTGCACCCCAACGGCTCGTCGACGACCGCGAGCACGCAAGCTGAGGTGACGCTCGGCCGGATCGAGCGGATAGCCGGCGGGGTGGTCGTCGCCCTGGTCGTGCTCCTGGGCGTGATCGGCGCGGTCAATAGCTTCCGCGCTGTCGCCGAGGCCGTCGAGCCGTCATTCGACGGGTTGGCCTGGACCGTTCCGCTCGGCGTCGATGTCGGCATCGCCGTGTTCACTGCCCTCGACCTTCTCCTGGCGCGCCTGGGCATGCGGATGTCGTGGCTGCGCCTCGTCCCCTGGGCCCTGGTGGCGACCACCATTTACCTGAACGTCGCCGGCGAGCACAATCCAGTGGCCGCGGTCGCCCACGGCGTGCTGCCCGGGCTGTGGGTCGTCGCCGTCGAGGCCGGCTCCCACGTGATCCGTCGTCACGTCGGGCTGACGGGTCCGGGCGGCGTCGAGCGGATGGACCGGGTCCGCTGGTCGCGCTGGTTGCTCGCGCCCGTGTCGACGTTGCAGCTGTGGCGGCGGATGGTGCTGTGGGAGACCCGCAGCTACTCCGATGCCCTTCGGCGTGAGCGTCACCGCGTCCTTGCGTGCACCGACCTGCAGGACCGGTGGGGCCGGTGGGCGTGGCGCTGGCGGGCACCTCGCCGTGCCCGAGTGCTCTACCGGCTCGGCGAGCTGGTGCCCGCGGCCGCGCTGCCGACCGCCCCGGCGACCGATCCGGCGCCGACGAGCCGCCGCCCGTCGACCAGGACGACACGGAAGCGCTCGCGTCCGGCCTCTGATCTGGGCGAGCTGGCCGACGCCGGACGCGTCGTGGCGGACGAGCTGGCGGCCGAGGGTGCGCGGCTGACCAGGGGTGCGCTGGCGGAGCGGTTGCGGGCTCGGGGTGTACCGGTGTCCAACGCCCGGCTGAGCGCGTTGCTGGCGGAGCTGCGGACGGCGACAGCTCGTCCGAGAACTGCGGAGGAGGAGTGATGGCTGAGAAGCGCTCGTTGGGATGGGGTCGGGTGCGCTTCGCCCGGTTGCGGCGGTCGGCCCGAGGCCGGGTCTCGTGGTTGGCGGATGACCTGGCCAATGACGAGTTGCCTCCGTCGGACCGCCTGGAGGACGAGCGGCCGGACCAGCCGCTGACGCGGCGGGGACGGCCCGCGCTGGCCGTGGTCCTGGACTCCGGCGAGGACCGTCCCGAACCACAGGACGGCACCGCAACGGACGGTCCGTGGGATGGGGAGGATGGTCCCGCGGTTGCGGCGGTCACGGTCCCGCCGGGACGGGGATCGGTGGTCCCGGCCCGTCCGTTCCGGGACGAGGACGGTCCGCCGCCGGGGGAGGGGGACTGGTTGGCGCGGGGTGGGCGTCCGGTGTTGCCGGGGTGGTTGGCGCACCCGGTGTCAGCGGGCCGCCGGGGCCTGTCGTGGCGGGCGCATGTGGTGGCGTTCCATGGGCTGCGCACGCCGGAGTACGCGGCCAGGGCGGTCAAGTGGGCGCCCCGGGGCGTCCACCGCACGGCGGTGGGGCTGGCGCGGTGGTCGGTCGACGCGGAGGGCCGGGAGCTGCGCTGGTCGGCTGTGGCCCGCGACGACGCCCGGGAGTACCTGCACCTGTCCCGTCAACGCAACCAGCGGGTCCACAACCGGGTCCCCGCAGTCCTGCTCCTCGCCGGCCTGTTCGCCGTGGCCGTGGGGTTGGGCGTGTGGCTGTCGCCATGGTCGCCGGCGACCCGCTGGGCGGTCGTGGTGGCCGTGGTCGCCGGGTTCGGGGCGGCGGGAGCGCCGGTTGATCGGCCCTGGATCGAACACGCCACCGTCCCGGCCAAGGCCCGCCGGATCACCCCGGATCTGCTGCTGCAGGCGTTCGCGGCCGCCAAGTTGTGCTCACTGGACCCGGACCGCGCGCCCGGACCGATCCGGTTCGCGTCCCCCGTCGCCCACGACGGCCCCGGGGTGCGGGCGATGATCGACCTCCCCGCCGGCGTGACCGCGATCGACGCGGTCGGGCGCCGGGAGAAGATCGCCGCCGGCCTAGACATCGACGAGTTCCGAGTGTTCCTCGAACGGGTCCGGGGGACCGCCGGCTCGGCCCGCCGGGTGGTCGTGTGGGTAGCGGACCGGGACCCCTACGAGACCGCGTCCCCCCAGTCCCCGCTGGCGGCAGCGAAGGTGTGGGACTTCTGGAGGCCGTTCCCCTTCGGGGCGGACGCCCGGGGACGGACCGTGTCGGTCCCGCTGGTGTGGTCCTCGCTGCTGATCGGGTCGATCCCGCGCATGGGCAAGACCAACGCCGCCCGCCTCCCCGCCGCGGCCGCCGCCCTGGACCCGCACACCCGGATGCTGATCTTCGACGGCAAGGGCGGCAAGGACTGGAAGCCCTTCGAGCAGGTGGCGCACTTCTACGCGGCCGGGGTCCGCCAACCTGTGGTCGAGGCCCTGGTCCAGGTGCTCGTCGACGCGGTGGAGGACATGAATACCCGCTACGAGCGCATGGCCTCTTTGCCGGACGACATCTGCCCGGAGGGCAAGGTCACGCCCCACATCACCCGCCGCAGCACCTATGGGATGCCGTTGACGGTGATTTTCATCGACGAGGTCCACCGCTACCTCGAGCACCCCGAGCACGGCAAGACCATCTGTGGTCTGCTCACCGACGTCGCCAAGGCCGGGCCCGCCGCGGGCTACATGCTCGTGCTCGCCACCCAGCGGCCCGACACCAAGACCGTGCCCGAGGGCCTGCGCGGCCAGATCGGCACCCGCTTCGCGCTGCGGACCATGAACTGGCAGGCGTCCGAGACCATTCTCGGCGCCGGCACCTACACGGCCGGGCTCGACTCCTCGAAGTTCCTCCGCACCCACCTCGGCGTCGGGATCCTGTTGGGCAACGACGACAACCAGGCCACCGACGGCGAAGCCGTCACCGTCCGCACCCACCTCCTCGACCTCACCTCCCTGCGCCGCCTATGCGACCGGGCACGTCGCCTGCGCATCGAAGCGGGCACCCTCACAGGGACCGCCGCCGGCGACCAGGTGATCGCCGAGGCACCGCAGCGGCGCCTGTTGGATGACGTCCTGGACGTGTTCGAACCGGGCGAGGACCGGGTGTGGTCCGAGACCATCTGCGCACGCCTCGCGGGGCAGTGGCCCGACGTCTACGACGGCTGGGACCCCACCGCACTGGCCAACGCCTTACGTGCCTTCGCTGTCGAGACCGGCCAAGTCTGGGGCCGCACCCAAGCCGGCGAGGGCGCCAACCGGCGCGGTGTCGCCCGCCAAGCCGTCCTCGACGCCATCGCCGCCCGGCCACCGCGGGCACCAACGGCACCGCGATCGACGTCGACAGCACCGTCACCCCGCCGCCGGCTCTAGCACCCGGTCCCGCTAGGTCTAGCGCCCCCGATAGCCCAACCGACCAGGGACCTAGCGCCTAGCGAACGCACACCGAGCCACGTGGATCGCCGGGATCGGGGACCCGCCCAGTGCCGCTAGCCGCTAGCGGACTCCCCACGAAGTGGTGGGGCCGGAGTTGCAGCTCCGACCCCACCGGTGAACCAGAAGCCCAACTCCACGAAGGGAACCAGTCCAGTGACCACGCTAACCCCCGACCAGCTCGCGGCCCTGCTGAGAGCCTCGGCCGCCGGCTACTACACCGACGAGGCCGCCGCCCTGCTCGTCTACGGGCACCGCAGCTGGCTCACCCGCCGGGACTTCACCGCCGCGTGCCTGAACTACGACCACGACGGCACCGCCCCGATCGCCTGGATCGACTGGGAAGCCGTCCCCGCCTACGTCGAGCGGGCCGCCTGCTCGTCGAGTGAGGGACGGGTCCTGCGCTTGGCCGCCGAGCTGGCAGGCGTCGACACCGGCGTCCCGCTCGGCGACCTCCTGACGAGCCTCGATGACGACAACAGCCGGCTCGTGCTGGCCGCTATTGCCCACGCCCTGCATACCGGGGATGGCCGGCGATGACCGCCCTCACACCCACGTCGGGCGTCGTCGCCCGCTGGACCACCCGGCGGCCGCCCCGAACCGGCGACCGCTGCGAGGAGTGCGGCACCCCAGTCGCCGACACCGCATGCGACGAGTGCGGCCAGCTCGCCGGACACGCGGTCGGCATGCTCGCCACCGTCGTCGAGACCCCCGCCGGCCCGCAGCTCGTCATCGCCCAGCGCACAGGCCATGGCGACTGGACACCCGTCCAGACCATGCCCGCCACCGTCGAAGCTGTCCGCGCAGTTGGCCGGCCGGGCGCCACCGGGCCGTTCACCAGCCAGCTTCGGTCCGGGGGGCGGCTGTGGTGAGCCCGACTGACGTCCGCCCCGTAGCGGCCGACGCCAGGCGGTTGTCCCGTGACCGGCCTTGGCCGCTCCAGCCGCTCCTGGACGCCTGCGGGATCAGCCGCACTGCGCTCGCCCGCCGGGTCGGTGTCTCGGGGAGCACGATCGTCGCCGCGGGCGAGCGGGGCCTCACTGACGCGCAAGCAGACGAGTGGGCGATCGCCCTTGGGACTCACCCGCTCATGGTCTGGGGTTGGGCCTGGATCGATGCGGCCGACCAGTCCTCGGGCCGACCCGCGCACGTCCGCCTCGCCGCGCTCGTCCGCGAGGCGATCGAGAGCGGCGAACTCCGGCCCGGACAGTCGCTACCGCTGCACGCCCTCACCGAACGCTGGAACGTCGCCGCGAAAACGGCCGCCCGCGCCCTCGACGAGCTGCGCGCCGAGGGCCTGGTGGTCGGCGGTGTCGGCCGAGGCACCACCGCCACGATCGCCGCGGGCCTCGCCACGGGTGCGGTCGACTGCTCGGTCTGTGGCCGGCCTATCGAGCCCGCTGACGAGCACTACCCGCACCGGCCGCACTGCACGATGGCTGCGCACGGCTGGTGCGAGTGCGACCAGGCCGCGCACCCCGAGTGCTGCCCGAGCTGTGCCGCGGAGGTGACCGCGTGACCAGCCTCCTGCGCTTCGCTCTCGACGCCGCCTGCGAGGGCTGGCCGGTCTTCCCGCTGCGGCCGGGCAGCAAGCGGCCCCGCCCCGAGTTCACGTCCTGGGAGTCCCGTGCCACCCTCGACGCCGAGCGCATCACCCGCTGGTGGAGCCGGCATCCCACCGACAACGTGGCTGTCGCCACCGGCCCCGCCGGCCTGGTCGTGGTCGACATCGACACCGCCGGCGCCGACGAGGCCCGCCCAGTCGAATGGCCCAACGCCCGCAGCGGCTTGGACGTCTACCGCGCCCTTGCCAAGCAGCACGGACACGTCCATACGTGGACCGTGGGCACCGCCCGCGGCGGCCTGCACCTGTACTACCGGGCACCCACCCAGGGCGGCCCGTGGCGGAACACCGCCGGACGGATCGGCTGGCACATCGACACCCGCGCCGCGGGCGGCTACGTGGTCAGCCTCGGCTCAGTCGTCGCTGGCCGCATCTACGTACCCGTTGACGGCCACCCGGTCGCCGAGCTGCCCCGGTGGCTCGCCGCTCACCTGACTCCACCCGCGCCTCTGCGGCCGGCGCGCCACGAGCTGGCACCCAAGCGGCGGGGCTACGCACCGGCCGCCCTCAGCGGCGAGGTCCAGCGCGTCCTCGACGCGCCGGTAGGCCAACGCAACGCGGCATTGAACCGGGCTGCGTGGAACCTCGCCCGCCACATTGCCGCCGGTGTCCTCGACCGCGGCGACGTCGAGGCCGCCCTCCAGGTCGCCGGCGAGGCCGCCGGCGGGCAGAGCCCCGCCGGAGTCGCCGCCACCATCCGCTCCGCCATCGACGCCCGCCTGCGGCACAGCCCGAAGGGACCCGACCCGCGATGACCGACGCCATGCCCGACGAGCCCGGCGGCGGCCCCGACGACCCCGACCTCACCGACCCGCTCACCGCCGAGGACATCCTCGCCCGAGCCGGCGGCAAGACCGAGGCCGGCGACTCCCAGGCATCCCGGCTCGTGACCCTGGCGAACTCTCGCTACCGGCTGTTGCGTGGTGACGACGGCCGCCCGTACGCCACCGAGCGCCAAGGCCCCGCCGTCGTTTACGGGCTACGGGGCCGGGACGCGTTGCGCAAGCGCCTCGCGGGCCTGTTCTTTGACACGTACGGGTCAACGCCCGGCGGTGCCGCGCTCACCGACGCGCTCACCGTCATCGAAGGCATGGCCGACCGGGCCGAGCCCGAGCCCGTCGGGCTGCGCGTCGCCGCCGCGGGAGGGAACGCCGTCGTGCTCGACCTGGCCGGCGAAGACGGCCGTTGTGTTGTGCTGGACCCGCGCGGCTGGCAGCTCCAGGATCGCTCCCCGGTGCTCTTCCGGCGCTCGGCCCTCACCGCTCCCCTGCCCGAGCCCGAGCGGGGCGGCAGCCTCGACGAACTGCGCCGGCTCCTCAACGTCGACGAGGCGCGCTTCCGCCTGGTCGTCGCCTGGCTTGTGGCCGCGCTCGTGCCCGACATCCCACACCCGATCCTGGCCCTCACCGGCGAGCAGGGCACCGCCAAATCGACCGCGGCCCGCCTGGTCGTGTCGCTCATCGACCCGTCGCCGGCACCACTGCGCACCGCTCCCAACGAGATGCGCTCGTGGGCGGCGGCGGCCTCGGCCTCGTGGATCGTGGCTCTCGACAACGTGTCATCGATCCCGGCCTGGTTCTCCGACACCCTGTGCAAAGCCGTCACGGGCGACGGCATCGTCGAGCGGGCACTGTTCACCGACGACGACATCAGCGTGATCAGCTTCCGGCGCTGCATCGCCCTGACCACCATCGACGCCGGCCGTCTCGCCGGCGACCTCGCCGAACGGCTGCTGGTCGTCGAGCTGGCACGGATCCCCACCGACCGGCGACGGCCGGACGCCGAGATCAGCGCGGCGTACGCCGCTGCCCGTCCACGCATCTTGGGTGCGCTCCTCGACCTCATCGTCGACGCCCTCGGCGCGCTCCCGGCCGTGCAGCTCGACGAGCTGCCGCGCATGGCCGACTTCGCTCGCATCCTCGCCGCGCTCGACCGGGTGCGGGGCTGGGACACGCTCGCCACCTACCGCACGGCCGCCGCCGAGGCCGTCCAGGCCGTCCTGGAATCCGACCCGGTCGCCGAGGCCGTCATCGCGTTCATCGGCCGCGGCGGCGGCTGGCAGGGCACCGCCAGCGAGCTGCTCGACCGCATCACCCCCGAACGCCGTCCCCGCGGCTGGCCCCAGAGCCCCCGAGGCCTCAGCGGAGCACTTGCTCGCCTCGCCCCGGCGCTGCGAGCCCACGGGGTGCTCATCGAGCGTGAAGCCCGGGGCTCCGAGCGCATCCTCACGCTCCGCGCGGACGACCCCGACATTGTCAAACGTGCGAAACAACCGTCGCGACCGTCGCGACCGTCGCGGGACATGCCATGAGCAGCCCAAACACCCGCGACGGTCGCGCGCCCAACCGTCGCGCGACCGTCACGCGACGGTCGCGACCGGACACCGCTGCTGACCAGGGCACTCGTCGCCGGCGCGACGGTCGCGACGGTCGCGACGGTTATTTCACCGGTTTGACAACAAGCCCACCCGCCCGGCGGGCCACCACGCAGAGTGAGCAGTCCGCCGGTCGCCTACTCACCGTCGGCCAAGCCGCCGAGCGCCTCGGCACCACCGAACGGTTCCCCCGCCGCCTCATCGCCGAGCGCCGCATCACCTTCGTGAAACTCGGCAGTCACGTCCGCATCCCTGAGGCGGCGCTCGACGAGCTGATCGCCGCCAGCACCGTCCAGGCGGCGGAGTGAGACCCCGACCAGTCCAGGACGTCCGGATCGGCAACCTCCAGGACCGCCGGAGACATACGCGCACGCGCAAGCCATGGCTTGTTCGCTGGACGGTCGACCGCGAGGCGTTCAGCCGGTCGTTCCGCACAAAGGCCGAGGCCGATCGGCTGCGGTCGCGCCTCCTCGTCGCCCAGCAGGACGGTGAGCGGTTCGAGCGGCGGACGGGTGAGCCGGAGTCCTGGATGCCGGCGGCGAGTGAGTTGCAGGTCTACGCCTGGGCCCGACTGTGGGTCGCCGGCGAGTGGGACGACTGGGCGCCACGAACGCGGACGTCTGCCGTCGAGGCGCTATGCCGATTTCTGCCGCTCGTCTGCGACCCGAAGGCGCCGGCCGCTCCGGCGGACCTCCGTGCGTACCTACGCAAGTCGCTGCCGCTGAATGCCACGGTCGATGCCGGTGAAGAGTGCGAGCGGTGGCTCGGGCGCTGGGGCCTGACGCTCGGCGAGCTGAACCGCGAGCTGCTCGCCGACGTCGAGCGGCGCTTGGCGCTCGGCGATCGGGGACAGGTGCTGGCGGCCTCGACGGCCGGTCGCTTCCGGAAGGTTGCGCACACCTGTGTGAAGCGGGCTGTCGAGTTGGGCCGGCTCCCCGTCGACCCGTGGCCGCCGTCGCCGACGGGCCGAAGCCGTCGGAAGTCCCACCGCAAGCGGTCGGCCGTCGACATCCGCAGCCTCCCGGGCCCGGCGTTGATGGCGGCGATCCTTCAGGCGCTGCCGACCCACCAGCCGGGCAGCCGGACCTACCAGGCGATGACGGCGGTGATGTACTTTGCCGGGCTCCGCCCGTCTGAGGTCGTGATGCTCCGGCCACAGGCCCTCCGTCTTCCCGACCGGGGCTGGGGAGCGATCGAGGTCGTCGAGGCGGACATCGACTGGGACGAGCCGGGCGAGCCTAAGACCGGCAACCGCACGGTGCCGATCCCGCCTGAGCTGGTGGCGCTGCTCCGCGTGTGGATCGGTGACCGGAGCCTCGGCCCCAGCGATCTGCTGTTCCGCACGCGGACTGGGCGCCGGCCGACGCCGTCGAACTGGGGCCGGGCGCTCAAGCGGGCGTGCGTCAAGATCGGCCGCCAGCCGATGCGGGTGTACGACTGCCGCCACGCTTGCGCCACGGCCTGGCTGAGAGCAGGCGTCCCGCTCGGCGAAGTCGCCCGCCGCCTCGGCCACAGTGTGGAGACCCTGGTGTCGATCTATGTCGGAGCCCTCGACGGTGACGACCTGGCCGCCAACGTACTGATCGACGAGGCGATGGGAGAGGCTCGGGCATGGATGACGGCGACGCTGCCGTCCCACGTTCGAAATGATCCAACTTCGTGACGGGCGACCGCGGGAGGGGCGCGGGAGCAGTGCGTCCCTCGCGTCAGCGGATCACCAACTGATTCCGCGGTTCTCCAGAGGCGCTGCGACATCCCTGCCACAACGCACCTTCAACATCTCGTGGAGCGCTTCGAGAACCGCGACCGACGCTTCCCGCTTCACATCGGCACCGTGAACGAGGTTGTTCCGATGTACGCGGGCAACGTCGAGGTGTTTGAACAGATTGGCGTCAATCAGGTTGTTGCGGGTTAGGACGTCAAGTTTGACTGCAGCGGTGGCGGCCTTCCGGGGCCTGTTCTTGGGAGTGGCTATGTAGCCAGACCAGAGGTATTCCAGGTATCGCTCAATAACGATCCAAGCGTCAGCCATGGCCTCCGCATGCTGCATCCGCGAGAAGTTGGAGTAGGCACCCGCGACAAGGGCGGGTCCGTGCGGGGAGAGCTCGGCAATCTTTGAGGCATCAGGCAGGTGCGCGGCGTGATCGAGAACGTCGACTCCTCTCAGTGGACGCGCAAGCCACCGCATTGCCTGTAAGTCGTGGAGCCAGTCTATGTGCCGGTCCAGATAGGACTCGCGCCCGCCGCCGCCGCCAAGGATGGCGACATGCCCATCGATCATCGTGCCTCGGCTGATGAACGCAGGGGCAGCAGGCTCAGATACAGCACCGTGAAGCGTCAGCTCGCAGACGACCATGTTTAGTGCTCGAGCCGTTCTCTCCTCGAACTCCAGCTTCTCCTCGAAGCCCACGACTGGATCGTCAGTCAACAATTCCATGGGCGGCTCGACGAACAGTCCGGAACCGACGGTGACGAGCACTTCCACCCCGTTCACCCAGATGCGCCACCCAATACGCAATGGGCTGATGGGATCGTTGAGGTCGGGCGTCGTGAGAAGGACGCGGGGAGAGAGGTAGCAGCCAATCACTGGTGTCGCGGTGGCCCGCGTGACCGGGCTGGCGAAGTCGTTCCACGTGGGCATGGCTCGATCCTGACGAGTGGATGACCAAGGCCGGGGAAGGGCTCCCGTTCCCCGGGCGTGGGGTGTGGCTCGGTCGACGGCTCCCCCCGCGCTCCCCCCGGGAACCCCGGCGCCCCCTGGAGAACAGCGGTCAACAGCGGCTAACCAGCCCTGACCCGGTGACCAGCCCGAACGGCCTGGTGGGAGGCCGGATCAGTTGCGCCCTCGGCGCGATTCGAACGCGCGCACACGGCTCCGGAGGCCGATGCTCTATCCCCTGAGCTACGAGGGCGGGAGGTGACAGGGTAGCGCTCCGTGTGTGGCGGGCCGAAGTGGAGATTGACAGTGGAGCGGCGAAGGGGAGCGAGGCGGCGAAGGGGAGCGAGCCGCGAACACGCGCGGGAGGGCGAGGGCAACTGGCGCGGGGGTGCGCGTGGGGGCAACTGGTGCGGGGATGGGAGGTGGGGGTCGGTAGCATCGATAGGCCCCCAGTGTGACTAGTCGGCTTGGTGATCATGATCAGCGTTGTGCTCGAGGATGCTCTGCGGTCTGCCCTGGACAAGCTGGGTGTGGCGGCGCCCGAGGTCATTGGGTTGGAGCGGCCGGCGCGGCGGGAGCATGGGGACTGGTCGTCCAATGTGGCCATGGCGTCGGCGAAGGGGGCGGGGCGGAACCCCAGGGAGTTGGCGGCCCAGCTGGTGGAGGTGCTCACCGGGGACCTGCCGCAGCATGTGACGCGAGTCGAAGTGGCCGGGCCGGGGTTCGTGAACTTCCATCTCGCGCCCACGTGGCTCCACGATGTGCTGAGCGACGTTGTCCAGCAGGGCGAGGCGGAGTACGGGCGGCTCGACCTCGGACACGGTGAGCGGGTGATGATCGAGTTCGTGTCGGCCAACCCGACCGGGCCGATCCATGTGGGGAACGGGTGGTTCGCGTCGTACGGGGACAGCCTCGGGCGGGTCATGGAGCGGTGTGGCTACGACGTCAGC
>Ga0209481_10000275_pt1 | contig 21351 bp, 24 predicted proteins | sample SoiMetdeltSBSDD3_FD_187598 | JGI IMG/M metagenome (GOLD analysis project Ga0209481, IMG submission 187598) | Bulk soil microbial communities from a Populus tree surrounding site in Tennessee, USA - Soil MetaG P. deltoides SBSDD3 (SPAdes) (version 2) | ecosystem: Environmental > Terrestrial >...
TCAGCTTCCATCCATGGGGTGTTCGATTAAGTGGAAGCACTGAGATGGTTACAATGGCCCATTGGCGGACATTGCGACCTCGAATTTTGATATCCGCTTTGCTCCCAAAAGCAGATATTTGAAGCGTACTAGCCGATGTCCGCTAAGGGTCAAAAGCAGACGGGTGCAGTGCAACTGGGGATGTGCGCTTTGCCCTGAAAGGGGACATGTGCGGTGCAAGTGGGGATGTCTGCTATGGGCCATAGCGGACATTGCGCGAGACGTTTGGCGGCGATCAAAACCTAAGGGTCGCGAAGATGAATAAGCCGCTTACCGAGATTTTCCCCGCGATAAAGTTCGGCGATTGCACCCGGGCAATTTTCGATGCCCTCAGACATATCTTCGCGATATCGCAGCCGGCCCTGGCGGACCCATTCGGCGAGCCGGGTCACTGCTTCTTCGTAGCGATGCTGATAGTCAAAAATCAGAAACCCGGCCATTCGCGCCCGCTTCACCAGAATATGGCGCTCAACCCGAGGACCGGTTGGCGGGGGATCCCAAATCGAGATCGAAGCTGTGCCGCAAATGACGACCCGGGCGCCGACGGCAAGCTGCGGTAGAACCGCGTCGCTGATCGGGCCGGCCGTATTATCGAAGTATACATCGACGCCACGCGGGCACGCCTGCCTCAGCGCATCGGCAAGGCCGCCGCTCTTATAGTCGATCACCTCGTCGTATCCGAATTCTTCTCGGCACAGGTTGCTCTTGATCGGGCCTCCAGTCAGGCCGACGGTTCGGCAGCCCATCAGCTTCGCGATCTGGCCCACAGCCGAGCCAACCGCCCCTGCCGCAGTCGAAACCACAACGGTGTCACCAGGCCGCGGCTGCCCCACATCGAGCAGACCGAAATAGGCGGTGACGCCATTTAGTCCGAGCACTCCGAGTGCAAGAGACAGCGGCAGATCGCTTTCCTTTATCTTGCGCGTGATCGTGCTGCCGTCAGAGATCGCATACTCCTGCCACCCCAGCATTCCCATCACCGCATCGCCCTCTTGGTAATTCGGATGACGTGAAGCCACGATCTTGCCTGCCGAGAACGCCCGCATCACCTCGCCGAGGCCGACCGGGATAGAATAGTTCGCGACAGCAGAAACCCATCCGCGCATCGCCGGCTCAACGGAAAGATATTCGTTGCGAATCAGAAACTGTTTATCGGCAATCTCCGGGACGGATGCCGCAACAATCTCGAAGTTATCTGCTTGTGGAATACCCGTCGGACGTGACTTCAAGCGGACCTGACGGTTGGCTTGCGATTTCATGATGCGCCCCCAAGAGAAGCCGTCGTGCTAGCTAGAATTGCACATATGGGGAGGCTGGCAATATCCGCTCTACCCCCGAAAGCCGACATGTGCGGCGCAACTAGCGATGTCCGCTATGGGCCATAAGCGGACATTGCGGCAGTATGATATGCTGTTGGGACGGCACAACACGAAATCGCTATGACAAAGCGTCAGACAATTTTCAGGGCAGTAGGCGCGTGTGCAGCGGTCGCTGCCTTCGTGCCGTGGATTTGGATCGCACTGCTGGATCTGGCGAAAGCGGTGCTGGCCGGGACCGTAGAAGCCCACGTCGACCCTTGCCCGCCCGCTCGAACGTCACGTGAAAGTGGCGCGGATCGCATCTATGCAGGCCGCACAGGATTCCGCACATGCCTTGCAGGGTGCGTGTCTCTCATGCTTGCGGCATTCGGTTTCGCACGTCTGGCAGATGGGCTGAACGGCCCGTGCAAAATCACGCAAGTTCTTTGAATTCGAGATCGTCAGAACGCGCAGCGCATTACATGCGGCAACGAGCTCTTCGACCGATTTCATGCAATCGGCGATCGAGATGTCCCCGGCCTTGACCACTCCAATGCAATGATCGATGCACTCTTGACCTTTCAGGACACACTCGGCGGCGGCCGATGCGAGTTTCGGATATTGAATCCCCGCGGCGCCATGGCCGCTGTGGTCCTGGCTCTGCTGAGCAAGAGCGTGAACGCCACCGGCGACAAGCGCGGCTGTGCCAACGGCGGCTGAGAAAAAAACTCTCCGATTCATAGACCGTCTCCGTGATGAAGGTGTGTTCCGGGGACCCAGTTAGCGATTTCATGCACCGCATCCCCAACGCCGCTTTTTATCGGATCGTCGTTTCGACCAATCCTTGATCGGGAACGATCGCCCAAGCACGGCTCCATTCACTTGAAACGAACGGGAAGACCAGCGATGGCAATGGCGTAAACAGACTGCCAAAGATTCGCTATCGCAACAAGGACAATGACTCGCATGATTGCCGCCCATATGAGATCCGGCCACTATCGGTGGCGTACTGGCGTCGGTTAGTAGACCGCGAACAGTCCGGGCCATTCAGGGCTAAGAAATCCGATCACTGGTAGGAGCGGCTTTTGCGCACGCGCCGCAAGTGGCCACGAGGCGGCCGCGCCGCCGCTTTGAGCGAAAAGCGAACAATCTATTCGGGTATGACCTCGCCAGATCCGCCCGCCTTGGCGGGAAAGTCTTTCAATTTGGGAAGCCCGTCCTTCATCGGCAACACTGCATCTGCGTAGTGCAAATGGAGCACCGGCTTGAAGGCAAGAGCGGAAATCACCGCCGGCCGGACATCGGTCAAACCAAAGGTCGGATGATAGGTCATTATATGGCCGCCGCACTTCGTACAAAATTGCCGGTCGCTTATTTCTGTCTTCTTAAACCGGCCTAGGAACTCCGCTCCTTTGCTAACCCTTACATTCTCGGCGTTCCACAACATGTAGGCGCTCACTGGTGCGCCGGAATAGGATCGGCAGGATTTGCAATGGCAATAACCCATCTCTATTGGCGCGCCCCTTACCTCGATCTCCACTGCCCCACAGAAGCAGGTCCCCTTATGTGCGTCAGCCATGCCGCCTCCAAAAAAAATTGGACCCAGCTGCTTCAGCGAGGACGTCCGCTAAGGGCCAAAAGCAGACTCATGCAGCGCAACAAAAACCATCTTATTCGATCACTTTGTCGGCACGGTCGAGCAGCGTCGGCAGCACAGTCAGGCCAAGCGCCTTCGCGGTTTTGAGGTTGACAGCGAGATTGAATTTGGTCGGATTTGGACTGGCAGATTGGCTGGGCTATCACCTTTAAGGATGCGATTGATGTACCCTGCCGCCTGGCGCATCAATTCAGCAAAATCAACGCCATAAGTGATGAGGCCGCCTGATTCCACAAAAATGGGATTGTTAGCGACCGCTGGAACGCCGTAACGGGTCGCGAGCGCAAAGATCAAGTCACGATTTGTCACGTTGAATGTGTCCGGCATCACGATGAGGCCGCCACCCGGAGTGCGCGCGAGTGTGGCGATAGCGCCCTCGATCCCATCCGTGGCGTGAACCTGAGCGATACTCGTCTGGATGGCAAAAGACGCTGCTGCCGCTTGAATGGACGGCATGTAGAATTGGACTGGCGGCGCCGTTGCCGGATTGAACAGAAGCGCCACGTGTGTGGTGCGCGGAGCAATCTCCTTTAGTAGTTCGACCCATTTGCCGCCAACCGTCCCCTCTACATTCGTGAAGCCGCTGATATTGCCGCCCGGATGCGTGAGGCTCGCGGCGAAGCCACTGCCGATCGGATCGGATACGGCTGCGAAGACGATTGGAATTGTCCGCGTCTCGCGAGCAAGAGCGATGGTCTCGGGCGTGCCCCGGCCGAGTAGTACGTCGGGTCGCAGATTGACCAGTTCTTTTGCGAACGTTCCCACCCTGTCCGCTCTACCAGCGCTCCAACGAACCTCTATTCGGAGATTGCCGCCCTCCTTCCACCCCAGCTTCGCGAGTTCACCCCGAAATACCGCTACCAGGGACTGTGAGGCCGGATCGTTCTCTGCATAGTCCATCAGCACGCCAACCAGTCGCATCGAGCTGGCGGGCTGCGCGCGCGCCGCGAGCGGCCAGGAGGCGGCCGCGCCGCCAAGAAGTGTGATGAACTCGCGCCGTCTCGTTGCCGCCCCCTATTTCAGGGGATCGTAACGGCTCAAGTAGCGAAATTGAAAGGGCTCGGTGATGTCCGTTTGGGTCATAAGCCGACATATGCAGTGCACAAGGGCGTCGCTGTTGGGGCTAAAGCGGACATGAAAGCGGACATGACCTTTTGCGGGAATCCGCAGACATGTGCGCTGCACCAGCCGATGTCGGCTATGGGCAATAAAGCGGACATGAGCCATCATTCGATCACCTCGTCGGCGCGGCCGAGGAGCGACATCGGTACGGTCAGACCGAGTGCCTTTGCGGTCTTGAGATTGACGATCAGTTCAACTTTTGTGGACTGCTGGACCGGCAGATCGGCGGGTTTCTCGCCTTTGAGGATGCGGCCGACATAAATGCCGGACAGTCGGTAAGAGTCCGTGACGCTCCCTCCATAACTCATTAGTCCACCGGCGGCTGCGAATGCCCGATATTGGAAGATCGCTGGCATTGCGTAGCGGATCGTGAGAGCAGCCAGCTGTTCACTCCGGCTAACAAAAAAACCATCGGTCCCTATCACGAGCCCGCCTACTTGCATCTGCTTCAGACTCGCGAACACACCCTCGAAATCGCGTTCGGTGCTCGCATTCAGTACACGGAGTTGTAGGCCCAATCCGCGGGCCCCCGCTTGCAGATCTTTTGATTGAGTCTCGGTTACAACTTTGTTCGCCGGGTTCAGGAGGAGCCCTAGAGTAGTCGCCGCTGGAACGACCTCGTGCATTAATTCTAACCGTTTCTGGCCGGTATCTACGTTCAGCGTAACCACCCCGGTGGCATTGCCCCCGGGCCGGTTCAGGCTTGCAACAAATCCGGCTTTGACAGGGTCGAGGCTCCCATGAAAGACGATCGGAATTGTCGTTGTCGCGGTCCTTGCGGCCAGCGAAGCCGCATTTCCGCCTATTGTCGCAATCACAGCCACGCGGCGGCGGACAAGATCAGCAGCCAATCCCGGAAGCCGATCGTATTGGTCATCCGCCCAGCGATATTCAATGACTGCATCTCGGCCCTCGACTAATCCTGCTTCGTTCAGACCCTCGCGAAAGGCTGCAAGTTGCGCCGCGTATCCCTGCGCTGTCGTCGCTCCTAAGATCCCGACGACGGGAATAGAAGTTTGCTGGGCGCGTGCGACCAGCGGGATGATCGTCGCGCCACCGACAAGGCTAATGAACTCCCGGCGCCTCATGGCCTCGCCCCATTGCCGACGTTGCTATTGTACCGATTACAAGCAGAACTTTGATAGGGCTCCGAGGTCCGCTTTGGGTCAAAAGCAGACATTCGCGCCGCAAAAAGTCATGTCTGCTTTGCCCCCGAAAGCGGACATGTGCGGTACAGCTAGGGATGTCCGCTTTAGGCCAATAGCGGACATTCGGTTGACTATCCGATCACCTCGTCGGCTCGGGCGAGCAGCAAGGGCGAAATAGCAAGACCAAGCACCCTCGCGGTTTTCAGATTGATGACCAGCTCGAACCTGGTCGGCTGCTCGACGGGAAGCTCCGCCACATCAGCGCCCTTCAGTATGCGTGCGAGTTGGCGGGAAATGGCTTGATAGACGTCGTTGCGAAACGGACCGTAAGACATGAGGCCACCTGCTCTCGCCGACTCTCCCCACTGATAGATTGCAGGCAGTTGGTCCGCTGCGGCCTGATCGATGATGGGCTGCCGCAAAGCATGAAGCAACGGCGAGGCCAGGACGTTCAGGCCGTTTGCGCCCCATGCCCGCGCCGCGTCGAATGTTCTGTTCAGAACGCCGCCGCCTGTCACCTCGTGCACCTGCAGCTCTACGCGCAAGTTCTCGGCCACACTTCGAAGAGTCGGCAGATGAAATGTGCCGGTGGCGGGGTCCCAAAGGACGACGACGCGGGATACCGAAGGCGCGGCCTCCTTGAGCACCTCAAGCCGTTTCGCATTTAGCTCCGACGCAAGAATACTGATCCCCGTCACGTTACCGCCGGGATGGGCCAGACTTGCAACGTGTCCCTCGCCCACAAGGTCATCGCTGCCGCCAATGATAGGGGTCGTTGCGGTCTCCTTTCGGACCGCCTGGATCGCGACGTCGCCGATGGCGACGATCGCATCAAGCCTGAGTTGTGCCAGATCAGCTGCCAGTGCCGGGATACGTCCGGTTTGGCCGCCGGCGTAACGCCACTCGACAGCAATGTCACGGCCCTCCTCGATTCCCGTGTCATGGAGAGCCTGCGCCATTCGATAGCCAGGATCAGTGGCGGCGTATGGTTCCAAGATGCCGACCCTCGGCAGCTTGCCCGACTGCTGGGCGCGGGCCACGAATGGCCAAGTGGCGGCTGCGCCAACAACTTTGATAAAATCTCGCCGCCTCATTGTAGCCCCCGATGCTCAGGACAGGGCATCGTAACAATCCCCACAAGCACTCTGGAAGGGGAGTGTCAGGTTGTGCTGAATGTCCGCTTGGATCAAAAAGCAGACATTTGCGTCCGCAAAACGTCATTCATAGTCGCCGGCCGTTAGGCTTCGGTCGACGCCTTCGCGCGAAAAGGGATGCTGAAATGTCAGCGTCACGCGTTTTGTGCGTGTGAGCATTGCAATGGCCTCAATGGCAGAGCGTCACCATGTTTGTCTCACTATGCGCGCTTTGAATGGCGATAAATACAAGATGTTTCGGAAGACTTGGGTAGCCTGAGTGGGAGGCAATCGCCCCACCCGCGCGGCATTTCCACGCGGTGCCTGGTGGAAAGCAGGAGCATTGAATGGAAAAGCTGGAAGTCACCCGCAACGCTCAGACCGATCAATTCTCGGTCGTTCTCTCCAGGGGCAACGACACCATACGGTGCATGGTGACTGTCGAGACAGGCCGTGTGAGCTCCAATGAAGAGAAACACCGCGCAGCGCTCTCAAAGGCTAAGGCCCTTGCGAAGGCCCTCGACTCTGCGATCAAAGATACGTAACGCCACCAAGTAGAGCGGCGAGAGGAGCATGACGCCACGAGAATCCACGAAATCGATATCCAGGACTACGCGCGACAAACTATTGGAAGCACGTAGTGCCCAGGCAGTTGTCGAGGCCGCGCAAAAAGGTGGTGTCCTAATTTGAGGATTTGGCCTCTAAAGTTCGTACCAGACAGTTATCACAATGCGAGGTTGCCAGCCTTCGGAATCATCTTTGTGTTCAGTGGCGGAGGTAGCTATGTGCGTCACCTCAGCTCTAGAACCAAGATGGTTTCGCCATTCATTGATGTCTGACTCAAGTTGTCCGATCTGCTCATTTCCCTGCGCAAAAAATATCTTTATCGGCATTTGTTCTCCCTTCCTCGGCCTTGGTGGGCCTCAGGAATCCGATCATCGTAGGGAGCTGTTGCGCGCGTAGCCCAATCGGCCAAGCAGCAATGCTACCAAGCAAGCCTATGAACTCGCGCCGCCTCATTGCCGCCCCCGAGTCAAGAGGCGGCATCTTATCGTCTAAAACGGAGAGAGTGGAAGCGGCACACAATGTCCGCTTTGGGTCAAAAGCAGACATGTGCAGTGCAAGAGCCCATGTCCGCTATAAGCGGACATCCGAAGGTGACCGCACCCACGATCGGGGGCACGATCAGCGCTACTCGACCAGCCGAGCAATCCCAACGCGGTCACGCCACACTCAGGCAGCTATAGATTCGCCCGTAATCGCTCGAAGGAGCCGAGATTCCCCGGCTTTGTTGTCTGGCTTGGGCAGTCAGGAATTGCGCGGCGTCTATCGCCTCATCCAAATCACTGCACTTATAGCTGTCAACGCCGACTCGAAGATCTCGATCATAAAGTTCAACCCAAAGCGCCAATTCTTCTGGAGAATTGACGGATGGCAGTTCGAGCAGGCGAACCTCGAAGGCCCCAACCCTCGCAATCGCGGAGTAGCGTGAGCCGTCGGCTTGTTTAGGCGTGAGAAAGAGGCTCGCGTAAGTTTCTGTAACACGCGCAGCAATCATTTTGTCCATCCGTGTTGAGGGCCGCTTTTGCACCGGCAATAGCCCGGCCACTGGTCGATTGCTAATAACGAAAGCCCGCACGGTCTTGCGATAGCTTGCCAAGTTTTGCTTTTTTTCGTCGGCGATACGAAAGAGAAAAAACCTAAACGAAGGTATCGACCACTCCACGTATCTCCGCTGGCGATAAAAATGCAGCGCTTGTGCTTGTTACATCGCACCATCGGGTAACGGTGCCGCGCATCTAGATGTCCGCTTTGGGTCAATAGCAGTGTCCGCTTTACCCCCGAAAGCGACAATGGATGCGTACCTTTCGGATGTCCGCTATGGGCCAGAAGCGGACATCGCCAACCTCTCACACCATGTCCGCTTTACCCCCAATTTGCGGACATTCGGCAGCACGTTCGGGATGTCCGATGTGGGGCCAACAACAGAAGTATGAGCAGAAGGCCATCCCGACTTCTCTCGAACGTGCTGCACCGCCGTGGATGATTGGCGTCGTGCCAGTACCGTCTCATGCGCCGCGGATCAACTGGCCGATCCCCGCTCCGTGAATATCCACGCCCCTTGCCCCAACTCCTCGGGGAAGCGCGCGAGAAGATCAGCGCCCAACGGACTCGTTGCGATCCCGGCGCCTGCCAGTATCGTCTTGATCGCCGACAATGATCGCACCCTGATGCTGTACGTTCCCATGAAGGGTACCGACGGAATGGGAATTTGGGGCAGCATCCGCGCAAATGCGTCAGCTCCGACAAGTTCGACGCGGCCGCGGTCGAGCGCGATAGACTGCCCGGACGGCGACGGCTTCGCTACGCGGCCGCAAAAGCGCGCAAAGCGACCCGCCGCTTCGTCGACATCCGCAACCACAATCGTCATGCTAGCTAGCCCAAGCGCGCCGTTCGGGTGCGTGAGCCAGCGCGGCTGCCACACAGTGTGCTCAGTGTGGTGTGTGAGAATCTGAATGCGCCCTTCCGGCATTTCGGCGGGCTCGACACGCGCAACCGTGAAGGCCGCCGTTCCTGCCCCGGCGCCGGTATCGACCGGACGCTGCAACTCAACAAGCGGCCGTACGCGAAAACCATTCTCGGCTAGGCGGCGGTGTGCCCCGGCAGCATCCGCAACCACAAAGGCTGCAAGCTGCACTCCGGCGTAGCGCGCCATCGCGGCATCAAATTCACGGCCGAGCGTGGTATCAGCGGTCTTGAACAAAACCTCGATATAGCCGCGCGGCAACATAGCGGTGACGTTGCCCGTGCCTGTCAGTTGCGGCGCGCCGCCCTTCGGATCGGGATTGACTTGGATTGATGCCGGCGTCGGCGCAAAGCCCGCCCGCGCGAGTGACCGGCTCGCGGCCTCATGATCGCGCACGAAGTGCCCGACATGGTCCAGGAAAATCTCGTCGGGAAATGGAAGCTGCCGATCGGCCTCTGCGTGTCCGCCCGGCCGTTGTGCCTGCACAACGAGCGGCCATCCTGCCGCTGCTCCACCAAAAAGAGTGATGAACTCGCGCCTTCTCATCACCTTCCCCGAGGCTCGAGGCATAGTACGCATCTGAATGAGGTCAGTGGAAGGGGTGAGCGATGTCCGCTTTGGGTCATTAGCGGACATAAACGCCGGTCGAGGTCATGTCCGCTTTACCCCCGAAAGCGACAATGGATGCGTACCTTTCGGATGTCCGCTAAGGCCCAAAAGCGGGCATCAGCTCGCCTATTGGATCAGCTCGTTGGCAGCGATTTGCAGTCGGGGTGAAACCGTTAGACCCAATGCTTGAGCAGTCTTTAGGTTGATCACGAATTCTAATTCGGTTGGCGCCTCAACCGGCAGATCTGCGGGTCTAGCGCCCCTTAATATCTTGTCCACGTACTCTGCTGTTCGCCGGAAAATGGTTTTGAAATTAGGACCATAGGATAAAAGCCCCCCACCTCTGGAAAAATTCGAAAGGGATAAACCGCCGGCAATCTATAACGGGCCGCAAGTTCCACAATCGGCTCGCGGTGGTTTATCAGCAAGCCATCTGGAAAGATAACCAGACCTCCTCCGGGCTTTTTGCTGCAATTCTCAATTGCGTCTTGAATGTCCGTTGCGTCGCGAACCGAAGCGACGCGAACCGCGACGTTCTTGGTGTCTCCGGCTGCAGTAATAACCTTCACAAATTGTGCGGTATTCTCGTTGGCAGGATTTGTTATGAGCGTCACATGCGAAATCGTAGGATCGAGCTCTGCTAATAGCTCAATCCACTTAGCCCCGAAGGTAAACTCAAAATTAGTCAAGCCCGTGGCATTGCCACCCGGACGAGCCAAGCTGTCGATTAATCGCTGACCGACTGGATCGGCAACCTGCGTGAACACCACCGGTATGGTTTTGGTCGATTTTTTTGCAGCGACGAGACCAGGTGTTCCCTGGGCAACAATTACATCGGCTGCGGCGGAGGCTAGACTGCCTGGCTTCTTTGTCTAACTTTGCATAATCTCCGCTGGTGGTCCTAACATCGAAAACAATGTTTTGACCCTCGACCCACCCCAGTTCTTGCATCCGTGCACGAAATGCTGCGACAAGCGGCATCATTTCTTTGTCGTTGAATGCAGCAATCAAACCGATTAGCCGTTTCTTACTATCCTGCTGCGCAATGGCAACGGTCGGCCACGCCGCCGCACCCCCAAGCAGCACAATGAACTCGCGCCGTCTCATTGCTCCCCCGAGGCTTTGGACAAGGCATCGTATCGAGCTACATCAACACATGCGCATAAAATCGGCATTAAGCGGCAGGCAATGTCCGCTTTGGGTCATAAGCGGACATGTGCGGTGCAACTAGGGATGTCCGCTAAGGGCCATAAGCGGACATTGGCCATCTTCACTCGACTAGCTCGTCCGCACGCGCCAAGAGCGAAGACGGTATGCTCAGGCCGAGCGCTTGCGGTACTAACGTTACGAATATGAACTTCGAGGACCGGACGACCGGCAGGTCATTTGGCTTAGGGCCTTTTAGGATCTGACGCTGCGGCCAACCGTTGTTGTAGCCCTTCGTTCAAAGCTGCAATGCGGATCTTTGCTCGCTATGTGACAGTGTCGTATGATAACCCAAACTAAAATGGAGTTAGTCTCAGAGAGACCAGTGATGAGCGTGTCGTCCGAGTGGACGCGCCGTGAAGCGCGCGAGGCAGGTGATGGTGACGCCTCGTCGGCTTATGCTGACGATAAGACAAAATCCAAGAAGCAACTCTTGCAGGAGCTCGTCGATCTCCGGCAACGGGTTCGCGCGCTTGAGGTGACGGACAAACACCGCGCACCAGTCGAAATCGAGCCGCCCGGTACTGCTCTAGGTTTGCGGGAGCTACTCGCCGCTAGTCCGGCTATCATCTACACGACGCAAGCTTCGGGCGAGTACCGGTGCACTTTCGTTAGCGAAAATCTTCGGGCGATAATGGGTTATTCGCCCGAAGAAATGACTACTGATCCCAAGACCTGGGCCGACCATCTTCATCCGGAGGACGCCCCTCGGGTCTTGAAAGAAATGGGACCATTAATTGAACGAGGAGGCGGCACGGTCGAGTACCGTTTTCGTCATCGAGACGGCCACTACATCTGGATTCAGGATACTTTCAGAGTCATCACCGACCAAACCGGCCATGCCCTCGAACTTGTTGGGGCCTGGGCGGACATCACTGAGCGCAAGTCTATCGAGTCAGAGTTAATCGGGACGCGCCAACGTCTGCAGTATCTGCTCTCTGTAAGTCCGGCGATCATCTACACAACGAAAGCATCGGACGACTATGCCTGCACGTTTGTCAGCGACAATCTTCGGCACATCATGGGTTACTCGCCCATTGAGATGACTACCGATCCGAAGTGCTGGCCGGATCATTTGCATCCTGATGACGCTGCCCGGGTTATCGAGGAAATGTCTCCGCTTATAGAGAAAGGCGAGGGAACGCTCGACTATCGATTCCGCCATCGCGATGGGCACTACATTTGGATTCAGGACACGTTCAAAGTTATCAATGATGAGAATGGCCATCCGCTGGAGCTCGTAGGAGCTTGGGCAGATATTACCCGGAGCAAAAGCGCAGAACAAAGAGCTCTCAATGCCAATACTGAACTGCAAGAGACAAAACGTTACCTGACTCGGCTAATCGAAAGCTCAACTGATGCGATTGTTGCGACGGACAAGCAGGGCAACATCGTTCTTTTTAATGAAGGCGCCGAGATGTTGCTCGGCTACCGGCCGGAAGCCGTTATCGGCAAGCGCTGGATGGAGCTTTATGACGGTGAGGAACGAGCTAAAGATGTGTTGCGCGAGATGCGTAAACGCGGCGGCACCGTTGCCGCATTCGAAAGTGCACTAAAGACCAAGGACGGAAAGAGTGTTCCAGTTCTCGTGTCGGCTTCGGTTTTGTTTGCGGAACACGGCGAGGAGGTTGGTATCGTGGGCTTCGCGACCGACCTTAGAACTCGAAAACGTGAGGAAGAGGCTCTTCGCAAGGCGCATGACGAACTGGAAAAGCGAGTCGAAGAGCGCACTGTTGAGCTGCAAACAGCGCGAGAGCGTTTGCAATATCTGATGACAGTAACGCCGGCCATTGTTTACACCAATCAGGCAAGCGATTACGCGTGCACGTTCGTGAGCGAGAACGTCTCGCGGATCATGGGATTCTCCGCGTGGGAGATGCTGGAGGACAAAGATTTCTGGACCGTGCGCCTGCATCCAGATGATGCTTCACGGGTATTTAAGGAAATGGGTCCTTTGGTGAAGCGCGGCGGAGGTGCGCTCGAGTACCGTTTCCGCCATCGCGATGGTCATTACATCTGGGTCCAGGACACCTTCAGGGTCATCCACGACGACCAGGAACAGGCTTTGGAAATCGTAGGCTCTTGGGCCGACATTTCTGATCGCAAGCAGGCGGAACAGGCACTCGGCCAGCGCATGGCCCTCATGAACGATCTAGAGACACTAGTCGGAGCGAGTCCCGCCATCATCTACACGACACAGGTATCTGGCGACTATGCCTGCACCTTCGTCAGTGAGAATTTAAACACCATCATGGCGTACGCGCCTTGGGAGATGCGCGACGACAAGAAATTCTGGGTCAAGCGCCTTCACCCCGAGGATTCGGCGCGCGTGTTCGCCGAACTCGATCGTCTGATCGACCAGGGCGGCGGTGTGATTGAGTACCGGTTCCGACACCGTGATGGGCATTACATCTGGATCCAGGATACTTTTACCGTCACGCGGGACGAGGAAGATAAGCCGAAGGAGATTGTCGGATCGTGGGCCGATATTTCTGACCGTAAGCGCATCGAAGCGGAACTGCAGCGTCTTGCAGAGCAGGTGGAACAGCGCAACCGGTTCATTCGCGAGACATTTGGCCGGTATCTCACTGATGAAGTAGTCGATGCTGTGCTTGCGTCTCCAACCGGACTGCAAATGGGAGGCGAAAAACGCAAGATCACGATGCTGATGGCAGATCTCCGTGGCTTCACCTCATTGTCGGAGCGCCTGCCGCCGGAACGTGTGGTGGCGATACTCAACCGCTACCTGACCGCAATGGTTGGCGTCATAAAAAAATATCACGGCACTGTCGACGACTTCATCGGCGATGCGATCTTCGTCCTGTTCGGGGCGCCTGTCTGGAAGGAAGATGATGCGGAACGGGCAGTGGCCTGCGCAATTGCCATGCAGTTGGCGATGGACAGCATTAATGAGCACAACCGGCTCGAGAACCTGCCGGAAATCGAGATCGGCATCGGTCTACATACCGGGCAGGTCGTTGTAGGAAACATCGGCTCGCCCGAGCGGATGAAGTACGATGTGATAGGAAGTCAGGTCAACCTGACCTCCCGAATTCAATCCTGCACGACGGGCGGCCAAATTCTGATCTCTGAGACCACGCGGCAGGAGGCGGGCCGTATTCTCAAGGTCGGCCGTCGAATGGAGGTGAAGGCAAAAGGGGTGGAGCACCCCGTCACCCTTTTTGAGGTTATGGGCATCAGTGGCCGGTACAAGCTCCTGTTGCCCGATGCCTCTGAAAAACTCGTCCTGCTCGTCTCACGCGTTCCCCTGCGGTACGAGATCGTTGAGGCCAGCCAGTTGGGACATGAAACCTACACGGGGATGTTAACGAAGTTGTCGCGAAAGGCGGCGGAAGCGATCCTCGATCACCCCATCAGCAATCTGACAAATATCAAAATGCATCTCATGCAGGATGGGCGAGAGATTCCCGGCTCTCTTTATGCCAAAGTCATTGACGCGGTAGCGGGAAGCGGCAACGCCTTTTCCCTGCGCTTTACCTCGATATCACCGGAAATCGAGAGCTTCTTGCAGGTACATACCGCTGCTGGTGCCAATCCCATGCCGCCCGTCGCGCCTTAGCAGCTGCAAATGCCGCGAATGGGGAGTATTCGGCTCACCCTTCTTTACACGGCGGACATACAGGGTGATGCAACGTCGGTCGCCGGCAACTACCGATGCGGGAGCTAGGTCCGCTTTACCCCCGAAAGCGGACATGTCCGGTGCAGCTAGGGATGTCCGCTATGGGCCAACTCAACGTCCGCTTTGGGTCAAAAGCAGACGTGGGCGGTGCATCAACTCACGTCCGCGTTGGGCCAGAAGCGGACATCTCTATTCGAACACCTCATCGGCGCGAGCGAGGAGGGCAACGGGTATCTGTATCCCGATCGCTTTAGCGGTCTTGAGATTTATCACCAGCTCAAATTTTGCAGGTTGTTGGACTGGCAGGTCCGATGGGGTGGTACCCTTGAGGATACGATCCACGTAGCCTGCGGTACGCTGAAACAAATCCATTTCGTCTGGGCCATACGCAATGAGCCCACCATCGGAAGCAAAATAACGGAAATAGTAGATCGTTGGCAGACGGTACTCTGCGGCTAATTCGATAATCCGCTTGCGGCACTGTGAACTGGGACCGCAATGTGCTCGATAGCCAGGGAAGACACACCGGCATCGATTGATTTTAAATAGAGCCCGTAATACGGCGCAGTGTCCGGGTTGAAGATGGCGGTCACACGTCGAATACCGGGTGCAATCTGCTTAAGCGTTTCAACCCATTTAGTGCCAAGCGAAAATTCAAATACCGAAAACCCGGTGATGTTTCCGTTTGGACGCGAGAGGCTCGAAACCAAGCCTTGGCCAAGAGGGTCAGTAACGGTGAGAAATACGATTGGGATTGAGCGAGTCTGGTTGAGAAGGCCTCTGGCCGATGGAGTGGAATGGCCAACCAAAGCATCAGGGTGCAGCTCGACGAGCTCTTTTGCGAGAGCTTGAATTCGACGCGGATCGGCATCTCCCCAGCGATAGTCGATGCGAATATTTTGACCGTCCCTCCAGCCCAGCTCTTGAAGACGTTGCTGAAAGATAGCGATCCCCTTGCGAACATCGGCATCGCTTTCGGCGACCGCCAGCAGCACGCCGATCCGTCGCATCCGCTCGCCCCGCTGCCCCCGTGCCGCGAGCGGCCATGCAGCTGCCAAGCCAGCAAGTAGTGTGATGAATTCGCGTCGCCTCATTATGCCCTCAGGCGCTTGAGACGAGAGCATCGTCAAAAGCGGAAGTAAAACCGTTCACTTCGATGTCCGCTTTACCCCCGAAAGCAGACATTCGGCAGTGCGATTAGAATGTCCGCTAAAGTAGCGGGCATTTGGTTTTCGAGTGCGTCGGAGCACTCCAGCGCGCTTTCGCCAGTCACCGAGGACGGATATCAGTCTGCATAGGCGATGCGTTTCTGAGCATCTGCTTCGGCCGCAGCCGTTGGCTGCGCTGGCAGTTGAAGCACCGTTGCCTCCTGACCCTCACTTAGGCGTGTCAGGAGAACTATGCGTCCATCTGGAAATTCGAGCGCATCGTGGTGCTTGAATGGCTCATTCTTGTTGACTTGTCGAAAGATTGCCATCGCGCAATCTAATTTCTTCACCTTCCACCCTAGGATGAAAGGATCCGTAAGTGTCACGGCGTTGGAAAACGCAAGCTCCGTCCCGGGAAGAACGCAGACCGCGACTCCAACATCTTCTGCGGCAGCGAACCCGCGCGTGCAGGTGCCAAAGTCACGTGTGGTTAGTTTGTCGCCAACCCTTGCCGGCCGCGACCTAACATTTTGGATGCTATAGTCACACATTACGGGAACTCCCTTTTTGGAAGCCCCTTCAGCCCCATCAAAACATTAGCGCATTAGCAATCATCCCGCATCACCAGGTTAAAGAAGCTGGACGTTGCGGTCAGCCGGACTCGCTCGGCGCGGACATTGCAGGTCTTCGAGATCATGTCCGCTTTACCCCGAAAGCGGACGTTTGCAGTGCACTCGCCCATGTCCGCTTTGGGTCATAAGCGGACATTCGCGCCGCAATAAGCCATGTCCGGTTTACCCAAAAGCGGACATTCCTAGACGGCATGTCCGTCAAGTGTCTATAGCGGAGATTTAGTGCCGACCCACACCGAATTATGCGGACGTATAGAAAAGTCCCTGCCAGTGCGGCAGGGAACACACGAAAAGCAGACCATTGATGCTACTTGGCGGCCGTTGTCTGCATCGAGATGATCTTGCTAAGCGCATCTGCACATGCATCAGCGACTGCCGGATTCGGCAATGTCGAGCCTGGAGGTGTCGCGAAGCCGCTCTCTTTGATATAGCTTTCGCGGCGCCACGTATCGATCTTTGTGAGTTCAACCCACTTCGCTTCCACGTTGGGCTGTTGCTTGAATCTTTCGATACATACAGGCCCATAAGCTTGCACCAAGGCAGCATTTACACGCTGCGTTGTGTTGGTCTCAGCGGTTTTCCCGAGGACCCATCCACCCCAGTTAAAGCCGATGATCATCGTGGCGACGGCGCCAACGGCCGCACCTTGAGCGAGACGCGTGAGCGACTCACCTTTGAGTATTGCAGGCATTTCTATGAGATATTCCTTTCGCCCGACATGTTTCGGAGCGAGGTTACGGACACCCATATGGGCTCCGGCCGAAAAGTTGGATTGAAGACCCTGGGCGCTTTGAACTGGCGCCTCAGTCATTCCTACTGTGGGCTTTCTTGCGTTCAAAGTCGAGTAACGCTTCACGCATGAACTGCCCTCACACCATGTCCGCGCAATTTACCCCCCAAAGCGGACATTGATTATAGCGAACGTCCGCTGAGTGCCATTAGCGGACGTCCGCCCAACAATTCCTTGTAAACCAACAATTCCTTGTAAAAATGAGCGAAGCCGCCACGGCCCCGGCGGTTCAAGATCTGTGGTTTTAGGGCAGCACTCCCGCGCCAAAGACTAAGGTTCTGCTCAATTCTATCCAATGTTGCGGTGCGGTCATATGACGGCGCATTGCGGTCGTCTATGGTTGTGGTTGGCGGGCTTGAGGCTTCTTTCCCAACACTTACGCGGTCGTGATGGTGCCCAGCATACTTGAACTGAACCTGACGCAGCGGACGCAAAGAAATGTATCACCTGTTTTCATCATTTGTGTCGGCCGTATCGCAGCTTTGGAAAGCCACAGCGTACCATCCTGAGCGGCACTACATGCGCGGTCCGGGTCCAAAGTGGCGTGAGAAGCACTAAATGCGCTCGTCACAAGTACGCTGCCAGAACTGATCTGCGCAGGCGTATTTTTGTTGGGCACTGGGCGCTGTTCCTCAAACCAGCTTCTCATCGTCCATTGCGACAAGCTTCAACGTTGCATGGCAGTCACTAACGAGACGGCACGACTCGCTTTCTACGACGGATCGATCTTGTGGCGGAGTGGTACAAGGCCTATCTAACAAAAGATTGTGGGTGTAGTTGCTTCCACCATCTCATCTTAGTTCCAGAACTGACTGCTCCATTTTCGTGTACCTCAGCGGGCCGATGCCCGCAGAAAGACCGTCCATGCGCATCTTCATTTTCAAGTCGGATGTCAACTCCGAACTGCGGGCATTTTCGGACGACCAAGGGGGGCACAAGCTGCCGGCGCAATTCCGACCCTGGCATGCGATTGGCGTCATCCGCCCCGACTCGGTGCCTCCGCATAATCTAAATCGAGAGGTGATTGAGGCTTCAATCACCAGTGACGGCTTCCAATTGTGGCGAATGAAGAAGTGAACTGGCTGGCTACCCTTAGTCGCGCTTTCGCTTGATACAGTTATATTGCGTCCCCCTTTGGGTTCGCACAATATCAACCGTAGGTGTCGTATTGAGACAGCTGCCGGTCACTTCTAGAATTTGATCCGCTGGACACGTGTTGTTTTCAACGAGAACTTTTTGTCCGCAAGGTAATTGGTTCGCGTCGGGTTCTTTCTTAAGTATTTGGGCCCCAACCGGCACGCCATAAGCGACACCTACGCCGGCAGCGATAACGATCAATAGCTTGGTCGGCCGAGAATTCATCACCTATACCACCCGTGGGTTCATCAGTTCCGTGAGTCTATAAAGACCTACCTCTTAATAAACTTTGCAGCGGTGTGCGGCTTCGCACGCGGGACTACCATAGGCGTGGCGCGTCATGAAATGTCCGCTAAGGGCCAAAAGTGGACATCGCTTATTCGATCACCTCGTCGGCGCGGGCCACGAGGGCTGGCGGAATGATCAGGCCAAAATCCTTGGCCGTTTTGAGATTGATCACTAACTCAAATTGCGTCGGCTGCAGGACAGGCATTTCTGCCGGGTTTGATCCTTTCAGAATCTGTCCAACGTACTCCCCGGCTTGGCGGTACATCCAGCTGATGCTCGGGCCATAGCTCGAGAGTGCGCCAACTGCCGCGAACTGTCGAACAAAACCTACGCTGGGGAGCTTGTGCCGATTAGCAAACGAAACAATCTGCTCGCGCCGATCCAGTACGATTGGATCTGTCCCAGTGATGAATGCGTTGGCTTTGGCACTTAATAACTGCTCAAGCGCGGCGTTCATTTCTGCCGCGTTTGTCGCATGCAGTGTTACGGTTTCCAGACCCAGTTTCTTTGCTCCAGCCTCCGCGTCCGCCTGTTCAACTTTGACATTCGGATTGGTTGGATTCATTAGCAGGGCAACTCGAGACATGTTTGGGGCAATTTCCCGAAGGACTTCAACTCGCTTTGCACCAAGTACATTTTGGTTAAAAAGAATGCCCGTTACGTTCCCGCCGGGGCGATTTATACTTTTGACCAGTCCAAAGCGGACGGGGTCGCCGCCAATCGTAAAGACCACAGGCACCGTGCTGCTCGCACGCTGGGCGGCGCGTGCAGAAGCCACATCTCCGGTAGCGGCAATGGCGACAACGCCCTTCGCCACAAGCTCAGCTGCAAGGGCCGGCAATGCCTGGTAGTCTCCTCGACCCCATCGTTCCTCAATACGGACATTTTTGCCTTCGACGAACCCTGCCTTGGTCAAGCCCTCTCGAAACGAGTCAGCATTGAAGCGATAGGTGTCCGGCGAGGCGCTGTTCAGGAAGCCTACTAACGGCATTTGTTGCTGCGCCAACGCCGTATAGGACGGCAAGGCCGTCACCGCCCCGCCAAGAAATTTGATGAACTCACGCCGCTTCATGCTTCCCCCCGGAGCTTTAAGACAGGGCATCGTAACGGCAAAAGCTGGCACCCTGAAAGGCTATACATGTCCGCTTTGGGTCATTAGCGGACATTCGGCCATCTGCGTGATGTCCGCTTTACCCCGAAAGCGGACGTTTGCAGCGCGAATTGGAATGTCCGCTTCGGGCCAAAAGCGGACATCGCAATCTCAATTGATGAGGGCAATGAGCGTAAGCCGCACTCAAACCGAGCGCCTTCAAATCTTGGCAAACAAGAGTGAGCTAACTTTTCGCAACGGAGTGTGCCTACCTTCAATATCCGCGCGGTGGTGGCGGTCTGTAGTATCCCTGGGATCCATTGTAATAGGGGCCGCCATACGAGCGCCCGAAAAAGCCACCGCCCCACTGGCGCTGGGCATAGTAATTGTCGGACTCGTACCAGCCGGCACCCGCCTGACCGTAACGGGGTTCCTCCGGCCTCGCGACCTTATACTCGCCGCCCGGAGTAACGCCGGTCAGTACGACCTCGGTATTCTTTAAGCCAACGTTCTTCACCAGCGCATAAAGCGTTGCGGCATTCTCACGTGAGATACGCACGCAGCCATGCGAGGCGGGCCTGCCGAGATACTTCGCCTCATAGGTGCCATGGATGGCATAACCATCCTTCCTAAAGAAAATAGAATGAGGCATGGGGGCGTTGTCCCACTCTTTGCTGTACCAGATCTCGTTCATAGAGGTGGCAGTATAGGTTCCCGATGGAGTTGAATATCCTGCTTGACCAGTGGATACCGGCCAAACGTATTTTTCCGCCCCGTCTATAAAAACCGTCATTTTCTGTCTGGATTTATCAATGTTGATGAGGACGGCGCCGGTGCTTTTGGTCTCGGAATTAGAGCTGGTCTTGGTCTCGGAATTAGAGCTGGTCTGCGCGGCCGCAGGATAGGCGAGCATCGTTGCCAAAACAGGGACGATTACCAGGCCGTAGAAACGGGTAAATGGTAAGACCTTACACATCGCATCCTCCGGGCTTCCACGCGATACGAGAACTTATGAAGACGCCAATCTTTAGGCGATTGGACTGAGGGCCAATGAGTCCAACTAAATGTCCGCTTTGGGTCATTAGCAGGCATTTCGCAGTGCAATCGTTTATGTCCGCTTTCACCCCGAAACCAAACATTTGGCAGTGCAACACAGATGTCCGCTAAGTGCCAACATCGGATAATGTTCCCGCTTTTCGGCTGCCCCGAGCGGTTTCGCTCGTTAGAAAACTTCCCACCGCTACGCATTAATTTACCGCCCCCCAAATCTCCTTGCTCGCGAGGCGGGCACCCTCTGCCAAGGCCTTGAATTTCTCCCAGATCACTTTGGGGTGAACCTCGGTCTTGTAACAAGCCTGCGAGGAAAAGCCGCAGTCGGCGCTGGCGATGACGTTTTCTCCTCCGACGATCTTGGCATAGCGAACAAGTCGTTCGGCAATGAGCTCCGGGTGCTCGACAATGTTGCTGCCATGCGTGATTACGCCGGGGATCAAGACCTTGCCGGCGGGCAGGCGAACCGACTCCCACACATGGTATTCGTGTTCGTGTCGCGCGTTCGCACCTTCGAAGGAATAGAAGCGAGCCTTGACCTTCAGCATGTGGCCGGCGACGTCCTTCAGATTGGCGTCAAAGATCCGCGGACCCTCGTTTATTCCATAGCAGGTGTGAAAGCGCACCCTCTCGTCTGGTACGCCGTCCAGCGCGTAATTGAGTGCTTCCACGAAGAGGCCAGCCTTGCGCTTCTTTTGTGCGTCGTCGTATCGCAGGTCCGAATACACGTCGGACAGGAAGGGATCGTCAATCTGAAGATAAAATCCTGCGTCCACGATCGCCTTGTATTCCTCGCGCAAGGCGTTGCCGACCGCTTCGTAGTACTCCTCGTCCGTT
>Ga0209481_10000276_pt1 | contig 21349 bp, 6 predicted proteins | sample SoiMetdeltSBSDD3_FD_187598 | JGI IMG/M metagenome (GOLD analysis project Ga0209481, IMG submission 187598) | Bulk soil microbial communities from a Populus tree surrounding site in Tennessee, USA - Soil MetaG P. deltoides SBSDD3 (SPAdes) (version 2) | ecosystem: Environmental > Terrestrial >...
CCCGGGACACCCCGCTACCGTTGCCCACGAACGTCCTCCTCCTGCGATGGGACACCAAGCCCGACAAGCGCATCAGGAGGACGTTCCCACGCCCCGCAACGACACGCAGAACGTCTTTCTATGCCGCCGACCGCTCGTTACGAAGCGTGACCGCCTGCCATGGGCAGGTTGCCCGGACGTGCCGTGAACCGCGCTGCCGTCCTGACCCGTCGCGAGCCGCGCACTTTCGAGCGAACCCGCAGCGACGTCACGCGGGCGCCCCCCAGGTCAGCGCGAGCCACAGGTCGGTGATGGTGTTGTCGGTCAGGTACCAGGTGAAGGAGCCGACCGGGGCGGGCAGGGTCTGTGGCGCGGGCGGCTGCCCCGGCAGCGGGCCGTAGAGCAGCCCACCGTGGGTCTGGTCGACCGCCAGCGCAACCAATGCGGGGCCGCCGGCGGCGGCGTTGTCGAAGATGGACAGATCGCCGGTCTGGCCCGGCCCGGCGTACACGTCGATGTGCCGCAACGCCATAGGTGACACGCCGGTGGCCCAGAACGGGTAGTGCTCCTCGCGCAGCGGCACGGTCAGCACGGCCACGCCGGCCGGTGACGGCGTTGACGCGGCGAACTTGGCCCACTCGGTGGGGAAGTCATGGCGCAGCGACAGCAGGCGCACCGAGCCGACCGTGCTGGCCGCCTCGATCTGGGCGGCGAGGTGGCTCTCGGCCGCGGCGCGCAGCTGGACGCCACCCTCCCGGGCGGTGTAGCGCACGTGCAGGACGACGTCGGCGATCGTGTTGTGGTCGAACTGCTTGACCGCGGTGGGCAGCTGCAGGTTCCATTCGCTGACCGCGCCGGAGCCCTCGAACGGCAGGTACCGCTCGTCGCGCAGGTTCGTCTCGAACAGGCCGGAGTCGTTGGTGCCGCTGCTGGTGACGATGGACTGGACCCGGCCCAGGTAGTCGGTGAAGCGCTCGGTGTCGTCGCCGTCGCGCGCGTACGCATCCTCATTGTCATTGAGGGCGGGGCTGCGCCGCACGCTGCTGCGGGTGAGGGTGAGGGTGACGTTCACGCTGGCGTACGGGCCGACCACGCACGGGACGCTGACCCCGACCGACTTGATGCGCCGGAAGTAGTGGCCGGGGCAGTCCAGGTCGAACAGCTCCTCGGGCAGCGAGACCAAGCAACTGCCGGTGGTGCGCAGGGTCAGCAGCGCCACCGGGTCGAGCTGGCGCAGGCTCACGTGCCGGGTCAGCTCGTACTCGCGCTGGTTCAGCTCGTGGTAGGCCAGCTCCATGCGCTTGAGGTCGAGCTGGAGCTTCTCCCCGGCGAGCAGGGCCTGCCGGCCGGACAGGTATCCAAATTGGAGGAAGGTGAGGCTGGGGTCGCCGAGCTCGTGCTGCAGCGCCCGTTCGGCCTTGCGAGCGGTGTCGAAGGCGAACTGGAAGCACTGGCCGTAGAGGGCCCGGACCTCCCGCCGCAGCCAGGTGTAGAGCGCCTTGGACGACGTCTTGCCGGTCTTCTCGTCGGTGAGGAAGTGCTCGATCTCCTCGGCCTGGCGGATCTGCTGCTGGTGGTTGCGCCACTCGCGCTCGGCGATGGCCTCGGTGATCTGGGCCGCCCGCAACTGCTTGAAGACCTGGGTTACCTCGGCCGCGGCGGCGTTGGACTGGAAGGCCCAGTCCTCCATCCGGCGGGCGAACGAGCCGACCTTCGCGCTGAGGCTGGCGTCGAAGCTGAAGCCGGCGGCGATGGCCCGGTTGATGGCGGACATCGACGACATCATGCTGGCCAGCTGCGAGCCGCCGAAGGTGGCGCCGGCGCCGGCGCCCATGGGCTTGGCGGCGATCTCGAACTGGGGGATCGTGGCCAGTCCGGCCCCGACCGCGTCGTGCGCGCCGGCGACCGTGGTGAAGATCTGGGCCGTACCAAGGGAATCGATCTCGTCGGCCTCAAAGCTGGACATGATCTTGCCGCCGGAGGCGCCGAGGTCGCTGGCGATGTCGATTTCGATGTCGCGCGGCGCGATCGAAGGCTCGGCGACGGAGAAGCTGGGGCTCATCGCGGCCAGGGCGTCGGTGTCGAGCGCGTCGAGTTCCGGGATGGTGATGTCGGCGTCCTTCTTGCCCAGCATCCGCTCGTAGTGGGTGTAGCGCTGCACCGCGGAGGCGAGCGACTTCTCCACCGCCTCCCGGCTCTTGACGGCCTGCTGCCACTGCTCGTAGCGGACCACCTCGGCCAGGCCGAGCACGACCCGCTCGTGCCTGGCCCGCAGGATGGCCATCGCCTCGCCGTCCTCCTTCTCGATGGCGGACAGCAGCTGCCCGCCGAGCGCGGTCACCTGCTGGCAGATCTCGGCCGCCTTGCTCAGCAGCAGCGGGAAGCGGACCAGCGGCAGCGGCTGGTGCAGGCCGGCCACGACCGCGCCGATGTCCAGCCCGGCCGCGGTCGCCCGGGCCAGCAGGGCCGGGTCGATCGGCGGCTCGAACAGCGGCAGTTGCCGGAACACGCCCTGGATGTTCAGGCTGTTGCGGATCTTGAACAGGCGGTCGGCGACGGTGTCCCAGTACCCCATCAGGCGGTCGTTGCGCGGCACGCAGAAGTACAGAGTGGAGCCGATGCCGCGCAGCGTGGCCATCGCCGAGTCGTCGCCCACGGTGCCGTTGTGCGGCGGCAGGTCGTAGGGCACGTCGACCTCGATCTCCGCGGTCAGGTTGCTCAGCGCGTCCAGTTCGGTGCGGATGCTCGCGTACGTGCGGGGCTGCTGCCAACCCTTGCGGGGCACCTCCTGCGGGCGCGGGCCGAGGAGGTTGGCGGCGAGCGCGTAGAGCTGAGTGGCCTCGTTGATGGCCTCGCCGGTGTCCTGGATGAACAGCGAGTCGCCCCAGGCGATGAGGTTGTCCAGATAGGCGGTGAAGGCCTTCAACATGTACGCCGTGGGCCGGCACCGGGCAACCAGGTGTGGCCGGAACGGCTTGTCCTTCCACGCCATGATGCACTGGATCGTCCGCTCGCGCAGCTTGGCGTCGGCCCCGGTGGAGAGGTTGATCAGGATCTCCTCGATGAGCTGGACCGGGTTCTGGTGGAACGCGCGCACCTTCCAGAACCGCTCCGGCGTCGGGCCGGGGCCGTTGTCGGTGGGGTCGAAGACGTAGTGGAACCACCGCTGCGCCTCGTCGTAGCGCTGGTTGCGGCTCAGGTGTACGGCCACGGTCACGGGGACGTGATAGAACAGCTCCCAGTTGTAGCCAGAGTAGGCCCCCTCCGGGGTGAAGTCGATGTCGTTGACCGGCCACGGTTTGGTGACCGCGGTGGTCGGGCCGTACAGGCTCGGGCTGAAGATCTGTTCATAGTGGACCGGCTTCGGCCCGCCGTTGTCGGGCAGCATCACCCAACTGCCGTCGGCCGTGTGTTCGTACCGGTCGTCCTCGCCCTGCAGCCCGCGCACCGACCCGTCGATGAGCGCCTGGACCAGCGCGCCGACGTAGCGGTGCCGGTGCGGGTAGATGGTGTAGCTGACCGTGCGGTGCAGCACCTTCTCGGAGGCGATCGCGGCCAGGTTCTCCAGCTGGCTGCCGTGGAACACGTTGTCGTTCGGTGTCCCCTTGGCCTGTGCGCTTCCCTCCATCAGAACATTCCCTTCAGCACGCCCTTGCTGATGCCACCGTCGGCGCCGATGGCGACCCCGTCGAACTCGACCGCCGCGAGCGGCCCGGCGAGCCAGTCCTTCGCCTTGCCCACGCCGTACTTGTTCCCCGCGGTGATGACCTCGATCGGGCCCACCTCCTCCTGCGGCCCCGGCCCGGGTAGCTGCGACCCGATGTCGATCTCCTCCCAGTGCCCGGGGTCGTCGAGCTGGTCCACCGCGAACGGGTTGAGCGCCGTCAGCCCGTTGCCCTCCTCGATCGGTGTCTCGGTCACCTTCGGCTCCACGAACAGCGTGTTCTTCCTGTCGATGTAGAAGAACGGGGCCACGATCGGGCCGATGTCATCCGGGAAGCCGTGCAGCGGCGCGACGTGCCGGACAAGGTGGTAGCCGTCCGGGTCGCCGTCGGAGTTGAGGATGACCGTGTGCGCCGGCTCGACCGAGGTCACGTGGCCGTTCTTGACCGTGACGTCGCCGGAGAAGTTGACCGCCAACCCCTTGGTGTCGTAGAGGGCCGCGACGTCCGAGTCGAGCCACGGGTTGGGGGACTTGCTGCCGATCTTCTTGGCGCCGGAGTACGGGGTGTCCGGGTCGTAGGAGCCGCCGATCGCGGGTCCGGCGTGGACACTGGTCAACTGGAACGAGGCGTAGATTGCGCCGCCGTACAGGTACACCTGGACCGGACCGTCCTTCGCGGCGTCGACGAAAACCGACATGGCCGCGGTGTCGAGCGGGTCGGCGAAGGTGTACTTGGACAGGCTCTCGTAACCGGTCGCGGCCGGCTCGCTCCACGCGTCCTGGAAGTAGACGGTCCAGTTCAGCCGGCCCTGGACCCGGACCCGCGGGGCCATCGAGGCGATCTGGTTCAGGGTCATGCTGCTCGCCGTGGTGGTGTCGCTCGCCGGCGGCTTGGTGGTCTCGGCCTTGGTAAGGAGGCTGATCCAGAACACGTGCACCCGGCCCCGCCACACCGCGATGGTGGCCAGGTCGCTGTCGATGTCGGCGGTGACCGGCGCCCACGGCGTCCACATCTGGTGCGCGTACGACCGGTAGTAGTACTTGTGCGGCCTGGTGTAGGTGCGGGCCAGCACGTGCAGTGTGTTGGACGCCGGGTCGTCGCGCTCCTCCAGGTAGATGGCCCGGATGTCCAGGCGGGCCAGCTTCTCCAGGCCCCGCAGGTAGCCGATGAGCGCGGTCTCGGCGCTGTCGTTGGCGACGTCGCTCTGCAGCAGCGTCCCCTCCAGCTCGGTGAACAGGTTGGTCTTGTCGTCGCGGAACTCCGGCTCGAGCCAGTTCTCCGGCCACAGGAAGATCTTGCGGTTGGCCTCCCAGACCCGGTACCGCTTCATCCACTGCCAGTGCCCGCCATTCAGCGCCGACGGGTGCACCTGCACCTCCAGGCCGAGCAGGCAGCGCTGGATGAACAGCTGCACCGAGGAGATGGCCAGCCGCAGCCGGGACGTCTGCACCACCGGCTCGGTGCCGGGGTCGACCAGGAAGTGCTCGAACAGCTGCTCAAGCCGGTCGAAGCCGCCGGTGTGCATCACCCGGGCGACCAGTGCGTCGCGCTTGAGCCGGCGCAACCGGTCGGAGATCGGCTGGGCGACCCGGCGCCACTGCTCCGGGCCGAACCGGGCCTTGACGGTGTCCCGCACGTCCCGCGCCACCGCCTGGCCCGGATCCGGTTTGGCCCATCGGTCCAATGCGGACGGTGGTACGCCGAGCCGGCCGGCCAGCGCCAGCACCGACCAGACCCGGGCCACGCCGCGCTCGTCGGTGAAGCCGGCCGCGACCACGTCGATGCTGTCGACGGCGACGGTCGCCACCGCGGTCAGGCCGAGCAGGGTGGCGGCCCCGTCCACTGTGGCCGGATCGCGCCGGGTGATCCGGCCCAGCCGGTCGCACACGTCCGACAGGACCTCGGCCGCGGGGGCGACCGCGTCGGTCGGGAAGGAGCGCCGGGCGTGGGCGAACAGGTCGACCAGGTCGTCCGGGTCGGCCCGCAGGTCTTCCCGGATCCGCGTGTACGCGACCAGCCGCCGGAACTGGGAGAACAGCGCCTGCGCCCGGGCGGGGGTGTCGTCGGCGGTACGGGTCGGCAGCTCGCCCAGGTCGAGCCCGGCGAAGTCGTCCGCGTGGGTGAGCAGGTGCCGCAGCTCCCGCTCGGTCAGGCCGAGCGCCCCGGCCAACTGCACGGTCTTGGCCAGCAGCAGGTGCACCCGGTGCAACTTGGTGACGGTCGCCCGGGGGTAGCGGACCAGCCGGTCGGCCGGACCCTTCGGCAGCTGCTCCCCGCGGACCAGGAGGGTGAAGTCGCCGGTGGTGGGCCCGACCTCGAGGGCGAAGCCGTAGGGCACGCCGGCCTTCAGCTCGGTGGGGGCTGAGGGCTCCAGGTTGTCCGGAGCGGTCGTCTCGCGCAGCAGCGCGTCGGTGAGGTGGTCGAAGGTGAGCAGCACCGGCGTGCCGGCCCCGCCGCAGCGCACCGAGAACCGGTAGCCGCCGGTGGTCGGCACCTCCAGATAGCCGTCCAGGCGCACGGCGCCGGTGGCGGTGGTGGTGGTCGTGGTGACACCGGCCTCGCCCATGGCGGCGTACGTGTCGACCAGCTCGCGGCCGGCCACGTCCGGGTCGTCGATCAGCCCGGGGTCGGTCAGGAGCGCCTCCATCAGGGACGGTTCGGCGGCCAGGTCGGCGGCGGTGGTCTGCACCACCAGGGCCCGGATCAGGCGGTCGCGCAGGTAGGGCAGGAAGGTCTCGGCGAACCGGGCCCGGCGCTGCCGGTCGGCGTCCTGCGGGACCGGGAGCGGGGCGAAGAGCAGGTCGAAGTCGCCCGGGTCGAGGAAGCCCACCTCGCCCACCCCGGCCACGAACGCCTTGCGCAGGTGGCGGGTGAAGAAGTCGGTCGCCTGCTGCTGCACCGAGTCGAGCAGGTCGCCCACATAGGACGGCAGGGTGCTGGGCAGGGCGGCGTCGACGGCGGTGCGCACCGGGCCGGTCAGCACGCCGCGGTAGCGCAGGTGCTGGGCTCCGGCGATGGGGTCGTACTCGACGGTGATCGCCGGTACCGCGGTGAAGCCGGCCGGGGTGAGCTTGTCGGCCTCGGCGACACCGTCGGCGACCGCGTCGTACTCGACGGTGCCGGACCACATGGCGGCGAACGTCTCCACCACGTCGGGCGGGAAGGCCAGGGCCAGCTTCTGCCGCATCACCTCGTCGGTGAGGGTGAGCGGGTCGGCCGGGGCGGCGTGTTCGGTCTGGATCCGGCTGATCTCCGCGGCCAGCCGGCGGGCCAGGCTCAGAGGGGGCTGGGCCGCGCCCCGGTGCGGGCCGACCGGGTCGAACCGGTGCCGGAACAGGTAGTCCAGCTCGGTGACGGACAGGCCGCTCTCCTTCACCGCCAGGACGGCCTGCACGAACGCGATCGTCGTCTGTGGATGGTCCTGGTCCGAGGTGGCCACCGGGCCGGGGCTGGGCGGCAGGAACGGATCCAGGCCGGAGAGCGCCTTGACGAAGATGAGGTCGGCGACGCCGACGCGCAGCAGCCGGGCCAGCAGCGCGTACCGGTAGAGGATCGAGACCGTGGCCAGGTTGAGCGGCGCCGCGGCCAGGGGACTGCCGGCGTCGGTCAGCACCAGCGCCACCTCGTCCGCGGAGAGCTGCAACGCGGCCTGCACCGCGCCGAGGTGCCCGGCGAGCGGTACGTTGCCGGCGGCGGAGTTCTCCGGCGTGCCGTCGTAACCGAACGGCTGGTAGGAGCCGCCGACGAGGTGGCTCAGGTACTGCCCCAGCGGGTGCTCGAAGACGGCGTCGTGGCCGGGCGCCCCGCCGGACAGGAACAGCTCCACGTAGCGCCGGTCGTCCAGCCGGGACCACAGCGGCAGCAGTTGGATGCGCCCCTTGCGGCCCACCTTCAACAGGCCGGTGAGCGCGTCCAGGTGGGCCAGGCCGAGCAGGGCGCTGGCCAGCGCCGGGCCCAGCGTGGTCGCGGTACGCGGGTCCGGCGTGCCGGGGAGGAACACCGTCAGCGCCCGGTCCAGCTCGTCGATGGACCAGCCGAGCCGGCGGCGCAACCGCACGAACAGGTTCACCAGCACCAGCACGATCGGCTCGGCCGGGGTTCCGTCGGCGTACCGCAGGATCGTCGAGTCGAAGCCGCAGCCCGGGTCGGAGTCGAAAAACACCAGAATCTTGCCGAAGTCGCCGCTGGCCCACGCCTGCTGCACCCAGGCCAGCCCGTCCGGGCCGAGCTTGGCCGCGAACGCGGCCTGCTCCTCCTGGGTGAACGGGGTCGTGCCCGGCTGGTTCAGGTAGCGCATGACGTCCTCGGTGTCCACGCCCAGTTTGCGCAGGGTCACCAGGGTGCCCAGGCGCGGGTTCACGAACCCGGTGCGGACCAGGGCGACCAGGTCGCGGTAGCTCACGTCCAGCCGCCGCGACAGGGCCTTGGCGTTGGTGAGGGCGGCCAGCGCGGTGGCCGAGGAGACAGTGGCCGGATCGTAGCCGTAGAGGGACTGCCAGTCGGCCAGGGCGTCGGGCGCGGTCAGGATGGCCCGTTCCGCGCCGGTGATGCCCAGCCGTTCCAGCGCCACCGCTGCCGTCCCGTACGCCACCCCGGGCCCCGGATACAGCTCGTCGGTGCGGCGAAGGGCGTCCAGGATCCGCCACAGTGGAGCGTCGAAGTAGTCGCAGAACCGGCGGACCGTCTCCAGCCACAGGTCGAACGGCAGCCCCAGCGGGAACTTCGCCGTCTTGAGCAGGTCATACGCCGCCGGTAGCAGGTTCTGTGGCTCCGCCAGCAGATCCGGGGTGGTCGCGGTGCCGGTGTCGTGGCCGGCGTCGGCCGCCAGGTGCCCATGCACCACGTAGTACTCGAGGATCTCGTTGACGATGTCGATGTAGGGCATGGCCGTGTTGGTGTTCTCACACGTCAGCGGCAGGGCCGGCAGATCCGGGCGGCGCTGGGTGAGTGCCGTGTACGGGGAGACCGGGCCCGGCTTGCCGTACTGCTCCCACTCGGCGATGTTTCCGAACGGGTACGGAGCGCCGGCATGCTCGCCCGGCCAGGTGGTCACGTCCTGCTGCCAGGCGACGTCGTCGGGGTCGGTGAACTTGAGGATGTCCACCAGGTACGCGGCCGGGCTGAGCACCGAGCGGCAGTGGTCGCACTCGCAGAAGTCGGGCGAACCGAACAGCTCCTCCATCGTCGGGAAGTGGTGGATGAGCTTGTCCTGGGCGTCCTGGATCACGGTGGGCGGCGGGGCCATGGCGTGCGGCGGCGCCACGGACAGCTGCTTGGCCGCGCCGAAGAAGGCGTACACGATGGCGTTGCCCTGCTGGGCCTTGCCGTACGTGCGGCGCAGCTGGTCCAGGTTGGGGAACTTCTCTCGGTACCGCTGTTCGAACTTCGCGTACGGCACGGCGGTCACGTCGGCGGCCCGCTTGAAGCCGTTATCCAGCAGCACCTTCATCGCCGCGTCGCTCGGCGTGATCTGGTAGAGCCGCTGCAGGGTCTTGATGTGGGCGGTCGCCTCCGCCTTCCGCTCGGCCGACATCCCGGAGAAGAGGACCTCGTTGTGGTCCCGCAGGAACGCGTTCAGGGGCGCCCGGCCGAGCCGGAACCCCAGTTGCGGCGCGGCCGCCCGGTCCAGCACGGTGGCCACGTCCGCCTTGATGCTGGCGTGCGTCGGGCCCAGCACGAGCTGATCGCTCCGGACCAGGTCGGCGACGACGTGCGTGGGGTAGCTGGTGCGAACCTTGTCGGCCAGGTGCTCGGCGTACGCGGTCAGCCGTTCGGCCGTCGTCGGCGCCGCGAACCGGGGCGGGATCAGGCCGTCCAGCGCGGTCCCCGTCTCGCGGGCCAGCGCGGTGAGCCGGGCCTCCCACTGCCCGCTCTGGTAGAGGCGCTGCTCGACCAGCGCCTCCCGCAGCCGGTCCGGGTCGGTGACGGTGCGGGCCAGCGAGGCCATCAACGGGACGTTGTTGCCGGTGAGGTGGCCCAGCCAGGCGGTGAGCTGGATGCGTTCCACCGGCAGGCCGGCCTCGCGCACCCGGCTCCACAGGGCCGCGTCGTCGCCGCGGTGCTCGGTCAGGATCTGGTCCAGCCGGTCCTGGTCAGCGCCGGACAGGGCGGTGGCGGCGAGCATCTCGCCGTGGCTGGACAGGGCGCCCGGGCCGATCAGGTCCCGCCGGGCGGCCGACGCGAACCGGCCGAACGCCCCCTGGGCGGCCCGGATCCGCTCCGGGTCGATGGCGACCACGCCTGCCTCGGCCGCCTTCTGCAGGGCGAACGCGACCGCGCGCGGGCTCACCATCGCCAGCGACGTCGTGCGGGTGGGCAGGCCGGCCCGCAGCATCCCATAGACGGCGGCGGGCTCGATCCCGGTGGTCTGGGCGAGCGTGTCCGCCGCGGCGGCGAGCGCGATGTACCGCGCGTCCCACCGGCTGGACCGGCTGAGCAGGGTCAGGTCGCGGCGTTCGGCGCGCTCCAGCGCCTCACCCAGGCGCCGGCCCTCCAGGTGGGGGGTGAGGTCGGCGGACAGGCGCAGGTACTCCGGCTCCAGCGGCCGCGCCTGCGCCGGCAGGACCAGGTTGAGCTCGACGACCGCCCGCCCGGCCTCCACTGTGGTCTCCAGGAGGGAGTACTCACTGCGTGTGCCGGCCCCGGCGGCCCGCACCTCCAGATGGAGCGGCAGGGTGCGCGGCTCCAGCGTGACGGAGTAGGAGCCGGCCCGCCCGGTGGTGGCCGTGCCGAGGCTGGTCGCGGTGCCGCCGAAGCCGCGGCGGTAGAAGGTCAGCACCACCCCGTCGGCCGGCCGCCCGTCCGCGATGTGAACGCGCCCCTGGACCTGCATTCCCGCCTCCTACCGTAGGTGACGAACTGCCGTTCGCGACGAAATCAAAACGCACCCTTGATGAGCAGACCGCCGGCGTACGCGGGGTTCAGCACCTTGGTCTGCACGCCGGAGGCCGACGGCACCCCGGTGGAGTCGAACACCTGCGGGCCCTGCGGCCCTTCCAACGCCTCATCCCGGGGTTTCACCGGCTCCGGGCTGGCCGTCGGGTCGGGCGCGGCGCCGCCGATGAAGATACCGATGAAGACGGTGGAGGCCTTGCCCGGCTTGGCGCCCTTGCGGGTCACCACGGACTGGGCACTGATCTTCTCGTAGCCGACCCCGGACGTGTTGAAGACGTCGTCGGCCGAGAACGAGATGACGCCGTTGGCCAGGATGCCGAAGCCCACCCCCAGCTTCAGCTCGCCGCCGGCGTACGGGCCGGCCAGCGAGGCCACCGAGGGGAACTTGTCCACCCCGAACTCGAACGGGCCAGCGTGGATCGTGACGTCCTTGAACGATCCCAGCACGCTCTCGGTGGGCAGCAGGCCGGCCGCCCACCCGCCCGGCACGGCGTAGAGGGCGAAGCTGACCATGTCGGAGGAGCCCAGGCCGGCGCCCATGACCATCGGCACGATGAAGCCCGCGCCCAGATCCTGGCTGGGGTTGTGCAGCTCGAAGGCGAGCGGGGCCGGTCCACCCTGGACGGACGAGACCGACGGGGGCGCCGGCGGGTCCGGGCTGAGCCGCTTCTTCTCCACGTTGAGGCCGTTGATGGCCACGATCCGCAGGGTCAGCGTGACCGGATCGGCCAGCGGCTCCTCCAGCGGCTTCTTCGCCGACGCCAGATCGTGCTCCCGCTTCCGCTCGGCGGCCTGCTCCGTGGCCGGGCGCGGGTCACCACTGGTGGCCGACGGGTTCGGGGGTGGCGACGGCGGCGGATCGGGCGGCTTGCGGGGCGGTGGCGGCTGCACCGACTGGGCCAGGTAGTAGGAACTGGCCGCCGTCGGGGGGAAGGTCACCTTCGGGTAGTTGAAGGTGGACGGCTGGCTGATGTAGCTGCTGATCGGCGGGAACTGGATGGTGACCGTCTTCCCCTCAGCGCCGGACGGGTCCACCTTCGAGACCGGATCACCGGAGACGAAGGCGTACCGGTTCACGCCGTCGGCCAGCCCGGCCGGGTCGGCGCTGACCCACCGGCCCAGCCAGCTCGCGTAGTACCGGGCGCCGAAGTAGTACAGCGCCGTCTCGTCGTCCCTCTCCTTGCCGGTGTAGCGGTACCGCCGCTGCGACACCTCGGCCGCGCCCGCGCTCAGCCACAGCGAGGTGGTGCCGAACGGGTGGTACTCCTCGTACGAGATGAGCGCGGCCGTCTCGTCCAGCTCCAGGCTGGACGAGCCGAGGTGATTGGCCAACTGGTACCGGATCCGCCGCCCCTGCGGTCCGGCCTGGTCGACCGTCGTCGTCTCGATCAGCGCCACCCGGTGCGTGTCGTCGGTCACGTGAACGGTGGAGCGCTCGAAAGTGAGCGTGCCGTTGAGCCGGCGCCGGTGCACCTCGAAGCCGCCCACGTAGATCCGCTCCTCGACCAGGCCACCCTGCCGACGCAGCACCTTGCGCAGCCGCTGCCCGACCGCGTCGTACGTGTAGAACGCCGTGCCGCCGCCGCCGAGGTCCACCGTGGACAACTGGTCCCGGTGGTTCCAGCCCAGGCCGGGCAGGTGCGGCATCGAGGTCATGTTGCCGTGGGCGTCGTGGCCGAACGGCACCGTCCCCGGCGGTCCCGGGATGCTGTGGCCGAGCAGCCGGTTGGAGTCCGGCCCGTAGCTGTAGTCGCGGGTGAAGCTGCCCGCCCCGGCCTGATGCCGGAAGGAGGTGAGGTTGCCGACCGGGTCATAGGCGAAGAGCTGGGAGTACGGGCGCAGCGCCTGCGTGTCGTTGGGATGCGGCAGTGGCGCCGACCCGGTCTCGATGTGATCGGGCTGCACGCCGATGCTGGAGTGCTCCCGGCCGGTCGCGGCGACCAGCCGGCCGACCGCGTCGTTGACGTAGGACGTGCTCGGCGGGGCGACCTGACCGTTGAAGATCACCGTTTGCTGCGCCGCGTCCACCACCTCGCTGATCTTCCCGGCGGCGTCGTACACATAGGACAGATCCTGCACCGCCTCGCCCCGCTCGGTGCGCAGCCGGCGCAGGCGCATCGTCTCCGGGTCGTAGGTGTACGTCGTGGCCACGCCGTTGCCGTAGTCGACCCGCTCCCGCTGGGCCCGGGCGCTGTAGGCCAGCCCGGCCACGTACGTCGTGTCGGCCGGGTCACCGGGCGGGCGTACCGCGATTGTCTCCAGCAGGCCGGCCTCGTTGTACCCGGGCCGGATCACGGTGCTGTCCGGCAGGACCTGCGCCACCGGCCGGTTCAGCGCGTCGAACTCGGTGGCCAGGGCGAAGACCTCGGCCTCCAGCAGCGGCCCGGCGGCCGCCTCCGCCGCGACCAGATCCAGGCCGGCCAGCGCCGACCAGTCCACCGTGGCCTCGAACTCGCGGGCCAGCTGGCGCCGGGTGGACCGCGGGTTCCCCTTGAAGTCGTGGCTCACCGCGGTGGCCATCCCGGCGCCGTCGAAGGTCAGGTGCGGCCGGCCGCGCAGGTTCTCCGCCTCCGCCCCCGGCCGCGACTCGCCATAGTGGACCAGCTCGACCAGTGCCTCGGCGGCCCCGGACCCCGGCGGCCGGACCCAGGTCTGGCTCGGTCGGCGCAGCGCGTCGTACGTGTGCCGGTGTGCGTGGCCTCGGTCGTCCCAGCGGCGTACCGGCCGGCCGCCAACGTCGGGCAGGATCCACCGCCGCCCGCCGTCGGAACCGGCGGTGTGCAACAGCCGCTCGGCCGCGTCGTACTCCTGGCGCAGCACCGGCACCGCGCGGGCGTCGATCACCTCGCGCTGGGCCCCCTCGATGTCGAACACCACGCGGGTCGGGTAGAGCTCGTCCACGACCATGCCGGAGCCGATCTCGGCGAACCGGTTGTGCGCCACGGTGACCACGGAACGGTTCAGGCTGTCCAGATAGGACCGGGCCGGCGTGTCCGCGTAGAGCTGCGACTTCACCGCGGCCGCCTGCTCGGCCGGGCCCAGGGCACCACCGGCCCGGCGGGCGTGCCAGGTCTGCCAGCCCGGCTGGGTGGCCAGGTGCGGGCCGAGGAAGCCGGCGACATCCGGGTCGGTCCGCGGGTCCAGCAGCACCGTGTCGCCACCGTCCCAGGTGTCCTGCCGCCACGGGTCGAACCCGGACTTCGCGTACGTGCCGTCCGGTGCCAGCGTCGCGACCACCCGGTCCATCGGGTCGTAGCAGAGCACCGGGCTCACCCCGACCGCCTGGGCGAACTCGAACCGGTGCGTGCCGGAGAAGAACGGCTCGTACCGGCGGACCGGCTTGCCCTTGTTGTTGAACACCGTCCAGCCGGTGCCCGACCAGCGCGGCGCCACCGCCGGCCCGTCGGGCACCAGCGGCCCCGGCTCGGCGGGCGCCTTCGCCTGGATCTCGCGGCCCAGGCCGTCGGAGTACGCCAGCCGGTGCCGCATCGGCGACGTCTGGCCCGGCCCTAGCGCCGCGTCGTGCACCTCCCGCGACAGCGTGTGCACGACCGCCGGCTGGGGCTGCGGGTCGTCCTTCGTGCGGGCGTACGCGAACAGGTCGTAGACCAGGCGGGAACTGGCCCGGCCCAGCAGCGACGCCGGATCGGCGAGCGGGTCGGCCACGTCGGCCAGGATCGCCGCCTCTGGAGGATCGGGGTCGAAGCCCTCCAGCCGGTCGCCGACGGCCTCGCCGGGCTTGCCCATCACCGCCGTCGCCACCACCAGCCCCAGCGCGTCGAAGGCCACCGCGCCGCGGTTCCGGTTCGGGTCGGCCACCAGGGAGGGCGAGAGCACCCGGTAGTCATGTCCGCCCGGCGCCACCGTGCTGTCGGCGGCCCGCTCGCCGGCGCTGACCACGTTCCCGACCGGGTCCACCGTGGAGAGCGTGAGCAGGTCATGCGCGTCGTAGGTGACAGTGGTGAACGCCCCGAACGGGTCGCTGAACCGGCGCGGAAGGAAGAAGTGCGCCCGGGCCTGGGCCAGCTCCGCGGCCGCGTCGACCGGGTCGGGGGAGTAGGAGACCCGCCCCGACGGCATCCACCAGGCCCCGTCGAACTCGACGTAGCCGCCCTCGGCCGGCAACACCGGCGCCGGATCCGGCAGCAGGGGTTCGCCGTCCCGCTGGAACACCTGCGCCAGCAGGTCCGGCGTCAGGGCCAGCCGGTAGCTGTCGTACGGCAGGCCCAGCGACTCGAGCGCTCCCAGCGGCAGCGGACCGGAAAGGTCGTCGCTGCGGTACAGGGTCCGGGTCCGCTCCACCAGCCGCCGGTACGGCGCGCTGGTCACCGCGCCCGCCGACCAGGTGTCGGCGAACGGCAGGTCGTGCGCCCCGTCGCCGGCGGCGTCGACCCGCTCCCGCAGCTGCGCCAGTGTCATCGGTTCGGTCACCACGTTGATCAGTTCGTACCGGCTGGTCCCCGCCGGCTGCGGTGCCCGGTGGTGCGGCCCCTCGATGACCGGACTGGTGAAGTCGTTGACCGTCAGGGTGGCGTGCGGCGCCAGCTGGGCCTGCCGCACCACTTCCCGGACCGCCGGCGCCAGCGCCGGATCCTCCTCGGCGTCGGGGAACCGGCGGCCGTAGACCACCGCCACCGACCGGATCACGCTGCCCCACCCGTCCATGTCCAGGGTCAGCTCGTGGCTGACCCGCGGGTCACACCGCTGCACGGTGGAACCGCCCTGCTCGATGTCGTAGAGGCGCCGCTCGTAGTGCCGCGTCACCGCCTCCCGGGCCCGGTTGAGGCAGACCGCGTGGCGGTTGCCGGCCAGCGGCTGCAGGAACTCGATCTCGTAGCTGCGCTCGGCCACGAGATAGGGCCGGTCCTCGGCGGTGGAGCCGTCGAGGGCGTACACCTCCTGGCGTAGGATGCCGCCCTTCAGGGCCCGGCAGGCCTCGCGGAGCTCGACCGCCGACGGCGAGTGCGGCTGCGCCGTCCCGTCGGCGCGGCGGATCACGGTCGGCCACGGCGTGTCGTCGAGCAGCGTCGCCCGGCGCTGCTCGTCGGTGAGGCCGGGCTCGTGCCAGTACTCGTCCTCGAAGTGCCGCGAGGTCAGCGCGCCCTCGTCGACGAACGCGCCGGTGTGGTACCAGGTCCGGGTCAGCACCGGCGGCACGTGCGAGGCCGGATCCACATTGGACGCGTCGGCCCAGTCCGGGTCGGCGACCAGCGCGGCGATCTCCTCGGTGTCCCACTGCTCGACCAGGCCGAAGCCGCGGAACTCGCGCTCGGCGGCGTCGAAGAAGCCGTGATGGTACGCGTACCGCGTGACGAACCGGTTCCGGCTGATCCGGTCGTGCGTCTCGACCCGCTCCACCACCTGCACCGGGAACGCGAGCCGGGTCAGCCACGGCCGGCCGGCCGCCTTGTCGGCGAGGTAGAACACGGTCGACGAGGCGTATCGGATGTGCGTCTGCGCCCCGAGGTTGTTGTCCACCCGCACCAGCAGGTGTGGCTTCTCGCCGCCGAGCAGGCTGACGTAGCGCAGCGACCGGCCGGCCTCCCCCGGGCCGGGCAGCGACCACACCAGGCAGGTGGTGCCGTCGCCCAGCAGGTCCACCGCCTGGGCCGAACCGCGGGCCTCGGCATCGAGCGTCACCGCCAGCTCGACCGGGTCGGACCAGGCGTTGCCGGACCGGTTGAGGTAGACCCGCACCGCGCCGGCGCCCAGGTAGATCAGGTCGGTCACGCCGGATCCGTCCACATCGGCAAGTCGCAGGTGCTTGGGGTCGAACGTCTCGGCCCGGTCGAACCAGGGGGCGTTGTCCATCACCACCTTGCGGCCGAACCGGCCGTACCCCAGGTTCGGCCAGTAGCACACCTCGCCGTTGCGGATCCGGACCAGGTCGCTCAGCCCGTCGCCGGACACGTCGGCCAGGTGGATCGAGCCGGACCCGTCGGCGAAGACCAGGCGCGGCCCGTCCGCGTCGTCCCGCGGCGTGGCCACCCGGCGGGCCGGGCCGAACCCGTCCTCGGCCAACGACGGGTACCAGGTGATCGCGGCGTCCTCGGTGAGCACCAGGTCGGCGTGGCCGTCCCCGTCGAGGTCGACGAAGCGCAGGTTGGGATCGGCCCAGTCCACTGTGGGCAGCGTGACGAACCGTCGCAGCGGCGTCCAGCCACCGTCCGGCGTCCGCTCGTGGAAGCCCGGCACCGGCCCGCCGAACGCGACCACGTCCAGCCGCCCGTCGCCGGCCAGGTCGAGCAGCTGCGTGCCGCCGGCCGCCGCGGCCCCTGCGGCCGGGAGCGCCGGCACCGGGCGCAGCGGCCCGAACCGGCCCCCGCCCAGGTTCGCCTTGTAGAACCACGCCCCGTCCGGCTTGGCCAGGATGCCGGCGATGCCCTCGCCGTCCAGATCCACCAGTTGGTGCCGGCCGGCGGCCAGCCCGGCCGGCAGGTTGGCGAGGCTGGCCGGATCCACCTCGAGCACGTCGTCCCGCAGCGCCGCCGGCCGGTACGCTAGGTCCACCGGCGGCATTGCCCGCGCCAGGTAGCCGGCCCCGGCCCGCCGGTAGCCGCGCTGGGTGACCGTGCTGAGGTACGCGCCCACCGCGCCGCCCGCGGTGTATCCAAAGTCGACGGAGCGCACCAGGCAGTCCAGTCCCACCTCGGGTTCCGTGGCGAACTGGTGGAACATCAGCACCCGCCGGCACAGCCGATAGGTCCGCACCTCGAAGCCGGAGCGGTAGGACGAGAACGGGTCGTTCCGGCACGGCCAGTCGGCGGTGCCGCCGGGGGTCGGTGCGTCCGGGTCGTGCTCGCCGTAGTCGAAGACCACGTCGAACATCCAGTCCAGCTCATCCGCGTCGGGGGTCGCAGCGGGGACGCGGTTGCCGTACCGGATCCGCTTGAGGTACCGGTTGGCGGTGCGGTCGGCGGCGCCGCGGTGGCGTTCGTGGGCCTGCGTGAGGTCGACGCCGGTGCCGTCCTCCCCGGCGTACCGGTAGATCACTGCATTGCCCCGGTCGTCCTGGGTGCGGCAGATCAGCCAGCTGAAGACCCGCTGGGGTGCCGCCGGGTCGAAGATCCGCGAGTCGGCGTCGGCGCCGTACCAGGTGGTGCGGTTGTCCCGGGTCACCGAGCGCCAGTGCACGTCGCCGTCGGCGAGGCGGATCCACCGTTCGATCCGGGCGAACAGCGTCTCCACCCGGGGCCGGAAGCGGTCGATCCGGTAGCCCGGCGCGTGCGGCGGCTCCACCAGGGGCACGTGCGCCCACCCGGCGTCCGGGTCCAGCTCCGGCACCAGATCCTCGGCGTCGGAGAGCACGAAGACGTCGTCGTCCGTGTCCGCGTACCGGGGCAGGCCCTTATCGGTCTTGCGGGTGACCGAGGGCAGGTTCAGCGACCAGCCGAACCCGAACGGGCCGTTGCCCCGACCGGAGTCGTACGACAGCGACAGCGCCGGTTCCAGCCCGGAGCGCCCGCGGCTGAGCGGCAGCGGCACGGTGATCGATCCGGTGCCGGTGGCCGGGTTGGCCGAGAATTTCTCGCCTATCCCGCGGACCGCACCGCCGCCCTTCGGCAGCTCGATCGTGGGCGCGACCGCTGTGGGCGCCTCCGTCGTCGGCGCGACCGGTGACGGGGTGGGCTCCAGCTGGGTCATACACCTCACCGTCCACGACGGATGATCAACGCTTGATCGCTGGGAGTGACCAGATCGTAGAGGTAGGCACCCGCAAAGGCTCCAATATATCATTCACCTGACACGGTGATTCGGCCGGCCGGTACCGTGGCGCAAGTGACCAACGCTCCCCCTGGCTACAGCGACGGGACCCGGTGCGTGCGGGCCGGCCTGCACGATCCGGTGCCCGGACGGCCTTTCCTGCCCGGACCGGTGCTGGCCTCGACCTACCCGCTCGACCCGCAGACCGGGCCAGTGCCCGATGTGGACAGCTACGGACGGCCGGACAACGCCTCCCGCCGGGCCCTGGAGGCCGCCCCTCGGCGATCTGGAAGGGGGCGACTGCCTCGCCTTCGCCAGTGGCATGGCCGCCGTCAGCGCCGCGCTGCTGGTGCTGCCTCCCCTCGGTCAGACGCCTCGATGCCGTACTTGAGGCGAGCTCGAGCACCCTGGGCCATGACAACATCGAGGTTGTCCGAGCCTATGCGCGACGGGGCGTCCTTGCTCACCGGATCGCCTCGGCGTCGACGCCACAGCGCAGAAACCTGATCCGTGCGGCCTACCAGTTGGTCTGGCCGCTCGTTTTCAGTCGACTCACCCGCATCCTGGAACTGAGGCGTGGACACGTGGTGTGCTCGCGTTCGGTGGTCAACCTGGCGGACGGCTGTCTCGACCACTTCCACGATGATGTTGAGTCTGTCGTCGAGTACGTTCTCCGGAACGCCGACCGACCCATCGTCAACCTTGAAGCGTGGCTCGCAGCCCGACTCCGCGCGGCGACCGTCGACGGCCACCGCCGGCGTCGCGGACGAGTCGGTGCCCTGCAACGCCCGAGAGTGCCTGCATGGCTGGCCCGGGGAGCTTGGCCAGGATCGCTGGCTGGTGTCCCTGGCCACCCAGATTCTCATCTGGGTCGGCGTCACCACGACCGCCGGCACCGGGCTGTGGCCGCTGGACAGCTGGGCGTACCGGCGAGGCGTGACGACCGGGGACTGGCCAGCCAGCGACCCGCCTATAGTGGAGCGTGAGATCGAGGGCGTGCTCAACGCCATGCGCCGCCGATCCGAATGGTACGCCGACTACGTCGAAACGCCGCTGGGACGCAAGCGGGCACCGGTAGTGACCGTATTGACCAAGGACGGCCGGTACGCCGAGCCGCCTACCCTCTCCTTGGTAGACGAGCATGCGCTGGACGACGAGCACCTGGCCGCGCTAGCGACCGACGCGATCGCCGCGATGCAGGCGCGGATCGGTCGGGGCGAGGACGGTAGGGCCGTGGTTGTCGATGTGATCCGTACGGTGTTCTGCGCGGACCTCGGGACACGCGACCTGGACCGTGCGCCGCACGTCGCTACCAACGACGACGAGTCCGTCCTGGCCCTACTCGACGACCCTGAGCAGGCGAGACGGGTCGTCAACACCGTCCTGGCCATCATCGCTGAGTGAGGCATCACGCCTCATCGAGCGTAAGGCCGCTCGGCGTGCCGCGACGATCTCGGCGAGTTTCGCCGGCGCTGCGCCAGCGGCGAGCGCCGCAGCATACGCAGCCTTCAACTCGGAAAGCGACGTCGACACCAAGACCAACGAGATCACCCGCTTCGCTGTGTTGCTCGACCAACTCGGCGACCTGCACGAGGCCGTGGTCACCGCCGACGCCCTGCACTGCCAACGAGACCACGTCACCTACCTCGCCCAACGCGGCGCTGACTGGATCCTGACCGTCAAGGGCAACCAGCCCGGCCTGCACAATCAACTCGCCACCCTGCCCTGGCGACTCGTTCCCGACGCCGACCGCGACACCGCACGCGGCCACGGCCGCAGAGAAATCCGAACCCTGAAAATCCTGTCCGTCTCCACCGGCATCGAGTTCCCCGACGCCGCCCAGGCCATCCAGATTCGTCGCCGCCGGCGCCGTCTCGACGAGCCGAAACGCTTCACCACCGAGACCGTCTACGCAATCACCGATCTCCAAGCACACCAAGCCAAACCGATGCAGCTCGCCGACTGGATCCGTGGGCACTGGTCCATGGAGAACAAAACCCACTGGGTCCGCGACGTCACCTACGACGAAGACCGCTCCCAGATCCGTACCGGCACCGGCCCGCAAGTCATGGCCGCCATCCGTAACGCCGCCATCGGCGCCCTCCGACTCGCCGGCGCCACCAACATCGCCGCCGCCAACCGCCACCACGCCCGCGACGCCAACCGACCACTGGCCCTACTCGGCATAACCTAACGACTTTGCCGGGGCCCTGAGGCGTTGACCACACCGCCGATGGTGTCCCTGGCCCGCACGGTCTACCAGGAGCGGACCGCCGACGCGCTCGGCTTCCACCAGACCCACCAACCGGCAGATCACGAATGCCGGCGGAACCTGGAGCCGCTACACCAAAGACGATCGAGCCAGTGACGTGCGCCATCGGCGTCGTGCGAGTCACGATCGCCCGTTCGGCCCGAGTCGAGCACGCCACCCATGCAGTTGATCAAGGCGGGGTTTCGGCGAGAAGGAGACAGGCACGCAACTGGTTCATGATCTTCAAACGACCAGCCGACGGCCGTCCTTGATGTCAACGGCTGGGCGGGTCAGCATCAAGAGGCAGGCGGGTCGAATTGCCCGCAGGTAGCGCGCAGCCTGTAGAACGAAACGGCCGCCGACCCAAATGCTCGATGCGCTGACGGCGGCCAAGAGAGGATGCTTCGGATCGTGACCGAGTCAGAGGTGCGACGAAATGCAGCCGCACGTGATGCCCTCCTCGGCTGGCTCCACACCTCGCCGCACCGGCACGGCAGCCCTCTGCGGCGACGCCAACAGGCCGTACGTGACGACCTTCTCCGAACACCCCACCTGAAGCCCCAGTACTACGGACCAGACGACATCCACCGAGTCATGACCGCCACTTCGAAGGGCTTCTACGAGGGCCAGCCGTTCTCTAGGGCAGACCTGGAGGCCGCCCTGGCCTACCTCATCGAGGCGAGCCTCGTCAAAAGAATCACCGACACCCATCATTTCCCCGAGCTGACCAAGTAGTACTTTGTTAAGTCGTTATGTTTTGTTTGTCGGCTTGTGATGTGTCGCTTGTGGCGTCCACTGTGGATGCTGGTTGACTTGGGGTGTGACCCCGGAGGAGATCGCGCAGGTACGGCCACGC
>Ga0209481_10000282_pt1 | contig 21215 bp, 32 predicted proteins | sample SoiMetdeltSBSDD3_FD_187598 | JGI IMG/M metagenome (GOLD analysis project Ga0209481, IMG submission 187598) | Bulk soil microbial communities from a Populus tree surrounding site in Tennessee, USA - Soil MetaG P. deltoides SBSDD3 (SPAdes) (version 2) | ecosystem: Environmental > Terrestrial >...
CCGCGCGAAGAGGGACAGGAGAAAATGAAAGTCCGCAGGCTCTCCGGTATCCGTGAAGCCTACATCCTCGCCACCGGCGATGATCAATTCATGGGAGGCTACTATCCAGAGTTTGCCCTCGTGACCGCCAACTTCCCTGGCATCGTCGCCAACGTCATGAACAAAATTCTGACGAAAGCCTGGGCAGACTTCGAGGAGCATTACGGCTGGTGGAAGCAGATCACCACCGTTGAGCATTTCAACAATCTCAACGATGCGTCATGGATTCGCACCGGTACAATCGCTTCGCTCCCGTCCGTGGCAGAACGAGGGGAATATACAGAACTGCCCATCGGCGATATTCGGGAAACGTCCTCCTGGGGCAAGTATGGGGGATACGTGCCTCTCACCATCGAGGCAGTCTTGCGCGACGATACCCGCGCCTTTGCTCGCATGCCGCGCGAAGTGGCACTCGCAGGAATTAGAAACATCTCCGAGCAGATAGCCGCCATCTTCACCAGCAATTCAGGCGCAGGTCCCACAATGGCAGACACCGGCGCGCTGTTCAATTCCACAGCGCAGACCACCGCAGGTGGTCATATCAACCTGCTCACCACAGCCCTCGGCACAGATTACACCGCGTGGAATGCCGTCGCCCTTGCCATGTACAAAAAGAAACTCATGGTCAAGAACGCCAGCGGGTACTATGGCACCGGCAAGCCCCAAGCCTTATACCCGACATTCTGCTTAGTGCCCGCAGACCTGGCACAAGCAGCCAACGCCCTGTTTGTCCCGCGTTGGGATGCGCCCGCGCAGAACGTGCCTGCTACGCAGTCCGTCCTATGGGGTGGACGCGTGAGCCCTGTCACCGTTCCAGAGTGGACAGACGCCACCGATTGGGCAGCAGTGATCGACCCCAAACTTCGACCAGGCATCATGCTTGGCGAGATCTTTGGAGTACTGCCTCAGATCTTCTCAGCATCTTCCGAGATCGACCCCGCCATGTTCGCCAACGACGAAAGCCGGATCAAGGTCCGGCACTTCCTGAATGTTGGCGTGGCTGATGATATGCCACTGCACAAGAGCAATGTAGCTGGATAGGCAGCCAGCACCTTTATAAACTCCGTGAGAGCCGAAAACGGGATGTTCTCACGGAGATAATTAGTCCAATCCATAAGGAGTAAACATCATGGAAACCATCAAGATCATCCTCGCCATCCTGCTCACTGCATTCGCAGGTGGTTTGGTTTTCTACAATCTACTGCCGATAGTCACATCGTCAGAGTTTGCCGAAGCCATCAGCAACCTGAAGTACCGCCTCGCGCGTAAGTGGGCAATCATCACGCGCTATTCAATGGAGCTCGGCGGATACGTCCACGACACGCACATGTCGCAATGGATAGCCCCGAACATGTGTTCATTCGTCACCGGCACATGGACAGACGCAGCCGGAGCCGTCACCGGCACAGTCACCAAAGCCAAAGCCGCCGCCGATGAAACCGGCGTCATCTACATTCCGGTCAGCGCGGCAGTGCCCTCCAATTCAAGCGCGCTCAAAGGCTCCTACATCACGTCCATCGATATCTATTGGGCGACCACCACAGCCGCGCTGGATGCAGCCGGAGCCGTCGCCACAATCGACCGCTTTGTACTGCCAATCAATGGCGCAGCCTTTCCCGCCCTCGTTGCCCATACGTTCACGTATGACACCGGCAACGACACCGCCGCCGAAACCGACGACCTCGACGAGCACTCAATGACCCTCACCATCACCACCCCATTCTGGCTCGACAATGACGACGTTGTTCAGGTCCGTCTCACAATGGACGCAGCCGCAACCAGTGTGATCAAGTTCCACGGCGCGCGCGTCAATTACACTCTCAGACTCTAGGAGGCGATCATGTTAGAGCTTGCGCAAGAATATGCAAACCTATTAGGAACTCAGGTCATAGCCCACGCATTCAAAGACGATGGCTCAATCACATTCGTGCTTGAGTCAGGTCCAAAGCTCAACATGACCGAGGAACAATTGCGAGAAGAAATCGCAAAGCTGAAACCGGCAGAAGAACCAGAGCCGGTCAAGAAACCGAAGAAGAAAGCCGAAGGTCCCGCCACAGGCGGGAGAAAGGTTCAATCAGAATGATCCCCTTCTACAGATCCCTTGCCTTCTGGCAAGCCCTCGCCTACGTGGTAGCCGCGCTTGTCGCCCACTTCACGCCCTACGCGCTCGAAGCCGGAACCCTGCTCGCGCTCTTTCTGGCAGTCCTGAAAATGATCAACATTGTGCCCGAATTGCGCGCACGTGGTTTATTGCCTTGAGAGTAGGATTTACAGCCGTCTGTTACCGAAAATAACAGCCCCTAGAAAATTGAAAAACCCCTATCCCCTACCCAATTAGGGGATAGGGAGAAACAGACCCCTTTTCAAAGGATTTTCCCATGAACAGAATTTGTCTCATTTTGGCAGCCATCATGTTCGGAATCGGAGCCATTCCCACAGCTCCCCCAATTCTCAATTGGGAGAATGCCGGATTCTTCTTTCTCACCCTCAGCCTGATACTCCCCTAGAGCAATCATGAGCGACTCCCTCACCACCCTCATCGGCAAAGTTCAAAACCTCCTCGGCGACGCAAGCGCCACAGTCTTTACGACGGCGATCTGCACCGCAGCCATTCGCCAGGCATTATCAGAATTCAATACGCGCGTTCCCCAACACGCAGCCGTCACCATCACCGGAGTCAACGACCAGTATGAATACGAACTCACAGACGAAGACGCCAACGCCGTGAAGATCCTCGACGTGCTCAGGGAGGGAGATAACCAGGATGAGCTCGACATATCCCTCACTTACGATGATTACATCGAAGACGAGCGCGTCTTCTTCCGCCTTCGCTCACCCGTCACCACCAGCGAAACCCTCATCGTTCGCTATACCCTCAACCACACGATCAACGGACTCGACAGCCAGGTCGAAAGCACCACCCGAGCCGAGCACGATCAAATCCTGGTCAACGGCGGCGCAGCCTGGGCAATCTGGACCAGGGGAGTAGCCAGAGTCGAAACCATCAATCTATCACAGGACCAGTCCGACAATTACAGAGAGATGGCAACCCGTCTCTATTCAGCGTTCGAGAAAGGTATGGACAACGCCGCGCGCAGGCAAGCACCCGTAGGTGAACCCGATCAACGAACATGGCAAGATCAATACCATTACTGGGATCAATAGATGCCGCGCACACTCCCAGCCGCACTAACAACGGCAATGGATTCGGGGATTTATGAACCGTATTTACGAATCCTCATCAACGACACACCCAGCGACACCGGCGCAATAACACTACAGCCGATGGGGTTTACCATCGAAGCAACCAGAGCAACTATCAAGGTCCCACCCACAATCTTTGCAATCGATCAAACATATTTCCGAATTGTGCGCGGCGCGGTGATCAACGGCACACCCTCCACAATATCAACGATCTGGTTTACCGTCGTCGATGTAATAACAGACGGAAAGGCAAACTACTATACAGGAGAAGCCCTCGACAGGTCGTATCTCAGCATTGCCGCCGACTCAGATTATGAAACCGTGATCGAAACCGCGCTGACTGGAATAGATCATACAATCATTCCAAACTATGAGGGCAGCGCGGCATGGAAAGCATACCAGTTCTATCCAGACGGGAAAGCCATCGTTCTTAGTCCACGCAAAAAACTATTCACGATCCTACAACAGAAGTATTTGATATTCGCGACCGAAGACGGTTGGGACGGCACGAATAGCAACATATTCTTCTTTGTCGCAGAACAAACCAGAGCAACAGACTACACAATCACAGACCCATTGTGCAGTTTCAATTTTCATGCCGAATTACGCCGGCTGATATGGAGAGATGAAGCCAGTACAGTGCACAGTCTTGGAGGCGCAACCGCAACAATACATAATCTCGGATACCTTGAATCAACAGCAGCCGATCCAGTCGACGGTACTACTCCGCTCAACCTGGGTATAGGAACGAAATCAAGAAAATTACCGGTGCATCTAAAGTACCGAACAGGCGATAAAGTAAGACTGGAAAACGCATCACCAGCCGACTACCAGATCACACAAAGAATAAGGGTTACAGAAGTTCTAGATCTAAGCTCAACACCCGCCTGGTATCAGGTCTTGGAAGTCCTGCAATACTACGGCACCACCGAAGGCGGACCGATGCCCTCCACCATCGAAGCAGCCGCACCCTACACCCCACTCGCTACCGGTAACTTCGATCGAGTTCTGTCAACCAATGACAACAACATCCAAGCCGCAATGGAAACCATCGACGATCATGAGCACACAACCAGCACAGACCTAAACGTCACAGAGACACTACAACTCAGTGGCGATATTACGCCGTCAGCCCTAACCGCAAATCAAAACAACTACAACCCCACCGGTTGGAGCGCAGCCGTTGTCATGAGACTCCAAACAGACGGCACAAACCGCACGATCACAGGTCTAGCAGGCGGCACAGATGGACGAATTGCCATTCTGATCAACATAGATTCCGTTAACATAATTTCCCTACAGGACGAGAGCGGCTCAAGCACCGCCGCCAATCGCTTCTACCTCCCCACATCCACAACCCTTCTGAATATCCATCCCGATGCATCAGTTGTCTTGCAGTACGATTCCACTTCTTCAAGATGGCGCGTTCTCTCGCTCATGGACCATGCATTACTCACAGGCATTGGTAGTAACACTCACAGCCAAATCGACACCCACATCTCATCCACTCATCTAGCATTCAACGATGGCGAAGGCAACCCAGCCGACCCAGGCAGCGCCAGCGCAGACGGAACCAGCGCCTACGCCGCGCGCCGAGATCATGTGCACAAGGGACCAACGAAGGCAGTCATTATCTTTCCCACCAATGCACTACAAGATACCGTGAACGCCAGTTCAACCGAATACCTCGCCCCCTTCGTAGATGGCAACTTCGGAACAGAGAAGGCAATGGGTGTCACACGAAACGGGACAATCAAAAACTTTTACGTAAGACAGGTAGGGAATCAGCCAGCATCCGGCACACTGGTCTGTCATGTAAGACAGAACACAGCCTCCGACATCATATCCATCACCATTGCCGCAGGCGCAGCCGGACCAGCAACACGCTCAGAGACAGCCACCAGTGTAGCTGTATCAGCAGGAGATTTCATCGGATTCAAATTCGTAAACAACGCCACAGCCGTGAGCGCCACTATAGGATTTGTGGTAGTAGAGATTGAGTTCGACCCATAGGAGAGACATGGCAAACATCACAATCACAATCCCCGACGCAATCGCCAGCCGCGTGCTCAATGGATTTGCAAGAAGATACGGTTACGCACCCACTATCGACGGCGAACCCAATCCAGAGACAAAGGCACAGTTTGCTAAACGCAAACTGATCGAGCTCATCAAGCAGGCAGTCAGAGAAGCAGAAGTACAGGAAGCATCCAACGCCGCCGCAACCACCGCGGCACAGAGCGCCGATACCGATATACAGCTATCATAAAGCATGATGCTCCCTTCTTGGCTCAAACATTCAGGGAGCACCAGCGGCGCAGGACAAGCCTACAGGCTGACGGCGGGCACTGACAAATCTATTTGATCATGTAAGTCTAGGGGTAGTGGGTCGCCCATCGCGCCGGAGTATAAAAGAACATATAGACAATTGTCAATACGTAATGTGTGGTCTACTGCTAATCATTCTCCTGGTGATCTGGTTGATAGAGATACTATCAATACTCGATCTCATTCCCCATAAACAACAAAGCGACAACCGCCCGCAGGGACGGACGGTTGTCAACCAGCCACCAGCTACCACATAGGCGACCTCCTCTCATCCTTATGCGATAGATAACAAAGTGGACGACAACAAGGTGAGGGGGGCACCCTGAAGCCGTCCAGAAAACATAATACAAAATTCAAAAGCAAAAGTCAAATGAGAGTTTGGTAGTCGGCTCCTGCGGCTCGCTCCGCTCGCGGGGGAGTCTAAAACCAATACATGCCTGCTGCCACGCAGCAGGCAGATGCTTCGCTCGTGCGTTGCCACTCGCTCAGGTGGCGCGGTGCCGCCACAAATAAGTTCACGCGGTGCCGTGAACTAAAACCAATACATGCCTGCTGCCACGCAGCAGGCAGATGCTTCGCTCACCACGTGAGCTCAGTAACAAGTGCAAAAAACCAAGAGCCCCAAAAGAACGACGGGCGCGGGCATCGTGTGTTGTGCTGGACAAGTGCCGAGCCTTTCAGCCAGGAACAAGATCGCTTCAGGCTTCGGTCACTTGCCATCACCGTGACGAACACACTCAACACACCAAGCCCGAACGCGCCACATAATAGGGTTGCAAGTGTGGGATCAATCACCCACACATGCAAGGCTCACGTAAAGCTCGCCAGGTCTAAAAGAAAACCAAATATAAAACCATCGGTTCAATAGTCGGCTCCGGCAGCTCCCTCCGGTCGCGCGTGAGCAAACCCAAAAGCAGACTCTTCGCTATCGCTCAGTGATGCGCAAAACCACCCCGCCCCCCTCCCAAACCCAACCCCCCACCCCGCAGCCGCTCCGCGCTCAGCACCACTGTGTGGATGCTGGCGCTTCACGTCTAGCATGGTGTGTTGAAATTGGGATAGGGGGGCGGGGTTCTTCGTTTTCCCCCGAAGCCGAAAGAGCATCGGCATCGGGGTCGGCGCTTCCAGCGCCTAAAACCTTTTGCGCATCAAAGAGCAGAATCTTCGCCGGACGAGCACCGGCTCAGTAGGCGCGCTTCGTCACGAACACCCGAAGCGCGCGCAGAGCAGTCACTTCGCTTTGCTCAGCTTCTCGTCTGCGATCTTCAACGCCGCCGAAATAGCCTTACCCTGGCTCAGTGGAGCATACGGGCTCATCATCAACTGAACACGCTCCAACCGCTGGGCATCTTCAGCAGTAAGCCGAACTGTCAAGCGAATTTCACGGACATTATTTTTAGTTTGCTTTTTCATGTCTTGCATTGTACGCCAATGAAAGGCAAACGTCAAGGGCGGACATGCTACGCACTCGAACTAGTTTCATCTTTTGGAGGGTTGCGGACGAACGCCGCAAGGCTCACATAAAGCTCGCCAAATCTAAAAGAAGAACAATCAACCCGCGGCTTGCAACTGCATCGCCGCACGGTGAGCTCACTGCGCAAATAAATGCAGGCGAACACTGCTTTATTTGCTCCGTTCGGCAGCTCGCCACGCCTGAAAACCATCAGGCTTGCTTGTAGGTTTCTCCATGCTATGCAAACCCAAACCTTGCAATTTCCTTGCATTGTTTCTATTTGTCTTGCATTGTCTTGCATTTTATGCTATCATGTAAGCATGTTCAAATCTGCTCAATCTCAAGTCTTCATCCTTCATCTGGTTATGTTTATCTTTCATCCATTCGCCAAAAGGTCAAAGTCATAATGTCAGTTTATTTCGGCGGTTCCCGCCATCCCCTTTCAAATGCCCATGCTCAAGCCCAGCTGCATGCAGTCGTGCGCGCGGTCATTGCTTCTGGTTCTTCTGTTCATGTGGGCTGCTGCATGGGCGTTGATCGTGCAGTCATAAAAGCCGCTAGTCCCTCATGGTTTTCGCATCTTAGGGTGTTCGCGCAGTTCTGCCAGTCCGGCGCAGGTTTTTTGCAAGGTGTTTCAAATCCATCCGTGCATCTTTTACCCTCGTCCATTGTCTCATTCCTGGCAGGCGGCTCGCTTCAGGTCCCTGCATCCGGTCGGCTCATCAATCGCAGTGTTGCAGCCTTGCAGGGTTGCTCCGCGGCTGTGTTCTTCGCTCCTGGCTCTGGCTCGCTGGCAGTGGCGGCGCATGCAGTCGCCGCAGGCATTCCGGTTTTTGCTTTTTCATCCTATCCCCCCGCGCTCATCAATGGGCAGGGTTCCTGGTTGCCTGCTGTGTTCCATGGTTTTTCGTGCTGGCAGTGGTCGGTTGTTTATCTCAAAATGTTTTAGTCGTTATCTGGTGGGTGTTCCACCAGTCAATTAGTGCGGCATAGCCGCAGAAAGAATCCCTCACATGAAACACCAACCCACACCCGAACAAAAAGCAAGGGCAGAAGAACGCCGCCAGGCACTGCGCGATCTATGGCAGAAAATCGGCGAGATGTCCGAAGAACAGCGGGCGCAATTTGCCGAGCGCGTCGGCAGCGTTGTAACTTGCGAAGGTCATCCCCTCTCAATCAATAACACAATCCTACTGGCATACCAAGCCGATAATATCACCGTGGTCGGCGGCTTTCAGCAATGGAAGAAGGCAGGCAGGCAAGTTACAAAAGGGCAGCGCGCCTTAGGTATTTGGATACCAAAGCATGACAAGCAAGAAGGCGAGCAAGAGCAAACAGATAAACCATCCTTTTTTATATTTGGTTCAGTGTTTGATATTTCGCAAACTGAACCAATACAGTAAAATCCCACCCAACCAATGAGCGCCGGTGGTCGCCTAGTAACCACCAGAAAGAATCCCTCACAATGAATAAGCAATACTGGCTCAACACCGAAACAGGAAAGGTAACAGATAGAGAATTCGATGATCCCCCATTCGGCGACCTGTGGATTGAAATCACAGAGAAAGAATATAAGCAACTCGTTCACCCACTGACACCACCCAAAGAGGAGGAGTCATGACCACCAACCAACCCATACCCAATGACACCTACATCGGCGACCTGATCCATTCCCGATTCATGAAAGTTGAAGATCTAACAGAACGATGGGGCGTCGAACAAATTGCAGTCACAATATCACGCACGGAAAAGGTGCCAACCATCCCCAACGCCAAAGACATCGACCCAATCACAAAGAAACCACGCGAAGTGATGCAGACCGTACTCTACTTCAAGAACAAAGCCGGCAAGGAATTCCACCGCGGCTACTTGCTCACATCAAAGGAGGATCTTGAGAGTCTCATATCAGCCACGGCAGCCAAGACAGCCGGCGACCTACTCGGAAAACGGATATTGATTTTCATATCCGAATTCCGAAAGAAGCCAGTCCTCCGAATCGCCCCCACCCCACCAGAGGAACCAGCCAAAGAGAGCCCCGAAGCGCAACGCATCCACCAGGAACAGATGCAGCGCGCAGAGCCGCCAGCAGAGCTAACCTACAAAAAGAGCGAAGGCGCGCCGGACCTACCGCCGATGCCAGGAGCATAATACAAAGCGACACATTCCCATCTTTATTGATGGGAATGTGTTTTTTTGTGGCTATGTGCAGAAAACCACAGCCCATAGCCCAACCCTTGACATATTTCCCATCTTGCCTATAATTCCTACCATGAAACAGCGACGAACAACCGACCTCCCCAATCTCACCACAGAACAAGCCGCCGAAGCTCTGCAAGTCAGCGAGCGCACCATAAGAAACATGATCAAGCGCGGGAGTATCCATGCTCACAAACTGGACCCGACAAGCAAGAGCGTTTATCGCATCCCTCATTCAGAGATCGAAAGAATACTTGGAGCACGAACGAACCAGGGAGATAAGCCAGGCAGAAAATGAAGAAACGGGTTGTATCCTTTTTCTGGTTGTTCTCGTCTTTCTAATAGCACACACGTTCCAACCTTAATAAAAACCATCTCCCATGCTCGAAACATGGGAGATGATCAACGGTGAGTCTATCATCGTTGAAGGTAGCCAGCACCTTTACAACTGAATAGACCTAGTGAGCGCGGACGGACTCGAACCGTCAGCCAATGGCTTAAAAGTCTTATGCACGGCACTAAGGTACATAGTGACGATCATAAGCCTCCTGTAATTCATCCACGGCAAACTGACCATAATATTCAAAAGTGAGCTCAACACTTTCATGACCGCCCAATTGAGCAGCCAGGGGCAAAGGCATGCGATTGGACAGCATCCTTCTAAACCAGCGATGCCGCCATTGATGGGGGGAACAACGACCACGAATCCCAAGACGCGCTTTATACCGATCAATTACCTTACTCACGGAAGCCACCCTCAACGGCTTTCCCTCAGCCGTCACAAAGACGTGCTCACACCCAGGCGGGCGCACAGCCACCCAGGCGCGCAGAGCTAAAAGAGCATCAGAGTCCATAACGACGGTCCGCTCCCTGGCGCCCTTTTCAAAGACCTGGGCGCGCCGGCACAATGGCTCATCGGCAGAGAGATTCAAATCAGCCATTCGTAAAGCAGCCACTCCCCCACGCCGCGCGTTCGTCGAAGCAAAGAACAACAGCATTGCATAATCCCGAACGCTCCATCGCTTCGCTTCCTCCAAAATCAAAACCGCGTGTTCGTCAGTAATCCCACTGCGACCCCGACGCGGCAGCGAAGGCAAACGCAGCTCACCCGCGATATCGGCAGAGATCATCCCACGTTTATACAGCCACCGGAACAAACGCCGAGCCGCGCGAATGTAGCCATGAATAGTATGGGGAGATAACCCCTGACGCTCGATACTTTCCCGCCAGTCAACAAGATCCATCTCAAACACATCGAACAAGTTTCGAGTTTCCCCCAGGAAGCGAGCCAGCAGCACCAGCCGCGAGTGATACCAGACTTTTGTTTGAGTCGCCCTCCCTTGCAAGGCAATCTTGAGAAAGGTCGCAATAGCAAGCATGACCGTGATATTGCGAACCGTCACGGTCTGAACAACTTCCCTATTCATGATGTACCTCCAATGAAGTTAGCAGGAGTGGAACATCCCCCACACCTGTATAGCGAATCTCCCGCGTCGGGACACGCGGGAGCAATGACGACACCAGCCACGCAGGAGAATCCCTCACAAGGAAGCCACGCGCGGCCAGTGCCAATCCAATTATACAAGAAATGGAGAACCCCTCACAATGATTACAGTAACTCAAGCACCCAAAGAAGGCGCGGTTGTGGATGTCAAGACATCCAACCCGCCCCAAGTCAATGATCCCGTCGAATTCATCAAGGGCAGGCGCGCAGTGGCTATCGGGATCGTGCTCGAAGTACCCAGCCCACACACCTATACGGTTCTGGTGGTAGCCAGCGAGGCAGGTCCACAATGAAAAAGGTTATAGGAAACGCCGCGAAGTACATCTTCGCCGCCTTCACCATCGCAGTATTCGGCATGCTCATCTCCCTCACCTACCAGGCACTACAGCGCATCTTCCCAACTAACTTTTCAAATCAGATCATAGGGCTTGTCCTCTTTGACATCGGCGCGATTTGTTGGGCATTGGCATTCGTTTACTTATGCCAGACCACCGGACAATACGCCGCAGCCGTCATCGGATTTCTCACGGCGTTCATCGGCACCCTCGGAATGGTCGCCGCCGAAGTGGTACTCGCTGGAAAACTGGTCACAGTTGACCCGCAGCAAATCGGAGAAGGACTCGTATTCGGGTTTATTGCCGTCACCGCCCTACACGTGACCATGATCTACACCCACCACGCAGCCGCCCCCGATATTCGAGAGAAGATCGACGTAGGCATAGCGCGCGGGGAGATCGTCACAGAGGCAATCTCGCAAGCCACAAGGCAGCTCGCCGCAGAGAAAGCAAACCTCGCCAAGACCATCACAGTTGACATCGTCAGCCAGGTAAAGCGAGATCTCGGACTCTACCCGATCAATGACACGGTCTTCGACCGACGAGCAAGGCTCGAAGCCGATACAGTGCCACTACCCACACTTGCACCTGGCGCAAGTGCAGGTGTCGTTGAGCCAATAGCAGAGGATGAGCCGAAACCGGCGAAGCCCCCTTTTCTACCCGAATAGGAATGCGCCGGCTGGCGATAAATCCCACAGGCAAAGGCAAGCCCCGAATGATGCTCTACTGCCTGGACTGCAAAGCGGAGGGTCGCAAGTGGTTATTCACAAATACGAACCAATGCCCTCACCACTGGCAGCCAATATTTTTTCCGGCACCCGCAGAGAGCGAATCCGCCGAGAGTGTGAATGTGGATGCGGAGAGTGGTTCACCACCACCCACCCCACCAAACGCACCGCGAACGCAACACATCGTAAACGCAAATCCCGACGCGTGGATTAGTGACTATCCGCAAGGAATGTCACGCCACGCGCGGTGACAAGTGCCCTCCATCAGTCCCGTGATGGAGGGCGAAGGAGAACCCCTCACATGAACACAAATTGCATCTGTCTCGAATACATCCACGATAACGGACCTTGCCCAATTCATGGGCAGCCGCCCACAGTGGACGAAGAAAAAGAATTACATATCAACCCGCATCTTCAAAAATGCGTGCGTGAAGGTCGCACGCACATTTTTGAAGAGGGAGAGCACTAATGCCGCGCTCAAAACTCAACAACGTGAAGATCATGGATGATGAAGTAATCAAATGCTTTGTCAACTCCAACACCGGCAGGGAAGAAACCACCCAGGAAGAACGCAGGGAAGTTGCCCGCCAATGGTGCGCCGGAGATTACAACTTTCACCACTCCCTGGCAGAGAAGCACGGACTCCTCCCAATTGCCCTGCTCATCGCCGCGCTGATAGACATCGACCATCCCTTACTAAACAGCGGGCGCGGGACATGCTTCAACTCTATAGAGTGCGCGGTGATCATTTTGACCACAATGCACCGAGGCGAAACAGTCTCACAGCCATTCGAGCATTCTATCCACAGCCAGCTTGTGGAAAGAATCAATCAATGAATTGTTTCCACAGGGAAAGAATGGTTTTGGCATTCTGTCCACAAAAACGACCATTCTTTCCCATTCGATCCACAGGCAGAGATGTGGAAAGAATTGTAGAGTAAATCGACCCGTAAGGCGATTCTATACATTCTTTGCACAGCCCCTATGTACTACTTACTAAAGAGGTTTCTATGAATAAACAAATGACTCATTTCTGGAATTGGAAAAAGCGACTTCCCGAACGAAAAGGGCAGCCGTGCAGAGTCCTTGCGCGCGGCAAGCTCAATTCAATTCTCATAGAGTTCGAAGACGGATATAAGGTCGTTACCTCGCGCTTCGCAGTACGAAAGATCATCCCTCTACTCGTGCTCATCATGGCACAAATCGCCTGCATGACCACCGTCGAGCCCTACGCCACATATCCCGCGGATACTCCTGCAGCACCGACACAAACAGCGATCATCGAGGAACCAGCCTCCGGCGCAGTCTTCGAAATCGACAATCAAAAATCCCAAATCGAAAATTGCGCCATCGTGATTGCATCCCAATCCCTCCATCTCCGCGCCCAGCCGTCCGAGAAAAGCCAGGTCCTAAAATATCTCTACCACGGCGACCAGGTCAAAGTGCTAGCGCGCGAGCTCAAATGGTGGAGCATCCAGGCAGGGGATAAAACCGGCTGGGCGAAGGCTGAATTTCTGGCAGAGAGTGAGTGCGAATGACGACTTATATCATCTTACAGTGGACACCATTCCCAGGTATCTATAAGCCAATACCTGAATGGCAATTGCAAACGGCGGAGTATGACTTGAGATTGAATAAAACTCACTATTACGAGCGCGCCATTCGCATTGGGAACAACCTTGCTTACCCAAAGAAAATCGCAGAGCAAATCGTTTCCTATTGGCAAAAAAAATATTCATTCGCAAAATATCAAATAGAAGAAAGCGAGCGCGAATGAAACCCAAATGCCACTGCGGCAGGCTCGCCGCGCGCTATCCGAATCTAATCACCCGACTCTTTCGCCCAGCCCAGGCACAGACCCAGCGACAAGCCGCGCAGGCTCGCAAATGCGTGCCTTGTTATAAGGTGGTGATCTACATCCAGGCAGTAGTGAAGTCATGAACACCGAAGGAACCATCGAAAAGGGAGCGACGCGTTACCACGTCACGTGTGCATCCCTGTGCGGACTCTCCGAGATAAGTTACCACTTCAAAAAAGTCGACTTCGAAAACCAGCTCACCATGCACGGCTGGAAGAAGATCAACAAGCAATGGCACTGCCCAACGTGCGCGCGGAAGGTGAAACCATGAAACACATCTATATCAAATACAACATCGCAATCAATAGAGTCCAAGTGATATTGATGGACGGCAACGAGCAAAAATCTATTCTCACCAAAGATGGCAGGTGGCTACCGTGGACGGAGCACACCGAATTATTTGACGCGAGCACAAAGATTACAGATGTGTTTCGCTACGATCCAAGATCATCACCACCTGATTAGCCATGAGAGCGGAGACAGAATGTTCCACGTACCTGAAAAATACAGAATCGTGACCGGCAGACTGGGCAGTAATTCCTCATTCGGCAACAATGGCGCTTTCGTCATCGAACTGCCGCGAGGGCGCACACTATTTATTCTCGCGGCAGATGGATTAGGCTGGGAACATGTCAGCATTCATGTTGAAATCCGCATCTCAAAAAAAGAGACAAAGTCACAAACCCCATTATGGGATGAGATGTGTTTCGTCAAAGATTTATTTTGGGATGAAGAAGATGTAGTAATGCAACTGCATCCAAAAAAATCAGAATACGTGAACAATCACCCGCACGTCCTGCATCTTTGGCGACCAACACACAAAGAAATCCCAACACCGAACAAGCTCCTGGTTGGTGTGAAGTGAAAACGCCCTTCATCCACCCAGCCACACCGCCCAGGCTTGTAAAAGCCTTCAAGCGCGCGGGCAGCTATCACAAACTTGCCGAAGCCCTCAGCGATGAAGAATTCACAATGAATGTTCGATACCCATACGAACTCATCACCAAAGGCATCGAGCCCACCGACCGAACAGTCTTAGGCAGAGAGATCCGGCACCGGCTTTACTTGAAAAGATACAAACCCAAACCGCGCGGACCCAAGCCGCCAGCCCCAAAGCATCTCATCTGGTGGAACAACATCGGCAAGCGCATGCGACACATGATCATCGAACGATTGCATAAGCACAAGGAATACTATCGTGACCATCCCGAAACATCTCCGCACTCAGATCAAAGCTCTTGACCTCGGCATAAAGGCACTCGAGCGACTCCGCCGCGACTTCTCACCTGGACACGTCGCATTCAAAAAAGGGATCGACCTCGATTTTGCCATCCGAGATCATGCCAAGTTCGAGCAATACACAGCCGCCATCACCCAGCTCGAAGACCTGAAGGAGATCCTACTAGACCCAGGAGCCATAAGACTCCAGGAGAGGTTATTATGAAATGCTTTTCCCGCCCCGGTTGGTGGCAAACACTCTGCGGCCTAGACGCTGCAAATCAAGGCTTTGGATGGAGCGACAAAGTAAAGGATGTTGGTTGTAAGAACTGCTTGAAAGCAATCAAAAAAGGCGAACACCGTCGCTGGAAATCTCGCCACATTCTTATAAACATGAGACAGACAAAAAAGGAGATGCAATCATGACCCGCTTACAAGCCATCCTCGAAGACCAGCTCACCGAAGCCAAACGGAAGGCAGGTATCAAAACCGTACGCAAACTTCCCAACGGGCTCCGCATCGAACTGACGTGCATCTCCCACGATGTACAATTGACCCTCACGCGCGACACGGTTTATCCCTCCGAGCAGGAGTGGCAAACCGTATCGAAATATTTTCCCTATCCCATCCCAAGGGATGTAGACATCAAGACCAGGCAGGAAGGCAGCCGCTATATCATGACCGCGCGCATTCCATCCCAGCGCGCGATGCAAATGAAGTTTGCGTAAGGAGCCAACCCATGAGCGCCGAACTGACAACGACCGATGAGCCCACCGAGCAACCGCCCAGCACAAGAACGCGGATCATTCTCATTGCCATCGACCGGCTCGAAAACAAGCTCACAGACTTGCAGGACGTGAGCCGCACAGTAAAAGAAATTCAGAAAACATTGAGTCTAAACAACTCATGGCGCGGTCCGATCATTCGCGCGCTCAAACACTTTATTTCGTTGATAGAACTTGCAGGGGATAAAACAAAAAAATAAAATTGTGGTAATATGCCCAAGACAAATGAAACCACTTGCGCGCGCTGGACTCGATAGTCCAGCGCCCCCAGGTGGGATAGGCGACTGCCTTCCACAGCCAGCCGCGTACCTAATGGTGCGCGGCTTTTTCGTTTTTGGAGTGAGTATGACCAAATCCAACGAAACAACAAAGCAGGACATTACCCGACCAATCACAATGTATGTGGTTCAAGTATTGAAATCCAACCTCGACCACATCCATACTGACCGCATCTCCATCATCGACGTTGAAATGAGCAAGCCCGCAGCCGAAGAATTAGTCAAACTCATTCAAGACCACCAACTACAAAAGCGAGTCGTCCGATTCAGATTATCAGGAAGGTTAGTACTGTCATGACCAGCGGCAGCGGGCAAGACACAAGGAACAAACTCAGGGAGGAACTCTTACGCGTTCAACTCGAAAGCCTGAAGTTATCCGTCGAGCAGATGCGCCAGCGCATCGACGCTCGCGTCGACACCATTCACGGCGAACAGCAGGAACATGAGAAACGAATCCGCATTGTCGAAGAAGTTGCAATCAAATTCAATTTCATCATCTATCTTGCTATGGGCGGCGGGTTGATCGGGTTGATCAATCTAGCCGTGTTGTTATTCAACAGGTAAGGCAATGACAAAAAGATCAGGCGCGCAGCCAGGCAACAAGAACGCCCTCAAACATGGGTTTTATTCCAAGCGATTCAGCGAGGAAGAAAAAGAACGTCTCAACGGACAGTCCGCAACGGATGTCAAATCCGAGATCGCATTCCTGCGAGTCTGCATGGACAGGCTCGCCCAAAGCATGGGGATGACACTTGTTGAAGACGCGGCAGAACCAGCAATCGACGACACCACCACAAAGAGCGATGAGCATTATCTAAAGCAGCTCAACACCCTGTCACTCATGAGCCAATCCCTGGGCACGCTCATTCGCACCCAACACCTGATACACGGCGGCAAGGGAGAGATTGAAGACGCAATCAACAACGCGCTCGAACAGATACGTTTGGACATGGGGATATGAGCACACTACAGCAAACCGTAGGAGCCGTGCTCCGCACGTTCGATAACTTCACCGCCCGCGCAGCGGGCATGAAGATGTATTTTTATCAGCTCGAACCAGCCAAAGCCATTATCGAATCCATTACGAAAAAATTGGGGCTCACGATAGTAATCGTGATCTCCCGCCAGGCAGGCAAGGACGAACTGCTTGCGAACCTCCTCACCTACCTCATGACATTATTCAGTCACAAAGAAGTGGGTATCGTCGTCGCTAATCCAACCTACAAACCCCAAACTACAAACTTCATCGTCCGGCTGGAAAGCCGGCTCAAGAGAAACCTGCTCACGCGCACAGTCTGGAAGAAACGCAGTGACTACATGCGCATCATCGGCAGCGCGATTGTCAGCCTGTTGTCAGGGGATAAAGACGCCAACGTGGTAGGAGCGGTCGCTTCACTCCTTCTGGTGGTCAACGAGGCGCAGGATATATCTACTTCCAAATACGATAAAGACTTCGCGCCCATGGTCGCATCGACCAACGCCACCAGAGTCATTGTGGGAACCGAGTGGACCAATGACACCCTGCTCGCGCGCGAGATCGACGCCGCGCGGCAGCTCGAAAAAGCAGACGGGATCAAGCGCGTGTTTGTCTACACCGCCGACCAGGTTCGAACCGTGAACGAAGCCTACGGTCAATTTGTAGATTCCGAAGTCCAGAAGAAGGGCAGGCAGCACCCGCTTGTAAAGACTCAATACTTCTGTGAGCGCATCGACGCAATCACCGGCATGTTCCCCGCGCGCAGGCTCGCGCTCATCCAGGGCGATCAACCCCCGCAGACTCTCCCTACCCTCGGACATATCTATGCCTTTCTCATCGACGTAGCCGGTCAGGACGAAGCCGCCATGCAGCTCGACGGGATGAACAACCCAGGCAGAGACAAAACCACCGTCGATATTATCGACGTAGACCTATCCGCCCTCGACCTGCTCCAAAGTCCAATCTATCGGGTTGTGCAGCGCTTCGAATGGCATGGCACAAACCATGTAGATATTTACGGGGGTATTAGTTCAATGGTCGATTTGTGGCAGCCCTTATGGATCATCGAAGACGCCACCGGCGCAGGCGAGGGATTATGGGGCATGTTGTACAAAGCCTATCCATCCCGAACCATCGGGTTCAAATATACGAGTGTTTCCAAAAGTGAATTGGGCTACGGTTTTCTAGCCATCGTTGAGAGTGGGAGATTTAGAGATTGCGTGCACAGCGAAGAGGTTCGCATGCAGTATCACAAATGCAAGAGCGAGATCCTTCAAGGACCAGGCAAGACCATGCGCTGGGGCGTGCCCGAAGGCACGCGCGACGAGAACGGACTATTAGTGCATGACGACTACCTCACTACCGACGCCCTCACCGCGCAATTGGATTTGCTTGAATGGTACATCCCCTTCGAGTCATTCTTCATCGAGCAGCCCGACCCATTGGAGGGTATGAATAATGCCTACTAAGAAAGAGTTAGAACAGCAGATCCAGGAACTCGAAGGCAAAATCAATCTCGCCAACGACGCGCTCGAAGCCGCGCTATCCCTCAGCCCAGAAACCGATAACAACTTCTTCACAAGGGGAATGAGTGACCTCTACGGTCCCACGCGCGGCACATGGGATCGAAAAAAGATTTTCGGCGAGAGCTTGCGCGCGTGGAGGGTCAACCCCATCGCGCGCCGCATCGTAAAGATCATGACATCATTCGTCGTCGGCAAGGGCTTGAAGATCAAGAGCTCACACGAAGGCACAAACGAATTTTTACAGGAGTGGTGGAGCCATCCCAAAAACCAGCTCAAGAAGAATATCAAACGCTGGAAGGACGAAGACACCCGCACAGGGAATCTGTTCATCCTTTTCAACGTGCTCGAAAATGGCATGACCATCCTGCGCGCGGTCCCAGCTGAAAAGATCGAGGAGATCGTCACCGATGATGACGATGTGGAAACCGAACTCAAATACACCAAAGACGCCACCGGCGAGGAATACTATCCAGCCTTCGACCTCGAAGCCGAGAAGCAAACAAAATTCATGATGCACTTTGCATCGAATCAGCCGGTCGGCAGTCCGTGGGGAGAAGCAGACCTCTCGCCCTTGCTCGTCTGGATAGGTCGCTTTTCATCGTGGCTCGAAGATCGAGTCCGTCTCAATCGTTTTCGAACTGCCTTTATGTATGTCGTCTCAGGCAAATACAAAAGCGAAGTAGACCGCCAGAAGCGCGAGTTAGAGCTTAACGCCAACCCTCCCAAGTCCGGCAGCGTTCTGGTCATGAACGAAGGCAACGGCGAGCAGTGGGGCATCATGGGCGCTCAGCTCGACAGCTTCGACGCCACCCTCGACGGCACAGCCATCAAAAAGAATATTCTCAGCGGCATCGGTTTTCCCATGCACTGGCTGGCAGAGCCGGAGAGCTCCACCCGCACCACTGCCGAAGCCGCAGGCACCCCCACATTCCGAACCCTCGAGGAGATGCAGAATGATTTCTTTTCCAATCTGGTTGATATGGCGCGCGTGGCAGTGGCTATCAGATCTCGCACCGACTCAAACGTCGATGCGCTCGCAGAGATTGAGATCGAAGGACCAGACATCACAGAGCGAGATAACGCCACCCTCGCGCTTGCTCTTGGCAGATCCTACCCTCAGCTCGCCGACATGTTCGACCGAGGACTCCTTGATGAGAAGGAACTGCTTCGAATAGTTTACAAGATGATCGCCGAGCCCTTCTTAGGCAAAGCCCCGAAGGGGCTCAAAAAGCCCCTCACCGCCCCAGGCGCGCAGACACCCAGCGAAGGCGGCACCGACGAAGGCGATCCCGATGAGGACGAAGAATGAGCGGACCTGCACCCACGAAAAGACTTGTCTACCTCCAAAGCCAGGTCTTTCGCTATATCAAAAATAGCGCCAAGCCCAAGTATGGACCAGGACCCCACTTCCAGATGATATGGGCATCCTGTGCCATGAAACCATCAAAGCCGATCAAATACCAGGTCAACAACCCAGGCACATCCTTCGCGCGAGTCGAAGTGCAGAAGGCTGTCTTCCTAAAGCCGCCCGCCTTCCCCAAACCCTGCGGGCTCACCAATAACGAGGAGTAAGACCATGAGTAAAAAAGTCCTTCCCATTCTCAGATCATTGCCGGTCGTTGAAAAGCTCGACCTGCCCCCGCGCGCAGAGATCCTCCCGAAGATCGAAAACGGAGAGATCGACCACCTGGATTTTCAGGCGCGCGTGTATGGCACCGGCAAGAACCACAACCCCTACCAGTTCAAGGAAGCAGATCTCGCCAGCTTCGCCAAATCCTTCGAAGGACAGCCGTTCCTCCGCAACCACGACACCTACGACATCGACGCGCGCGACGGCACAGTCATCGACTGGGCGCTTGAAGGCAAAGCCTTCAAGCAAACCATCCGGCTCACCACCCGCCGCGGGATGGTCGACTTCGTCGAAGGCAAGATCGACCGATTTTCGATCGGCTGGTATTACGACGATGTCATGTGCTCCATCTGCAAGCAATCCTGGTTTAGTTTCGAATGCCGGCATTCCCCAGGTCGAGTCTATAAGGTCGACCAAAAAGACATCATGTGCATGCTGATATTTATCAACCCCTCCGGCAAAGAGACCAGCGCCGTCAATACCCCCGCGGTCGAAGGCACAGGAATAGATAAGTTGCAGGAATATAAACTCGAAGTTCTCGGCGACGTGACCGCTGAAACCCACGCGCGCCGCGCGTCCAATAAACTCATGAAAGGAGTCCAAATGAAACCAAAAAAGAAAGTCACAACACCAGCCGCGCCAGTGCTCGATGAGCAGGGCGAAATCGAAGAACTCACAAATGAGTTTACAGACGAAACCAGCGCGGCGCTCGATTTGCAGGGAGCCGATGAGATCATCGCCAATCTGCAACAACAGGCAGCCGAGGCGCGTGCTCTCCACGTAGAGCAATGCCGCTCCCTGCTCGAATCCAGCCTCGCGGCCAGCCGATTGCCAGCCGCCAGCCAGAAGGCAGTACGTAAGCCTTTTGAATTGATGCTTGCCTCCGGCAAGCCGTTCCTAGCAACGGAGTTGCAGGAAGCGATCAAAGACAAGCGCGAGGAACTTTCCAGCCTTCAAACGGTCGAAGGACCAGCGCGCGGCTCATCCATTGGTGGAATGTTCACCGGTCGTGAACAGTTCGAAGCCGCACTCGCCGACCTGCTCGGCGCGCCGCGCGAAGAGGGACAGGAGAAAATGAAAGTCCGCAGGCTCTCCGGTATCCGTGAAGCCTACATCCTCGCCACCGGCGATGATCAATTCATGAGAGGCTACTATCC
>Ga0209481_10000286_pt1 | contig 21036 bp, 27 predicted proteins | sample SoiMetdeltSBSDD3_FD_187598 | JGI IMG/M metagenome (GOLD analysis project Ga0209481, IMG submission 187598) | Bulk soil microbial communities from a Populus tree surrounding site in Tennessee, USA - Soil MetaG P. deltoides SBSDD3 (SPAdes) (version 2) | ecosystem: Environmental > Terrestrial >...
GCCAGGGGGTGACCGTCAGCCGGTTGACGGGTGGGGTGAGCGCGGAGGTAGACCTGTACGTGCTCGACGATGGCCGGCGGGTGGTTCGCAAGAAAGGTCCGAAGTGGAATGACGAGCTGGACAGCCGACGGGAAGCCGACGCCGATCAGCTCTACTCGTTGACCGCCCGGTCGCTCGATGCTCGGGTGCCACGGGTCTACCGGGACGCGCCGGACGTGGTCTGGATGGACTACGAGCATGGCCGCACGTACGCCGAGCTGATCCACGACGATCGGACACTGTGGACAGAGCGGCACGATCAGATTCTCGACACGAAACCCGTTCAGCGGGTCGGACTCATGGACTCACTAGCCGCGAACTCCGACCGCAACACGGGTAACCAGTTCCTGACCGACACGGGGGAGTATGTCGGGCTCGATCACTCGTTCGCCTGGGGTGGGGCCGAGACGAACGGGTTGGATCTCGGGTTGTTCGGTCCGAATGGACTCGGCAGCGTCGGCGCGATACCGGCTCGCTCGTTCGTCGTGCGAGGGCACGATGAGCGGTTGGACATCACCACGAATTCGTGGATCGATAACCCATTGACCGCCGATGATGTGTCAGAGATACGACAGCGGTTGGTTTCACTGCGTGCCGATTTCGACAAACTGGACCGCGGTTACTGGCTGGACTACTCGTTGTCGATGCTCGACGAGCTGGCCGAGCACGCGACCGGGAAGGGGTCGGGTCTCTATGGCTGAGCCGATGGTGCTGGAGCTGCGCGTCGTAGATCAAGACGCGGCGGTCGGTCGCAAGCTTGGCGAGCTGCGCCGGACCGAGAGCGGCCGGGTGTCCAGCCAGGGTGACGTGGCCGAATCGATCCTGCTCCGGGTGATGCGTGCGGTCGCGGTTGACCGGACGGAAGCGTTCGACCTGCTCGCGGTCAACGGCTGGAGCAACGGTCATCTTGTCCTGGTTGCCGGGTAGAGGTGCTACCCTGCGATGCCATGAGGCGCCGCGTTTCGCGCATGCTGAACAGAAAGACGCTGCCCGACCGGGCGCTACGGGTTGCCCGGCCGCGCGCCGAGCTGCGCGCCGGCCGTACCGACTGGTACCGAATCGTCAACGCGACCGCTCCCCAGGCCGAGATCTACATCTACAACGAGATTGGTTGGTTCGGTACCACGGCTGACGATTTCGTCAAGGAGCTGCGCGCCATCACCGCGGCCGGGATCGACCTGCACATCAACTCTCCGGGTGGGGAGATCTTCGACGGCATCGCGATCTACAACTGCCTGCTGGCGCACCCGGCCGCGGTGACCACGTACGTCGACTCGCTCGCGGCTTCGATCGCTTCGGTCATCGCGATGGCCGGCGACAAGATCATCATGGGTCGGAATTCGCAAATGATGATCCATGACGGGATGGGGCTGTGCGTCGGCAACGCCGAGGACATGCGCCGGATGGCTGACGATCTCGATGTGCAGTCGGCCAACATCGCCAGCGTGTACGCCGATCGAGCGGGTGGAACGGTCGACGAGTGGCGCGAACGGATGCGCGCCGAGACGTGGTACTCCGCGGACGAAGCGGTCAGTGCCGGCCTGGCGGACGAGGTGGTTGCGTTGCGGCCCGGTCCGGCACCGGAGAACAACTGGGACCTCTCGGTCTTCCAGTACGCTGGCCGGGATCGGGCTCCGGCTCCCGTGGCGAGTGCTCCGCAGCCGCGCGAGCCCGTGAGTGTTCCGGCGCCGGCCGCACCCGCACTCCCCATGCGATCGGCGCCGGAACCTGTGTCTGCGCCGCTGATCGCGTTCAGCCCTGACGACTTCCGGGGCATTTTCGAAGACCTGCGCCGAGACGCGCCGGCCCTGCCCGATCCCGTACCCGAGCCGGTACCGGTACCCGTGACGACCGGTCTTCCGTTCGACATGGTCGACGTTCGCTCGGCCGTCCTCGACAGTCTTCGGTCGGCCAGTCGGCCTGCCGAGCCCGACAACGCCCCCGAAAGGGAGGGACAGTGAGCAATCGATCTCACATGATGAGCAGGGGCGTACGTCACCGGCTCGCGCAACTCGGTTTCGACGCTTACCGCAAGCAGGCCATGTTCAACCGCGCGGCGCCTCCGACCAACGCACCCGATCCGGACACCCTGACCATTCCGAACGACCCGCGCGAACTGGAGGAGATGCTCTCCGACCCGGCCAAGCTGCAGAAGGTGTTCAGCAATCGCGAGACCGCGACCCAGTTCATCCGCAACTACGCGGGTGGGGTCATGCGCAACCAGGCCGACATCATGCAAGAGGTCCGTGTCGAGGCACAGCGGTTCATGGCTCAGTGGCTGACCGAGAACCAGCCGGATGCGGTACGCCGGCTGAACCTCGATCTCGCTCAGCGGGTCAGCCCGACCGACCGGATGCACGGCGACAAGGCCAAGCGCGCCGGGCTGTACAACAGTCGGGCGATGGGTGCCTCGATCGATGGCATGTTCGAGACGAGCGGCGACTACTTCAAGGCGATCTGGCACAATACGCCCAAAGATGTCGAGCTGCAGACCAAGCTGCGCACCCTGCGCAACGCGTTCTCCTCCACGATCCCGTCCGAGGGCGGTTTCCTGATCCCCGAGACGCTGCGCTCCGAACTGCTCCGGGTAGCGCTGGAGAACGCGATCGTGCGGTCGCGCGCGCGGGTCATCCCGATGGAGTCGTTGCGGGTGCCGTTCCCGGCCGTCGATTCGACCAGCAACGTGTCTTCGGTGTACGGCGGCATCGTCGCCTACTGGACCGAAGAGGCCGCGGCGCTGACCGCCAGCTCGGCCACGTTCGGCCGGGTCGTGCTGGATGCCAAGAAGTTGACCGCGTACACCGAGGTCCCGAGCGAGCTGATCAGCGACTCGATCACCTCGTTCACGGCGTACCTGGACATGCTCTTCCCGGAGGCGCTCGGTTTCTACGAAGACGACGCGTTCATCAGCGGGACCGGCGTGGGCGAGCCGCTCGGCTACCTGAACGGCTCGGCCATGATCTCGGTGACCAAGGAAGTCGGGCAGGTCGCCAGCACGATTGTCTGGGAGAACATCGTCAAGATGTACTCGCGGATGCTGCCGTCCTCGCTCGGCCGGGCGGTCTGGGTTGCCTCGATCAACACATTCCCCGAGCTGGCCACGATGGCGCTCACGGTCGGCACCGGCGGTTCGGCGATCTGGTTGAACAACGGTGTCGAGGGTCCGCCCGTGAGCATCCTCGGCCGGCCGGTGCTGTTCACCGAGAAGGTCCCGCCGCTGGGCACCGCGGGAGATCTGTCCTTCGTGGACTTCGGTTACTACCTGATCGGTGACCGGCAGGCCATGAGCGCCATGTCGTCCGAGCACTTCAAGTTTGGCAACGACATGACCGCGTACCGGATCATCGAGCGGGTCGATGGACGGCCGTGGCTGCAGAGCGCGATCACCCCCAAGAACAACGGTCCGACGCTCAGTCCGTTCGTACAGATCGAGACACGCGCGTAATTACAAGAACCTCCGCGGTACCGGGGCTGCAGCGTCGGGAAGCGGATGGTCGTCATGGGCGCAGGCGCGCAGCGAGGGATCGGGAGACCGGACCGCGCAGGGGATCGGATCGTTACCGGTCGTGACACGCTCTACGCCGTACCCGGACGGTCCGGGAGTAGGCGGAACCGCGCTGGCATTCGAACCCCGGCCGGAGAGGACGAGATATGTGGGCTCTGGGTAGGTTGTTCAACATCCTGCCGGTTGCCGATGACGTGTACGTCGACCTGAAGTCGTGCGCCGGCGTGACGTTCGTCGGCGTGAACGCCGCGGGCGACACGTGGACGCTGACCGAGGCCAAGGATGCGGCCGGTACCGGTGCGCAGGTTCTGGCGACCATGACGCAGTATTACGTCAGCGCGACCAACGGGGCGGTCTGGCAGAAGCTGACGCAGGCCGCGGGCTCTACGATCGTGACCACGGCGGCGCAAGACGTGCTCGTGGTCGAGATCGAGGGGGTCGAACTCTCGGCGCTCTACGACTGGGTCAAGCTGACCAGCACGGGCGCCGGACTGGTGTACGCCATCACGCGGGACCTCGCCATCCAGCGGGCACCGCAGAACCTCCCGGCGATGGTGTGACGTGAGCGTCTACAACGATGCCGCCGCGTTCCGCAAGAGCGCGTTCGGCTCCCTGGTCAGCAAGGCGTACACGCCCCTGGCCGTCGAAACCAAGGTGCTGTTCAACGTCTCCGACCTGTGCATCATCACCGCGATCTTCGGTGTGGTGACTACCAGGATCAGCGTTGCCGGCACGTCCAAGCTGCAGTTCAACCCGACCTTGGCCAGCGCGGTCACAACCGACCTGGTCGCCGCGACCGACTTGGGTACGACCGACACGGAGGTGGGCTCACTGCTCAGTTTCGACGGCATCCGGGCGTCCTCGATCCAGTACGTCGGGGCGGCCGGCGGAGGCGGAGTGCCGATGCTCCAGCGGCCGATCGCGGTACCGGCCGGCGCCATCGAGCAGGTCAACGCGACCGGTGCCGATGGTGGTATTACCTGGTATCTCACCTACGTCGCCGTGACCGACGGCGCGACCATCGCGGCGGCCTGACATGCCCAAGATCACTAGGTATGGTGGGCCGAGCATCGAGGGTCCACGTTGGGAGGGCACCGAGCCACTTCCGGCGGCCGAGTCCGAGCAGGTGGAGGAGGTGGGTGAGCCATCGGATGGCAACAGCTCATCGACATTGCCCGAGAGGCCGCTGACGAATGGCGAGCCGAACGAAGCAGACCCCCAGTCGCCTGTCCCAACGACGGAGAGCCTCTCCGGGCCGGACCAGCCGGCGTCCTCTTCTGTCCCTTCGACGGATGGCAGTACCCCCGAGACTGGATCCGACCAGCCTGAACAGCCGAGCTGAACCATGCCCGGCCCGTCGCTACGGATCGACGCCGTCTCGTACGACCCGAACGAGGGGCCGGCCGGCTGGTTCACCGCGGCGCCCCGTGGCGGCTCGACCGACCATCCCGCGCTCGGCGTATCGCAAGATGCGACCGCCGGGCGTGGGGAGGCGCTGCGGATCTTCTCCCGTAACACGGCCGTACCGGTGCTCACGGCGCGCGGTGGTGGGGTGCTGCTCGACCTGCGCAACAGCGCCGGCACGACGGTTTTTGCGGTCGGCCAGGACGGCGGGCAGACCGGAATCGGCCGGGAGCTGTTCGACGACCTGACCGGTGACCATGCCGGCGTGGTGTCCAGCACGGTGTTGGTGCACAGTGGCCTGGCGCTCACGCTGGACGTCAGCTCGACGTGGCTGGTCGAGTCGATGGTGGTCTACACGGGCGTGACCACCGGAGATATCAAGTTCGGCTGGACGGTGCCGGCCGGCGCTACGGGTACATGGGTACCGGGTGGCATCACCAGCGCAGCGAGCGGCTCGACCGGCGCGGTCAGCCTGGGATCCAAGACCCTGGCCGAGACGGCGATCGTGGGCGCGGTGGACGCGGTCACGCCGCTGGTCGCCATGATCCGGGGTATCGTCCGGATGGGCGTCACGGCCGGCGCCGTGGAGCTCGACTACGCACAGGGCACATCCGACCCGACTGCCACGATCATGAAAGCCGACAGTTGGTTCCGCGCGAAGAGGGTTGCATAACTTAATATCACAGCTCGGACCCGGGGCGTGAGCCCCTAGGCCAGGAAGCAAGGCGAGGGTATGGGCATTTGGTATACTACCCGGGAGAAGGTCAAGGCCCGGTTGGACATCAGCGCGACCGCGCGCATAGACGCGCTGGTTGACGACGCGATCGACGCTGCAAGTGCACCGATCGAAGGGTGCTTGCACCGACGGTTCTATCCCGAGCTCGCGACCCGCTATTTCGACTGGCCGAACTACCAGTACGCGCGTACGTTCCGGCTCTGGCTGGAGTCCAGCGAGGCAATTTCCCTCAGCCAACTTGTCTCCGGCGGGGTGACGATCCTGGCCTCGGACTACTTCCTGCGCCGTAGCGATGGGCTCGACGAACCGCCGTACGACTCGATCGAGATCGACCTGGCGAGCTCGGCCGCATTCGGCTCGGGCAGTACTCACCAGCGCAGCATTGCCGCGACCGGGCTGTTCGGGTTCGACGACACCTCGGCGCCGGCTGGCGCCCTTGCGGAAGCGCTGGACTCTTCGGAAACCGCGGTCGACGTGACCAATGCGGCGCTGGTCGGCGTGGGCAACATCGTCAAGTGTGAGAGCGAGCGCATGATCGTGACCGATCGCGCGCAGCTCGATACCGGGCAGGATCTGATCGGCACCATCGCCGCGGACAAGGCCGTGGTGTCCCTGACCGTGGCCGACGGTACCGCTCTGCATGTCGGGGAGACCCTGCTGCTCGACAGCGAACGCATGCAAGTGATCGACATCGCGGGCAACGTGCTGACCGTCAAACGGGCCGTAGACGGCTCGGTGCTCGCTGCCCATACCAACTCCTCCATCTACGCCCCTCGGGCGCTCACCGTGACCCGTGGAGCCCTCGGAACCACCGCGGCGGCGCACGCCGACACGACAGCGCTCACCCGGTACGTTGTGCCCGCCGCGGTCGACGCGTGGGCTCGCGCGCTGGCCATCGACACATTGCTCCAGGAGTCGAGTGGGTACGCCCGGATGGTCGGCTCGGGCGACAACGAGCGCGAGGCATCCGGGCGCGCGCTCAAGATCGCCGCGCAGCGTGCGGAAGCGCAGTACGGCCGCGTCCGGCTGGCCGCGATATGAGCAACCCGAAGATCCAATACCGGGTGCGCGGACCGCTGTTCGACGGCCGGGCACGGCGCGCGCTGGCGATGTACGTCGAGGAAGTGAAGGCCGAGATCGCATTCCAGGGCCTGGCGGACGTGCATTTCGAGGCGGACCGGATGCTCAGGCACCCGACGCCGTACTGGGAGACGCAACTGCAGATCGAGCACGTTCGGCAGGACATCGTAGTCAACGATTCGGACGTGATCTACGGGCCGTGGCTGGAGGGCACCGGCTCGCGCAACAAGACGACCCGGTTCAAGGGCTACTGGATCTTCCGGCGGGTTACCCAAGCACTGCGTCGCAAGGCGCCGGCCATCGCGCAGCACGTGCTCGTGTTCGGCGGGACGTTGCGCCGGATGAACGGCGGGATCTGACGTGGACACCCAGGCGATCATCGACGCGGTGGCGAGCCATGCCATGCGCATCGGGGCGTTCGAGTCGGTCACCACGCACGAGCCCAAGGGTGCGTTCACAGCCGGCGGGCTGCGCGCCTCGATCTGGGCTGACGGCATCAAGCCGGTACCGCTCGCGTCCGGCCTGGCCGTGACCAGCGCACTCCTGACCCTGAACCTGCGTATCTATCTGGGCATGGTCACCGAACCTCAGGAGTCGATCGATCCCGAGATCGTCAAGGTCGTGGACACGCTGATCGGCGTGTACTCCGGCGACTTCACCCTGGGTGGGCTGATCCGTAACGTCGACCTGCTCGGCGCGTACGGCGCAGCGCTGGAGGCGCGCGCCGGCTATCTGATCCTCGGTAGTCCCAGCACCATGTACCGGGTGATCACCATCGTTCTCCCTCTCGTGATCAACGACGCGTGGACCCAGGCGGAGTGAGGCCATGACCAAACAGACCGGGCTCGGTGACAACTGCTACGTAGGCGGGTACGACGTATCCGGCGACACGCAGTCCCTGCAGCGCATCGGGGGCGGACCGGCCGCGCTCGACCTGACTGCGATCGACAAGTCCGCGTACGAGCGGCTCGGCGGGCTGCGCGACGGCGGGATCGACTGGACGAGCTACTTCGACAAGGCCGCGACAGCCTCGCACATCGCCTACCGGGCGTTGCCCACTGTGGACACTCAGGTCATGTACCTTCGTGGGACCACGCTCGGCAAACCGGCCGCGGCGCTGGTCGGCAAACAGGTCAACTACGACGGCAACCGCCAGACGGACGGCTCGCTGTTGTTCACCCTGCAGGCCCTGGCCAACGGCAAGGGCCTGGAATGGGGCGTCAACATGACGGCCGGTAAGCGCACGGACGGCGCCGCGGCCAACGGTACCGGGGTCGATTTCGCGGCGAGCACGGCGTTCGGCCTGCAGGCGTACCTCCAGGTCTTCGCGTTCACTGGCACCTCGGTCACGGTCAAGATCCAGGAGAGCAGTGACAATGCGGTCGGTGACCCGTACGCGGACGTGGTCGGCGCCTCGTTCACCGCGGTTACCGCGGCTCCGGCGTTCGAGCGCGTGCAGACCGCCCGCGGGCTGACCGTCGAGCGCTGGCTCCGGGTGGTCACGACCGGCGTGTTCAGCAATGCCGTATTCGCCGTGGTGGTCGTCAAGAACGATGTTTCCGTGACGTTCGAATCCTGAGGAGGAGAGAGAGGGATGCAACCGATCAATCGGGTACAGCCGGTGCTGCCGATCACCGCGATGATGACTTACCAGATCCTGGCACCGGTCGAGACGCACTGGCGGCAGGTACCGTGCACCGCGGATAACTGCCCGAACCATGTGCACGGCTGGCGCTCCTATGTCGATGAGTCGACCGACATCGGCCGGCGTCAGGCGTACGCCATCCGGCATCAGCTCGGCCGTGGGTTCCTGGAGGAGCGGAACGAGCACGGGATCACCGAGTTCACGTTCCCGGCCGGACAGCAGTGTTTCGACGTGCACCGGGAGCGGGTCGAGCGGCCGGAGCACTTCCTGGTGCGAGCTGGCGACCACCGCTCGTCGCTGGAGGTCATCCGTCGGCACGCCAGCGCGGACGACTGGGTGGACGACTTCGCCAATCATCAGATCGAGATCGCAGAGAGGGTGAACCGTGGCTAAGGCTGTGAGCTCGGTTCATCACCGATGCATTGGTGCGCGCTGGGCTGATCCAGCCGAACGAAGTCAACGAGATAATGCGAGTCGTGATCGACATTCGAGCCGGCGACATGCCGATTATGTACGTCCAAAGAGATTGTGACTCGTTTGGGTTGGCGGTAGCGCTCGGCGAGGACGGTATTCGGATCGAACGAAGGGACAGACCCGATGGCTAAGGAACCCGGGCTCGGCTGGACGACGCTGAGCGTCGATGACAGCGCCGGATCAGCAAAAGCAATCAAGAACGACGTGACGAACTTCCAGTTCGCCACACCGCGGGGTGTCCAGGACGTGACCGGTGTGGACAAGTCGGCCATCGAGCGGCTACTCCTGCTGGCCGATTTCTCGATCACTCTCAACGGGGTATACAACGACGCGGCCGACTTCTCACACGCGGTCTTCAAGACGGTACCGAGTACGTCAGTGCTGCGTACCGTCTCGCTGGCCGTGAGCGGTCAGACCCTGAACAACGAATGCTTGTTCACTGACTACGCGCTGACCCGCGCGGCATCCGGTGAGCTGACCTGGACTGCGCCCGGCGTGCTCGCCGACGGCACCGTACCGACCTGGAGCTGAGCTATGGGCTACGTGCGTGACCGGATCTACCGGCTGAAGTTCACCGATGACGAGTACTGCTCGCCGGAGACCGGTGACCCGCTGGAGGTTCGCGTCCGGCCCATGTCGATCGGCGTGCTCGATATGGTGGGCGAGCTGACCGAGCTGCGTGAGCGCAAGCTCACCGCGGCCGACATAAAGAGGATCTTCGAACTGTTCGAGCTGTTCGCCGAGCACCTGGTGAGTTGGAACCTGGAGACCGCCAAGCTCGACGAACGCGGCGAGCCCATCGAGGGTGAGACCGTACCGGTGCCGGCCACTGTGGACGGTGTACGGGCGCAGGATCTGGACTTCGGACTTACGCTCATGTTCGCCTGGCTGGACGCGGTGACCGGGGTGCCCGCCCCTTTAGCCGCGCCCTCCAGCTCTGGCGCCTCGTACCCGGCGGTATCGATTCCGATGGAAACGTTGTCACCAAACCCCGAGAGCTAGAGACCGCCGAGCTACTGCTCGGGATTATGGAGCGGTTCGGGTACGCCAGCCTGGCCGCGGTCCGCGCCGAATCGGCCGAGCTGCTCCAGCTACTGAAGATCGAGGCGTTGGGAAGGCCGGAAGCCGATGGCCAATGAGGTGGAGATCGTCGTCACGAGCCGGGACATGTCCGGCCCGGGGATGGCCTCTGCCCAGCAGAAGGCGACGGGACTCGGCTCGGCGTTCGGCAAGCTCGGCGAGCTGGCCCGGATAGCCGGCGGGTTCATCGTGGCGAACCTGGTCACCCAGGGGATCGGCAAGCTGGTCAGCGCGTTCGACACCGCCATCACCGCGGCCAGCGACCTGGGTGAGTCGGTCAACGCGGTGAACCAGATCTTCGACGAGGCGGCGCCGGCCGTCATCGCCTGGGGTGAGGCGAACGCGAACGCGCTCGGGCTGAGCCGCCGCGCGTTCCAGCAGTTGGCTACGCCACTGGGCGCCATGCTCAAGAACAGCGGACTGTCCATGAAGGACGTGGAGAAGAACACGATTGCGCTGACCGAGCGCGCGGCTGACATGGCCTCCGTGTTCAACACCGACGTGTCCGACGCGCTGGAGGCGATCCAGGCCGGCTTGCGCGGGGAGTCCGACCCGCTGGAACGGTACGGCGTCGGGCTCAATGCGGCCAAGGTGGAGGCGCAGGCCCTGGCGGACACCCACAAGAAGTCCGCGGCTCAGCTCACTGACCAGGAGAAGCAACTCGCCCGACTGAAGATCATCTTCCAGCAGACCAACGACGTGGCCGGCGACTTCCGGAACACGTCGGACGGGTATGCCAACTCGGCCCGGATCGCCGCGGCCAAGACGGAGGAGCTGAACGCGAAGATCGGTGAGCGGCTGATGCCGATCGCGCAGAAGATGACCCAGGTGAAGCTCGCGCTCGTCGAGGCGATCTCGGACAAGCTGTTGCCGGCGCTGGACAAGGCCGCGGTGAAGATGGAGCCGTTGCGCCGGGCCATCGCCGATCACGTGGTGCCGGCGCTGATGCGGCTCTGGCAGTGGACCCAGGAGAAGGTGTTGCCGGTCATTGCGAAACTGGTCGACGAGTATGTCGCCCGCGGGGTCGAAGCCTTCCATGACCTGCAGGGTGTGATCAAAGACAACGAAGTGGAGCTTCGCCAGCTCGGTGAGTGGCTGGGGAAGATCGCGAACTTCATCATCGAGAAGGTGGTTCCGGTGGTCGGGCCGGTGCTGGCCAACGGCTTTAAGGTCGCGATCAACCAGATCAGTTTCATGATCACCATAGTCGGTACGGTCATCCGGGTGTGGAACGGAGCGGTCGACTTCTTCAAGAAACTGCCCGGCCGGATCAGCGCCGCGGCAAGCGGCATGTGGGATGGCATCAAGGCCGCGTTTCGCGGCGCGATCAACTGGATCGTGGATCGTTGGAACGGCCTGGAGTTCCGGGTACCGGGATTCTCGGCGTTCGGGTTCTCGGTGCCTGGCGTCACGCTCGGCCTGCCGGACATTCCGCGGCTCGCCCACGGCGGTATCCGGGGTGGTTGGGCGATGCTCGGCGAGCGCGGCGCGGAGCTGGTGCGGCTACCCCAGGGCTCGCAGGTCTACAGTGCCGCGCAGTCCCGCGGCATGGCCGAGCTCGGCGGAAGCCGGGCGCTGGATGTGACCGCGTCGTGGGCCGGTGGCGGAGGACCGGCCGGCGACCTGGGGGCGGCACTGCTGAAGATGATGCGGCTCGTCATCCGTGAGCGCGGCGGGGACGTGGTCGCGGTGCTCGGCCCGGCGGGCTGAGTCATGGCTGATCCGGTTGTCGAAGAGTATCTAGCCGGCGTCGCGCTCGGCGCGGATGTCACGCTGGTGACTGGTGCCGGTACGCAGGTTGGTTGGGTGCTGCTCGCGGTCCAGGGGTGGGATTACTCACCAGGACATGAGATGAAGCCGCCCACCGGTACGGCTGGTGACTGGAAGCGAGTCGGATACTTCACCCTGGGAGAGAACGGTGCGGTATCGTTCTCTGCCGCTGTGGGGTTTCGTTACAGTCTATGGACCCGCACGGTCACCTCCGGCGGGGCGCAGACCGTCACCATGCGACGCGACAACAATGCTCAGACAGATAATCACTGTCGACTCTATGTGTTGTCCGGGGTACGCGCCTACACCCCAATTCGGTTTCGGGGGTCGGGCGTCAACAGCACGCTTGACGAACTGTACAGTACCAGCCATGTAGCCGGTCAGACATACGCACCCGACGATGATGCACTGCTGATCGCCATCTGGCTGTCCGGTGACAATGGGGTCGGTTCGTCGAACCTCACCCTGCCGGCCAGCTTGACCATTCAGGCCGAGTTGGATGGTTTCTTCTCCACCTCACGTTCGGGCTATGTCGCGCTGGCCGCGGCCGGACCGACCGGCGAGCTGACCGCGACCGACTCGTTCAACAACGGATATTGCGCTCTACAGATTGTAGTTTCCGGCTCTCAGGGCGCGGTGACATTCCCGAGTACGGCCATGGGATTCCGTGTCGAGCTGGCGCTCGGTGCCGATCTGACCGACCATCCGGACGACTGGACCTGGACGGACATCACCGATTACGTCTTCTGGCGTGATGGAATCACGACCACGGTTGGTCGGGCGGACGAGTCGAGCCGGATCGAACCGGGATCGTGCGCACTCACCCTCGACAACATCATCTCCAGTGTCCAGGGTGGACGGTTCAGCTCGCGCAATCCGCTGTCTCCCTACTTTGGACAGTTGCGGGTCAATACTCCGATCCGGATATGGATCGACCCCGGGTCGGGGTTTACCGAGCGCTTCAGCGGGTTCGTGCCGAGCTGGCCGCCGCGCTGGTCGACAGGGGCTGACCGGTACGTCCGGATCAACGCCAAGGGGATTCTCTACCTACTTGGTCAAGGCACACCGCCTGAGCATTCGTCGATCTGGCGTCGGACGATGGCGCAGCGAAACCTTGGACTGCTCGGCTACTGGTCGCTGGAGGATGAGGCGGGCGCCGTCGCGGCACTGAGCGCGTTACCGGGCGGCTCGCCCCTCGATGTAGTGGGTGATGTCGTTTTTGCCGATACTGACATCGACTTCGGAGGTGACATCACCGTCTATCCCGCGGACACGTTCGGTACCAAGGCTCTGCCCAGCTTCAATACCGGTGGTCAACTGTTCGGCAGTGTGCCTCGTGGTTCATCCTCGCCGATAGAGTGGACATTTGTCATATACACCGTGTCGTCCGCCACTGGACCCGGTGAGACCGTGCATATCGCTGAATGGGAGACCCCAGGCGGCTCGTTCGTGAAATGGCGCCTTCAGGAGACAACCGCCCCGCTGACCGAGCTCGTCGGGTTCGACGCGGCCGGCACTGCCACCACACTACTGTCTGTGGCGAGGTCTTCGCTCGATCTCTACCCCTGGGTTATCACTGCCCGGCAAGGTGGGGCCAACGTCGTCACATCGTTCTACCTGGGTTCTCCCGTGGTGCTCGATACCGATAGCCGAGCAGGAACGCTGGCCTACGTCTCGTCGTTCGTGCTGAACCCCCGGGCCAATTCGACAACGGCTCCTTGGCACATGGGACATGTGCAGTTCTGGGATATAGGACTTGATGACCCATCTCGATTCAGTTCGGTTATTCCGAGTAATTACTTCGATGATTACAGCTATTTGATCTTTTCGATACTAGGCGTCAAGGAAGAGGCTGCCCACCTACGGCTGGCCCGATTGTGCGCCGAGGACGGGATCGAGCTGACCACGGTCCCCGTAGATACGCCATATGCCATCCGGATGGATAGCCAGCGATCCGGTACCCAGCTTGCCCTGTACCGAGAGTGCGAGGCAACCGACGCCGGGGTGTTGTACGAGCAGGGGTTCGGGCTCGGCTACCTGCCGCGTGTCAGTCGGTACAACCCGCCCGTCAGCCTGGCCGCGGACTACGCGCAGGGTCATCTCTGGCAGTCACCCGAGCCGGTCGACGATGACCAGCGGTTGCGCAACCGGGCCAGCGTTGCGCGGGCGTTCGGTAGCGCTGGCGTCTGGGAGAAGTCGGACGGACCGTCCGGTGTAGACACTGTCGGGCTGTACGAGACGGGCGGCTCGCTGACCCTGAACATCGATCCACGAGAAAACCTCGTGGATCGAGCCGCGCTGGAGGTGGCGCAGGGCACTCCGCCGGAGTACCGGTACCCGGTGATCTCGGTCAACCTGGGCCGGCCGGACGCGGTCGAGCTAATCCCGGACTGGCTGAACATGCCCACCCAGGGTGGCCGGATGACGATCGCCAACCCGCCGGACGACGTACCGCCGGAGACCATCGACCTGATTCGCGAGGGGTACACCGAGTTCGTCACCAGTAAGCAATGGGAGGTTTGGGCGAACTGTTCGCCTGCTTCTCCCTGGCTCATGTGGACGGTCGAGGGCTCGGCGAACACGGGCCGGCTCGACACGGCCGGCTCGGTGGTCGCGGTCGACACACTGTCCAGCTCGACCACGCTGCCGGTCCGGCGCAGCGACCGGATTCTGAAAAAGTGGTCCACGTCGGTGACCGGGTACGACATCGAGGTCACGCCGGCCGGTTACACCGCGGGCGAACGAATGACCGTGACCGCGGTCGCGGATGTCACCCCGAGCTTCGTCGCAGCCGGCGCCGCGGCGCACGCGGTCAACGCCAGCGTGACTCCGGCGCTACCCAACCATGCCGCCCGGGACGCGCTCTACGTGCTTGCGGCCATCCGCAACAGCGGTGCCGGCGTGCCGGCGACCGCGAGCGCCGGCTGGGAACGACTCGCAGTTTTCCCGACCGACTCCAACGTCCAGCTCTTCGGGAAGATCGCCGAGTCCGCGGCGGAGACCGATCCCACGATCACATTCTCCGGCGGGGTGGCCAACGCCGACACCAGCGCGCAGGCGTTCCGCGCCCGGGGGACCACGCTCGACATCATCGCTGCCGCGGCTCAGCTCAACGGCTCGGCGCAGGACATCGCTTACCCAGCGCTCACCCTGCCCGATGATCTGATCAACTGGAACCAGGTCTTCGTGCTGTTCCTGGGCTGGAAAGCCGACGACTGGACCAGCGTGGCGACCCTCGCGGGTTCGGTCGAGATCGGCGAACCGGATACGACAACCGGCGATGACCAGGGAATCGTCTGGGATCGGCTGAGCGTGGGAGTCGCGGTCAACATCGCGTCCGGCTCGTTCGTCGTGACCGGCGGGGCGAACGCGATCAGTCGTGGTGCCGTCGTGGCCTTCTATGTCGTCGAGCAGAACCTGACCATTACCCGGTCGGTCAACGGCGCCGCGCTGGCGCTCGCACCCGGCGACGACGTACGGCTCTGGCGACCCAACCATCTAGCGCTGTGAGGAACCCATGGCTCGTGCAGTCGATTTCGTAGCGGCGCAGATACCGACCGCCGATCAGCTCGATGTGCTGGTCGACTACTTCGCCCACCTGACCTCGCCGCTCACGGACATCGTCAGCAACACGACCCTGGCTGACGTGACCGGCCTGTCGCTCGACCTGCCGACCGGCTACACCTTCCGGTTCGAGTGTGGACTGTTCGCGGCCAGCGCCAGCAACACCCCGGACATGGACAGCAAAATGGCTTACAGCGGCAGTACGTCCCTGTACCGGGAATGGTTCGAGGGACCGTTGGCCGCGATCACTGCGGTACCGAACACGATCACCATGTTGGGTACCGCCACCACGCCGACCGAGGTCACGTCGGGTGTCACCTCGACCGAGAGCCTGACCCTCATCCGTGGTCACTTCACCACCACGACGGCCGGCACGCTGAAGGTCCAGGCCGCTCAAAACGTCAGCAACGCGACCGCGCTGAGCATCAAGGCGGGATCGTATCTGTGGGCGCGAATCGTGGCGTAGGCTGCGCGCATGGTCACCATCGTCACGCGTCCACAGTGGGATGCCCGCTCGCCGAGCAGCGCGGTCGACCTGGCCAAGTGGAGCCAGCGGACCGGGTTCGTCGTGCACTACTCGGCCGCGAACAAGGATCAGACCGTACGGTCGATCCAGAACTTCCACATGGACAGCAACGGCTGGCGGGACATCGGATACAACTGGCTGGTCACTGTGGACGGTCGGGTCTGGGAAGGCCGTCAACATACCTGGGACGCGATCGGCGCACACGTGCAAGATCACAATACCGAGAACATCGGGTGCTGCATGATCGGCACCGATGCGGACGTGACCGACGAGGCGAAGCGCTCGATCCGGTGGCTCTACGACGAGGCCTGCCGGCTGGCCGGGCGTACGTTGGCGAAGCGGTACCACTCGCAGTACGCGAGCACGAGCTGCCCAGGGAACAACCTGCGCGCCTGGGTACAGGCCGGCATGCCGATATCGACAACGGAAGGCGGCAACGACATGGAGCAGACCGAGAGACTGATCAACGACACCGGGTCACCCAACCGGACCGTGGGCAACGTGCTGGCCGACATCGAGAACCTCCGCAACTGGGCTGTGTCCGAGCCCGGCGCCGGCTCGCTCGGCGTACCGATCGCCGGCTCGGTCGGGGACCTGCTGCTGCAGGCGGCGCAGGCGGTGCTGGACGGCTCGCTCGTCGTCGACCCGGCCGCGGTCGCCGCGGCGCTCGCGGCGGACGAGGCATGGACCCAGGGCCTGGCCGATCGGATCGCCGAGCAGGTCAGCCAGCGGCCGATGAGCGTCGGGCTGAGTGTGAGTCTGACCGGATCGGCGAGCGGGCAAGCGACACCGATCGAGTAGCTTTTGGGGCATGCCCCCCGAATTGGTCGCCTGGCTGCCGGTCCTCAACCTCGGCGCCATGGGCGCGCTGTTCTGGCTGGTCGGCACCGGCCGACTGGTCCCGCGGGCGACCGTCGAGCGGGATGTCCGTGCACCACTGCAGGCGCTGGCGGAGGATCGACGGATGGCGTACGAGACCGAACGAGCTCGGGCCGATCTGCTCGCCGCGCAACTGGCCAGGTTTCTGCGCCTGGCCGACCGGGCAGAAGAGACCAGATCATGACCTGGCGCTGGCCGTGGTCGCACGGCAACGGGCGGGCGCGGGAGATCGAGCGGGCGCGGGAGGACGCGACGATCGAACGGGCCGCAGCGGAGCGCCGGCTGAACGAGGCGAGGCTGCGAGCCCGGGCGGCCGATCGTAGCCTGGATCGGTTCGCGACCTGGATCACGGATGCCCTGGAGGGACGATGAGCGCGGTACGGGTGGTCGAGCTGGCGCTGTTCGTGGTCGCGCTCGCCGCGCTGGCGACGTTCGTCGTGGTGTACGCGCGGCGGAGTTGGTACCGCAGTTCGACCGGCCGGGCCGTCATGGCGATGAACGCCGGCTGGTTGCTCTTCGCGGCGGCGCTGGCCGGCTCGGGCTGGGTCGAGCTGCCCGCGGCGGTCTGGATCCTGATTCTCGGCGTGCTCGACGTGACGCTCTGGGGGCAGGTCGTGCTGTTGCTCAGAGCAGGTCGTGCGGGCACTGTACGCTCCGCTGACGGACGAAAGGAGTAGACCGTGGACCAGTACCGCAAGTTCATCGCCGCGCTCGTGACGGCCGGTGTGTCTGCCGCGCTGCAGTTCCTGCCGCTGAGCGACACGTGGCGGGGCATCCTGTTGGTGATCGGCGCCATCGCGACCGCGGCGAGCGTGTGGGCGGTGCCGAACGCGCCGACCGCCGAGCAACGCGAAGAGATCCTGGCCAGCGTCCGACCGCCGACTCAGCGGCAGTTCCCCACCCGATAAACCTTGCCGGATCCTGGTAGGATTCGGTGAACACCTACCCCCGATCGGAAGGGAAGTCATGAGCGACGAGTACGAGACCGGCGTGCCACCGTTGACCGAAGCTGAGTACGTCGAGGACGTTACTCCAGAGAACGATCCGGACGCGGTTGCCGAGGCTGAGCTCACGGCGGAAGCCGAAGCGCTCGAAGCGGCGAACGAGGCTGCGCAGGACGAGTCCGAGAGCGACGACGCGCCGGATCCGAACCTGGGCGAGTAGATCTTTTCTCTCCTCCAAAGAGAAAGCAACAGATCCCTGCCGGACACTTGGCGGCAGGGATCTGTTGTCTGTCTATGTAGACTTTCAAATACAGGAAAAGGCCCGGCTCGCGAGAGGCATTCCAAAGTCTACATAGGTGGACTTTCAAATCCTCTTCGCGAGCCGGGCCTTTTCCTGTATTTGAAAGTCAGAGCGACGGTTCGCCAGCGTGCACCCGGGCGAACGGATCGGTCGTGGGCAGGGCTGCCGCCGTGGGTGGGGTGGGCGCGTCCAGCTCGACGGAGCTCGGCGGGGTTACGGGCTTCGGCGGGCGACCGCGGCGTCGGCCGCCCCCGTTGACGACCGGCTCGGGTACTGGCGGGAAGCCCGCGGCGGTCAGGGTGGCGTTCAGCCGGTTGGCCAGCTCACCGACCATGCCCTTGATGCCAGCGCCGACCATGCCGGGCTCGCCGGTTACTTGGGCGATCAGCACGGGTGGGCTGTCGTCGTCGAGCTTCTCCAGCGTCCAGCGGTACAACTCGGTCATACGTTATTCTCCAATTCGGACAGTTGAGTTACCTTGACCCATGCGCCGGTCCATCCGTCGATGGCACGACGTTTGGTGTGTAGGTATTCGGAGCCGGTGATGATCGGCCATGTCTCGGGTCTACCGGCATACACCTTGTAGAGTCGATCACAGCCGACCCACAGTGCATCGTCCGCCCATACGCCGGCCCGGGTGAGTGCGTCGGCCACGCCACGCGCCAGCTTGTCGAGGTCCGGCGGCTTGGCCGGGTAGTCGTCCAGCCAGGGCGTGTCCGGGCTCTGGTGCTCGGCCCGGTCGAGCGAGAACACCAGATCGAGCACGCAGGGCATGGTGGCGGTTCGCCACTTCGCGGCGATGCGCGCCCGTTGCGCGGCCAGGATAACCGCGTCCATCCAGGCGGGCAGGTAGCGCGACTGTTCGTAGAACTGGCCCGCTCCGCCGTGCTGTTTCGAGCCCTTGGGCGCCGGTCGGCCGTACGTGACGAACTCCAGCGCGCTCACTTCGGATCCAGCTCCCTGGGGTGCTCGCCGTACCAGTGCATGGCCGCGACGAGCGCGGCCCGGTGCTTGCGGTGGTCCTGGCGCTTGAACGTACGGGTGATCTCGCTGCGCAACTCGGACGGCAGCCGGTACCAGTCGGTCGGGCAGGCCAACTTGTCGCGGTGCACCCGCTCGCCGCAGCCCCCGGGGCATTCGTGGGTGCCCTCGCGGCTCACCGCGCGTACTCCAGCTCGGCGCTGGCCGCGTGGACGGTCCGCCAGGCGGACGTGTCGAACGTCAGCCAGGACGGGTCGACCTGAGGCATTTGCTCGGCGAGGGTGTCGAACAGCACGGCTGGCGGGCTCTCCGGCGTGAATCCGTCGATGATCCGGTTCAGGATCAGGTTCGCGTCGAATCCACGTTCGACCGCGCTCCATCCGGCCGGGTCGGGCGCCTGCTCGGCCGCGGTGTGCAGCTCGACCGCGTATGCCTCGTCGGCGCCGTCGTGCTCGAATGCCCAGCGTGTCCGACGACTGATGAGCCCCAGGGCCTGATCGACCAGCAGAAGCGCCCCGCCGAGCACGAGCATGCAGCCGACGAGAATCAACACCGGCCCACGAGCGGCCAGCGAGGGAACCGCGAACGTCATCGTCTACTCTCCTCCAACGGTGCCAGGTCCCGCCCGAGCCTTGTTCGGCGAGTCGAGCGGGACCGACACGGCCTATTCCTTCAGCTCACGCCTGGCCTTCAGCTCACGTGCCACCAAGCGAATGTGATCGTGAACACGGCTCACCCGCCGAACGGGTCGCGCGGGTTGGCGCGCAGCCAGGCACGAGCCAGTGCCATTTCTTCGTCGGTCGGCTTGTCGATCAGCCAGGAACCCTGCGGCTGATTCTTCGGATCGTCCTGGAACAGCCGGCCGAGCACCATGGTGATCGAGCCGGGCGGCAGGGTCACGCCGGCACGCTGGCGCTCGACGTTGGCCATGGCGACCGAGGTCTGGCTGATCAGGCCCACGTTACTGATCCACATGCCCTGAATGAACCAGGGCACCGTAGCCGACTTGTCGTGCGGCCGGCGCTGGCTGGTCTGCAGGGCTTCCGGCGAGCCGCCGTACGCGACCGGCTCGGCCGGCGCGAGCACGACAATATCCGCAGTTAGCCGGTCCTGGACGACGGGCTGGCCGTTGTTGTCCTTCAGGGTGCGGGAGATCAGCCCGCGCTGGATCTTCTGCGGGATGATCAACAGGGTGCGGCCCTCCAGGTCGCGGATGCGCGGCCGGCTGGCCTGGGGTGCCGGTCCGCCGAATGGGTCGTCCGCCCCGCTGTGCGGGGCGCTGGTGGCTGGGGGCGGGCTGGCCGGTACTGCCGGGTACCCCTGGGGCGCCGGGGGCGCGTAGGCCGGCTGAGCGGGCGCGGGCGGTGCTGCTACCTGCTGTCCGAACGGGTTGGTCATCTCTCGATCCTCGTTTCTCGGTGCTCTGGATTCGGGTAGGTGCTGCCGGTGGAGTAGGCGCGTAGCGTCGCCTCGTTCTTGGGCTCCAGCCAGACTGCCATTCTCAGCGTCCCGGAGGGCGCATCACCCAGCTCTGGCCTGCCAGCACGTTTAGGAGATCTGCCCTGATACCTGGCTGGAGTCTCCACCAGCAGCACGTCTCGGATCCTACCAGGATTTTGGTAGGGGGGGGTACGTCTTGCGCGGGTCGGGCGTGTGGCGCTCGGCCGCGAGCCGAGCCTGGATCACTGACAGCGACTGCTCACCATCGGCCACGAAGATCTGATCCTGCCGGCGGTGCCGGCCGGCGCCCTGGTCGGGACTGCCAGTACCCGCTGCCTTTCGGCGCGTTGTGCTTGCCCATACGCTCTCCTCCTGCTCGTCGCGGTGCCCCCGGGTCGGGGCGCGCGGTCAGCGGGTGGGCGGGAGTCGAACCCGCCTCCACCATCACCCTCTTTTGCGGCCGGCCAGCCAGGCGTGCACGGTCTCGGGGTACCACACCGGCCGGTCCTCCAGGTCGTACCCGTCCTCGGCCGGCGCCTGCCCGCGGCTGACGTAGCCGGTCCATGTCTTGGTGCCGACGCCGGCCGCGGCGGCACACTGCCAGTTGTGCCACATTTCCCGGCCGGCCGTGTCGTACGTCGCAGCGATCCGGGCGGTCACCGGAACGC
>Ga0209481_10000297_pt1 | contig 20632 bp, 45 predicted proteins | sample SoiMetdeltSBSDD3_FD_187598 | JGI IMG/M metagenome (GOLD analysis project Ga0209481, IMG submission 187598) | Bulk soil microbial communities from a Populus tree surrounding site in Tennessee, USA - Soil MetaG P. deltoides SBSDD3 (SPAdes) (version 2) | ecosystem: Environmental > Terrestrial >...
CCCGCAGGTCAGAACCCCTGCCTTGAATCGCCGGGAGAATTAAGTTGTCTAACCAAACCTTCTCCGCTACACTGCTTAGTACGCAGCTAAGGCGGCACGAACGCCACGGCTTTGACAACAGAATAGGGTCATCGCAGGCACATCACCTGAAAGGGTTATGACCATGCCTGCACTAATCGCTGTAAGTGACGGAAACGCTCTCATGGCGGCCAATGTGACCAGGGGACACCCCTGGCATCGGCTTGGCAAGCAACTCACTACGGATATGACGATCGCCGAGGCTCTTAAAGAGTCAGGTTCGGATGACGTAGTAGTGCCTGCCACCTTGTACACCCGGAATGATGACGGGACATACGAGGAAGTTGCCGATTATATGGCTGCTAAGAGTGACAAGTACGGGACGTTGGGGGTTCACTCCCCCGGGTTCAACATTAAGCAGCGCTCTGAGATTCTTGAGATGGCGTATGACTTCACCGGGCTTGATCCCGACGGAGCACATATCGACACCATCGGGAATATTGGAGATGGTGATAGCGACAAGCCTAAGAAATTCTTCGCTTACATTAGAGTTCCGGACTTGGTAATCGATCCAAGTGGTATTGCGGATACGATCGAGCGAGGGCTATTCGTTGCCACTAGCTTTAACGGAACCCTTCCGAACATCATGGGTTACAGCAACATCCGAGTTGTCTGCAGCAACACCCTCTCTATGGCTATGAGTACTGCTAGCCAGGTAGTCAAGGCGAAGCACACTCGCAACGCTGACGAGAGAATGCAGCAGATGGCCGTTGCAATGCAGTACATCGGTGCTGTTGAGCAGGAAACTGTTGCTAACGCTGAGAAGATGCTCAGGGTTGACGGTGATAAGGCGATCGATACGTTGCTTGATCACTTCTACCCGATCAAGGACATTAAGTTGTCCGATGTGGCTAAGACTCGGCGCTCTCGTGAGAGAGGTGATGTGAGGCTCCTGTACAACGGGACCGGCAACTTGAATGTCGACAAGGCTGGTGCTACTGGCTGGGCCGCATACAACGCTTTGGTTGAGTATGTGGACCATGCGAGCGGCGTCAAGGTTGGCAAGCAGACTGATAAGGCTGGTCTGCAACGGGCACAGAGATCCGTTATGCCATCCAAGTTTGTCGATATGAAGGTGACGGCCAGCAAGATCGTTATGGAGATGGCCGATGCTTAACAACTACAACCGTTCCACCGATGTCTTTAGAGGGAACGAGGACCCCTTCCCTAGCGAGGAAGCTGCGGACCTGTACGCTAGTAATGCAGGGTTCACAGTGAGCGTAAGGAACGGGATTCACACTGCTAGCCGCTCCGATATGGAGACTGTGTTTACCTTAGAGGCAGTCTCCGGCAAGGCTAGGAGAAGTAGTAAGACAATGTGGGCTTGGGTTCGTCCCGGGTTCGCTGCACAGTACAAGTCAAGGTAGTAGAAGGTAACCACCTAGTGCCTGCGCCTGACCCTATTAGTGACGTAACGCAAAGCGCCCCGTCTAGTGGGATATTCTCACCGGACGGGGCGCTTTGGTGTGTGTTTAGGAGAGGCAGCTTGCACTGTGTGAACGAGTGGTGCCTAAACCCTAACCATAGAGGTGTGAGTAAGGCTTATGAGATGTCAGATCAAGGATGGCAAGGCGAGGGTCGGGCTCAAGATTATAAAGGTCCACGTGCAGACGACTGAGTATTGGGATGAACTTAATGGAACCTGGCACGAACAACTCCGAGGATGGTGTGTCAAGAGATACCTTGCCATCCGAGAGCTATCACCATACCGACAGCTACAAAGACTTCACAATGGCAGGTATAGGGGATTCCTTAGACATTACGGGGGAACCCTTACACGTCCGAGCCGCTTTCCTCTACCTTAGCGGGTTGCCTTATCAACAGTGGGCGTACTGGCATATTGGTCAGCCCGATCGTAGATTGTTGGCAGCACGATGGTTAGCCGAACAGTTTGACGCTATAGATGCGATACTGAGGAGAGAGACGGTATGAGTGTGGTATAGAGATGATTAGTGCTTAGATGCCCGGCGACCCCGCTTTGTCGTCTCCCACGAGACGGTCCGCAAGTGGGTTGAGCGGGCTGTCAATGGGTCTGACCAGGCCCAATCCGGTTTATCCATAAGAGATACTGAACTAGGTTCGGTAGACGGGTATGCACAAATCGGATTAGGGCAGGTCAGAGGGGTTGACAGCGCGCTCGATCGAACCGGGTTGCGAGGTGTTGCGGAGAGGTGTAACGTGGTTGGTACCCGGCAAACCCTCGTTGGGGTCTAGGCTCTAATGGGGACACCGGCAAACTTGATCGTCGTTGCTTAACCTCATCCTTTCCCACGGGCTTACGACTTTGGACACGGTCATAAGCGAGGCGAGGGCGACTGACGATCTATAAGAGGGAGCGGATGATGGGCCTTTCATCATCCGCTCCCTCTGTCCATTCCCCGTGGGTTATGGAAGGAACAGTGACGTGACAAAGATGAGAAAGATTGAGTTAAAGGGTAAGGTCTACGGATCAACCCGACAGATCGTTGAGGCACTCGCATGGGCTACTAACCGGCGAGGTCGTATCACGTGGAAGAGTGATAGTAACGTCGTAGAGCTTATCGTTAGGTACTTTGACGACCATAAGGTATCGCTAAGGTCCGACACTCTGCATGGCGTTAACCATCAGGTTCGCAATGTCATCAAGCGACTGGTCAAGGAAGGCTATGCGGACGTCGCACAAGCCAAGCCCGGAGCCAGCTACACCATGTTCAAGTTCAAGGATGACGTGGACATCACTGGCTACACCCCCATGTTTACTGACAGCGAGGGAAGGGTGGAGAGCAGAGTGGAGAGGAGAGAGGTAGTGGTGGGTAACGACAACCCTGCCCATGTCATCACCGCTGGGCCTATTGATATCCCTCTCCCTCCCGCACCTAAGCCTGCACGGTATCTTGAGGATGATGTGAACAAGGCTCTCGATACCTGGGCTGAAAGAGATGCTGAGGGTTATGCCAAGTGGGCTGAGACCGTGACCGAAAGGCTGGGAGCACTGTATGGTTGACCCCCTTCCCGCATGGGTAGACCCCGACCGTCTACATGGTCAAGAGGCTATCGCTAACGACATTGTGGACAGGTTCAGAGGTCGCAATGGTCACCCTCAGCATGATGTTGTCTTCCTACAGGCCCCGACAGGTGTAGGAAAGACACTCATCGCTGAGTTGGTGAGAAGGAAGATGAAGGCTAAGACCATCTATAGTTGTACGACTAAGGCACTACAGGAACAGTTCGTCAAAGACTTCCCCTACGCTAAAGTGCTAAAGGGTAGAAGCAACTATCTCACCGAATTGGGGATGGTCAGTGAGTTACGGGAGAGGGTGGATGACATAAGGGATGCAGTTACGGCTGTTGACTGCACCTACACGGCGGACTACGGCTGCAACTGGTGCGAGGATAGGTTCAGGTGTGAATACCTGAGAGCTAGGGGGACAGCCACATCGGCACAGCTGGCCGTACTCAACTCTGCCTACCTACTCACAGACGCCAACGGACCCCGGCGCTTCACATACCGAGACTTGTATGTGATGGACGAGGCCGATGTGTTAGAAGGGCAGCTGCTCAATCACGCCGAGCTACACATCACCAACTACCGTATGAGGAAGTTGGGTATCACCCCTCCTAAGTACAAGACTAAGGATGACACCTGGGCAGAGTGGATCAAGGAAGTTGCACTGCCTAAGGCACAGGATTACTTTAACCTCCTACCTGAACTGCAAGATACGACTAGGGTTCAGGACATCCGTGAGTACAAGTACATGGAGAGGTTGGTTGAGAGTTTGGTTAAGGTCATGGGCCAACTACCTAATGGTAAGTGGGTACACGACGGGTACAGCGAGCGCAACTATGACAATGGGGATGTCATCTTCCGGCCCGTGTTTGTAGCGGGGTATGGGAATGCGTTGCTGTGGAGGAACGGGACAAAGTTCCTCTTGATGTCCGCCACCATCCTCACCGATACCATCATGGCTGCGGAACTAGGACTCACACTCGATACCCGCATCTTTAGTACGGTAGAGGTGCCTAGTAACTTCCCCGTAGAGAATAGACCAGTCCACGTCGTCCCTATTGCAGAGATGACCTATACTAAGATGGAAGACGAGAAGCTTAAGATGGCGGATGCTATCTGCGGCGTACTAAGGCGACACCCCGATGAACGAGTCCTTGTACACTGTGTTAGCTACGACCTCGCTAGATACCTTGAGGGCCGTGTCAATGATCTTAGGGGTAACGGCATTGGGGGGCCTGGTCGGCTACTACTTACATACAACAGTAGTCACGAGAAAGACGCCGTTCTGGACACCTACAAAGCAACGGATGGTGCTGTACTGTTTGCTGCTAGCATGGATCGTGGTATTGATCTACCTGATAACGCCTGTCGTGTTCAGGTGGTGGCTAAGGTCCCTTATCCTAACCTAAAGGACAAGAGGATCAATGCTAGGTTACACAGTCCGATGGGGCAGCATTGGTACATCATGCAGACAGTCAGAACCCTCGTGCAGATGGCAGGTAGAGCAGTAAGGCATAAGGGTGACTATGCTGTGACGTACATCTTAGACAGCCAGTTCGTAGAGAATGTGTGGAAGGGACACAGCAAGATGTTCCCTAAGTACTTTAGGGAGGCACTGAACTTCCGCTTTAACCCCCGACTATTGAAAGAGTAAGAGGTGAGGTGTAATGAGTAAGGACAGGTGGCATCACACAAAGGGTAAGAGCTACAAGGTGCAAGACTCAGACAAACAGCATCAGAAAGCGAAGGACTTAAGGCAGGCACAGAAGGATAAGGCAGACAAGGGTGGGCACAGCCAGGACTCCAAGACAGGGAGCTACAGGCATCATGACAGGTAGCGTTGTTGGACATGAGTTGGTGGAACACCTCTTCCCTCTCTATGACGGAAGGACAGGTGAAGTAGCTGAGAAGCTGGACATGATTAGGGAGGAGTACACGACCCTTGCTCACATGGTGGCTGATGTTAGTGTTATTAGCCCCGATCAAACCCTCGCTATCCGTAAGCTACATGAAGCGTGTCAGGCAGCTATCTTTGCTGTAGTGGCACATGAGAGTACAAAGGTGGTAAGTGGTAATGAGTGACGACCTCTACGCAGGCGACAACAGTTCAGGTCTACTCACACACTTTGTGGGTAGAGTCAACAAGGGCCTTTGGTCCACTATCTTTGCGGAGAGCCAGGGTCAGACCACCGGCGACTTCGCACAGAACACGATGCTGTTCTGGCATGTCGGAGTGCTGGATATCCTGCAAGCCAACTATGAAGCTAAGGGTGCGCCAGTTGAAAGCATCCTTACAAGCTTTGGCATTGGTAACGGGTGGCATCAGACCCCCGACGACCCCAACCTTGTTGAGCATGAAGACGACACGGATGATTACAAGAAGAAGTTCCATGCCTCGTCCGCTCTCATGAGGTTTGTGTATCTCGTCTCAGGTGAGAACAGTGCTTATGAAGGTACTAAGGTTCTTGATGGGGACGATGAGAACTACTCTATTGACCTGTCAGGTGTTAGGCAGGTGCATGCTCAGAAGGGTGTTAAGACTCTTCGGGATGCGAGCATTTGGGACGGGATGATCTTTGAATTCAGGGGACTTGGCACTCCTACTAGGGACCGACCTAACCCCCGAGCTAAGGCACTCCCCGTCCGGTACGTTGGCTATGAGGAAAGTGAAGTCACGGACCTCAGCCAATATGTACAGCAAACTTCTACAACCAATTCCGCTGGGGCCTCGACCCGGGGCCTGGGCACGCCAGAGCAGCACCAGGTGGATCAGTGGATCAGCGCAGGAGCCTCCGGGGCGACCGTCGACATCCTGAGCCGCCTGCACGCCAGTAGCCCGAGCTACGAGGCGTTCAAGGGCAACGCTGCAATGATCGGCGACGTTAAGGATAATGAAGAGTTGCTCAAGGCTATCAACAACCCTGAACCCTTCTGAGTGCGAGGTTTGATGTGAATGATGATATCGCACTCAATCGTGCTGAGCGGAGGCGGCTAGCAAAGTCAGAAAGCAATAACCCTATCTACGACCCAACCATGAAGTATTTCACGATGTGGAAGATTAGTAACTGGTTGGGAGTACAGCCCGGAACTTTAAGTAGATGGGTAAACTCATGGAGGCTCGGACGGCGAGAGGGCAAGGTGGAAGGCGTCTACATCGTCAAGGGCAAGAGTGGAGGGTTCAACATCCCTGCGCCCTACGCCCTGGTAGCGAAGGGCTGGACACTGACCACCGACCCCCACGCCAGAGAGGCTATGCTTGTCGTTCTACCTACCGATCCGAAACCGTGGGTTGTGGTTGCCGGAACGATCGGGTACACTTGCTTCACGGCCGAGGAGGCCAGTCAGAAAGTGACGAAGGTTCTTACAGGCGAAGGAATACCCGAGACAGTTCAGGTGTTCCATGTCGGTGAGGTCCCAGTCCTCTAACCTAGGAGCAAGTATCATGGCAGGTAACCGCACGACCCCGACCCTGCTCGGTGAGCACACCGGGCCGCTCCCCGAGCGTAACCGGACCGGCTTCTGGCAGAAGCAGATGGAAGAGACGTTCAAGCCGAACCCCGGCAAGACGTTCATCTTCGGTGACGTTAGCCCTTCTACCGCTACCAACCTCCGGCGTGACTACGGGCTTGATGCCTACACTCACACCGAGGGCGGCGTGACGAAGTGCTACGTGCTCTACGATCCCAAGCGGGTTGACGCCATCAAGGCTGAGGTCAAGGCCCGAGGCGACAAGCGCAAGGCGACCATCGCCAAGCAGGGCAACAGCAACAAGGCTACGGCGGGTTCTAGCGCTCGCTGACAGTCAGCTACACAACAGACAGACAGGCACTAGCCCCCCTGGTCCGAAAGGATCGGGGGGGCTACTTGCGTTCCCGGGTCGTAGTGACGTTTAGATAATCAAACTGAGAGAGAGGTGTTGGTGATGAGGAAGCGGCTCAACATAGCGGTGTACCTGGAAGCTGAGGATGCGGGAAACGAGGCGGTGTTGGAAAGCATGATACAGAGGATGTTCAATGCAGATGAGAACCCACTCAAGCGGTACTTGATCGCCACGATGATTGAGAGCTATGCGGTTGGGTTCAAGAGGATACAGGTGACGAACCCGAAGGACTAAGGAAGTGCATGATGATCAAGGTGTTTAAGTACCCGACCCCTCTCCGTACTAGTGCAGATGTAGAAGCGTTTCAACAGTACCTCAATGCTCATGAAGCATGGGATAGAGAGATAGTCACAATCTTTGTGGATAGTGGAAGGTACGTAGTTGTGACAAGGGAGCTACATGCCTCACAGCAACGAGATGTACGAGCGGGTGAGACCGGCGTGGCAGTGCCGGTTTAAGAACTGTAAGAACGAACGAACGGAAGACACAGAGTACTGTCCTAAGCATAAGCACTGGCACCAATGGGATTGGTGTGTGTGTAAAGAGCCAGAGCTAGACAGGATGAGAGTCTGTGCCAAGTGTGGAAGAAAGAACTATGAGTGAGATTAGTAAGGAAGAAGTAGAGGAACTTGGTACCAATATCCGGCAGGTGTTGGCTAAGGCTGGGTCACTAGCGATGGAGTTGGCGTTGGCCTCGTTTGTTATACAGGACCAGGGCGTTAGGCGTCTCATGCTTAAGGCTGGTGCGACGATCATGGCATTGGCTGAGGCTTTGGAGGAAGTGGTGAAGACCGCTATGACACTGGCCGAGGAAGATATGAAGACAGAGGAAGCAGCGAAGGAAGAGGTGAAGGATGCTTGATACAACGGACAAGCTAGTCGCCTGGTATAAGGAAAGGTTCAAGGAATACGGGGATACCGCTGAGGGTATGGGATGGAGCAACGCTCCTGATCACTACATCCGCATCATGACGGCACAAAGACTGCTGCACGCTCTCCATGTCCCCATGAATAGCGTACTAGATGTCGGGTGTGGGATCGGACTGCTACCCCAACTGTGGGGGATCAGTTACGGGAACTATGAGCGGACCATCTACCACGGCATTGACCCTGTACCTGAGTATATTAAGGCAGCTAGGGATAACACTCATAAGGGTAGGCTCGCTAACCCTAATGTGATGTTCCATGAGACGACATTCCAGGACTTTGCGTCACTCGATACATATGCTTTGACGGTTGCACTAGGGACAATCGCATGGCAACCCACTCATGTTGCCCAAGCTATCCTGCACCGGATGTGGGAGCTAACGTCCTACAGTGGGGCGATGCTGTTCACTTATATAAACGGGCAGCCATTGGACAGGGGACAGGTCAGGATGCTGAGTAGGGTACTGCCCAACGCACAGCAAAGGCTGGAATGGCATGGGTACACTAAGACCGGCGAGATTATGATGATAGTGACAAAGGCACCAGTACAGGAAGTCATCAACCGGCACCAGGAAGAGTTGGAAGACGAGGTGGCTAGGGGAGAACATAGGGATGACGAGTGACGTTGGAGCATATATGAAGTATGGTGAAATGGGTTCATGAGGATTAGGAGCAAGTACCACTACGTATGGTGTTGGCACTTCTGGCGTAAGCGGCACGAATGGTCATACCCGGAAGACCTGTGGAAGACCTCATGGATAAAGGATGAACGAAGGAAAGCAGGGCATCATTGCCAGTCCTGCTGTGATGCAGATATGGAAGTAGATGTTCTACGGATGAAAGCAAGGGGTGAAGCAGTGGAGCTTAGACATGGGAGATAACAGACCCGTAGTCTATAGGGAGGGTGACAACCTTATCATCCGGGCCAGTGGTATCGGGCATCCTTGTCTGTGGGAACTGATAGCCGCAGGACAAGAGGAACCAATGGGGCCTCTACCTAATGTACTAGTCCGAGCCTTTAGTGAAGGTAACTTGCTAGAGCCTGTCATCATCAAGAGGTTGGAGAGAGAGTATGGTGTGGTGTTTGAATCGCACCAGTCAGAAGGGGAACTATGGCTTAGTGGGAACATAGCAATCCGATACCACTCGGATGGGATAGGCGAACAAGAGAACGATTGGCATGTCACCACTAAGTATGTAGTGGAGGTTAAGGCTCTCTCCGATGCACTGTGGCAGATAGCTAAGCGGGGCACAGTCGGCGATGTGATGGATGAGTATAACTGGCAGTTAAGTGTGATGATGTGGGACACACAGTTGCCCGGGTTGTGGGTTGCCTATAACAAGGGCCTGCCCCCCGATGAGAACGGGGAACGCCCACCCTGTCCGGACATGGGCAAGATGCTGATTCAACCCATCACGGAACCCCCAGTCTCAATGGAAGAGATACAGCTTAAGGCAAGTCTTATAGAAGTTGGTGTGTATGGTGAGCCTATCCTATCATCGGACCGGGAATGTGATACGCCTAACCATTGGCCATGTAGATATCTCCATGTACGGCCGGAGCCGGAAGGCACACATAACGCACGAGCGGTCTATATCCCTGAGGATACGCAGCTACCGGACGTCGACAGACTGGTCGCTGAGTTCCTCTATCACAAGGGACAGATGGCCGAGAACAAGCAGCGATACGAAGAGGCCCGTAACAGACTTATCGAGTTGGCAGGGGAAGAGGTAGGGTATATCCAAACTGATAGGTGGTGGGTGCCTATTAGTACAGGGACTAGTGTAAGTGTGGACCAGCGTTCTATGTCCCCGGAGTTCAGGAAGGCGTACGAGAAGTTTAAGCGGCGGAAGAGTTACAGATACATACATGACGTTAGGAGACTGGATTGACAACTTTACTCATCCCTCTCAAGAGGAAGTACACAACCCGTTGGCCTTGTAAGGGTGTTAAGAATCAGAAGGCTGGCAACGGTAAGAGGGTAACTAAGAGCGGAAGGATCAACTGGAGCAAAGGTAGTGGCATGGGAGATAAGGCGGCTAAAGGATGAACGAATCTAATGAGGGAGTTATTAGTGCTCTCTCGGACTATGAGTTGGACGCTGTTATAGACCTAGTCGAGACTATGGGCACTGGTATGGCACTTGGATATCTCAGAGGTATTCGTGCTGCCCGTAAGGAAGCAGAGAGGCGTAGTGAACTACAAGAAAAGTGGGGTGGCTAGAGGATGACAGGATGCGTATGTGGTCATGACGTTGACGACCATGAAGACAGCTTTCTAGCACCATGTCTAGTAGACGATTGCAACTGTGACGCCTACGACGAATCAGATGAATCAGATTGGGATGTTTGATGCCCACACCCCCGACCCTTCCTAACAACCAAACTATCAAGGAACGTATCAACATCTTTGGGCTAGCCGGTATCGGGAAGACGCACCAGTACTTCCAGATAGCTAAGTGGCATCATGATCTAGGAAGTGATGCCATGTTCTACGCTGTTAACACCGATACTAGCTTTGAGGTGCTGTACTTTAACGATGGCTTTCAACTCCCCAACCTTCACTGGACTGACTGTACAAGCTTTAATGACATGTACGAAGCAGCGAAGATGTATCATGGAAAGCTGCGGCCCCAGGACTGGCTGTGTATAGACCTGCAAGATGATGCGTGGAGCCTTGTGCAAGATGAGTACACACAGATCAGGGCTAGAGAACAGGGTATAAGCATTGACAACCTAGGTGAACTGTGGATCACAGGTGGCGAGACGAAGAAGTACCCGATTGAGGGATGGGATTGGCAGACCCCTAATGCAAGGTACCGGGCACTCACCAACAACTACATCCTCAGAGGCTTAGGACACAGGTTCATCATCAGCAGGCAGACAGACGTGATGGAACCCTCGGCCGGCATGAAGGAAGACCCTATCTCCAAGCAGAATCGCCTACTCTTTGAAAGGCATGGAGTCAAGCCCGGAGGCCAGAAGGAAGACCCTAGCCGTTGGCATACCATCCTGCATGTGACGAGTGCGGGAGAGAAGAAACAGAAGATCAGTACAGCTAAGGAACGATGGGGTACTCGACGGCACATGGGTCACGTGACGGGTAATGGTAAGCAGGTGTTGGGCGAGGTGTTGAACGACTTCTTCCTCGACTACCTGATTGGTGTAGCAGGATGGACAATGGAGTAGAAGATAATGATACTAGCGATGGGTTGGCCTACGGCTTGTGCATACATGGTTGCAAGTCTAAGTGGGGCCGCAGTCCTTGTCGCCTGGGCTAAGTGGGGTGCTCCTTAATGGTACGAGCTAAGTACGCAGCACTAGAACCCGACCGTGCTCCACCTAAGCCTAAGACTTGGAGTGAAAGTAACCCCAAGAAAAGGCGTAACCAGGGGTGGACGAAGATAAGTAATGAGAACTACAGACAGGAGTTGAAGAAGCTAAGGGAGAATAGGAAGTTCCACGGGCCTAAGAACAGTGGCAAGCAGTGTGATCACTGTGCAACTGACGATCACGATAGGTGTTGGAGAGTTGTCTGCTACTGCCCTTGTGTAAAGGATAAGGATTGGTACAGCGGATGGCCGAACAACAAGCCAAGTTCAACCCCTTCCCCGTCCACATAGAACTAGCCTGCCTTAACGCAGACACTATCCATTGGCACATCCTAGGGGTGGTTGACGGAGAACTTAGGGTAGATACAAGTGTGGATACCCCCGGACTATCCCCCACCCACACACTCGGCGAAGCAGCAGTGACAGTCGGACACATGTTGACGTTGATGGTGCTGCGGACCTACCTAACCAGTGAGGTGCCAGATCACATCGAGTGGACAGGACACGTACATCCCGGCCTCTGTATGAACTGAGGACCAAGTGACAAGGAAGACCATGCTTAACAAGTTCGTTGCTTATGAGTACCGTGACGAGACAATCATGAAGCGGCTAGAGAAACTGTGGGATAAGAGATGGCCGTGGCTAAGGAAGGCCGATCGGGATACCATCTACGATGCCCGGAATGAGATTTATGTGCTGAGGAAGCGCCTAGCTCTCATGACAGTGGAAGTGGCAGAGTGGAGGCTCAAGGTAGGTGGTGCCCAGTATGCAACCTACGGCCCCAACTTCATGTCTATGGTGGAGCAGGGCATCCGGGATCGAGTGGGTGACGCAATTGCTATCTGTGATGATGATTACAAGGGGCCGTAGATGGGATAGATGGTGGAAGGTTGATTGGTCCGGACACCTAACCACCAACACTTTCCTAATGAGGTTTAACTCAGCCGGGTTCCCGAAGCTACCGTATGTTGTGATACTGGATGGTAGTCGTGTAGAAGTGGTTGCCAAGAGGAAGGACGGGTACTTTGTTTGTAAGCCCTACAGAGCCACGTGAGCTAAGGGACATCGGCATCACATCCTCCATGCCGGAAGAGTATGGAGTGGATATCATGTGGAACAGTAGGCTAGGTACAGTCGGTGTGCAGAGGAAAGCGTTTCCGGGTGACTTCCTTAGCTCCATGAAAGATGGGCGCCTAGTCAAAGAGTTCCTGCAGATGAAGCAGTTGGATATCTCGATACTACTGTTGGAAGGTATCCAGCACTGGACAACGGACGGTGAGTTGTATGGAGCCTACGGAGCAAGCGGAAGATCATACACTTGGTCAAGAAACCAGCACCGAAATTATCTTGCCTCAGTGCAAGTGCGGGGTATACAGGTTCAGACATCAGACTCAATCGCCGACACGATTGGATACCTACATAGTCTGCAGTTGTGGACGGATAAAGGCGACCATCTCTCTCTCGATAGACGACCTAATCTCCAAAGTAATGGTTATCAGTCACTCACAAACAGTGACTATGTCCGATACTTCTACCAGAACTTCCCAGGGGTGGGACCAACTCAAGCTAGCATGATCTACAACCACCTCGGAGTAGTGCTGAGGTTGACGGTAGGAGTAGAGGACTTAAAGACTGTTCCTGGTATTGGTAAAGGCCGGGCACAGAAGATCGTAGACATGTTCGACGTGACGAAGCAGGACAAAGAGGTAAAGTAGATGGATAGGCATACACGGAATACTTTGTTTAACTGTATTGCAGTGTTGGGTTTAGTGGCAGGTGTCATCACGATGTTCACCGGATCGATCGTTGCCTTTACAGTAGGAATAATCTGCGTGATCATCGTATGGACTATGGTGCTGACTAGGGGACGTACATGACTAAGCCCAACTACACGGTGCAGCAGTTCAGGTTCCCCTCGGCAGTAGCTGGGTATGAGGAAGAGGGAAAGGATAGTCATGCTTAAGTTCGAGTGCGATAACTGCCATCAGGTTGTCTACCATGCAGAGGCTATTGGTCCTGGTGTATTGAAGAGGGTAGGGGAAGGTGTAGAGATTGGTAAGACCTACACCTACCAGGACCCCGAGTCCGAAGTGACGGTTAGGGTACAGTTGGAATGGGAAGGTGATAATAACGGGCAGTTCTGCCTGGCCTGCATGTGGAAGATGCTGAGGCAGATGGTGAACGAGTGGGGACCTAACCCCGAGGAACTCGCCGAGAAGTTTGCTAAGATAGAAGCAGAACGTCGGCGGAAGATTGAGGAAGTGTACTTTGAGGTAAATGCAGAGGTAGAGGATAAGGTAAAGGAAGAGGTAAAGGAAGTCCCTAATGAAGAAACCTCTGACGGAACTCCGGACGCAGATACTCAACTGCCGGAACTGCACGCTGAGGGAGTGTTGTCAGAGTCCGGTCCCGATGTCCCTACCATCTACCCAAAGCCAATCATCGCCGAGAACGTCTTCACACGGCACGGATGGCGACACCCCCACCTCCCCTAATCCTTCCCCTAACTACATAGTGTTAGGGATGGCCCCCGGCAAAGTAGAAGATGCTAAAGGTAGACCATTTGTAGGCCCAGCCGGAACCCTTCTACGTAATGAGTTGCGGAGGCAGGGTGTAGACCCAAACCTGGCCTACTACATGAACGTGGTATGTTGCATGCCACCTGGTAATAAGGTAAAGGCTAACCATGCAGATGCATGTAGGGGCAATCTCAAGGACCAGTTGGATACGGCTGAGGCAGAGTACGTGTTGGTGTGTGGGAATGTTGCGATGGAGGCACTCCTCCCACATGCAACTCCATACACTAGAGGAAGACTCATCCATGTCCACGACAAGAAACTGTGGGGCATTTACCACCCTAGCCACATCCTGCAAAGCAAAGACCCGGGCCTCTACAAGCGGTGGCAAGAAACCCTAGTAATGTTCGGGTTGGCCATGCAAGGTGTAGGGTTCGATAACTGGCTGTGCATCTACTGTGGCGAAGTGTTAAGTGATGTACACCTGCTCCCGCATCCGGTCTGTAGGAAGTGTATGGGTAAGTGGAAAGTAGATCGTAGGTGGAGGTACATGCCTCCCCCACAAATGAGATTGGAGTTATAGTGGCTGACACAAAGAGATACAACTACCTCGAATGTCAGAAGCCCTGTGAAAGTTGGGTGTATGACGATGAACTAAGATGGCAGATTGATGATGCTAAGTACAATCGGGCCGTGGCGTATGTGCCCGATGAGAACAAGGCTAAGCTCATCACAGTCATGCTGAACCTCTTTAACAAGATCACGGATGGTATGGACACATGAACCCTGAACAAGAAGCACAGATGGCGTTTGTAACAGCAGACACCAATCTTCGGGATGCTATGAAGCAGTATCTAAAGGCTGCTACTGCCTCTCAAGGACAACCATCGCTTGATCATATTGATATCGACAAGTTTGTGTTCATCGGTATGGCTAAGTATCGCACAGGTAGCATGTACCATGTGGGTGTGAGCAACGGTATGGAAACCTATGAGAAGCTCGGGCTGATCGAGATTCTTAAGGAGAGAGATAGGTCATGAGTTGCGAAGCCTGTGACAAAGCCTGTGATGGAAGTGTGGCCTACCCTTTCCGAGTAGGTAATAGTGAACTCGGATATGGCACCGTACTCATCTATGCTTGTAGACCCCACGCACAGTTGGTAATGGAAAGGTTGAGGTATGCGGCACAAGCTGACACCGGAGCAGAGGGAAGCTCGGATGCAAGCCCGGTGGAAGATAGTTCAGAAGGCGAACGAGCACATCATGAACACCCACAAGAATTCGATATACGTACCCACCATGATCGGCATGCGGAATCTACAAAGGGCTGTCAATATTGTGAGGCAAGGGATGCTGGTCTCCGGTACGCTGCTGATGGAAGCAGGGTTTAAGCCTCACGCTGCTAAGCCTGGTAAGCCCACGGTGATTAAGAGGCTGTTGGGAGAGAAGTAATGGGTGACGATCCGAGAAAGATGGACTATGTACCTAAATTTGATCCCTTCGCTCACATCAACAGTGACGATCTAACTATGTGGATGCTGAGACTATCAGAAGATGACTTCGGTATCCTCAGAGCCGGACTGCACTATGTAGGCCCCAATATATTCACTGGAATTGTCACAGCCGTAGACGCTATACGTAAGGCAGACAAGGAAGATGATCGTGCAAGAGGTTGACTCCCACTTTGTCGACGCTTGCGCAGGTTGTGGTAAGCCCTGGTCTAGAGGATGCTACTTACCCTGTATGGAGTGTGGGCACCCGTATAAGACGAAGAGACTCGGGTTGATGATCCACGATCAGAAGATCAGGTGGAGGATCTACTGCCAGGATAGGGAAGGTACTGGTGGATGGACGAATGAACCTGTACCATTCAACTTTATGAGGTGGTTAAGGGCGGCAACCCCTAGACGATACAGCAAGATATTCGTATGTCCATGCTGTGTGCATGACCTATAGTAGAAAGGTGAACCAAATGGTTCTTATGACTGGACTCCACATGCTTAGGTAACCCCTAACTTGTGGAGGATAATTGGCAGGAGACAAGAAGCAGAAGAAGAAGAAGTTCTGCGAGACAGAAATCCCGAAGTCCTGGCCGAAGTTCACCGGCCCCAAGTACCTCGATGGTATGTCGGTAGCTAAGGCCAACGCACTGTGGGGTGAGTACCTGCGGGAGATGAAGACCATCCTCCCCACACCTCGCATCTACAAGAAGAAGTCCTAGGACATGAAGAAGCCCCCGTACCCGGCTGGGAGGGTACGGGGGCTTCTGACGCTCTCACCCCCTTTCCTACTCAAGGAAGCGCATGGTCTCTCATTCCCCACCTGTAAGCGTAGGACCTGGCGCCGCCGACGTCGAGCGGGTTAGGGGATCAGCTATCTAATCAAACTTCCTGAGGCCCCTCGACGGGCGTGGTTGAGGTAGAGGTGCGGGCGTTCTCAGCCTTCCAGGTGCCGAACATGATGGCGGCCACTGACCCGGCAATGAACCCCCACTCTCCCCAGGTTATGCCTCCCTGCTGTGCGATCGCCAACTCAGCCGTGAACGAACCCACGCCTGCGACGATCGCCTTCATCATGATTGGCAGGTAAGAGATGATCTTGGACATATACTAGGCTTCCCGCAGGCTTTCAAGTTGGGTGACCAACGTCGTCCGGTTCTGGCCTGCCTTCTCCTCGGTGAGGATAGCCTCAAGCTGATCAGGATTGGCCTTGACGTGGTCAACAACCTGGCTGACCGTATAGTCGCCAGGATCGTAAGCGGTAGAGGTAGAAGTAGAGGTAGAAGTAGAGTCGTCTCCACCCTCAGCCTCAGGGGTATCCTCAGTTGCACCGAGGGCCTGTACCGGGTCCGAAGACTTGGCGTTAGGGTCAGGCCACCAGGACTGGTTACCCTGGTCATGATCCTTAACAATGTCATCGGGAACGTCATCGGGAACGAACTCGTGACGCTCCACCTTCTCCTCTTCACTAACACCTTCCCCAGCAGACGATACCGTCTCTGTGCTGGTCATCTCATCACCCATCACTCGCTCCTAACGTAGTTGAAATCGGAGTTGCTTTCCTTAGCATCGTCATCTACAAGGGCCTCAGCCTCTTGCATCTCTAGAGCAATTTCAGCCTTATGTTCCTGATCCTCGATTTCCTTTCTGAGTCGTGGGATACCCCAGCGCTTATCGGGGGGGTCCTCAGTTAGCCTGTAGTAGAAGTCCCTGAGTTGCTTAAGCTGTTCCTCTTCGGTAAGAGGTTCAGGTGCCTTGTCCCTCACCACGTTGATAGTAGTCTTCCCTGACTGTAGAACTGCACCCTCAGTGAAGACACCCGTCTTCTCAGGGTTAACTTCATCCTCATCCTTAAAGGCGAAGTTAGGCCCCACATACTTCTCATGCTGAACCATCACGGTGTCAGTATGGAAGTAGCACTTATAGATGGGCTGGTTCGGTGGGAAGAATCCTCTGTGCCCACAGATAGGACACCTGTACTCGACGTTGGACATTAGTCACGCTTCTTCTTAGGTCTACTCTTCTGACCTACTCTAGGAGGAGGCGGAAGGATAGAACTCTCCCGTGGCATCCGAGGATTGGCCTCGTTACCATACGGAATTTGGCTGCGGGGTGTAGCTGTACGAGGACGTGCCTTCTGGCCTGGCTTCTTCTTAGCTCCGGCCTTAGGCTTCTTCTTCGGTACCTTCGTCATCAGTACCCTGTCTTCTTCTTGGGCTTCTTCTTGGGCTTCTTCTTGCTCTTACCGGCCGTTGACATAGCTATCGCCACCGCCTGCTTCTGAGGTTTGCCTGCGTGTATCTCTCTACGGATGTTCCTAGAGATAGCCCCTTTGCTCTTGCCCTTCTCCAACGGCATCGTGACTCCTAAATGGTAACCGGGTCCGGAGTCTCAATAAGAAACTGTAGACCGATCCACAGGTCAAAGAGCAGGAGGCCGAGGGACTGTAGCTTGATAGCGGGCATGAATGCGTCAATTGCTAGGACGATGACGCTAGCCACCCAAATGAACAGTACTAGGATATGCATTAGTGGCACCCCTCATCAGGAAACTGTCGTTCTAACCCATCATGTAGACCGTCAGAGAATCGCTCATTGCTAGCTATCTCACTCGGGTCCGTGTCTGCCTCGAATCCTAAGGCGTAGGTAACTGTCCACTCTATTGCATCACGTAGATCATGACGGCCGTTGATGCATCTGTCGATAGCGTTCTGTCGCTGGTCGTAGAAGTAGAGTGCAGTGGAGACTATGAAGACTAGGCAGAAGCACAGGTATCCTAATCCTTGCTTAGTCTTTAGCCTCACCGTATCCACTCCTGTATGTTGTAGGTGAGTACTCCTGCAGCATACACACTGGCGAAGGGGTGACGCTGGATAAAACCCCTCACTCTCATTACCCTATTCCAAACGGACTCGGCGATAGTCATTACTTCGGCCTTCCGTTGGTCCAGCGGTCCAGCGATATAAAGCCGGTGAAGCCCATCAGGGAGCCTCCGAAGAGCATTATCTCCCTGGAGAACTCCCTGAATATCAACCACCACATGACCTGACTGATTACTATGACGAACCCTAGCATGAAGCTCGCTACCTTGAACCACTTCTCCACCGACGACGGTGTTAATGCCACGGCTCATCGTTCCATCTACTCAAATCAGTCAGTTTTCAGAGCCGGGATCAGAGCCGGGATCAGGCACAGGAACAGGGACATCTTCCTCGAACGCATCGGTGATAGGTGCCCGCTGAGTGTTAGCGATTTCCAGCAGGCTGTTGTTGTAGTTAAGCTTAGGGTTAACCCCGTGCTCAATCTGATCCAACACACCCTGAGTAAGCCGCTCGACATCGCCTAGGTTGTGAGCCATGCCAGCACTAGTGGCAAGGATGTCATCAGCCTGCTTAGCGGTGTCCGGCCGAACCACAGGGAACTGTGCAGCCTCGTAGCTCTTGAACGTAGCGGGGGTAAGGACAACGTTTCCATTGTCAGAGACGAGATAGCCAGCACCGTTAGTAGGATGCCACATAAGGTAAGTCGTCATGTCGTGCTTCTTCTCCGGGATAGGGATTGGTTGGGAAGGTCGTGGCCACTGGCCGAAGTCACTGCTGTATGTTTCGTTAAGGTCAACAGTCCCGCCACACACACTCTGACCGTTCAGGTACTGCCGGAAGTGTGCCATCCGAGAGATGCGCCCATTGGACCATGCATACGTCTGCCAGCCCCAGTAGCAGTCCGCCCCTCGGTACCAGTCGAGTGCATCATCGGAGCCGTAGATACCTACATTATGTCCGCCTCCATCTTGCACTGCGGCATCATGAAGGAAGTCAGCTACGGCTTCACGCTGGGATTGGCTCATCCCCCGAGGATCGACGTCCAGTGCGTAGTAGATAGGGATGCCATGTAGGCCGAGAGAGTTGCAGTGTGAACGGGACTTCTGGGCGTGGGTCGCCCCACTGTCTGTGAACATGAACCCAGCCGTAGTCTCCCTCACCACTACGACACTCAGCCCAGCATTGCGGATGCGGGTGAGTTCTTGGGCATCTAGGTACTTAGCATCATTGGGATCAGGGTCGCCGATGTACCGGGCGACAAAGCTGTACCCCTTGCTCTTGATGCAGTTGAGGTCAGGGTGTGCATAAGAATAGTCAAGCCCCTGTGCCATCGGACTCCTTAGGCTTAGGCTCGTATGGGGTGTAGGTGAGTGATCCTAGGTAGGTGAGTGCGTCGTCGTCCATCCCTTCCATGCCAGCAAGATCAGTGAGATAGGAAGAATCTGCGTCAGCCAGAAGTCTTTCCCACTCGGTTACCTTGCCCGCAGCTTCATCATCAAAGTCAAACGGGTCTACATCGAATGTCTCTAGATCAGCCATTACCTCAACCCTATGTCCATGACCCAGAAGTATCGGGGTTCGGTGGATGATGCGTCGAACGTCATAGTAGCACCACCGCTAGTCACGACTCGCAAGTCCAGGTCCTTAGTGCCGGACGACGGCTCCCATAGAGATAGCGCATTGACTATACGGCCACCAGTACCGGCCACTATCTGTGCGTGATACATCTCAAGAGTGGCTGTCCCATCAACATGGAAGTTGACATCGTATGTGGCTGCCGCTGAGCAGGACAGGTGGGAATGGACACACACCAGGTAGAGACGGGTGCTATCCACAACCATGTCGGCAAGGGCGAAGTCTGTTGTAGCTCCTGTGCTATATGGTCCAGCACTTGATGTAGATGAGAACCTTGGGGACATCCGGCCCCAACAGAAGGTATCGGTTGAGTGACCGTGATCAGCCCGAGCACCACTAGAACTAGACCCTTCGGTGTTGGAGGCGGTCTTACCTAAGGATGAAGCTGCTCCTGTAGTCCACGGATGTTGATGGCCTGCGTCAGCTATGAGTCCTGTACTGCCTGCAGCAGCCGGGTCATCGGGGTCTATGACTGTGATAACCCCTGAGCCACCAAAGGATGACGGGTCTATTAGGCCAGGGACAATGATGCGGTCAGCAAGATGCTCCCGCCGTACTCCCTTAAGAGGTACCCCGTCAAAGAAAGGACTAACCATGTGTACTAACCATGTGTACCGTGGTAGGCAGCCATGTAGTCGACTGTGACTGCCCGACGTGTGATGCCCATATCCTTAGCCTTTTCGGTTAGGTAGTCGACTGTGGTCTGCGGGAAGTTATTCATGTGTTCCACACACTGTCTACAATCATCCCAGGGCTGGTGGGCTAGTACTTCAATTTCCATTAGGTTGTCTCGTAGACAATGACGGCCTGGAACTTGGACCCTGCACCTGCAGTAGACCAGTCGAACGGGTTAGCGAAGTTCCACACCGACGACGAGAACGCCGCAACGAAGTTCAGACACTCAGTTGTGGACAGAACACCCGTACCACTTACACGGTTAGAGGTGCTGTTGTCGAATG
>Ga0209481_10000300_pt1 | contig 20461 bp, 15 predicted proteins | sample SoiMetdeltSBSDD3_FD_187598 | JGI IMG/M metagenome (GOLD analysis project Ga0209481, IMG submission 187598) | Bulk soil microbial communities from a Populus tree surrounding site in Tennessee, USA - Soil MetaG P. deltoides SBSDD3 (SPAdes) (version 2) | ecosystem: Environmental > Terrestrial >...
ATGAGGACGTGGTTGTGGTGGTGGGCGACGTCGACCCGGTCGACCCCGAGGACGTGGCGGTGGTCGACCCCGGCCCGCCCCCGGGGACGGTGACCTCGTCCGGCCGGGCCGGGCGGGTGTCGCCCGGCGACAGGCTCGAGCCGGGATCGTCTGCGGAGGCTGGGTCGCGCCCGGCGTCGTCCGGCTCGGGCTGCTCCGGCGGAGGGACGGGAGCGGCGGCGAGGTCGTTGTCCAGGCCTGCGCCGGGGTTGGTGGGGTCGTATTTCAGCACCCGGTCCGCGGACCCGTCGACGTGGATGACCCCGGCCCGCTCGCTGTCGGGGTCGTTGTAGAACACGAACCCGTCCTCCACGAACAGCTCGAAGCGGCCCTCGGCCACGGGCTCGTCGGTAACCACGATGCGCTCTCGGTCGACGTCGACCACGGCCACCTTGCCGGTGGTGTAGTCGGGCACGAACACCCGGCCCCGCGCCTCGACGGGCGGCCCCAGCTCGCTGCCGGCCGCGGCCACGGTGACCGCCACGCTGGCGCAGCGGCCGGTGGCGAGGTCGCTGACCCGCAGCACGCCCTGGTCGCCCGATACGGCATAGACGCGGTCGCCGCCCGCCGCGGCCCCGAAGCGCACCGAGTCGTCGTCGCCCCGGATGTCGACGCAGGCGCGGGCGACGTCGCCCCCGCCGGGCCCGATACGCCGCACGGTGCGGGCCGCCCGGTCCACCACCACGGGCGAGCCTCCGGCCACGACCAGCTCGGCGCCGGCCGGGTCGTCCACCACCCCAGGGCGCGTGTGGCGTTCGGGCCCGTCGAACCAGACCAGGTCGCCGGTGGTCTCACCCAGCAGCCACAGGCGCCCGTCCGAGTCGACCACGCTGGACCGCACGCCGTCGGCCACCGACACCTCGTCGCCCCGGCGCTTGGCCAGGTCGTCGGCGTCGGCCACCGCCACCCGGCCGCGGCCCTCGTCGAGCACGTAGACCGACTGCCGGGTGGCCCGGGCCACCACGTCCCCCGACGCACCCGTCACTACCCGCGTGGGCGGGCCCGGCGCATACGTGCGCGGATCGATCCGCACCACCGTGCCCCGCTCGCCGTCGACCGCGTAGCCGACCGCGCCGGCCTGCACCGCGGTCAGGCCCGAGGACGCATCGCCCACGTCGACCCGCGCCACGACCTGCGCGCTGCTCCCGTCGATGAGCGTCATCAGCCCGACGGTGGACGCCACCCACGCGCCGCCCGCCCGGAGGTCGAGCCGCGCCGGCGGCGACCCCCCGGCCCGGGCCAGCAGCCCGAAGCCCCCGAGCGCTACCAAGGGCGCGAGAACGACCGCCGCACCACGCCTCAGCATCGACGGCACCTTAGGGTGGCGTGCCACGAGCGGTCCGTCACCGAGGACGCACCGTGCCGCTCAGCACATGCAACTGGTCGCACACCTCGACGAACACCTCCCGGGTGACGGATCGGTAGGGCCTCGATGCCAGTCATCCGGAGCCGACGTACCATCCGGGTTGGATGTCACAGCGCGTCAGTAGAGGCACCGTGTGTGAGGGCGCTCGCGCGCCGAGAGTGTTAGTCCGACTCCGAGGTCTGGCGTGATCGGCTGTCAACGTCGCTCGGCTGGCCCAGGCGGGCCGACATGGACCAGGTCGCGGTAGCAAGCGGCGACGTCGACGGCGCTCGCCGACCGGAGTCCGGGTACACGAGAGACTCGCGGTGCTGGGTCACGGCTGGTTGCGGCATGCGGCGGCCACCACGTGGCTGCGGGCAGGGGTCCCGCTGGGCGGGGTCGCCCGCCGCCTGGGCCACAGCGTGGAGACGCTGGTGTCCACCTACGTCGGTGCGCTCCACGACGACGACGTGGCGGCGAAGAAGCTCATCGACGCTGCCCTGTCGACGACCCGCGAGTCGATCGTCGAGGAGGTTCGACGTTCTCCCGGTGCTCTCCCCGTGGGCAGGGCAAGACCCGGCCGAAGCGGGGCGCTCGCGGCAAATCGCGGGCGAAGCAGTGACCAGGGCGTATGGCCAGGTCACACCGCAGATCCAGTTGCGCCCTCGGCGCGATTCGAACGCGCGCACACGGCTCCGGAGGCTTATGAACCGTCGCGAGCTTCGCCCTGGTCAGTGGGGTCGCGCCCGATCGCTGGGTGGCAGTCCCCCCACGGTCCCCCCGAAGCCAGTGAGGCCACCGTCCACACGCCGCTGGTCTATCGGAACACACGTTCGCGAGTCTCTGGGCGTCGCCGTCGGCTGGTTCAGGCGACAACTCGTCCGATCAGGTAGGAGGTCAGTAGTGACACGCCGATGACGGCGATGAGGAGGTCGGTCAGGCGGCGTAGGGGCGGGGGCGCGTGTCGTACGTCCATGAACTCGCGCATGACGATGCGGACCTTGGCGAGGGCGAGGAAGATGGCCGAGATGGTGACGATCGTGCTCGCGGCCAGGGTGCCTCCGTCGTCGGCGGAGCGGTCGATCCAGAGGTAGATCACGGTGATCGCCACGAGGACGAGCCACGCGGCGAGGAGGCGGAGTTTGCTCGAGGTCTCCACGGGTCACCTCACGATGTAGAGCACGGCGAAGATGAGCACCCAGTAGAGGTCCACGGTGTGCCAGTAGGTGGAGCACGTCTCGATGGTCTCTTGCGAGCGGCGCTGCGGGTCCGAGAGCTGGTGGACGAGGATGCCGAGCGCGACGAACCCGATCAGCAGGTGGATGGCGTGCATCCCGGTGAGGAAGAAGAAGTGCTGCATGAAGTCGCTGCTGGTGAAGGTGTGTCCCCCGCGGATCAGGTTCACCCACTCGACCAGCTTGAGCGCGAAGAACGCGGCGCCCAGGCCGATCGTGGCGAGCGCGAGCCGCCGCGCCGCGGGGTAGCGGCCGGCACGTGCCTCTTGGACGCAGCGAGCGATCGCCCACGAGCTGGTCAACAACACGATGGTGTCGACGATCCCGAGCGGCAGGTTGAGCGCCGACTGGGCTTCGAGGAAGGCGCGCTCGTCCTGGGTGCGGAAGTACAGGTACACACAGAAGTACGCGGTGAAGACGAGCGACTCGAACAGGACGAAGAACCACATGTCGCCTTCGCCGGGGACACGCTCGATCTCCTCGTCGGGCAGGTCCGCCGTCGAAGTGTCGGGGGCGGCCATCAGCGGAGCACCTTCGCCAGAGGGTGCAGCCGGCGCGGTCTCCCCGGCGGTCGCTCAGGCAGGGGACCGGTGCCGAGGTCGTCGCGGATGATCACGTCGCGCAGCAGGTAGATGAAGACGCCGGTGTACATGCCGAACACGGCGACGTCGATCCACCAGGCGATCACGCCGTCCCAGGCCAGCACGCCGCGTTGGAAGATCCACGAAGGGGCGATCACCACCTCGGTGAGGGCGTTGCACAGGTTGAGGTAGCCGAACCACCTCGGGAAGACGCGGTTCTTGTCGAGGAGGATCGCTGCCATCCAGATCAACGACCCGACGAGGAACACCCCCATCGTGCCGGAGAACGAGAGGAAGCCCAGGTCGTAGAGCCACCGCTGCATCTCCGGGTTGCGGTCGGGTCGCAAGGCGCCCGCCGTCATGGCGATGCAGATCAACAGGAACCCCGGAACGGCGGCGATCAGGTAGAGGACGAGATACGAGTAGGCGAACGCCCGGCTCACCGACATCCGTCGGATCGAGTAGGCGATCAGCGCGATGGCGGTGGCCGACCAGCCGCCGAGGACGAAGATCAACCCGAAGCCGAACAGCAGGCCCCCGTGGCGGTCGGCGAACCACTCGACGGTCTGTTCGGGGTCCAGCCACGGCTTGCCCGGTGGTTGCGTGCGGGTGATCACGAAGAAGACGACGGAGTAGAGGCTGTAGAAGGCCACCGTCGAGTACCACGTGAACCACAGCTCGCGCTTCGGGTCGGTGCGCAGGTTGGCCCGCAGGTTCGAGACGATGCTCACGGTGCGGCACCGATCTCGGTGGGGTCGTGGTCGCGATCGCGCGCCATCGCCTGCCGGAGGGCCGCAGCCATCACGACGATCCACAGCGCGATGGCGATGTTCCTGAGCCAGAACGACACGAGGCCGTCCCACGCGAAGGGACCGGACACCGCCAGCCCGGCGAAGCCGGCGGGTACCAGGACGATGGCGATGAGCACGTTGAACCGGGCGACCCATCGGGGGAAGACCGGCTGGTCCTGGTCGTCGTAGGCGATGGCGAGGGCCAGGAACAGGCACAGGGCGACCAGGAAGGGGACGCCGCAGGTGAAGGTGATCCAGGCCAGGTCGTTGCACAGCAGCGTGAGGTCCGGGGACCGGTCGGGGCGGAAGGCCGCGATCAGCCAGAACACGGTCGACGTCAGGAACGCGATCGGGGCCGCGCCGGCGACGCCGATCACGCAGTAGCGCATCACGGGCGTCCGGTGGGCCATGCCCCGCATGCGTTCCACGATCAGCATGAGGATCGGGATCAGCGCCACGCAGAACCAGTTGAACAGGATCATGCTGTAGCGCACGCGGGAGAGGTTCTCGCTGTAGAAGTCCGCGACCTCTGCCGCCGAGGCTCGGGGCGACATCGGCGGGACGAAGCCGGGGAACAGCAGGAACGCCGCGATCCAGATGACGGCGACGGCCGGCAGCGTCCAGAAGATCACCCGCTCGCCGCTGCTTTGTCCCGCTCGCGGGTCGTCGACCGTGTCCGGAACGAGGTAGCTAGACAAGGTCCACCTCCGTGTCGGTCGTCGGTCGGCGGTGGCCGGACCGGCAGCTCGTAGTGCTGAGACTCATGGTCGGACGCGCCTCCCGACGCCGAGGGGATCGGTCCGCTCATCATTGGGGGAGGATGTCGGTGGAGTCGATCCTCTGGTAGGTGGTGGGTTGGCCGTCGGTGTCGAGTGAGGTCTGGAGCCATTCGTTGGTGCAGACGGCGGGCAGGAGGGTGCTGGTGGTGCCGCTGCATTGGAACGTGACGCCGCCACCGCCGGGGAGGTCCGCCGGGCGCATCGCTTTGATGGTGGCGGTGACGGATTCGGGGGTGATGTCGCCGGTGATGCCGTCGAGGGCGGTGGCGAGGGCCGCCATGGCGGTGTAGCCGCCCATGGCGGTGGGGTCGTCGACGTGGTGGACGTCGTCGCCGTAGGTGGCCATGACGGCCTGGTAGAGCTGGTAGGTCGGATCGTCGGTGGCGCCCATGGCGACGCTGGAGGCGACCTCGATGCCGTCGAGCACGTCGCCGGGGACCGCTTCGCGGGTGGCGTTGGTGATGCATTGGGAAAGGGTGGCGATCTTGCCCTGGTAGCCGACGGCGTTGAGCCCGTTGAAGGCAGCGATGCAGAACGCGTCGTTGCCGGTGACCTGCACGACTCCCACACCGCTGTCGACGACCTGTTGCATCTGGGCGGTCATGTCGGCCGTGCCCGGGGGGATCCGGATGACGTCGTAGTAGAGGCCGGCTTGGCCCATGACGGCGGGGCCGAGGGTCTCGAGGGCTTGGACCGCTTGGGGGACGTCGATGAGAACGAAGGCGATCTTGTCGGTGCCTTCGTCGTTGGCGACGGTGATCGGTAGGCCGAACAGTGTGGTGAGCGGGTTGACGATGGCGAACGACGACTGGTTGTCGAGGAGGGCGCCTTGGCTGCTGGTCTGGAAGAACATGGTCGGGATGCCGGCGGCGTGGACGGGCTCCCATAGGGAGTCGCCGACCGCGGACTGGTTCTGGGCGACAGCGACCACGTCCTGTTCGACCATCTGGTTCCCGCAGTCGGTGGCCCCGGCGGGGTCGCCGCCGGTCTCGCAGGTCACGACGTCGATCGGCCGTCCCCCGATGCCGCCGCGATGGGCGTTCCAGTACTCGGCGGTCGCTTCCGCGGCGCGCAGCTCGTCGGCGGCGTCGTAGGCCACGGTCGTGCCGTCGGAGACCATCCCGATCTTGACCGGCTCACCCGCTGCCGGGTCGTCGGGCCCCAGCAGCTCCGCGATCGCCTGGTCGTCCGGTGCATCGCCCGAGGCGCTCGTGGCATCGTCGCCGCTGCTGCATGTGGTGACGGTGAGCAGCACGGTGCATGCGGCGGCGATCGTCAGGGCGCGGTTGGTCCGCCGCGCCCTGGGGCGCGGCTGTGTGCGTGGATCGTGCACGGGTCCCCCCTGTGTCATGGCGAGCGTCCTCACGAAGGTGGCGCTCGCTGTTGGGTGATGTCGGCCGCCTTCGGCGGCCGGCAAAGTGGGTGTTCAGGTGGTGCGGGTGTTCCAGGTACGCGACCGTCGGGAGCGCGGTCGTCGTTTCAGGTCAGGACGAGTGGCAGGGCGGTGAGGCGGCGGACCATCAGGCTCGGGTGGTAGCGGAGTGGTGCGCTGTCGTGGTCGATGTGGAAGCGGCGGGTGCGGGTGAGGAGGATGTCGATCGCGACGGTGGCCTCGAGGCGTGCGAGCGGTGCTCCGATGCAGAGGTGGATGCCCCATCCGAAGCCGAGGTGGTAGCGAGGGTTCGGGCGATCGAGTTGGACCTCGTCGGGTCGCTGGTAGGCGGTGTCGTCGCGGTTGGCGGCCGGCCACATCAACACGAGGTGGGCGCCGGCGGGCAGGTGGGTGTCGCCGAGGGTGGTGTCGCGGGTGACGACCCGGTAGTGACCGCGGAAGGGCGGGTCGTAGCGCAGGGCTTCCTCGACGAAGGCCGGGACCAGGGTCCGGTCCGACCGGAGCCGGTCCTGAAGGTCGGGCCGCTCGGCCAGGATCCGCACCGCGGTGCCCAGCAGGCTGGTGGTGGACTCGCCTCCGGCGGCGATGAGCAGGGTCAGGATGCCGATAGCTTCGAAATCGTCGAGCTCGCCGTGGTTGGCGGCCTGCGCGACGGTGCCGATGATCCCGTCCCGGTAGGTGGTCGGGTCCTGGCGGGCTCGTGTGTAGGCCTCGATCACCGGCGCCATGTCCTCGAACCCGGCAGCGTCGAGGTCACCCAGGCGCTCGGGGGCGAACCCGCCGATCCGCTCGACCATCGCGTAACCCAGCTGCTTGAGCTGCGGGGCCTGCTCGTCACCGAAACCCAGGATGCGGGCGACCATGACCATCGGCAGCGGCTCAGCCACCTGGCTCATCCACTCGCAGCGGCCGTCCGGTCCGATGGCGGACAAGGCGTCGCTGACAAGGCCCCGGAACGCCGGCTCCATCGCCCGGATGCTGCCGGCGGAGAACCTGCGAGTGAGCACCCTGCGGTGACGCTCGTGATCAGGTGGATCCGCGGTCGCAAGCACGCCCGGGACCGCGGCGCCGTCGATCTCGCTCGGTCCCCCAGGCATGATCGATCGCAGCACCGCGTTCGGCCGGTCACCCCGGTGGAGGAACCCCGGCGCGGTGCTCGAGAACACTTCGGGCCTCCCCACGACCTCGTGGATGAGATGCATACGTGTCACCAGGAACGTCCCAGGGATCACCTCGTGGACCGGGTCGCTCATACGGAGATCCCGGTAGTACTCGAACGGGTCCTGGACGACATCGGGCTCGAACAGCGCATCGACATCCCCGGCCTGCGGGCTCATGTCCCGCACCGCCGCTCTGCGCCTTCGCGGGCCGTGGGTCGGTGACCGCTGTGCTGCAGGGGGCCACGGGTCACCTTGTGGTAGCGGCCTCTGAGCAGCTCGCCCCACCGGACTAGAGCGCTCGGGCTGTTCAGGACACCATCACCGAACGACCGCAGATATTGGCCCTCCAGGTCGTAGACCTGCACTCGCCGGTTTCCTCGATCGGTGATGTAGAGCTTCGGGATCGTCGCTCGGCGCCGGTCGACGAGCAGTGCGTGGGGACAGTCGAACCGTCCCGCACCCTCCTCGCCACTCAACGCCGACACGTAGCGACCCGAGGAGTCGAACCCGATCACCCCGCCCGCCGGGCTCGCCACCAAGCCGCCGTGGGCCCACGACGAGCCGATGCCGGTAACCGCCGAAAGATCGGCCCAATCACTTCTCATCTCGCACCCGCCCGGCGCCTCGCTGTAGCCGGTCCCTGCGACGTCAAGTCCTGTGCGTAGCTCCACTGGCCCCCCGATGGCATTCGACCCCAGATCCAGCCGGTGAGCGAGCCTCATCCCGTCCCCACACAGGCCGTGAAGGCGGAAGTAGCCTCACTAGTGATGGACCGTACAACTTTTCTGAACAGGTGTCCACAGTAGTGGACATGCGATCAACGAACGCCGCTGCGGCGCCACCGTCCGCCGACGAGCGACGCGCCCGGCGACGCGCGGCCCGCGTCGCCGACAACCGCGCCGACATCCTCGACGCCGCCGAACGGACCTTCGCCGAACGTGGCCTCAACGACGGATCGCTGCGCGACATCTCCAAGCACTCCGGCTTCTCGACCGCCGCGATCTACAACTACTTCGAGAACAAACAGCACCTGCTCGCCGAGACGCTCTCCCGCCGCGGCACCGAGCTCCTCGAGGTCATCACGACCGCAGGCGGCCAAGGCACGTCGCCCATGGCCCGACTCCACCAGATCATCGATGGAACCGTCGCCTTCTTCGAGCGTTACCCCGACTTCCGCCAGTTGCTCCGCCGCGTGCGAGAAACCGATGCGATCGTGATGGAAGCACTCACCAACTACGCCGGCGACCGCCTCGAGCTCTTCACCCAGACACTCGCCCTCATGACCGGCATCGTCGAGGACGGCCAACGCACCGGCGAGATACGCGAAGGCAACGCCAACGCCCTACTGCACCTCTACATGACCCTCGTCTACGAGCACGTCTACCTCTCCACCGCCACCCAGGCCACGGGCACGCTCACCCTCGACCAGTTCCACGCCTTCATCGACGGCGCACTCCGACAACCACACCCCTGACCTTCGACCGGTTCGAACGGACCCATGCCCCGCCCGCTTCGCCCGCGACCGGGCGCAGCCCACCGCCACCAGGGCGACGGAACCCATCGACGACGTCGGGTTCGACGATGCCATGTTCGGCGATGATCGATTCGATGGCGGCGAGGTTCGCGACCAGCAGACGGCAGAACTTTGAGAGCGAGCCTCGTCGCCTTGCCGCCGGCCCTGTGGGAAGCGACGAGTTCAGCGAAGCGCTCGGGACCGAGGCGCTTCTGGGTCTGTCGAGAACACCGCTCCTCTTGGGATCTGGAGTCCGCTGGATGGTCCGGACGCCATCCATCCGGGTCAGGACCTGTGGGAGATCTGCTCCAGCCTGGCCACGTCAGGCGCAAAATCGACGACCCCGACAAGTCTGAAGGAACGTGCGACCAAGTGCGCCTGCAACGACGCCCGGTCAGTCCCGGACCTCTCGGCCGCGAGTCGGGCGGCGCGTTGGACGAGGGAGTCCCATGCTGCGTCGGCCGCCGATCCAGGGTCGACGAGCGTCCGCAATATCAATCGTGCATTGCCCTCGTCTGCTCCGCCGGGGTCGACGGCCAAGACGAGAACGTGGGTCTGTTCAAGTACCGCCCGAATCTGCTCGACCGTTGGTGGGAGGCCGGCGGCGGCCTCCCACTCTCGCTGTATGTGCGCCGTCAGCGCTGCTAGTACTTGCCGCTCCGCCTGATTGTGGGCAGCTTCGGCAGCCTCGGCGTCCGTCGCCTCGCGAAGGCGCTTGAGCACCTTGGGCAGCGCTGCCCGCAGGGACTGTCCAGTCATGCTTGTTGTGCACAAGACCAGCCGATCGTGTTGCTTGCCTGGACTGCGATAGTGGACGACGAATTGGCGGACCACGCTGGCGAGTTCGCTCTGCGGCGAACTCTGCATCGTCAGCCTGTGCTTGCACTGAACGACCACAGGCGCACCGACATGCGGCGTAACGCGGATGTCGTCGACGGGCTCATCGGTCTCGCAGTCGACCCGGAGCAGCGCGCCGCTCCAAAGCTCGGCCTGGGGCGCAGCGCCCGACATGGCAAGGAGGTAGCCCATGAACCAGGCTGCACATCGCGCCTGATAGTCGAGCCCTCCGGCCGCTGCGCTTCCTCCTCCGGTCCCCGGACTCATGTCGACCCCGTGCTGCTCCCTCGTATTGGTGGCGGCGGCTGGTCCGCACCGCTGATCGCGGAGAACCAAGACCGGACACGCACGATCCGCCCCGTCTGTTCGGTCCCCCCGCGCTCCCCCCGCGAGTTCCGGCGACCAATGGTCAACAGCGGTCAACGGCGGCTAGTCAGCCTCGGCCCGGTCACCTGCACGAATGGCCTGGTGGGAGGCCCGATCAGCTGCGCCCTCGGCGCGATTCGAACGCGCGCACACGGCTCCGGAGGGTTCGCGTTGATCGCGCCGGAGACCCTGGCAGCGGTGTCGGCCTGAGTTCCACGCGGGCTTTCTTCCCATCGGCCTCCCGCGCCGTGACCTGGCGGCTCGTGAGCCGGCGGCTCGTGGCCCGCCGGGTACCTGCCATCGGTCGCCTGGTTGCGACTCGGTCGCCCTGACCGGTTTCCGGCCCTGGACCCGACATCGCCGATTCGCCGATCGGAGGGTCTCTACCGGGCTGCGGGCGACGAGGCGAGGCGAGGAAGCCGATCCTCCAGGCCGCCAAGATTTACCAGCGTTACAGCTCTACGCGGCGGAACTGAGGTCTAGAGCGCAGATCCGCTGGTGGATCACGGCTCTCCTCGAGCCCGGTCGCCCGGGCGAGGGCTCGAATGCGGCGTTCGGGCCGGAAGTGGGAGACCACACCGCCGAGGTCCCGGATAATCATGGGTCGAGTATCCGCTGACTGGTCGCGGGCGCGCAGGCAACGACGGCGAGGCGCGCCCCGGCGACGACGAAGGCCCGAGCAACTCGTGCTCGGGCCTTCGTGCATGTGGTGTTCGCTGGCTGGCGTCAGCCTGCCTGGTCGATGTCGAAGCGTTGCACGACGTTGTGGGGCTGGCCATTGGCGATCCACAGCGAGTCGCCGTCGACGAAGACGGCGTTGACGCCGAGGGGCTCGATGGTGTCGGTGACGGTGAACGTCGCGGGGTCGAGGCGGGCCACGTCGTGGTGGTCCGCGGTGCCGATGTAGATCGACTTGCCGTCGAAGGCGGGCTGGCCGTTGCCAGTGGCGGTCAGGCCGAGGTCCGGGGTGGCGCTGATGGTCCAGGTGGCGCGGTCGACGATGACTGCCGTGGTTCCCCCGTAGCCCGGGAAGAACACCGCGTCGGGCAGGACGGCGGGCCCGCCGACGTCGACGGGGAGGGGCACGGTCGCCAACACGGTGTTTGTGGCCGGGTCGACGAACGCCGCCGCCGAGGTCCCGGATTCGCCGGCGTCCTCGTTGTAGCTCCATGCGACCACGAGGTCGTCGTCGGCCCACACGGTGCCGCACTCGAGCTCGAGGTCGAGCGTGGCGGTGGCGGTCAGGGTGGTCGGGTCGTAGCGGTGGAGCTGCTGGCCGTCACAGATCCACATCGCACCGTCGACGGCCCAGCTGCGGTTGGCGGCGGGACCGACGTCGGCCTTGGGCAGCGTCCTGGTGACCTCGTTGGTGTCGGGGTCGACCTCGTCATACGAGGAGGCCGTGCGGACCCACATCGACCCGTCGGCTGGTTGCAGCCTGAGCGGTGCGTCGCCGACGTCGATGGTGGCCTGGACGTCCCCGGTGTCGGGGTCGAGGCGGACGACGCGGTCGGCCAGTTCCTCACTCACCCAGATCGAGTCGAAGCCGGCGGAGGCCTGCCAGGAGCTCATCTCCAGGGGGACGGTGAGGTCGGCGCTCTCGACGCGTGCCGGGTCCGCGGGCCCGCACGGCGCGCCCGCCATCGCCCAGGCCGTGGCCGTTCGGGCGAGCCGGTCGAACCCTTCGTCGAGGTCCCGCTGGGCCCCCACGGTGTCGCCCGCATCGGCGGCCTCGATGCTGGCATCGAGGTGGCCGAGCGCTTCGTCGCCCATCTCCAGGACCTGGTCCAGGGTTGGCTGGACGTCGGTGGGCACGGCGATCGATCCCCACGCGGTGGAGCCGGCCTCGAACACGGCCTTGGTCGCCGTCGCCTCGGCGGCGATGCTCGGGGGGGTCCCGTCGTTCTCTTCGATGGCAGCGAGCCCCGGCGCCCCACCGGAGCACAGCGCGGCCACCTCGTCGCGCCAGCCCGCGGTCTCCGCCGCAGACACAGAGGTGGTGGTGGGCTCGTCGGATGACGCGTCGTCGTCGGATCCGCCGCACGCCGTGATGACGAGCGCTGTCGCCGCGACCGCGGCGAGCATCTTTCCTGTCCTGGAGGTGCTCACGGGGGCTCCTTGCGATGGTGGTGGCCGGCCCTGCTTCCGCCGGCAACCGGCATCGGGCCACGAAGCGGTTGCAGCGGCGCAACAGCCCGGCGGGTGTTGCAGGGCTGCAACTTCGCTCTGCGCGCGATCGTCACGTAGGGTGTCGACCCGGCGGATGGGAGTGCGGATGCGCATCAGAGTGCTCGGCCCGGTCGAGGTCGAACAGGACGAAGCGCTGGTCAACGTGGGCGGACCCCAGCAGCGTCGTCTGCTCGGTGTGCTTGTCCTGCACCGGGGGCACGCGGTGTCGACGGAGCGCTTGGTCGACGCGCTCTGGCCCGACGGTGGTGCCCCGGACGGCGCCAGCCGGTCGATGCGCACGTACCTGTCGCGCCTGCGCAACGCGCTGTCCGGGGCGTCGATCACCAGCGGGAGGGCCGGCTACGCGCTCGACGTGAGCGATGCCTGGCTCGACGTCGAGGAGTTCGACACCCTTCTCGGCCAGGCCGAGGGGTCGGTTCCCGACCGTGCTGTCGGCCTCTACGACGAGGCGCTCGCGCTGTGGCGCGGCGATCCGTTCGGCGAGTACGCGGAGGAGTGGTGGGCGCTGTCGGAGACCTCACGTCTCCAGGAGCGTCGCTTCTCGGCTGACGTGGGGCGGGCCGAGGCGCGGATGACGATGGGCCATCACGATCGGGCGGTCCCCGACCTCCAGCGGCTCGCGACGGAGCGTCCGCTCGACGAGCGGCCGGTCGCGCTGTTGATGCAGGCGCTGCATGCGACCGGGCGACGGGTCGAGTCGCTGCGGGTCGGTCACGCATTCCGTGTGCGTCTCGCCGACGAGGCGGGTCTCGACCCGTCGTCCGGACTGGCGAGCGTCGAGTCGGCGATCGCGACAGGCGCGGACATGTCGGCGGCATCCGTCGGCCGGCCGTTGCGGGGCTACACGATCCACGACGCGATCGGCGAGGGAGCCTACGGGCGGGTGTACGTGGCCACGCAGCCCGGCACCGACCGACGGGTGGCGATCAAGGCGATCCGCCAGGACCTGGCCGACTCGACGGAATTCGTCGTGCGCTTCGAGGCCGAGGCGCGACTCGTCGCCCGGTTGGAGCACCCGCACATCGTCCCGCTCTACGACTACTGGCGGGAGCCCGGTGCGGCCTACCTCGTGTTCCGCCTGCTCACCGGCGGCACGGCCCGCGACTCGGTGATCAGCGGGGGGCCGTGGTCGCTAGCGAGGGCCTCACGGCTCATCGAGGAGATCGGTGGTGCGCTCATCTCGGCTCATGCCGCCGGCGTCGTCCACAACGACGTGAAGTCGTCGAACGTCCTGCTCGACGACGACGGCGCCGCCTACCTCACCGACTTCGGGATCGCCGTCGCCGGTGACGTTCGGCTCGACGGCGACGCGGGCGAGACCGGCGACGTGCGGGATCTGGCGTGGATGCTCTGGGGGTTGCTCACCGGCTCGCCGACGACCTCCGAGGGCTCGCGCACCTCGATCACCGCCCGTGTCCGGGTGAACGGGGTGCCGAGCCTCGTGGGGCGGATGCCGTCGGTCCCGGACGGTCTCGATGCCGTGCTGAAGCGGGCCACCACCGGCGCGTACCACTCGGCAGCCGAGTTCGTGCTCGGGTGGCGGGCCGCCACCGGGGGTCCGGCGGGTCAGCCGGCGCCGATCAGCTCCGACGAACGTCGTGCCGCGGACTCCGTGCGCCGGGCCGCGGCTCGCCAGCTCGCTCGTGCGACGGCGGCGGGTGTCAACCCGTACCGCGGGCTCCGGCCGTTCGACGAGGCCGACGCCACGACGTTCCACGGCCGCGACGGCGCCATCGACGAGCTCGTCGATCTCGTCGCAGCGAGGGAGTTGGTCACCGTCGTCGGATCGTCCGGGTCGGGGAAGAGCTCGGTGGTGCACGCCGGCCTCGTCCCACGACTGCGCCAGCTGGGCTCGGTCGTCGTCACCATGATCCCCGGCGAGGACCCCCTCGGCGCGCTGCACACCGCCCTCACAGAGGTGTCCACGGTGCCGGACACCGGCGCCGCCGGCGACCTCGGGAGGACGCTCGCCACGGTGGCTCGCACGCTCGGGCCGACGGTCGTCGTCATCGACCAGTTCGAGGAGTGCTGGACCCGCGCGCCGGCCGAACGATGCGACCGCTTCCTTGAGATCGTCACCCGGACGATCGACGACGGATCGGTTGACGTCCGCTTCGTCGCCACGGTGCGCGCCGACCTGCTCGACCGCCCCCTCGAGCACAGCGGCCTCGGCCAGCACGTGGGCGCCGGATCGTACGTGCTGTCGCCGCTCACGCCGGCCGAGCTCGACGAAGCGGTTGTCCGCCCGGCCGCCCGCGTCGGCGTGACGTTCGAGGACGGGGTCGTGGTCGACCTGGTCGCCGAAGCGGCCACCTACCCCGGCTCGCTGCCGTTGTTGCAGTTCACGCTCACCGAGCTCTACGAGCACCGACGCGACGGCATCATCGGCCGCGAGGCGCTCGAGGGGATCGGCGGCATGGCCGGAGCCATCGGCCGGCGGGCCGAGGAGGTCTTCGTCGGGCGCGACGAGGGGCTGCGATCGGACGCCCGTGAGCTGTTCGGCCGTCTCGTCACCCCCGGCCACAACGCACCCGACACCCGCCGCCGGGCGCTGCTCAGCGACCTGTCACCGGGGATGCGGGCCGTCGCCGACCAGTACGTGACGGCCAGGCTGCTCGTCACCGACCGCGATCCGGCCACTCGCGAACCGACCATCGAGGTCGCCCACGAGGCACTGCTGGTCCGCTGGTCGCGGCTCGTCGGCTGGGTCGACGAGGACCGACGGTGGCTGGCCCAGCTGCACCACCTCTCACTCGCCGCTCGGGCCTGGGACAACGCCGGGCGGCATGACAGCGAGCTCTACCGGGGTGTGCGACTGGAGTCGGCGGTCGAAGCGCTGGACGTCGACGGACGCCCGGCATCCGAGCTCGAACGGTCATTCGTCGAGGCCGGGCGCCAGGCCCGGGACGCCGATGTCATCGAGGCCCGACGCACCGCCCGGCGTCTCCGCCGCCGGTTGACCGCCGTGGCGGTCGCCCTCGTGCTCGCCCTGGTGGCCGGTTCGCTCGCGGTCGTCCAGCGCCGGTCGGCGATCGACGCGGCCGACTCGGCCCAGGCGACCGAACGCGCCGCCCGGATCGAGGCGCTCGTCGCGCGGGCCGAGTCGACGCGCTCGAGCCAGCGCGACGTCGCGGCGCTGCTGTCGATCGAGGCCTACCGGCTCGCCGACACCGCCCGCACGCGGTCGGCGCTCCTGACCACCGTCGCCGGCGATCAGGGCTTTCTCGACACGCACAACCTGCCGTCCGACGACGCCCAGCCGTCCTTCGAGTCGTCCCTCGTCGTCCTGAGCAGCGGCGGCGAGCGCGTCTTCACGTTCGACGAGCCGAACGAGGCCGCCCGCACTGGGATCGTGCTGGCCGACGGAGCCACGGCGTACGTGAGCGGGCTCGACGGACGCGCCAGACCCTACGACCTCGACTCCGGCGAGGTCGGCGACCCGCTGCCACCGCTCGCGGACGAGGTCGAACCGATCAACGGCGGCATCTTCGCCACCGACGCCACCGCCGGTCTCCTGGCCCACCTCGTCCCCGACGACATCACCGGCGGCACGCTCGCCGGGATCTACGACGTCGCCTCCGGCGAGTTGGCCGCCGCACCGTTCGCCGTGGGCGGCTTCGCCGAGACCGCCGCGCTCAGCGCGAACGGCGACACGCTGTTCGTCTCCCTGCTCGCCGACGGTTCGGTGCGTGCATTCGACACGGCCTCCGGAGCGTTGCGGGGCGTGCTCCCCCTGCCCGCCGGCACCGGCTCCGACGACCAGTTCGGGTTCGGCGTCGGCTTGGCGCCGGCCGGCGACGGCACCCTCGCGATCGGCTCGGCCGCCGGGGTGGTCCGCGTCGTGGACACCGCCACGCTCGACGTCGTGGCCACGATCGGCGTCGGGCCGAACGTCACACACTCGCTGCGCGGGGTCGGTGACGGCGCATCGATCGTCGGGTCGGGCCCCAACGGTGCCGTCCGGATCGATCTCACCCACGGCGACGCGGTGTGGCAGGTGGCCGACGAGCCGGAGAACTGCTGGAACCTCGGCATCGTCGCCGAGGCCGATGCCGTGTTCTGCGGCGACCAGTTCGGGCGCATCGACGTGCGCGACCTGGCCACGGGAACGGTCCGCACGACGCTCAACGGGCAGCACGGCAACACCGGCGCGCTGTGGCCGGCCAGCGGTGGGACCGAGCTGGTGAGCTTCGCCAACAACGCGCCGGTCGTGTCGCGCTGGCGGCTCGACGGAACGGGCCCGGTGACCCGTGTGATCACGCCCGGATGGGCCACGACCGCGATCAGCCCGGACGGCCACATGCTCACCGTTCGCCGGCCGCTGCAGGACGGTCGCCGCCTCAACATCGCACGCGACTTCGAGCACAAGGTCGTCGACCTCGACACGGGCGCCGACATCGTGTCCTTGGACGGGCTGTTCGTTCCCATCTGGACCCCGGACGGGAACCTCACCGGCTTCGCGGTCGGCGATCGCGGCCCAGCCACGGCCCGGTACGACATCGACACGCGCACGCTTGCCGCCGACGGCGACATCGTCGACGTGGGCAGCGCCCTCATCCCGACGATGGACCCGGGCAAGGAACGGGTCGTCGCTCCCCACACAGGATCGACACCGCTCGACGCCGAGCTGACCATCGTGCAGGACGGTCACCACGTCGGGCCGACGATCCCCGTCGAGGACTACACCTTCTCGGCAATCAGCAGGACCGGCCACCGCATCGTCGCCGCGACCCTCCACGGCATCGTGCTGTTCGACGGGCATACCGGCGAGCGGCTCGGCAGCATCCCCGGCAGCGACCTGCGCGCCGCGTTCATCACCATCGCCGATCAGCTCTTCGTCGGATCGCTGGGCGGCGAGCTCGTGCAGTACGACATCGACACGCTCGCCCCGATCCGCTCGTTCGGCGGCAGCCGCGGCGCCATCCAGGAGATCTACGGCACGACCGACGGATCGACGATCGCGGCCCGCGGCGGCGACGGCAACGTCAGCCTGTTCGACGTCGCCACCGGCACCCGCCTCGGCCCGCCGTTCACCGCCACACCCGACGACCAGTTCATGATGTCGCTGGCGATGGACGGCACGAGCCTCGCCTACGGTGGCGGGATCCACAGCGGGATCAAGGTCGTCGACCTCGATCCGGACGCGTGGATCGAGGCATCCTGCCGCATCGCCGGCCGCAACCTCACCACCGACGAATGGAGCACCTATGTCGGCGACCTCGCCGGGTACACGCCAACGTGCCCCGGGTTCCCCTCAGCCGGCTAGCCAGGTCCACCGCACAGGCGAGGGGTCCGCAGCGGCAGCCGACGCCGTGCTCGCGGCGCGCAGCGCCAGTGCGCAAGGCCGGCGCGCCAAGACGGGGTCGGTCGCGCGTGATCTGGACCACCACACCTCCTACTCGCTGGAGCCCGCGGCGACCGGGAAGCGCTCGTCGTCGAAGACGGTAGCGATCTCGAAGCGTCCGCCGAGCGCCTCTACGTACGCCCTGAGGGTGGGCAACTCCATCTCGCCGCCCCCCTTCGATGCACGACACGTTCGGTTGTGGTCGTCTCCATGAGACGGCGAGCTCGTTCTGGGTGATCTTGCGGGCTCGGCGCAACTCGCCGAGCGTGTGCTCGACGATCTCCGCGATTGCATCGGACCGCCGGCGGGCGATCCGCTCCGCGGGCATGAGATCAGCCTTGAGTGGAAGTGGGTCGAGCGTGGGCAGGCATGCCCCTCGGAGGGGACGTGTTATCTGGAGGGGTGCCCGGCTGAGGACGGCGCCGGAGGCGCCGCCCGCAGGCCGGGCGCTTGATCCTCACCAGAGCCACCTTCGGCAACCGCTCCAGTCAGCTCGCGTCCACCAACCAGCTACCCGAGTGCCACGGCTCGCGGTACGGGCGCGGGACCAACGTCGGCGAAGGCCACCGGTCATCGCCTTGACCAGGGCAGATGCCGCGACAGCGGCCAGCCCTGATAAGGGTGAGGTCGCTGGTTCGATTCCAGCTAGCCCCACACCCCCCACCCGGGCGAAAGTGGCTCTGACCAGGGACTTCGCCTACCCGCCGGCCGTCCGACCTTGACCGCCGTTGACCGCGGATGGCCGCTGGACGCCCTGATTCGTGGGACCAGCGTGGGACCAGCGTGGGACCAGCCTCCAACAACCCCGGACCTCTAGTGCAGCGAACACACGTTCGCTAGCGTGCGGTCATGCACGCCGAACAGCTCAACCAGCTTGTCGCCCGCCACGCCGTGTTCACCACCACGGCGACACACATGCGGCATCCGGGCGACGACCACGACGGGTGGCGCCGTGATTGGGCCGAGATCAACCGCCTCGTCGATGAGATCAACCGCCTCGTCAAGCTGCGCCCTCGTCCACTCGCATGACGGAAATCCCAAGGCACATCGTCAGCTTGGGAACAAAGCGACGTGCACCGAGCGTGATCGGTGGTCTGGTCAGCGGTCCAGCGACCTCGGCACGAGCTGGCAAGCCGCCCGACCGGCGCCGTGAGTGACCGAGGCGTACCGGACGATGGGGCACGAATGGGGCACGCCGAGGTCTACGAGCTCGTCTAGGCCGTGACCCTCCGGAACAACTGACTCCCAGAGTGCCTAGCCGGCGCCCGGCCTCGGCCGGGCGCCTTGACGGAATACAGAAGCTTCACCACTAACGGTCCGGGCAAACCTGCCCGACTCCGCTTGATGGGTTACACCGCGGCCTCAGTTGATAGGTGACACTCGTGCGATTGCCATCAGGCAAACCCCGGTGGCGGCCACGAGCGCTCAACGGCTCTCACGCCGGAGCGTGGTGACAGCGGATGGCCCAGCATCGTGGGCACGCCCACCGATCCGGCGGTAGGGGACGCACGCTTCAGCTCGGCGCGGCATTCCATGCTTCCGCCTGGGGCGGCCTCGGTGATCGGCTGGGGCATGCCGACGGTGCGCCTGTGGGTGGGCTCGTCATAGTCCGCTCACTGCGGCTGGAACCGATTCGCGCCGGACATGCAGCTACGTGTCGGGAGTGGCACTGGTGGCTGTGACCGCGCCCTTGATGGCCTGCCGTACTACTTCGTAGAGAAGCGGGAGCCTGCTGTGGATGTCGTCAATCGGCACGTAGCGGTTGCCGTGGGTCAGATCGCTGCGCAGCGTGTAGCACTCACTGACGAACTTGACCGGGTTGGGGACGTTGCCGGTTGGGGCTACGTGCTCGATCACGACAGAGCGGATCGCCGCTCCGATTGACTCCTTCCTCAGGTACTCCAAGCTGGTCCGTAGCGACTGCCGCTGGGTTCGGTCAGGCAGGTCGGCAACCTGGCTGATCCAATGATCCACCAGCTGGACCACCTCGGGTGGCCGTGGACCCTGGTCGGCGAGCTGTTCCAGCGCTGCGACCAGCATGAGGAACTGCGACCGCTGGTCAATGGATGAGGTTGCGCCGATGTAGAAGTCGCAGGCACGGGCCAGGTGTAGATCACGGTTCGGGGATGGGTGCTCACTGACCTCTGCGAGATCGGCCTCGAATCGGTCGAGAGGCTGATGACTCTGGAACGTCAGGATCGACCTGGAGACCACCACGTTGCCCGTGTCCTCGAACAGCGATAGCCCGTGGACGTCGGCGATGACGTCGAACCCCTCTGGGGCTTCGACACCAGGGCCAGCGCTTGGCAGAACCCGGTCCATCTCACCGACGTCCATCGGCATGTTCGACCACACCGACGCCACCCGAAGGTGCTCCTGCAATGTGCGGCCGAAGCGTTCGGCGTCGTCGCGGGAAGCGAAGCCCTTGGCTACGAACACAACCCATTGGCTCTCAGCGAGCGGCGTTTCGACGGCGGACATAACCGTGACGGTGTGGCCCCGGTAACGAATAGTGGCCCGCGCAGCCTCTGGGTCCGAGGTCTTCCAGTGGTAGTTGGGCCCGAGTTTGACCTGGACCCTGAACACCCAGCCACCCTGCGCTGGTTCGTCGTCGCTCATGCCGCTGCCTTTCACCTTGCGCGTGGTCCAGCGAGCAACCCAGCCCGGGATGCAGCCCGCTGCACTCATATCGACAGCTTTACTGACGCGCCACGTCCGACATGCGAGTGGTGTTCCGATCTCGATGGCGTCCGCCAGCCGGCGTTCGGGGGCAGTCTTGTCGTAGCGTGCATTCCCCTGCTGCCACGGCGGGCCCGGGAGCGTGCCGCACCGACCATGCGCCGCACGTTGGCTGGCGGCCGTGGCCTACCGGCATCGCTTCTGGCGGG
>Ga0209481_10000308_pt1 | contig 20261 bp, 21 predicted proteins | sample SoiMetdeltSBSDD3_FD_187598 | JGI IMG/M metagenome (GOLD analysis project Ga0209481, IMG submission 187598) | Bulk soil microbial communities from a Populus tree surrounding site in Tennessee, USA - Soil MetaG P. deltoides SBSDD3 (SPAdes) (version 2) | ecosystem: Environmental > Terrestrial >...
CGGCTCGCCGAGCGCTTCTGGCGCACGGCGTTTACCGCCGAGGACAAGGCGTTCATCGAATCACGCGCCATGTTTTTCCTCGCCACGGCGGATGAGCACGGCAGGCCGGAATGCTCGTACAAGGGCGGCCTGCCGGGTTTTGTGCGCGTTACCGCGCCGGACGAGCTGTCGTTCCCAAGCTACGACGGCAACGGCATGTTCCGCAGCCTGGGCAATATCGGGGTCAATGCGAATGTCGGCTTGCTCTTCCTCGATTTCGAGCAGCCGCGGCGCCTCCGGGTGAACGGCACGGCGCGGCTCGAGGATGCGAGCGCCGAATTCGAGGGCGCGCAGCTCATCGTCCGGGTGAAGGCGGAGGCGATTTTCCCGAACTGTCCGCGCTACATCCACCGTCTCCAGCTTGTCGAGACCTCGGTCTATGCGCCGCGGCCGGGCTACCAGCCGCCGGAGCCCGGCTGGAAAAAGCAATTCAAGGACGTCCTGCCCGGCAAGCCCGGCGAAGGTTGACAGCCACGCCGGAGATACTTCAAGCTTGATCTATTCAGGCTTGGAGTACCGGCATGGATCGCGAGTTCATCGCGCGGCGCGCCGACCATAGCGCGCTGCGTATCTGGCTCAGGCTTCTCACCTGTACCCAGCTCATCGAGCGGCGCGTGCGCTCGGGCTTGCGCGAGGAGTTCAGCACCACGCTGCCGCGCTTCGACCTGATGGCGCAGCTCGAGCGCCACCGCGAGGGGCTCAAGATGAACGAGCTTTCGCGCCTGCTCATGGTGACCGGCGGCAACGTCACCGCCATCGTCGATCAGCTCGAGAAGGAGGGGCTCGTCGAGCGCCTGGATGAACCCGACGATCGTCGTGCGTTCCGCATCCGGCTTACGCGCTCGGGGGAGAAGAGCTTCGCGGAGATGGCGCGCGCCCATGAGCACTGGGTGGTGGAGCTTTTCGCGGGGCTTTCGGCGCGCGAGCGCGGCGAGCTGCTCAAGCTTCTCGCCAAGGTGAAGAGCCACGCACTCGAGGTGACCTCATGAAGGAACCCCGGCACTTTCAGTGGCGCGTCGAAGGCAAGGTGGGCGTGATCACGCTCAGCCGCCCCGAGCGCAAGAATCCCCTCACGTTCGAGTCCTACGCCGAGCTGCGCGACTTCTTCCGGGATTTGAAGGAAGAGAAAAGCATCCGCGCCATCGTCCTCAATGGCGCCGGCGGCAATTTCTGCTCGGGGGGCGACGTACACGAGATCATCGGCCCGCTCACCAAGATGACGTTCCCGCAGCTCCTCGAGTTCACGCGCATGACCGGCGATCTCGTGAAGGCGATGCGTCATTGTGCGCAGCCGGTGATTGCGGCGGTCGAGGGTGTCTGCGCCGGTGCCGGCGCCATCCTCGCCATGGCCTGCGATCTACGCTACGCCGCGCTTTCGGCGAGGGTGGCGTTTCTTTTCGTGCGCGTGGGGCTCGCCGGCTGCGACATGGGAGCGTGCACGATGCTGCCGCGGATCATCGGCCAGGGACGCGCTTCCGAGCTCCTTTACACCGGCCGCTCGATGAGCGCGGAGGAGGGGCTGGCGTGGGGATTCTTCAACCGCGTCGCCGAACCCGTGCTGCCGGCGGCGCTAGAGCTCGCAAACGACCTCGCCGCGGGGCCTGCGCTCGCCCACGCGATGACGAAAAAGATGCTCCACCAGGAATGGAACGTGAGCGTCGACCAGGCGATCGACATGGAAGCGCAGGCGCAAGCCGAGCTCATGCTGACCAGGGACTTCCACCGCGCCTACGAGGCGTTCGCGGCGAAGCGCAAGCCCGTTTTCGAGGGAGATTGATGGATCGGTTTGGCCATTATGGTTGGCCGTTCTTCGAGGAGCGCCACGGCAAGCTGGCGCGTGAAGTGGAGCAGTGGGCAGGCGAAAATCTCGCGCACGCGCATGGCGAGGACACCGACGCCATCTGCCGGCGCCTGGTACAGGATCTGGGCTGCGCCGGCTATCTCCGCCACTGCGTCGCCGACAAACCCGACGTGCGCTCGATCGCGCTCGTGCGCGAGGTCCTCGCCTACCATGCCGGCCTTGCCGACTTCGCCTTCGTGATGCAGGGGCTGGGCAGCGGCCCAATCGTGCTCGCCGGCAGCGAGGCCTTGAAGAAGCAATACCTTCACAAGGCGGCAAACGGTGACGCGATCGCCGCCTTCGCCCTTTCCGAGCCCGAGGCCGGTTCGGACGTGCAGGCGATGACGACGACGGCGCGCCGGCAGGGCGAGTCTTGGCTTCTGAACGGAACCAAGACCTGGATCTCGAACGGCGGCATTGCGGATTTCTATGTCGTCTTCGCCAAGATCGAGGAGGGCATCAGCGCGTTTGTCGTGGACGCCAAGGAAGTCGATGCCTCCGAGCGCATCGATATTGTCGCGCCGCATCCGATGGCGGTCCTGCGGCTCGAAAACGCGAAAGGGCAGCTCCTCGGCGAGCCCGGCCAGGGCTTCAAGCTCGCGATGCGCAATCTCGACATCTTCCGCACTACGGTCGCGGCGGCCGCGCTCGGCTTCGCGCGCCGGGCGCTCGCCGAGGCGCTGGAGCGCGCGTGCAGCCGAAAGATGTTCGGCCAGGCGCTGTCGGACTTCCAGCTGACCCAGGCGAAGCTAGCCGACATGGCGACGCAGATCGACGCCGGCGCGCTTCTTACGTACCGCTCTGCGTGGGCGCGGGACGTGAAGGCCCAACGGGTGACGCGCGAGGCCGCCATGGCCAAGATGTTCGCAACGGAAGCCGCGCAACTCATCATTGACGAGGCAGTGCAGATCTGCGGCGGGCTCGGCGTAATGCGTGGGCATCCGGTCGAGCGCTTGTATCGGGAAGTGCGCGCGCTGCGCATCTACGAGGGCGCGACCGAGGTGCAGAAACTCATCATCGCGCGCGAGCTCTTAAGAAAATGAATTACACGGCGCATATCGACACCTTCGCGCGCGACAGCCTGCCGCCGAAGAGCGATTGGCCGGAGTTCGTCTTCGAGCTGCCTGAGGTCAAGTACCCGGGGCGGATGAATTGCGCCACCGAGCTTCTCGACAAGCCGGTGACGCGCGGCTACGGCCACCGCATCGCCCTGCGTACGCACGACGGCGAGTGCACCTACACCCAGCTCTTCACGCAGGCGAACCGCATCGCGAACTTGCTCGTGCGCGACATGGGGTTGAAGCCCGGCAACCGCGTCCTGCTGCGCGGTCCGAACAACCCGATGATGGCCGCCTGCTGGTTCGCGGTCATGAAAGCCGGTGGAATCTGTGTGGCAACGATGCCGCTGCTCCGCGCCAAGGAGCTGACGGATGTCGTGAACAAGGCCGAGATCACGCATGCGCTGTGCGACAAGCGGCTGCAGGAGGAACTCGACCTCGCAATGCCGGCGTGTCCCACCCTCGCCAGCGTCAAGTACTGGTATGACGAGAGTGCGACATCGGTCGATTCGCTCGCCATGCGCCAGCCGCTCTGGTTTACCAACGTTGCGACCGCCGCCGACGACGTGGCGCTCATCGCCTTCACCTCCGGCACCACCGGCAAGCCCAAGGGCACGGTGCATTTCCATCGCGATGTGGTGGCGATGTGCGACCTCTTTCCGCGCTCGATCCTGAAGGCCAGCAAGGACGACGTCTTCGTCGGCACGCCGCCGATTGCGTTCACCTTCGGTCTTGGCGGCATGCTGTGCTTCCCGATGCGCGTGGGCGCTTCGACCGTGCTGGTCGAGAAGCACACGCCCGAAACGCTGCTCCAGAGCATCGGTCGCTTCCAAGCGACCGTCTGCTTCGCCGCGCCGGTGATGTATCGCCAGATGGCGGCGATGGCGGGGCGCTACGACCTTTCATCGCTGCGCAAATGCGTCTCCGCTGGCGAGGCGCTGCCCGATGCGACACGGCAGGCGTTCAAGGAGGCGACCGGAATCGAGATCATCGACGGCATCGGCTCGACCGAGATGATCCACATCTTCATTTCGCACACCCCCGAGCGCGTGCGTCGCGGCGCCACCGGCTACGCCATTCCCGGGTACCAGGCCACCGTGCTCGATGAAGACGGCAACGCTTGCCCGCCCGGGCAGGTTGGGCGCCTCGCGGTCAAGGGCCCGACGGGCTGCCGTTACCTCGCCGACGACCGGCAAAAGAACTACGTCCAGAACGGTTGGAACGTGACCGGCGACGCGTATCTCATGGATCGCGACGGCTACTTCTTTTACCAGGCGCGCACCGACGACATGATTATCTCGGCCGGCTACAACATCGCCGGACCCGAAGTAGAGGACGCGCTTCTCAAGCATGCGGCGGTGGCCGAATGCGGCGTGGTGGGCGCGCCGGACAGCGATCGCGGCACCATCGTCAAAGCCTTCGTCCTTCTGAAACCCGGCAATGACAAGTCCGACGAGATGAAGAAGGCCTTGCAAGAGCACGTCAAGAAGATCATCGCACCGTACAAGTACCCGCGCGCCGTCGAGTTCGTCGACACGCTGCCGCGGACGGAAACCGGGAAGCTGCAGCGCTTCAAGCTGAGGGGGTCAAGTCCAGGATGAATGCCGCCATGCAGATTCTCCAACCGCCCGGCTGGGCAAGAGCGAAAGGCTTCTCCAATGGCATCGCCGCGAGCGGGAAGCTCGTCTTCATCGCCGGCCAGGTCGGCTGGACCGGCGAGGGCGAGTGGAAATCGCGCGATTTTGCCGGCCAGTTCCGCCAGGCGCTCGCCAACATCCTCGAAGTGCTCGCGCAGGCGAACGGAAAACCGGAGCACATCGTGCGCCTGACCTGGTATGTCCTCGATAAGCGCGAATACCTGAGCTCGCTCAAGGCCGTCGGTCAGGCGTACCGAGAGCTCATGGGCAGGCACTACCCGACGATGGCAGTCGTGCAGGTGAGCGGCCTGGTGGAGGACGAAGCGAGGCTCGAGATTGAAGCAACGGCGGTGGTCCCATGAAGGTGACTGTCATCGGAGGAGGACCCGGCGGCCTGTACTTCGCGCTACTGGCGAAGAAAGCGTGGCCGCGCTGGGACATCACGGTTTACGAGCGCAACCGCCCGGACGACACATTCGGCTTCGGCGTCGTGTTCTCGGATCAGACGCTCGATACGTTCAAGGCCTACGACCTTGTCACCTACGAGCGGATCCGTCGGCGCTTCGCCTATTGGGGCGACGTCGACGTCGTCTACAAGGGGAAGGTGTTGCGCTCGGGCGGGAACGGATTCTGCGGATGCTCGCGCGTGGCGCTCCTCAACATCCTGCAGGACCGAGGGCGCGAGCTCGGCGTGCATATGCGCTTCCAGCGGGAGGTCGACGGCTTGGAGGAGTTCGCCGATTCGGATCTCATCGTGGTCGCCGACGGCATCAACTCCAAAATTCGCGCGAAGTACGCCGAGCATTTCCAGCCCGCGGTCGACTTGAGGCCGAACAAGTTCACATGGCTCGGCTCCACCCGGCCGCTCGATGCCTTCAAATACTTCTTCCGCGAAACGCCGCAAGGCGTGCTGCTCGCGCACTGTTACCAGTACGAGGCCGACCGCTCGACCTGGGTCGTCGAGATGAACGAGGAGACCTGGCGCAACTTCGGCTTCGACAAGCTCTCGGAGACCGAGATGCTGCCGGTGCTCGAGCGCGTATTTGCCGAGGAGCTCGACGGGCATCCGCTCATCGCGAACCGGTCGCTGTGGCGCAACTTCCCCAACATCACCAACAAGACCTGGGTAAAGCACAACGCGGTGCTCATTGGCGACGCCAAGGCGACGGCCCATTTCTCCATCGGCTCGGGCACGAAGCTCGCAATGGAAGACGCGATCGCGCTGTTTGAGGCGTTCAAGGAGCACGCGAGCGTTCCGGCCGCTTTGAAGTTGTATGACACCGCACGGCGCGAAGAGGTCGAGAAAACCCAGCATGCGGCTAACGTGTCGCTCGCCTGGTTCGAGCACATGAAGCGCTACTTCACGATGGCGCCGCCGCAGTTCGCCTTCGGCGTCATGTCGCGCTCCAAGCAGATCACCTGGGAGAACCTGGAGCTGCGCGATCCGGCCTTCATCAGGGGCATTCACCAGTGGTTCGCGCGCCAGGTGAAGGACCAGGGCTTCGACATCGACCTCCAGAATCCGCCGGTGCCGATGTTCACGCCGTTCCGGCTGCGCGACATGGTGGTCGAGAACCGCGTCGTGGTATCGCCGATGGACCAGTACTCGGCCGTGGACGGGATGCCGACCGACTGGCATTTCGTGCATCTCGGCAGCCGCGCCATCGGCGGCGCCGGCCTGGTCTATGTCGAGATGACCTGTCCGTCGCCCGAGGCGCGCATCTCTCCCGGATGCACCGGCCTGTGGAACGAAGCGCAGCGCGACGCCTTCAAGCGCATCGTCGATTTCTGCCACGCCAATTCGAAGGCGAAGATGTGCATGCAGCTCGGCCACTCCGGGCGCAAAGGCTCGACGCAGCTCGGCTGGGAACGCATGGATCATCCGCTCGAGAACGGCAATTGGCCCGTCATTGCGCCTTCGCCCATCCCGTACTACGAGGGCGTTTCGCAGGTGCCGCGTGAAATGACACGCGCAGATATGGACAAGGTGCTTGCCGACTTTGTGCGCTCGACCAAGTATGCCGACGAGGCCGGCTTCGACATGCTCGAAATCCACATGGCGCACGGCTATTTGCTGGCGAGCTTCATTTCGCCGCTCACGAACAGGCGCTCGGACACTTACGGCGGCGCAATCGAGAACCGCATGCGCTTTCCGCTCGAGGTCTTCGAGGCCTGTCGCGCGGTGTGGCCGGAAAAAAAACCGATATCGGTGCGCGTTTCGGCGACCGATTGGGCGCCGGGCGGACTGTCGGGCGAGGATTTGATGGCGCTCACCCGCATGCTCAAGGCCGCGGGCTGCGATCTCATCGACTGCTCGACGGGGCAGACAGTGCCGCATCAGAAGCCCGTGTACGGGCGCATGTACCAGGCGCCGTTCTCCGATTGGGTGCGCAACGAAGTCGGCATCGCGACGATGACGGTCGGCGCGGTAACTACGCCGGACCAGGTGAACACGCTGCTTGCTTCCGGCAAGGCGGACCTCGTGGCGCTCGCGCGCCCGCATCTCTCGAATCCCTATTTCACGCTGCAGGCGTCCGCCTGGTACCAGCATATGGGCCAGTACTGGCCGCCGCAGTATCTCTCCGGGCGCGACCAGGCGTATCGCAACGCGGCGCGCGAGCGCGCCGAGCAGATCGACCTGCGCCTCAAGGCTCGCCCCGCGAGCCACGAAGTGAAAGACGGGCCGGTCAAAAAAGCGGCATGATTTGCACCATGAGGAACATCGCACTCGCTTTACTGCTCGCTTGGCTCGTCCCGGCGCAAGCGGCGCTCGATATCAAGGAAATCGCCATCGGCTCCAAGGAGCAGGACGTGAAGCGCCAGCTGCCGAGCGCGAATTGCAAGCCGCTGCAGTGGGAGAGCAAGGCCGCCGACCGGCGTTGCGACGATTCGCGCGTCGCCTTCGGCGGCGTCGAAGTGCAAGTGACCTTCTATCTAAAGAAAGACGTGGTCGAGGCCTTCGACGTGCGCTTCAACACGCGCGAGCTCGATCGCTTCGTCAGCTTCCTCAAGTCACGCTACGGCAAGCCGGAGACCGAGACGCGGGAGACCATCGCCGGCAAGGGCGACAAGCCGCGCGAGGTCTACAAGGCGCTCTGGCAGAACGGCAAGCAGCGCGCGGTGCTCACCGCGCAGCTCGAAAAGCGGCGCGCCACCATGCTGGTGTCGCGCGGCAACTTCGAGGAAGAGATCTACCGCGTGCGCTAGGAATTCGGGGTCAGGGTGCGAATTCTATTTTTGCGTCAAGCGAAAACGAATTCGCACCCTGACCCCGAATTCCCGTCAGGCTTTCAGCTTCTTCAGCGCCGCGATCGCCTTGGCCTGATCTTCCGCGCTGTCGAGCGCAATGAAGCTCACGAACTTGCGGCCCATCGCGATCGCCGACATGCCGCGAAAGTTGATACCGGCATCCGAGAGCGTGCGCGCGATGCGCGAGCCGAGGCCCGGCTTGTCGCCGCCTTCGATGCGCACCGAGTGAATGTTTTCCGGTCGGCCCATGCCGGCTTGCTGCGCGGCTTCCACGGCTTTCTTGCCCTTCACCGGCGTTACGAACATCACGCCTTTGCCGGGCTCGCTGCGGCGCGCGAGGAGCATCTCGAGATTCGCGCCCGCCTTCGACAGCCCTTCCAGCTTTTCCGCCGCGCCGCCCGGTCGGTCATCGATCGTCACTGCCCACACCTCAGCCTTGCTCACTTTGAGTGCCATCGGGTCTCCTCCGCTGTGATCGTGCCGGCATAATTTACTCCTATGCAGGGGATTTCCGCGAGGCGGGTAAGCGAGCTTCTCGCCGGCACCGGCGAGCTCGCGCTCCTCGACGTGCGCGAGCAAGGCGTTCATTACCGCGGCCATCCGTTTTTCGCTTGTTCGGCGCCGCTATCGCGCCTCGAGCTGGTGATCGGCGACCTGGTGCCGCGCAAGACCGTAGGCGTAGTCGTCCTCGACGGCGGTGGCGAGGGCCTGGCCGAGAAAGCCGCGCGCAAGCTTGGCGAGCTTGGGTATGCCGACGTGGCCGTCTTGGAAGGCGGCTGCGATGGGTGGAAGGCGGCCGGCCTCGAGCTCTTCAGCGGCGTTAACGTCCCGTCCAAAGCGTTCGGCGAGTTCGTCGAGCATCACTACGGCACGCCGCGCATCGCCCCGGGCGAGCTCAAGCGCCTGCAGCAGCTGAAGAAAGTCGTCGTCGTGGACTCGCGTCCGTTCGAGGAATACCACCGCATGAATATTCCCGGCGGCATCGACGTGCCGGGCGCGGAGCTGGTCTGGCGCATCCACGATCTGCCACCGAGCCCTGACACGCTAGTCGTTGTGAACTGCGCCGGGCGCACGCGCAGCATCATCGGCTGTCAATCGCTGCGCAACGCCGGCATCCCGAACCCCGTGGTGGCGCTGAAGGACGGAACCATGGGATGGGAGCTCGCGGGCTTCACGGTCGAGCGTGGCGCCGAGCGCGTCGCGCCGCCGCCCTCCGACGAGGGCCGCAAAAAAGCGCTCGCCGCGGCCGAGCGCGTCGCGAAGCGCTTCGGCGTGCGGTCGTGCACATCACGGGATGTCGGCGCCTGGAAAGAAGACAATAGCCGAACGCTCTATCTCCTGGATGTGCGCCCGCGCGAGGAGTTTGAGCGCGCGCGCGTCGCCGGCTCGCGTCACGCACCGGGCGGCCAGCTCGTGCAGGCGTCGGACGAATACGTCGGCGTGCGCAACGCCCCCATCGTGCTCGTAGATCCCGAGCGGGTGCGCGCCGTCATGACGGCTTCGTGGCTCATCCAGATGGGATGGCCGGAGGTGTTTGTGCACGAGGACGCGAAGCTCACCGAGAGCGGGCCGCGCACGCCGCGCGCCCCTGCGCCGCCACCCTGGCCGACGGTCGCGACCATTCCGGACGGCGCCGCGGTGCTCGACCTCTCGACGAGCCTGCGTTTTTACAAGGCGCACATTCCGGGTGCATGGTGGGGCGTGCGCTCGCGGCTAGGCGACGCTCGGCGCGCGATTGGCGATGTGCCGCTGCTTGTCCTCACTTCCGATGACGGCGTGCTGGCGAAATTCGCCGCGCCCGAAGCCGCCGGGCTATTCAGGAAAGTGGTCGTCTTCGAGGGACCCTGGCGCGGCCCGACGGAATCGGGCATGGAGCGCGCGACGACGACGCGCGACGACGTCTGGTACAAGCCTTACGACCATAGCGCCGACTATTTGAAGCACGCGCGCGACTATCTCGATTGGGAAGTCGCCCTGGTCGAGCAGATCAAGCGCGATCCGACGATCCGGTTCCGCGCCTTTTGATCGTCCATCTCGTCGACGGAACGTACGAGCTTTTCCGTCACTTCTACGGTCAGCGAAAGTTCAACAAAGGCAAGGACGCGCCGTACGCCGCGGTGATCGGCGTCTTGCACACCGTGCTGCAGATGATCGAGAAGGGCGCGACGCACATCGGCGTGGCGACCGACCATGTGATCGAGTCGTTCCGCAACCGCCTCTATCCCGGCTACAAAACGAGCGCGGGAATCGAGCCTGCGCTCCTCGCGCAATTCCACCCGCTCGAGGATGCGCTCGCGGCCGTGGGCGTCGCGGTGTGGCCGATGGTCGAGCTCGAAGCCGATGACGCGCTCGCCTCGGCGGCGCGCCTCGCGGCGCAGGATGAGCGCGTGCAGAAAGTCTGCATCTGGACGCCGGACAAGGACCTCGCGCAGTGCGTGGAGGGCGATCGCGTCGTCCAGATGCATCGGCGCACGAACCAGATCTTGAACGCCGGCGCAATACGCGAAAAGTTCGGCGTCGATCCCGCGCGCATCCCCGACTTCCTCGCGCTCGTCGGCGACACCGCAGACGGCTATCCCGGCATCGACGGCATCGGCGCAGTGAGCGCCGCGCGCTTGATCAACCAATACGGCGCCATCGAGGACTTCCCGCCGCAGGTTCTGGGCGATCGGCACCCCGCGGCGCTGCTATTCAAGGATCTCGCTACGCTGCGGACCGACGCCGCGCTTTTCCGGGATGTTGACGAACTGCGTTGGCGGGGCGCGGCAAAGGATTTTTTCGGCTGGACGGAGAGGCTAGGCGACGCTCGCCTTTGGAAGCGTTGTGAACAGCTGGAACGAGATCCGACCCCTTTTCGGGAAAAAGGGTCCTGACCCCTTTTTCAGCGGATGAAGGAGCCGTCGGTGACGTCGAGCACGGCGCCGTTGATGATCGGCGGCGCGTCGAGGGCGAGCCAGCGGATGGCTTCGGCGACTTCCTCGGGCCGGCCCTTGCGACGGGTGAAGACCCGCTTCATGAGTTCGTCTACGCGCTCGGGCTGGGCCTTGTCGAGGAGCGGGGTGTCAATCGGTCCCGGCGCCACGGCGTTCACCTGGATGCCTTGCGGCCCCAGGTACGTGGCGAAGCTGCGCGTGAAGCTGACGACGCCCGCTTTGGTCACGCCGTACCAGAGGTCGGTGTGGGGCGTGTAGGCGGCGATCGAAGCGACGTTGACGATGCGACCGCTTCTTCTTTTCACCATGCCTTTGGAAATCACCCGCATGAGCTCGACGGGCGCCTCCAGATTTACTTTGATGATGCGTTCGCGCTGGGCGTCGGTGTATTTGTCGATGGACACCGCATTCTGTACACCCGCGTTATTCACGAGGACATCGATGTCGCCGAGCCGCTCGACGAGTGCTGCGATTCCCGCGATATCGGTCAGGTCGTAGGCGACTTCGCCGCTAAGGTCGAGGCGAAGGACGCGCAGCCCGGCGCTGGCGAGCGCATCGGCGGCGGCGCGCCCGATGCCGCGCGCCGCGCCGGTGACGAGCGCGGTCTTCAACTATTCAGACCGGGCATCGAGAAGCCGGCGGCTTTGAGATCGCGAATGAGTTCCTCTTCCTGAGCGCTGCTGAGCTCGACGAGCGGCGGGCGGCACGTCCGCCATTGCGGATCGTTGCCGAAGTGCGCAACCGCGCTCTTGAGCGCGGGGATCATCGGCTGCTTCTGGACGATCTTGCGCGTTGCGGTGATTCCGGCTTGCAGCTTGTCGGCTTCTGTCGAGCGCCAGTTCTTGTAGACGTTGGAGATCGGCCCGGGGTTGATGTTGCCGGTGGCCGTTATGCAGCCCTTGCCGCCGTGGCGCATGTTGTCGAGCAGGAACACTTCGCTGCCGGCGAACACGTCGAAGCCGCTTTTCGCGAAGTGGTCGAGCATCGCCTTGGTGTTCGGCCACTCGCCCGAAGAGTCTTTCACCCCGGCGACGATGCCAGGGTATTTGGACAGCAGGCGCTCGATGAGCGGCAGTGTGATGGCCACCTGCGCGACCGGAGGGATGTGGTAAAGGTAAAGCGAGAGCCGTTCGTCGCCGACGCGCTCGATCACTTCGGCGAAGTTGCGGTAGAGACCCTCGTCGGAGACGCCCTTGTAATAGAAGGGCGGCAGCATGAGGACGCCGGCGCAGCCGAGCTCGACCGCCGCACGCGTCATTTCGATCGAGTCCGAAAGCGCGCAGTGACCCGTGCCGGGCATGAGCGTCGCGGCCGGCACGCCGCCCGCGACGAGCGCCTCCAGCAGCTTTCTTTTCTCGGCCACGGACATCGAATTCGCTTCGCTGTTCGTGCCGAACACGGCGAGGCCGGCGCATCCTGATTTGAGCAGCCAGCGGCAGTGGCGCACGAAGCGCTCGGCGTCGGGCGAGTAGTCGCGCCTGAACGGCGTGATGACGGGCGCGAGCACGCCCTCGATGCGCTTTACCTTGTTGGCGGGTTTCATTAGTCGATTTTCGCTCCGGAAGCCTTCACGATGGGTCCCCAGCGCTTGAGCTCCGTTTGGATGGCTTGCGCCATGTCCTCCGGCGTGCCGGGGATGATGTTGTAGCCGAGGTCGGTCATGCGTTTTGCGAAGTCCGGCGCCTTAGTGGCCTGCACCGCTGCCGCGTTCAAGCGCATCACGATCTCGCGCGGCGTGGCGGCGGGCACCATGAGGCCGAACCACACGCCCGACTCGTAGCCCTTGATGCCGGCCTCGGCGAGCGTCGGCAGGTCGGGTAGCGCAGGATCGCGTTTCGCGCCGGTGGTGGCGAGCGCCCGCAGCTTGCCTGCCTTGATGTGCGGCAGAGAGGAGGGGATGTTGTCGAACATCATGTGCACCTGACCGCCGAGGAGATCGGTGACCGCCGGGCCGCTCCCCTTATAAGGGATGTGCAGAAGGTTCGTGGCCGTCATCTGCGTGAACATCGCGCCCGACATATGAATGCTGGTGCCGTTCCCGCTCGAGGCGTAGGTCCACTTGCCCGGCTCCTTCTTTGCAAGGTCGATCACTTCCTTGACGCTTTTCGCCGGCACCGACGGATGCAACACGAGCACATTGTTGAGCGACACGAGCGGCGCGACCGCGGCGAGCTCCTTGTTCGGATCGAACGGCATCTTGGCGTAGAGGAACGGATTGATCGCCTGGATGCCGCTTGTGCTCATGAAGAGCGTATAGCCGTCGGGTGCGGCGCGCGCAGCTTCGGCGCCGCCGAGGTTGCCGCCCGCGCCCGGCTTGTTGTCCACCGCCACCGGCTGGCCGAGGATCTTGGTGAGCTCGGCGGCCATCGCGCGCGAGGCGATGTCGACGGCGCCCGCGGGCGGAAATGGACAGATGAGTCGCAGCGGTTTGGAAGGGAATGTGGTCTGCGCCGCGGCGGGCAGGGAGAACAAAGCCGCGGCGGCGAGCGCGAACAGGCGTGACACGGATTTCGCTTTCGAAGGTAGAGTGAGCCGCCAATTATGCCGAACCTCGCGCGGGCGGTGCACATCGAGGACCTGCGTGTTCTCGCAAAGCGGCGCTTGCCGCGCGCGATCTTCGATTTCTTCGACGGCGGCGCGGAAGACGAGGTCACGCTGCGTGAGAACCGTGCGGCCTTTGAGCGCGTGCGCCTTCTTCCGCGCGTGCTGGTCGACGTATCGAAGGTCGATACCGTCATCGACCTTCTTGGCAAGCGCTCGGCGCTGCCGCTCGCGATCGCGCCCACCGGCGGCATCAGCGCCGGCCGCTACGGCGCCGAGCTCATCCTGGCGCGCGCCGCCAAGGCGGTCGGCGTGCCGTTCACCATGGCCACGCCATCGGCGTTCACCATCGAAAAGGTCGCCGAAGAGGTCGGCGGACGGCTCTGGTTCCAGCTCTACGCCGTGCGTGACCGCGCATTCAGGAGCCGCCTCGTCAACCGCGCGAAAAGCGCAGGGTACGAAGCGATCCTCGTCACCGTCGACCTTCCCGTTTCGGGCAAGCGCGAACGCGATCCGCGCAACGGCTTTCACACGCCGTACAGCCCGAACTGGCGCAATTCGAAAGATGTGGTCTTCAAGCCGGCCTGGGCGCTCGACATGATGAGGAACGGCCTTCCCGGCATGGCGAACCTCGAGGGCTACCGCTTTAGCGCGCCCTCAGGCACCGACATCGTCACGGCGGTCGGCCGCGAGATGGATGCCGGACTCGACTGGGAATACATCAAAGAGCTGCGCAACGAGTGGCCGGGGAAGCTGCTCCTCAAAGGCGTGGAGCGGGCGGACGACGCCGAGCGCGCAGCGGCCGTCGGCTGCGACGGTGTGGTCGTGTCCAACCACGGCGGACGCCAACTCGATGGCGCCGCCGCGACCCTCGATGCGTTGCCTGCGATCGCGAGCGCGGTAGGCAACCGCATGGCCGTGCTGCTCGACGGCGGCGTGCGCCGCGGCGTGGACATCCTGAAAGCGCGCGCGCTCGGCGCGCAAGCGGTGCTCACCGGCCGCGCGACGCTCTTTGGCGCGATGGCGGCCGGCGAGCCGGGAGCGCTGCGCGCGCTCGAGATCCTGTCGAGCGAGCTCGTGCGCGCGATGCAGCTTTGCGGGGTTCGTTCGAGCGCGGAGATCGGACCGCACCTCGTTTCGCGTTGAAGTTGCGCACGTACTCTGGCGCGCTGAATACCCACTCTAGCGCGTCGTAGTAGCGCTCGGCGGAGCGGCCGCGGTAGATGTCGTTGCGCACCAGGCGCTCGAGGCCATCGGGCACGTGGAAGATCATGCCGACGAGCGTGTTGGCGGAGAGCTGCACCCGCGAAGCGCGCACGATGCGCATGTCCTGATACGCGCGGAACGCCTGCGGAAAATCGCCGCCGGCCTCCTCGGCGGCGACGCCGAGCGCGACCGCGTCCTCCATGGCCATCGCCGCGCCTTGCGCCATGTACTGCAGCATGAAGTGCGCCGCGTCGCCGAGAAGCGCGACGCGTCCCTGCGTCCAGTTGTCCACGGGCTGGCGATAGAGCAGCATCCAGCGCCGAAACTCCTTCGGTGTGCGCATCAGCTTCATGACTTGGTCGCAGTAGTGCGCGAAGAACGGCAGTGCTTCCTGCGGCGTAGCGAGCTCGTTGTGGCCGCCACTGGTGTGCTTGCCGATGACCGTGGCGACGAGGTTGAAGAGCTTCCATCCGCGCAGCGGGTAATGAACGATGTGCGTGTTATGCCCGGCCCACAGCGTGGCAGCCGGCAGGCGCAATTCCTTGGGCACCTCGCCGATATTGAGCACCGCCCGGTAGCACATGTGTCCGGTGACCGGCGGCAGCGGGTCGCCGACAATCCTTTCGCGGATGACCGAGCGTCCGCCGTCGGCGGCGACAAGCGCCGCGCCCTCGATGTCGCCATTCTCGGTCTTAACCCTTACCTTGGATCCGTCCTGCTCGAACCCAGTGACTCGCGCGCTCGTGCGCAGCTCGATGAGCTCGGGAAGCGCTTTGCAGCCGTCGAGCAGTGAGCCGTGGATGTCGGCGCGGTGCGTGACCGCGTAAGGGTTGCCGAAGCGGCGTGCGAAACGCGCATCGAGCGGGATATCGATCACCTTCTCGGCGCTCACGCCGTCGAACATGAGCAGGTGCTCGATAAACACCGCTTCCTTCTTTACCAGGCCGCCGACGCCGAGCGCATCGAGGGCGTGCCAAGCGTTTGGCGCGATCTGGATCCCAGCCCCGATTTCGCCGAACAGGCTCGCCTGCTCGAGCACGATCGAGCGGAAGCCCTTGCGGGCGAGCGCGAGCGCCGCCGCGAGCCCGCCGATCCCGCCGCCCGCGACGATGACGGGTTTCTCGTTCTTTGCCTTCATTGCAGCATGTTAAGCGCCGCGCGGCCGAGCGGGGAGGCTGGTTCAGCGAGGGTTTCGGCGATCTCGAAATGGTTGAGCCCTGCGCCGATGATCGTCGGCGCCCGGAGCTTCTGGGCGAACTCCTGCGACTGCCGGTAGAACTCGGCGCCCTCCTTTTCGCCCCAGGCCACGGTCACGGGACAGCGGATGCGTTCGATGTGGCGAATGGGTGAATACTCGTGCTCAAGCCGCTCGTCGAGCCGTACGTATTCGTTCCGTGCGGAGAGGCGCACCGGCAGAAGGTCGTAGATGCCCGATACGAGCAGCGCCTTGCGCACGAATTCCAGGCGGAGGAGTGCACAAGCGCTCAGGTGAGCGCCCGACGAGTGGCCGCAGACCACGACGTCCTTGGCCACGTTGCCCCGGACCCATTCGATGCCGCGACATACCTGGTCGGCCATCTCGGGCAGCGTAACGGTGGGCAGGAGCGCGAAATTGAGCGCCACATAGGCCGCGCCCGCGCTCACGATCGGCTCGGCGGCGAAGGCGTTCTCCCAGCTCCTCTGTCGCTTCCACGCCCCGCCATGAACGAAGACGAACGCGGTCGTGCCGCTGCCGTAGAGGTCGAGCGTCTCGGGCGCCGTCGAGCCGTAGCGCTCGATGCGCGGCCCGCCGATCCGCCTGCGAACCTCGTCGCTGCGCGCGCCGTAGCGCGCGATCACTTCCTCCGCATTCTTCGCCCAGACGCGCTGCTCATACTGGTCGTCGAGCGCCTTCTGATCGTAGTCGAGGAAGACTTTCGTCAAGCTGCTGCGAGCCGGCGCCGGATGCGCAGCCAGAGCCTGTCGTGGAGCGGCAGCAGGGCCACGTTAACCACGGGCTCGATGATCGCGGCCAACCCGCCGAAGGCGAGCGAGCCCGTGACGGCGTACATCACGCCGAAGGCCACCGCCATATGGAGAAGGACCTGACTCATGCTTTTGGCTGCGATCACCATGCAGCCAATATAGGGCGCCGCTACGGCCTTGACCAATTGGATGTGGTAATTCCCGCCTTTGGCGGGGGCTATCAGAAGAGGATGGCGATGCCGTCGAGCTCGCCTTCGGAGTTCACGAGGTCGACGCGCTTGTGCGCGATGCGGAAGCCGTCGCGCACGCGGCGCAGGCGGTGCTCGACCAGCGCGCCGTAGAGCCGCTGCTTTTCGTTGCGGAACTCGACGAGCTGCAGGGTCGAGTGCACCACCGTCTCGCCATTCGCTTCGGCCGCGACCATGATGTTGGACACCTGGTGCACCGTGCGAGCGAGCGGCTGGCGCGCGTGCGCGCGCGGATGACGCGCCTGCTTTACGCGCAGCTCGAGCAGCGTGCGATCGTCGTGGATGAGCGAGCTCGTCTCGAGCGGGTCTTCTTGGTGGCGCTCGAGCGGCAGCCAGTAGGTCGCGTCGTCGGTAAAGAGATCGAGCCAGGCCTCGAGTTGCCCGGTGTCGAGGAGACGCGCCTCGTGATACAGAAACTGCTCGACCGTCATTGCGACATGTAACGCAGCCACGCGGCGAGCTGAGCGCGGATATAGATTTCGCTAGTGCCAGTGGCGCCGCGTGCCGCTCCGTTGGGCTCGTTCACATCGCGGCCGTGGCCGCGTCCGATGTAAGCCCATTCCACCGCGCCCGAAGAGAACCCTTTCTGGATGCGCTCGTACACTTCCAAGTCGTCGGTCAACACCCAGGAGCCCGTTCCGTTCACGACGTTCGCAAACGCGATGGTGTCGCGGAACATCTGCGCCGGCGCGTCCTTCATGCGAAATGAATACGTGTAGACCACGGAACGATCCACCGCGAGCGGATGAACGATGCGCAGCTGGCGGAACTGGCTCATGAAGGACGCGTTCGGGTACACGATGGTGTTCCACAACGTAACGCGGAGGATGCGGTCGGCTTCTCTTTCGCCGACGCGCGCCGCGAGCCGGCGCCGGTAGTCCTCGAACACCGGGTTACCCATGCCGGCTACCAGTCGCGAATCGTCGTGGTAGTCGCCCATGTAGCCGTGTCCATACGGCGTGGTCCAGATGCCGACCCCTTCCCACACCGCATCCGGCGCGCCGTTCTGGCGCATCTGGCGAACCGCGATGTCGTAATAGTGCTCCTCCCCCGGCTTTCCGGGCTCCGGTGCGCTGCGCGCCACCGCCACCGATGAGGCGTGCACCCAAGCGGGATGCGCGCCGTCGAGGTGGTTCTCGAGCATGAGCTTCCAGTTGCCGTTGTAAGCGTGCTTGAAGACGCCGCCCGCGACTTCCAGCTCGCCGCCCGGCGCGCGGTCGACGAAGTCGTCGAACGACGCCTTCGCCGGCCCGAGAAACTCCTCGAGGCTCGGGCCGCTCTCCGCGAGCGACGCGAAGATGAACCCGCGATACACCGCCACGCGCGGCGCGCTCTTCAGCCCTTGCGGGAGCGCGGCTTTGTCGTAGCCGCTCGCGAACGGCACGGCGCGCAGCGCGCCGGCGCGGTCGTAGCTCCAGCCGTGATAGGGGCAGACGAAGCGCTCGACGTTTCCGCGACCTTCGGCACATACCATCGAGCCGCGGTGCATGCAGCGGTTGATCAGAACCTTGACCTCGCCGTCGCGCACCACGATGACCGGCTCGCGCCCCATGCGCGTCGTGAAGTAGTCGCCGGCGTTCTTCACCTGGCTCTCATGTCCGAGCAGCAGCCAGGCGCGGGCGAACACGCGCTCCATTTCGAGCTCGAAGATCTGTGAATCGGCGTAAACGGAGCGGTGCACCCGATCGGCCTGCACCAGCATGGCGAGCTGTTCGTTCGCGGCCATGCGATGATTGTAGCCGTGGCTCGACTCCATCCCGACGAGATCGAGCACTACCGGCGCGAAGGCTGGGTGGTGCCGCGCTACCGCCTGCCGCCGGCGCGCGTCGCGGGGATGGTCGAAGCACTCGAATGTCTGCTGCGCGACAACCCCGGCGTGCGTCCCGAAAAGCTGGTCTCGGCCCACATTGAAGGCGACAACGGGGAGGGCGTGCGCGGCAGCCGCGCGTTCCTGGATCTTGCCCGCGATCCCGAGATCGTCGAGCTGGTTTCCGGTGTGCTCGGCGACGACGTGATCCTCTGGGGCTGCCATGTGTTCTGCAAGCCGGCCGAGGAAGGCTATGAGACGCCGTGGCACCAGGATGGGCACTACTGGCCCATCCGCCCGCTCGCGACGTGCACGGCGTGGGTCGCGCTCGAACCCTCCACTGTCGAGAACGGCTGCCTTCGGGTGATTCCGCGCTCGCACGCCGCGCGCCGTCTCCATGAGCACCTGCACGAAGAGCGCACGGACCTCACGCTCAGCCAGCGCCTCTCGGCGGGCGCTTTCGACGAATCCGAGGCGGTGGACATCGAGCTCGAGCCGGGCCAGATGTCGCTGCACGACGTCTACATGATTCACGGCGCGCAGGCCAACACCTCGGGTCGACGCCGCACTGGCGCGGCGCTGCGTTATATGCCCTCGACCTCGGTGTTCGAGCGCGACCTGCGCCCGGCCGAAGGCCGAAGCGGCGTTCCGGTGAACTTCGCGCGCCGGCCGCTATGGCTCGTGCGCGGCGTGGACCGGAGCGGGCGCAACGATTTAAGGATCGGACATGGACACTAGAACTCAGGTGGTACTCGGCAGCGGTGCGCATCGCTATCGCGTGGTGGAGAATTGGGCGAAGCTGCCCGACGGCTGGGAATTCAAAGACGTCGCCGCCGTCGCAGTCGACGGCAAGGACCGCGTCTACGTCTTCAACCGCGGCGAGCACCCGATGATCGTGTTCGACCGCGAGGGCAATTTCATCAAGTCCTGGGGCGAGGGCGCGTTTCCGCGCGCGCACGGCATCCATATCGATGGTGACGACACTCTCTACCTCACCGACGACGGCGGCCACTTCGTGCGCAAGTGCACGACCGACGGAAAAGTGCTGCTCGAGCTCGGCGTGCCGGGCCAGGCGGCGCCGTACATGAGCGGCACGCCGTTTCACCGCTGCACGCATACCGCGCTCTCGCCGCGTGGCGATATCTACGTAAGCGACGGCTACGGCAACGCGCGCGTGCACAAGTACTCGCCCGACGGCAAGCTCATCAAGTCCTGGGGCGAGCCGGGCACCGGGCCGGGCGAGTTCAACATCGTGCACAACATCGTGACCGACCCCGAAGGCTGGGTGTACGTCGCAGACCGCGAGAACCATCGCGTGCAGGTGTTCGACGGCAACGGCAAATACGAGACGCAATGGATGAACCTGCATCGCCCCTGCGCGCTCTGCTGCTGCCGCGGCCAGAAACCGCAATTCGCCGTGGGCGAGCTCGGGCCGTCGATGCCGATCAACCGCAGGCACCCGAACATCGGGCCGCGCCTTTCGTTCGTGGACGCGAAAGGCAAGCTCATCGCGCGTCTCGGCGGCGAGGACGGGCCGGGCCTCGAGCCCGGGAAGTTCATCGCGCCGCACGGCCTCGCCATCGACTCGCGCGGCGACATCTACGTCGGCGAGGTGAGCTACACCGAGTTTCCGCGCCTCTTCCCCGAGGAGAAGGTGGCCTGGCGCATGCGTTCCCTGCAGAAGCTCGAAAAGCTCGCGTAGTGAGCAAACGCGGCTCCATGGCGTCGCCGATCGCCG